>Ga0335075_10001151_pt1 | contig 44108 bp, 45 predicted proteins | sample Lox_Sample_24_FD_206723 | JGI IMG/M metagenome (GOLD analysis project Ga0335075, IMG submission 206723) | Soil microbial communities from Loxahatchee National Wildlife Refuge, Florida, United States - Lox_Sample_2.4 | ecosystem: Environmental > Terrestrial > Soil > Wetlands | place: USA...
CGTCCGGGCTTCCGCTCATCACCAAGGCCATACAGCCGGCATCGCGCAGCCCGGCCTGCAGTGGCTCGAACATGGCGCGGGCGGCTCCGCCGCTGCGGCGTGCCACCAACAGGTGCAAGCCCAGGTCCCTGGCCTGAGGTAGCAATTCCAACAGTGGCGTCAACGGATTGCCTCCAGCGGTGGCGACCAGGTCGTAATCGTCGACCACCACAAATATCTCTGGCCCGGACCACCAAGATCCGGTGCGTAACTGCTCAGGGGTAGCGTTCGGAGGCGGCACCCGTCCGCGCACCCGGTCGGCCAGGCACGGTAATGCCGCGTCGACCGCCGCGGCCGAGGCGAGGTATCCGCCAAGATGTTCGGACTCGGAGTCGACGACGCCGAGCAGCGAGCGCCGGAAATCGATAATGAATAACTGCGATTGTGCGGCGGTCGTGGTCCGCAGGAGCTCACGAGAAATGGTGCGCAGCGTCGCGCTCTTTCCGCATTCGCCGTCTCCGATAATCAGGAGGTGCGGATGCTGCGCGAAATCGATTGCCAACGGCCGTAGTTCATCCTCCTCAAGGCCTATCAGGATACCGGCGACCGGCCTGTCGACCGCCCGCTCAACCACACTGAGGTGGTCGACGTGCGCGGGCAAAAGCGTTATCGGGGGCGCGGTCCTTCCGCGATGACGGCGCCGCAACATCTCCCCCACCCCCTCAGCGGCCGTAGCCAGGCCAGAGTTCGAGTCGGCACCGTCCAGCCGGGGCAGGGCGATCACCATGTGCAGCCCGTCGCGGGAAAGTCCTCGACCGGGCTTGCCCTCGGGGACTTGGTGTGCCCGCCGCCGGTCCAATTCGGAATCCGCGGGATCGCCGAGGCGCAATTCGATTCGGGTCCCGATCTGATCCCTCAGCGCCGGACGAATCTCGGCCCATCTCGACGCGGAGATCGCGACGTGCACACCGAATGAGAGTCCCTGAGCGGCAAGGGTGGTGATCGATGCTTCGATCATCTCGAATTCACGCCGCAGGGTCTCCCAGCCGTCAACGATCAGGAAAACATCACCGAAGCGGTCGCATATTGGCTGCCTCCGTGCCTTCAACAGGCGATATTGCGCCATCGATTGGACCGCGTGGTCGCGGAATAGGGTCTCGCGGGCCCGAATGATTGCCTCAAGCTGAGTGATCATCCGTCGAGCCAACTGCGCGTCTGCCCTACCGGCGACCGAACCGACGTGTGGCCAGTCCCGCAGCGATGCCAGCGCCCCACCGCCGAAGTCGAGACAGTAGAACTGCACCGAGCTCGGATCGTGGGTGACGGCCAGCGCGGCGATCAGCGTACGTAAGGCAACCGACTTGCCCGATTGAGGTGCCCCGATGACAGCGACATGGCCTGCTGCCCCGGACAAGTCGACGACCAGCGACGTGCGCCGTTGCTCGAATGGGCAATCGACGATGCCTATCGGGACGGTCAACGCGGGCACGGGTTCGCCGGTGGATTCGGCATCGCGCAGCACGGTGTCCAGCGCCGGCGCCGCTCCGAGCGGCGGCAGCCACACCTCATGCGCACGCGGACCATGCCCGGACAGCCGATCGACGACGGTCTGAAGGACGGTGCGGCGATCAACGGCATCCATCCGGGCTGTGCCGCTGGGCGTGATCGGACCTGTCGGTCCCGCGGTGAACAATCGGACGGGCGCCGGTAACTCATCATGTTCCGGCAAGTTGGAACCCTCTGCAGTGCAGAGGGTTTCTGCATCACATGGACCGGAAACATATGCGGTTTGAAACCGAATCAGCTTATCCCCGCCAGCGCGCAGATAGGCCGCACCCGGCGTGCTAGGCAACTCGTCGGCATTCGATGTCCCCAAGACAATTCGTGATTCGTTGGTCGACAACGTTTTCAAGCACACGCGATAGGACAGATGCGATTCCAGGCCCCGAAGTCTGCCCTCGTCCAGACGTTGGCTGGCCAGTAACAGGTGCATACCCAGTGATCGCCCCAGTCGGCCGATCGCCACGAAGACGTCGGCGAAATCCGGATGCAAGCTCAGCAGTTCAGAAAACTCATCGACGATGATGAACAGCACTGGAAGGGGCGCTAATCGGGCTCCTGCTTGCCGCGCGCGCTGGTAAGCGGCAATCCCATCGAGATTGCCCGCCGCGCGAAGCGCTTCCTGACGGCGGTTCATTTCGCCGGACAAGGCATCGCGCATTCGCATGACCAGTGCCGCCTGGTCGGACAAGTTGGTGATGACGGCCGCGACGTGCGGTGCCGGCTCCAGGCCGGCGAAGGTCGCGCCGCCCTTGAAGTCAATTAACGCCAGGTTGAGCGCTTCCGGTGAATGACGGACCATCATCCCCAGTGCGACCGTGCGCAAGAACTCCGACTTACCCGAACCGGTCGCCCCGATGCAGAGCCCGTGCGGCCCCATACCTTTCTCAGCGGCCTCCTTGATGTCCAGTTCCAGCCGCGCGTCCGCGGCCGTCGTACCGATTGGAACGCGAAGCCGATCATGGGGACTTCTGCTGTTCCACCAATCATTCGGGGTATAGGTCTGCAGACTGCCGATCCCAATGAGGTCCTGCCAGCCCAAACTCCCCGACGCCGCGGACTCATCCGTACCGCCGGCCCGATACCCGGCCAGTCTTTGCGCACACGCCAGCGCAGCGGCATAGCTCATCCGGTCCGGGCGGGCACACGGTTCGTCGTCTCCGGACAGCCCGGTCGCCAGCTCGTTCTCGCTCACTCTCAGCCGCAGCACCCCAGCCGTTGGCGGGCCATTGCGACCGGTGTCGACCTTCAGCAAAGTCACGCCGCCGGCGGCACTTTCGATCACGCATCGGTCATCGGCGACGTCGCCGTCGACGACTATCATCAACTGGAGCGGCGCGGCCGGCGAGCGGTCGAGTAACAAGCTGGCGAGCGCCTTTCGGGCCGCGTCAACCGACGGGTACACCATCCGAGCGGAGCCGAGGGCATCACTGGCGTGCGGATGTTGATGGTGCGGCAGCCATTTCAACCAGTCCCAATGGGCTCTGCTGCGATCAGTGATTACGGCGGCAATCAAGAGCTGGCCAGGACTGTGTAACACGGCCAGCTGACAAATCATCGCCCGTAACAGCGCACGCGCGAGTGCGGTATCCCCGCTGATCGTCGCGGCGTTCAGCCCGCGTAGCGCGATCGCGATGGGGACATCCGGGACTACCGAGTGCGTTTGGACAAATCGTCGCAACGCTGTCACAGATACCGGGTCCAGCTGGTGCACCGACCCGGCCGGCGGTGACACCAAACGGGTGGCAAGACGCTGGGTTCCGATACCAACCCGGATATGGCAGAAGTCCGGGTCCGTCGCGCGGCGCTCCCACATCCGGCAGCCGCCCACCAAAGTCCACAACGTGTCAGGATCCGGATGGCACCACACCAGCGAAGACCGCTGTGCCGCAGCTGTCTTGACGACCGCGCTGCGCAAGTCGGAGAGGTAGCCCAGATACTCTGCGCGGCCGGCGTTGATCTCGCCGCGCCGCCGATCCGCGCCGGACACCACCGTCGCGACCGCCGACAGCAGCATCATCAGCGGAAACGTCATGAACGCTGGATTACGCGCCACGGCCGACCGTGAAACAAAGACCGCCGCCATCATCCCCACAGTCGCGACGGCCATGACGACCGGCAAAAAACGGACCATCATGTTCCCCCGCACCGGTCGCGTGATTTCCGGCGGGGCGGCAACAGCGATGTCGGCCGTCTCGAATCCGGCAGGCTGCAGTCGAGCCGACGACATGAATTCCACCGTCGCAGAACTATCGCACTGCCCCACGTCACCCTCCTGCACCCTTACCGCCGAATGCGATTGGCACCGTAGATGCGAGCGCAATCGCCCGCAAGTCAGCTGTGGATCAACGCATACGGTGCGTCGCGCCAACGGTTAGCGTCCGGATCAGCATCCGCATCGGCGAACGGAGGTTGCGGTGCACCAAGCAATTGCAGCGCGCCAAAGTACCGAACGCCGTCTGTCTGGTGGGGGGCTGCGGCGGGTGTCGGTTTATGCCGACTCCTGCCACGTGGACTTGGTGCTATCGGCCGCAGTACCCATCGCATCGTTGATACCGCCAATCGTGGACATCCTGGCTGCCGAGCGTGGTCATCGCGCTGAGCCGACGGCTGTTGAGTATCAGCTTTGCCTCCCCGGGACTGGCACGCTGGATCCGTCGAAGTCGTTGGGCCAGACAGGAATCCAAGATGGAACCGTATTGAGCCTGGTCAGCTCGTCGAACGTTTCAACGTCGCCGCGCTTCGATGACGTAGCCGAGGCGGTATCGGTGTCGCTCGCTCCGACACAGCGACCTTGGACCCGGCGAGCGACCCGGCTCATCGGTTCCCTGGTGGCCGGTTGGCTGGCCGGCACCGGCGCAGCGGTCCTGATTCGAACCGCCCTTGCTACCAACGATGCCCGTCGCAGCGGCTGTGCCTACATTGCCGCGGTGGCCGTCTTCATCGCTCTTCCGGCGGCGATAGTCGCCCATCGCGTGTTTCGCGACAGGACAGCCGGGCTCATGTTGGGTTTAGCGGCTAGCGGATTCGCAGCGCTTGCCGGCTTGCTGGCGGTTCCCGGTGCCCTGGGGGCACCGAATGCGCTGCTCGCGATGGCCGCCGCGGCGACATCTGCGGCCGTCATGCGCGTGATAGGTTGCTGCGCAACCGTCTTCACGGCATTGACATGTTTCGCCGCATTCGAGGCGGCTGCCGCGGCGGTAAGCGCGGTCATCGCCATGCCGGTACAGGCGATCGGTGCGGCGTCCGCGGCGATATCGCTGGTTTTGGTGGAATTGTCCGCACCAGTATCGATCATGCTGGCGGGCTTGTCGTCACAGCTGACGCCGGAGCCTGATGCGGCGTACGACGAGCCTCCACATCGTCTGAGCGCCAAGGCGATCAACGCCAAAAGCTGGCTAACCAGCCTGATCGTCGCCTTCTCCGCTACGGCGGCGCTGGGGGCTATCGGCGCGGCGGCCGGAACGTATTCCGCTGTCGGCCTACGCTCGCTTGGCATTGCGTTCGCCACCATAACCGGGGGTGTGCTGCTGTTGCGGGCGCGCTCACAGTGCGATCTGGCCAGAGCCGTGCCGCTCATCGCAGCTGGAACAGCCACGCTCGGTGCGACTCTCGTCATCGCCGCCGCTGCGTATCCGCTGCATGCGCCCTACCTTGCTGCCGCGTCGACGATGCTGGCCGCCGCCGCACTATGCCTCGGTTTCATCACCCGGACCACGACGTTATCTCCGCTCTGGCGACGAAGCGTAGAAGTGTCGGAATATCTGGCCTTGGCCGTCATCGTGCCGCTGGCATGCTGGCTCTGCGGGCTTTACGACGTTGCTCGTGGCATGAACCTGCCATGACCAAGGCGCAGTGCAGGGCGCTCGGGTGTCAGACGGCGGTGGTCATCGCCGCACTGGCTCAATGTGTGACACCAGCCGCGCATGCGATCTCGCCACCGCCGATCGACAGCAGCCGGCTACCCGAGCCGGCGCCGCCGAGGCCGCCGCGGCCCACGGTGCAGCGCGAGATTTGCGGAGTGCCGTCGATGGCTCCCGATGCCGAACGGGCCAACGCCTCCGGTCAACTCTCCGGGCTTGATCTGCCACAGGTTTGGAAGCTCACCCGCGGGTCGGGCCAACGGGTCGCGGTCATCGACACCGGGGTTTCGCCGCATTCACGACTGCCCGACACGGCGGCCGGAGGTGACTACGTATTCACCGGCGACGGCACCCAGGATTGCGACGGACACGGGACCGCTGTGGCCGGGATCATCGCCGCCGCATCGGATCCCCACCACGTGGACGGTTTCAGCGGGGTCGCCCCGGGTGCCGCTTTGATCAGCATCCGCCAGTCCAGCACCAAGTTCGGCGCGGTGGCCGATCCGTCCAGCTCCGGATTCGGTGATGTCGACACCATGGCGAAGGCCGTTCGGACTGCGGCGGATCTCGGCGCCTCGGTGATCAATATCTCTTCGGTTGCCTGCATCCGCACCGGGTCGGCGCTCGACGACCGCGCACTCGGCGCCGCACTGTCCTACGCGGTCGACGTCAAGAACGTCGTCGTGGTGGTCGCGGCCGGAAACACCGGCGCTGGCCAGTGCCCCGTTCAGCAACCCGCAGCGACGTGGGACACGGTGACGGTTGCGGTCAGTCCGGCTTGGTACGACGACTACGTGCTGACCGTGGGCTCGGTGAACGCCCACGGCGAACCGTCGTCGTTCACCCTCGCCGGGCCATGGGTGGATGTCGCCGCCCCCGGCGAGGCGGTGATATCGCTGAGCTCATCGGGCGATGGGTTAGTGAATACCCTTGGTGGGCTGGATGGTTCGAGTCCGCTGTCGGGCACCAGCTACGCGGCTCCGGTGGTCAGCGGGTTGGCGGCGCTGATCCGATCCCGGTTCCCCAAGCTGACGGCTCGCCAGGTGATGCAACGCATCAAGGCCACCGCGCACCATCCACCCGGCGGGTGGGATCCGCTGGTCGGCTCCGGCGTTGTCGACTTTCTTGCCGCGGTCAGCACCGACCCACCGGCGAGCGCGGCTCCGCCGCCATCACGAACACCGCTACCGATTACACCCCCTCCGGTTCCTGCGCCGACGGACCATGGTGCGCGAGACATGGCGCTAATTGGCGCGGCCATCTGTGGCGGCGTGCTGGCGGTAGTGCTCGCCTGCGCCGCACTGCGGGCTCGACTAAGGCGACCCCGCAGCATCCTGGGCGATTGACGCGTTCGCCCTTCCCAATTCCGGACCCGCGGGCAGCTTCGCCAACATCGGCCACGGCGCCGGGATCGCCGTATTGGGCAGACCGAGGTCGTGTGCCGCATCGTCGTCGTGGACAGCGAATCGCACGCCGGTGTCGATTATCAAATATCGGGTGCCGGCGCGCGGGTTGGCACCAGAGAGGCCGGTGGCGCGCACATAGGCACTGCGTCCGGGCGGGAGATAGACGGCGTCAACCGCGGGACCCTTTCCATCGGCCTGGGATAACTTCACCGGCTCGTGGCCCGCTGGGATGGGTAGGCCGTCGACCGACAACGAGGTCTCGACACCACCCGACGCCGCATGCGTCCAGATGGCGCACAGCGTCCTACCGTCGGCATCAAATGACGCCGGCGCGCGGTCCGGAAAGGTGGCCACTGCCAGGTCCGTCACCGTCGGAGTCGCACGGATGAGATCCGGTGCGACCGGGATGGCGGTGCGGGTTCCCCGCGAGTCGGTAAATCGCAGCAGATCCGCGGCAACCTGGCCGATGCGCTGGATACCGTGACCCAATACAACGTAATTCTCGTCGCCGTCCGCGCGTGCCACGCGGAGCACGCTGCCCACCGGAAATCCCGGCAGTGCGGCAGGTCCGCGGTCACCGCCATTGGGAATCCGCGGCGCCGCTATGGGCGGTGCCTCTGGGATGGCATTCAGCACCATCGGCGACACCGCCAACGGAATATGACCATGCAGCCCAAGTGCACGCACAACCGCAGGTTCGTCCATGTTCACCACGGCTCGGCGACCGTCATAGAGCAGGTAGGTCGACCCGCCCGAGGCTGGCCTGGCCAGCACGGATTGCCCGCTGGGCAGCGGGTGCGGCGGCGTTTCCTCGGCCCGGCCGATGACAACCGTCGTACTCGGCGCGTCGCCATCGCGGCTGTCGCAAACCGCCCACTGCGATTCGTCCTCGGCGAGCGGCATCCCCAGAAATTGCGGAGCACCCGGGATGCCCAGCAGGGAACCCCTGTTGCTGCTGCCCAATTCCGCCTCAGGTATCGGTTGTGGGTCAGCGTTCGTTTTCACGATCAGCCTGGCCGAGGCCAGATTCAGCACCGGATGCAGGGTTTTACCTATTCGGACGTACAACGCACCCGACCGTTTGCCCATCACGATCGGCGCGGTTGTCGACGCTGGTTGTGGCCGCACCACGGCCATAAGCGCACAGCCGGCCAGCAGGATGATCGCCAGTACTGAGCCGGCCATCAGCGACTGCATCGACGCGCGAACCGGTTCGCCAACCCCGCGGATATCTCTGCCCAGCAGCGCGCATTCGACCCGACGCAGCAAAAACCGATACCCGCTGACGTGCAGGCGCGTGGTCGGTTGCCATGCCATCAGTCCGCCAAGTCCCCCCGGGTCGGTCGGCTTCACAATATTCCGTGGTCATGGGGAGCTCTGCCATCCATCCACAGTGCGGGCCGGATGACCGCCGATGTGACCGTCGGCCCGATTCTCGGTAAAATCGCCTGGTGCGCACTTCTCACCTGAGCCGTCTCGTGTCCCGTCGTCGCTGGTCACGCAGCTTCCGCTGGGCCGGGCTGGGCGCCGCTGCGGTGCTGGCCGCCGGCGTCCTGCTGGTAGCGCCGAGCGCCGTTCCGCGGGCTGTCGCGCCGGCTGGTGCCGACAACTGCCCGGACGTCGCGCTGACCTTCGCCCGCGGCACCGACGAGCCGGCCGGGCTGGGCCACGTCGGCCAGGCCCTGGTCGACGCGCTGCGCCAGAACACCGGCAAGAACATCGACGCCTACGCGGTCAACTACAAGGCCAGCCTGCTGCAGTTGCACGGCGGTGACGGCGCCAACGACGCCATCAAGCACATCAAAGACGTGGCCGACAAGTGCCCCAGCACCCCGCAGGTGCTCGGCGGATACTCGCAGGGCGCAACGGTGATCGACATCGTCAGCGGGGTTCCGGTCGGCGGCATCAGTTGGGGTAGCGCGCTGCCGGCCCAGTACGCGAAGGACGTCATCGCGGTGACCACCTTCGGCAACCCCGCCGACCGCAGCGGCGGACCGATATCGGCCCAGAGCGCGATGTTCGGCGCCAAATCCATCGACTTCTGCAACCCCGAGGACCCGATCTGTCACGCGGGCCCCGGCAACCAGTGGAGCGGGCACACCGAAGGCTACGTGCCCGTCTACACCAACCAGGCGGCCAGCTTCATCCAGACCAGGCTTTTGGCGGTGCTACCCCCCACGGCGCCCGGACCGCCCATGGGCGTACCTCCTGGACCTGGGTATGCGCCGGGACCTGGGTATGGTCCTGGTCCTGGGCCTGGGTATGGGCCTGGGCCCGGTCCTGGGTACGGGCCTGCACCCGGGCCTGGTGGCCAACCACCAGCGAACGTCGTGGTCGATCAACCCGCGGTGTTCCACTGACGGCATACTGAGTGCGCTGATCTGCGGCCGGCCCACTAATATCGGGCCATGACGCTGCGCCTGATAAAGCCACCGCCACACTCGATTCCGGGCAGGTTGGTCAGGTATGCCGCCACCAGTTTGCTCACCGCAGTGTTGGTGCTTGCCCCCGCGACGCTGTTCTCGACGCCGTCGGCGGCCTCGTGCCCGGACGTCGAGGTGGTGTTCGCCCGGGGTCGGCTGGAACCGCCGGGCGCCGGCGCGATCGGTAACGCCTTCGTCAGCGCGCTGCGGTCCAAGGTCAACCGGAACATCGGGCTCTACGCGGTCCGGTACCCGGCAGACACCGAAGTCGACATCGGTGCCAACGACATGAGCGGGCATATCCAGTCCATGGTCAACAACTGCCCCGATACCCGCCAGGTGCTGGGCGGCTACTCGCTCGGCGCGGCGGTCACCGACGTGGTGCTGGCAGCTCCCATCGCGGCATTCGGCTTCAACAATCCCCTGCCGGCGGACGACGACGGGCACATCGCGGCGGTCGCGCTGTTCGGCAACGGCAGCCAGTGGGTCGGACCGATCACGAATTTCAACCCGGCCTTCAACGACCGGACCATCGATCTATGCCATGGCGCTGACCCCATCTGTAATCCCGCCGACCCGAACACCTGGTCCAACAACTGGCCACAACACCTTGCGCCGGCGTATATCCAGGCCGGCATGGTCAATCAGGCCGCCGACTTCGTCGCGGGCAAGCTGCAGTAATCGTTCGCAGCGGCCGGCAGGTCGCCAGACATGTAAGCGAACCCTGCAGCCCGTTTCAGCAAGTCATTAGATTTGCTCGATATTATCCGCTCATGAAGTTTGCTCCGATTGACGCACGGCCGCGGCTTTATCGCAGGTCAAGGACCGCAAAGCGGGTAGCCGGCTTTGCGGGCACTGCGTTGCTCGCCGCGGGGATGTTGCTGATCGCCCCGGCTTTGGCGCCCTTCCCCGCCGGCGGGCCGATTCCCAAAGCGTCGGCGGCTTGCCCGGATGCCGAAGTCGATTTCGCCCGCGGCCGAGAAGAAGCCCCCGGCGTCGGCGAGGTCGGCCAGGCCTTCATCAACTCGCTGCAATCCAAGGTGCCGCATATGACGATCGGCTCCTACGGGGTCAACTATCCCGCTGACGTCAGCGTCACCAAGGGCTCCAACGACATGAGCGCCCACGTGCAACAGATGGCGGCGAGTTGTCCCAACACCAAGCTGGTGCTCGGCGGCTACTCGCTGGGTGCTGCGGCGGCTGATGTCGTGGTCGCCATGAACCAACCGGGATTCGGCTACACCGATGTCCTGCCGGCAGATATGGATCAGCACATCGCGGCGGTGGCCTTGTTCGGTAACGGCACTCGGGCTGTGCTCGGCCCAGTGCCCGACTTCAGCCCCGCCTTCGCCGGCAAGACCATCGACCTGTGCGCCGCCGGCGACCCGATCTGCACCGGGGGTGTGCACGATCTGCATTGGTCGTCGCATCTGCAGCCGTCGTACATCAGTTCCGGCCTGGTGGATCAGGCCGCCAGCTTCGTCGCCGGCAAGCTGTAGTCGGAGGTCAGTCGCGGATACGAAGTTCGCGGGTGATCAAAGTCCGCGCTTGCAGTTCGCCCTCCGGCGGGTAGTCCACGCCGAGCAGCGTCAGGCCCCGTGCCGGCGCAGCAGCGAAGTCACTGGACCGCTCCGCTGAGCTGAGTAGCTCGCCGCACCACGCGGGGGTGCGGCGGTGTTCGCCGACGGCCAGCAGCGCACCGACCAGCGACCGCACCATCGACCAGCAGAATGCATCGGCAGTGACGTGAGCGGTGATCAGATCGCCATCACGGGACCAGTCCAGCCGCTGCAGGTCGCGAATGGTGGTGGCGGCCTCGCGCTTACGGCAAAATGCAGCGAAGTCGTGCAGTCCCAACAGGTTTTGCGATGCCGCCATCATCCTGTCCACATCCAGCGTGCGCGGCCAGCCGGTGACGTAGCGGGCCTGATGTGGATCCACCCCGTAGGGCGCGGTCGAAAGCCGGTAGATGTAGTGGCGCCGCAGCGCCGAAAATCGGGCATCGAAACCCGCTGGCGCACGGATGATCCGGCGGATCCGAACATCGTCGGGCAGCAACCGGCCCATACGTCGGACCAGCGACAAAAATTCCGGTTCAGTTTGTCGGAGCGAACGAGGATAGGCATTGGGCAGCGCATCAACAGGAACGTCGACATGGGCCACCTGACCGATGGCATGCACGCCGGTGTCGGTGCGCCCGGCAGCACGCAAACGCAGCGGGCTGCGAAACACCGTCGAGAGCGTCTCCTCGAGAATGCCCGCGACTGTGCGCTGCCCCGACTGCATTGCCCATCCAGCGAAATCCGTACCGTCATAGGCGATATCGAGCCGAAGACGAACGCACCCGCCATCGTCGTCGATGGCGGGTACGTCGTTCAACGGCGGATCGCTAGGACTTGTCAGCGTCCTCGTCCTCGGCTTCCGGCTCAGTAGCTTCCGGCTCAGCAGCCTCCGCCTCGGCTTCTGGCTCAGGCGTCGCGGCCTGCGCCTCGGCGACCTGGTCGGTGGTCTCGGCTTCGGCCGCAACCTCTTCCGTCTCAGGACCGAGTGCCGCCGCCGGCTCGACCGCGGCCTGCGGCGCCGCCGCGGCGGCTTCCGGTGCAGCCTTCGGGGCAGCCTTGGCGGCGGCCTTCGAAGCACCCGCCCGACGCGCGCGTTCGGCTTCCGAGGTGACGGTCTTCTCCTGCACCAGCTCGATCACCGCCATCGGGGCGTTGTCGCCCTTGCGTGCTTCGACTTTGATGATGCGGGTGTAGCCGCCGTTGCGGTCGGCGAAGAACGGCCCGATCTCGGCGAAGAGGCTGTGCACCACGTCCTTGTCGCGGATCTTCTTGAGCACCTCACGCCGGTTGTGCAGCGTGCCCTTCTTGGCGTGGGTGATCAGCTTCTCCGCATACGGTCGCAGCGCCCGAGCCTTGGGCTCGGTGGTCTTGATCCGGCCGTGCTCGAAGAGCGCCGTGGCCAGGTTGGCCAGGATCGCCTTCTGGTGCGACGACGACCCGCCGAGGCGACGGCCCTTGGTGGGCTTGGGCATTGCTGACGCTCCTGTTCTTCCTGACGTCGACTAAGTTAGAGCTGTTCGGTTTCCGCGTAGTCCTGGTCGTCGTAGGCACCCTCGCTGGACCAGGTACCGGTCGCGACGTCGTAGCCGGCGACTTCTGACGGGTCGAAGCTGGCGGGACTGTCCTTCAGCGACAGACCCAGCTGGTGCAGCTTCACCTTCACCTCGTCGATGGACTTCTGACCGAAGTTGCGGATGTCGAGCAGGTCGGACTCGGTGCGCGACACCAGCTCGCCGACGGTGTGCACACCCTCGCGCTTGAGGCAGTTGTACGAGCGCACGGTCAAATCGAGGTCGTCGATCGGCAGCGCGAACGACGCGATGTGATCCGCCTCGGCCGGCGACGGGCCGATCTCGATGCCCTCGGCCTCGACGTTGAGTTCGCGTGCCAGACCGAACAACTCGACCAGCGTCTTACCCGCCGACGCCAACGCGTCGCGTGCGCCGATCGAGCTCTTGGTTTCGACGTCGAGGATCAGCTTGTCGAAGTCGGTGCGCTGCTCGACACGCGTGGCGTCAACCTTATAGGTCACCTTGAGCACCGGTGAGTAGATGGAATCGACTGGGATACGGCCGATTTCGGCGCCCGACGCCTTGTTCTGCACGGCCGGGACGTAGCCGCGGCCACGCTCGACGACGAGCTCGATCTCGAGCTTGCCCTTGTCATTCAGCGTCGCAATGTGCATCTCGGGGTTGTGCACGGTCACACCGGCGGGCGGCACGATGTCACCGGCGGTGACCTCGCCCGGGCCCTGCTTGCGCAGGTACATCGTCACCGGCTCGTCTTCCTCCGAGGACACCACCAGGCTCTTGAGGTTCAAGATGATGTCGGTGACGTCTTCCTTGACGCCGGGCACGGTGGTGAACTCGTGCAGCACGCCGTCGATACGGATGCTCGTGACGGCCGCGCCCGGAATCGACGACAGCAGCGTGCGACGCAACGAGTTACCAAGCGTGTAGCCAAATCCCGGCTCCAGCGGCTCGATGACGAACTGCGAACGGTTGTCGTTGACAACCTCTTCGGACAGGGTGGGTCGCTGTGAGATCAGCATGGTGTTTCTTCTTCTCCTTCTCGGCACCCGCTATTTGATGCCGCTTAGGTATCCCGTCGCTGCGGTTGCAGCGGCGGAAGTCTGCGCTTACTTCGAGTAGTACTCGACGATCAGCTGCTCGGTGAGCGGCACCTCGATCTGCGCGCGCTCGGGTAGTTGGTGGATCAGGATGCGCTGCCGCTCGCCGACCACCTGAAGCCAGCTGGGGGTCGGACGGTCACCGGCGGTCTCTCGCGCGATCTGGAACGGCACGCTGTTCACGGACTTGTCCCGCACGTCGATGATGTCGTATTGCGACACCCGGTAGCTGGGGACGTTGACGTGCACGCCGTTGACCGTGAAGTGGCCGTGGCTGACGAGCTGACGGGCCATCCGGCGGGTCCGGGCCAGCCCGGCGCGGTAGACGACGTTATCCAGCCGACTTTCCAGGATCTGCAGCAGCTCGTCACCGGTCTTGCCGGGACGACCCGCGGCCTCTTCGTAGTAGCGGCGGAACTGCTTCTCCATGACGCCGTAGGTGAAGCGGGCCTTCTGCTTCTCCTGCATCTGCAGCAGGTACTCGCTCTCCTTGATCCGCGCGCGGCCGTGCTGGCCGGGCGGGTAGGGACGCTTCTCGAACGCCTGGTCACCACCGACGAGGTCGGTGCGCAGCCGGCGTGATTTCCGAGTGACGGGTCCGGTGTAACGAGCCATTGTCTGTCTCCTCCTCCTGGGCCGACTAGACTCTCCGCCGCTTGGGCGGACGGCAGCCGTTGTGCGGCTGGGGGGTGACATCAGAGATCGCGCCGACCTCCAGTCCGGCGGCCTGCAGTGACCGGATGGCGGTCTCGCGGCCGGAGCCGGGGCCCTTCACGAACACGTCGACCTTGCGCACCCCGTGCTCCTGGGCTTTGCGGGCGGCGTTCTCGGCGGCCAGCTGGGCGGCGAACGGCGTCGACTTCCGGGAACCCTTGAAGCCGACGTGGCCCGACGATGCCCAGGCGATGACGTTGCCCTGCAGGTCGGTGATCGTCACGATCGTGTTGTTGAACGTGCTCTTGATGTGAGCTGCGCCGTGCGGGATGTTCTTCTTTTCCCGCCGCCGGGTCTTCTGACCCTTCTTGGCGGGGGCGGAGGCTGCCTTCTTGGCTGGGGGCATGACTTACCTGGCCTTCTTCTTGCCGGCGATGGTGCGCTTGGGACCCTTGCGGGTGCGCGCATTGGTCTTGGTGCGCTGACCGCGCACCGGCAGGCCGCGGCGGTGCCGTAAACCCTGATAGCAGCCGATCTCAATCTTGCGGCGGATGTCGGCCTGCACCTCACGGCGCAGGTCACCCTCGATCTTCAGATTGGCTTCGATGTAGTCGCGCAGATGGGTCACCTGGTCGTCGGTGAGGTCCTTGGTGCGCAGGTCTTTGTCGATCCCGGTGGCGGCCAGAATTTCGTTCGACCGGGTCCGGCCAACGCCGTAGATGTAGGTCAGCGCGACCTCCATGCGCTTGTCGCGCGGGAGGTCGACGCCCACAACTCGAGCCATGGGTGGCATTCCTTCTCTTCGCGGAGGTCTGATCCCAGTCCGTTCCCGGCTGACTGCTCCGGGGTCCGGCCTCCGTTCCGGACGTGGATGAGCTGGCCCATCTCTAAAGATTCCAGCCGCTCACTGGTGCTGGGAGGTCTGCATTCAGTTGTGTGTACGCGGTTGCGGCTAGCTAGCCCTGGCGCTGCTTGTGGCGTGGATCAGAGCAGATCACCATGACCCGCCCATGCCGACGGATCACCCTGCACTTGTCGCAGATCGGCTTGACGCTCGGGTTCACCTTCACGGCTGTTTCGATCCCTGTTCTGTCTGCTCGTCGGTTGTCTGGTGCGGGCTTTTACTTGTACCGGTACACGATGCGGCCACGGGACAGGTCGTAGGGAGACAACTCCACCACCACCCGGTCCTCGGGCAGGATGCGGATGTAGTGCTGCCGCATCTTGCCGCTGATGTGGGCAAGCACCTTGTGGCCGTTTTCCAGCTCAATGCGGAACATCGCATTGGGCAGGGGCTCGACCACGCGGCCCTCGACCTCTATGGCGCCGTCCTTCTTGGCCATAACTTGTCAGCAATCCTCGTCTTTGGTTTCGTTGCTTCATAACTTCTACGCCCGGATCGGCGCAGCATTAGCTGGCTTTGCAAACGTGAGCCGGTGACAGGAAATTCCTAGGACTGGGCACGCGAGAAGCCAGCGCGATGACGCACCGTTGCTCCACGATACCCGCTCATTACCGCTGGCCAAAATCGCTGTGAGCGGAATCGGAACCTGCCAACCTCGCCCGACGCACCGGCCCTGACAAGCGCATACTTAACGCCGATGACTAGTCCCGATGCGCAGTCCCGTAAACCGGTGATGTTGACCGTCGACGACGATCCCGCGGTCTCCCGGGCGGTTGCCAGGGATCTGCGTCGCCACTACGGCGAGACCCACCGGATCGTGCGGGCCGAGTCGGGTCCGGATGCGTTGGAAACCCTCAAGCAGCTCAAGCTGCGGGGTGAGACGGTCGCAATGCTCGTCGCCGACTACCGGATGCCGCAGATGACCGGTATCGAATTCCTCGAACAAGCGATGGACTTGTATCCGGCGGCGCGGCGGGTGCTACTGACCGCCTACGCCGACACCCACGCCGCAATCGACGCCATCAACGTCGTCGATCTCGACCACTACCTGCTCAAGCCGTGGGATCCACCCGCGGAAAAGCTGTATCCGGTCATCGACGCGCTGCTCGACGCCTGGAGGCGGGCACCGGAACACCCCATCCCGCACACCAAGGTGATCGGGCACCGCTGGTCGGCGCGGTCCTGGCAGGTCCGCGACTTTCTGGCCCGCAACGGGCTCTACTACAACTGGTTCATGGCCGACGACCCCGAAGGCGAACAGCTGTTGCGGGCCGCCGGCGAGGACGGCCTGCGGCTACCGGTCATCGTCACCGAGCGCGGCGACACCCTCGTCGAGCCCAGCGACGCCCAACTGGCCGACACGTTGGGCCTGACCACCACGCCGTCGCAGGAGTTTTACGACCTGATCGTGGTCGGCGGCGGGCCCGCGGGCCTGGCGGCCGCCGTCTATGGCGCCTCCGAGGGGCTGCACACGGTGCTCATCGAAGGCACCGCGACCGGCGGTCAGGCCGGCCAGAGCTCGCGGATCGAGAACTATCTGGGCTTTCCAGACGGGGTGTCGGGCGGCCAGTTGGCCGATCGCGCCCGGCGGCAAGCGGAGAAGTTCGGCGCCGAACTCATCACCGCCCGCGCGGCCACCGCCCTGGAGGTCAACGGGTCCAAGCGCACCGTCCGCTTCGCCGACGGCGGCTCCGTCGACGCGCACGCGGTCATCCTGGCCACCGGCGTCGCCTACCGCCAGCTGGCGGCAACCGGCTGCGAAGAGCTGACCGGCCGCGGCGTCTACTACGGGGCCGCCGTCTCGATCGCGTCGGACTGCAGCGACGAAGAGGTCTACGTGATCGGCGGGGCCAATTCGGCGGGCCAGGCCGCGATGTATCTGTCCCGCCAGGCCAAATCGGTGACCATCGTCGTGCGTGCCCCGTCGCTGGAGGCGTCGATGTCGTACTACCTGATTCAACAGATCGAGGACACCCCCAACATCGACGTGCGCACCTGCACCGAAGTTGACTGCGCCAGCGGAACCGACCACCTGGAGAGGCTGACCCTGATCGACAACCGGACCGGCCGCACCGAGGACGTCACTTGCGGCCGGATGTTCATCTTCATCGGCGCCGCGCCGCGCACCGACTGGCTGGACGGGGTCGTCGCCCGCGACGACCGCGGCTTCATCCTCACCGGACCGGATCTGCGGAACGTCTGCGGGTGGACGCTGGACCGTCCGCCGCACCACCTGGAAACCAGCGTGCCGGGGGTGTTCGTGGCCGGCGATGTGCGGGCCGAGTCCGCCAAACGGGTCGCGGCCGCGGTCGGTGAGGGATCGATGGCCGTGATGCTGGTCCACCGGTATTTGGCTGAGGCATAGTGTCATGACCCCTTCGATCCCCTGTGACGCCGACGAGCTGCGCACCCTGTTCTTGTTCGAGGCGCTGACCGACGAGCAGCTCGATGTGTTGTGCACCAATGGCCACATCCAGCACTACGAGCCGGGGCCGATCATCGTCGAGGGCGAGCCGGCGACCTGCTTCTATGTCCTCATCGAAGGGGAGCTGGCGATGTCGAAGCTCTCCGGCGGCCAAGACATCGAAACAAACCGAACGTCGCAGCGCGGCGTGTATTGCGGCGCCTGGCGGGCGTTTACCGGCGGGAACCAAAAGAGCTACGACGCGTCAGTGCATGTGACCAAGCCGTCGCGGTTCTTCGTGATGGACGCGCCGGTGTTCGCCAAGTTCATGAAGGACCAATTTCCGATGGCGGTTCACCTGCTCGACGGGATCGCCGTCGGCACCGATCGGACCCGCCGGATCATCGATAACCGGGAGAAGCTGCTCGCGCTGGGTCGGTTGTCGGCCGGGCTGACCCACCAGCTGAACAATCCCGCCGCGGCGATCGCACGGGCCGCCGACGAGCTGCGCGGCCGGATCGCCCGCATGCGCGGGAAACTGGCCATGCTCGCCGACGGCACCGTCAGCCCCGAAACGCTGAACGCGTTGGTGCGGCTGCAGGAGGCGGTCGCCGAGCAGGTCGCCAAATCGGCGTCGCAGCATTTGACCGCGCTGGAAACCGCCGACCGCGAGGACACCGTCGGCGAGTGGCTGGAGGACCACGACATCGACGGCGGGTGGGACATCGCGCCGACACTCGTCGAAGGCGGCATCGACACCGACTGGCTGGAGCGGATTGCCGCGACCGCCGAGGAATTGGACAGCTCGGCCTCGGTGGAGGAGGCGGTCCGCTGGATCAGCTACACCATCGAGAGCGAGCTTCTGATGAATCAGATATCGGAAGCGAGCAAGCGGATTTCGGCACTTGTCGCCGACGCCAAGCAATATTCCCGGATGGACCGGGCCCCGTTCGATGTGGCCAATGTGCACGAACTGCTGCGCAGCACGTTGGTGATGTTCGCCGACCGACTGACCAAAGACAACGGCAAAGGCGCGAACGCCATCACAGTGGTCAAGGAATTCGACCAATCGCTTCCCGAAATCCCTTGCTTTCCAGGCGATCTCAACCAGGTCTGGACCAACATCATCGACAACGCTCTGGCCGCGATGCGCGATGCGGGCGGTACGCTGACCGTTCGCACCGGTAGGGAAGGCGAGAAGCTGGCCCGGATCGAGATCTGCGACACCGGGCCTGGCATCCCCGATGACGTGCGCGAGCACATCTTCGAGCCGTTCTTCACCACCAAGCCGGTCGGGGAAGGCACCGGCCTCGGGCTGGATTTGGCCTGGAACATCGTGGTCAAGAAGCATCGCGGGGATTTGCGCGTGGAGTCCGTGCCGGGCGATACCCGCTTCATCGTGTTGCTGCCGCTGGACAAACCCGCCGAGGACTTGGCGGACCCCGACCTGGATGCAGATCTGGCGGAATAGCGGTCTGACCCCACCGGTTGGAGACACCATGACTGATGCTCACGCTAGTTCCAAAGCGAGTAAACCCGATCTTGGTCGGTTCGGATCGTTCGGCCGCGGCGTCACACCACAACAGGCCAAGGAAATCGAGGCCCTGGGCTACGGGGCGGTCTGGGTAGGCGGCTCGCCGCCGGCCGAGCTGGAATGGGTCGAACCCATCCTCAAAGCAACGAACACGCTGCAGGTGGCCACCGGCATCGTCAACATCTGGTCGGCGCCGGCCAAGCCGGTCGCCGAGTCTTTCCACCGCATCGACAAGGCCTATCCCGGCCGGTTCCTGCTTGGTATCGGCGTCGGGCATCCCGAGGCGATCAGCGAGTACCGCAAGCCCTACGACGCGCTGGTGGAGTACCTCGATCGCCTCGACGATTACGGCGTGCCCGCCGAGCGACGGGTGGTTGCCGCGCTGGGCCCGCGGGTGCTGCAGCTTTCGGCGCAGCGCAGCGCCGGAGGACATCCATACCTGACCACTCCGGAGCACACTGCGCACGCCCGGGAATTGATCGGTCCGTCGGCTTTCCTGGCGCCCGAACACAAGGTGGTGCTGACCACCGACGCGGACCGCGCTCGGGCGGTCGGCCGTAAGGCACTCGATATCTACCTCAACCTGGCCAACTACCTGAACAACTGGCGGCGGCTGGGGTTCACCGACGACGACATCACTCGTCCCGGCAGTGACCGACTCGTCGATGCGCTGGTCGCCTACGGCACGACGGACGCGGTAGCCGCCCGGCTGAATGAACACCTCGACGCGGGCGCAGACCACGTGGCTGTTCAGGTACTGACGAAGGATGAGAACCTGGTTTCAGCGCTGGCCGAATTGGCCGGGCCGCTTGGACTGAATCAGTCTTCTTGAGGAAGGCGGAGGGGGACCTAGATGAGCGAGGCAGTATCACTGAAACCCGACCTGGGCCGGTATGGCGCGTGGTTGCCCACTCGATCGATCACGCCGGACCTGGCTAAGCAGATCGAATCACTGGGCTACGGCGCCGCATGGATCGGCGGATCGCCCGATGCCGACCTGAGCTGGGTCGAGCCGGCGTTGGCCGAAACCTCGTCACTGCAACTGGCCACCGGGATCATCAATATCTGGTCGTCGCCGGCCGCCGCGGTCGCCGAGTCCTACCATCGAATCGAAAAGGCCTATCCGGGAAGGTTTTTACTGGGCATCGGGGTCGGCCATCCCGAGCACACCGAGGAGTACCGCAAGCCTTACGACGCACTCGTCGAGTATCTCGACGAACTCGATGCGGCTTCGGTGCCCACCAGCCGACGGGTGCTCGCGGCGCTGGGCCCCAAGGTGCTGGCCCTGTCGGCCGAGCGTAGTGCCGGCGCCCACCCGTATCTGACCACACCGGAACACACGGCACACGCGCGTGAAGTCGTCGGCAACACGGTGTTCCTGGCGCCCGAACACAAGGTGGTGCTCACCACCGATGCCGACGAGGCGCGCGAAATCGGCCGCAGTAGTGTCGGTTTCTACTTAGACCTGAGCAACTACGTCAACAACTGGCGGCGACTCGGATTCACCGACAGCGACGTGCGTAAACCGGGCAGCGACAAGCTGATCGATGCCGTGGTGGCCTACGGCACGCCGGAGGCCATCGCCGCGCGCCTCAACGAGCATCTGGAAGCCGGCGCGGATCACGTGGCAATTCAGGTGCTGGGCGGCTGGCCCGAGGACAAGCTTTTGGCTGCGCTCAGTGAACTGGCCCGCGTGCTGGGGCTGACACCTCCGAGCTGAGTACGCGCTCCGCTAAGGTTCCACCATGCGGCTGCTGGTCACCGGCGGCGCCGGCTTCATCGGCGCCAACTTCGTGCATACCACTGTCCGCGAGCACCCGGACGACGCTGTGACGGTACTCGACGCGATGACATACGCCGGCAGCCGCGAATCGCTGGCTCTGGTCGACAACGACATCAGGCTGGTGCAGGGCGACATCACCGACGCCGAGCTGGTTTCCCGGCTGGTGGCCGAGTCCGACGCGGTGGTGCACTTCGCGGCCGAAACCCACGTCGACAATGCGTTGGCCGATCCGGAACCGTTCCTGCGGGCCAACGTGATCGGGACATTCACGATTCTGGAGGCGGTCCGCCGACACCGGGTGCGGCTGCATCACGTCTCCACCGACGAGGTCTACGGCGATCTCGGACTCGATGATCCGCAGCGGTTCACCGAGTCCACGCCCTACAACCCGTCGAGTCCGTACTCGTCGACCAAAGCCGGCTCCGACATGCTGGTGCGAGCCTGGGTGCGCTCCTACGGTGTGGCCGCGACGATCTCGAACTGTTCCAACAACTATGGGCCTTATCAGCACGTGGAGAAGTTCATCCCCCGCCAGATCACCAACGTGCTTACCGGGCGACGGCCGAAGTTGTACGGCGAGGGAGCCAACGTCAGGGATTGGATCCACGTCGACGACCACAACGACGCGGTCCGGCGAATTCTTACCCACGGTCAGGCCGGCCGAACCTACTTGATCGGCGCCGAGGGCGAGCGTGACAACCTATCGGTGCTGCGTACGCTGCTCCAGCTGATGGGCCGCAATCCCGACGACTTCGAGTATGTCGTGGATCGCGCCGGCCACGACCTGCGCTACGCCATCGACCCGACGCCCTTGTACAACGAATTAGGCTGGGCGCCAAAGCATACCGACTTCACCGAGGGCCTGCGCGCCACCATCGACTGGTATCGCGAAAACGAGTCATGGTGGGGCCCGTTGAAAGCCGCCGTCGAAGCCCGCTACCAGCAGCGGGGTCAGTGACATGCAAGTCCGTGAACTCGACATCGCCGGCGCTTGGGAGATAACGCCGCAACTGCATGCCGATTCGCGTGGCCTGTTCTTCGAATGGCTCACCGACCGAGGGTTCACCGGGTTCGCCGGTCACCGGCTGGATGTCCGGCAGGCCAACTGCTCGGTGTCGGCGGCCGGTGTGCTGCGCGGCCTGCACTTCGCCCAGCTGCCACCGAGCCAAGCCAAATACCTAACCTGCCTTTCCGGGTCGGTGTTCGACGTCGTTGTCGACATCCGCGTTGGCTCACCGACTTTCGGGCGGTGGGACTCGGTGCTCCTCGACGACCGCCAACACAGGACGGTATACATCTCCGAGGGCATAGCGCATGGTTTTCTTGCGTTACAAGACAACTCGACGGTGATGTATCTGTGCTCGGCCGAATACAACGCCGACCGGGAACACACGATTGCCGCCACCGACCCGGCTCTGGCGATCGACTGGCCGGCCGGGCACGATCTGGTGTTGTCCGACCGCGACGCGGCAGCGCCCACTCTTGAGGAGGTCCGCGCCGCCGGTCTGCTGCCGACTTGGGAAGAGACCAAAGACTTTATCCGTGGCCTGAAAGACGACTAGAACCGAGGGAGCCGGCCGGCCGGATCGAGGATGGTTTTTCCTTACACAGCCGTCGGATCGGGGATACGCTGTGCCCATTCCGGCGCATCGGGTTGGAGGTTTCGCGATGAGTCTTCGAAACAAGTTGGCAGAGCGGGCGCGACCGTACTTGGCCCCGGATGAGCAGATTCAAGCTGTGTTTATAGCGCAGTCGGGTCCATCGCCCTATTGGGCCTTTCTCGTTGGCCTTGCTTTTGCCATTCCCTATTGCATGGTTTATGCCTTCAAGCTGCAACATTCCGGCGTGGGGCTGGTGCTGTTGCTGGTCTTGGTCGTCACCTACATTGTGGTAGTAAGGCTCGTTTTTCCCATTCTCCACTTCGTAGTCACCGATCGGGCGATCACGGTGCTCCATGCCTCGTGGCTTGCGACCTTTCCTCGCCAGCTCCGCCAGCGCCATCCGCGCACCGTTTATTTCGGCCTCCGAAAGTCCGGGTTGTGGGGAACATTCGAGCTGGATAACACCAAATACTGGGTGCGGTCGCGGTTCCAAAAGGACCTCGCGGCCGCGGATGCCGCGCTGACTGCAATGACGCAGCGCGGGCAGCCGGGCCTTGTGACTGCCTCCCCCGTGGGCCAGCAACCAGTAACCTTGCCGCCTGCGGGCTGGTACCCCGATCCGACCGGTGGCTCGGACATGCGGTACTGGGACGGCGCGCAATGGGCCCCACTGCAGCAGAAGCGATTTCATTAAAGCGCGACCGCGACGTTTCTTGCAGTACAAGGCGATTCGACAGTGACGTACCCGCGCTCGGGGAAGTACCACCCTGACCGGGACCTCCAGCCCCCTTTCAGGGTTTGATTCCGTCATTCCCGGGTATCCGGTCCGGGTTAGGACGGTGCGATCCCGCCTGGCCCTGAGGAGGTCATCATTCTTCATCAATTGGTGCTAGCCGCGTACAGCCAGCCAGAGGCCGCCGGCATTATCTTGCGCGGCATCAAAGGCATTTTCGTGCTAATCGGCAGTGTCATCGCGGCTATTATTTGCGCAGTCATCGCTGCGATGAAGGGCCGCAACCCATTCGGCTGGGGCATCCTCGGATTGTTCTTCAGCATCCTGACGCTGATCGTGGTGATCGTGATCCCGTCCAAGAAGTAGGTGTGCACGTCACCTAGCGCAGCCGGCTACCGGCGAGGGCTCGGCTGATCCGCAACGCCGCGGCCACCTCAGCGGCCACCGCTTCCTCGGTGTCCGAACACCGCGAGAGCCGGTAGCCGAACAACTCCCCAATCGCGACTAGCTGCGCGGCGGCCGCCTGGTTCTCCGCACGCCCTGCGGCGCAGATCCGATTCAGCAAGGCCGCCGACACCGGTGTAATCGAGGGATGACGCCGCTCAAACAGCTCATCCAACCGCGCGATCGCCTCCGGCGAGGACACCAGACCCGTCGATGATTCGACTATACGTTCGAGTATGCGACGGCGCACCGACAACGCCCCCGGTGGCGACGGCGCGTCAGGTGACCTATCGCGCGGCCGTTTTGGCAATCACACGCAACGGCAGGTGCCGGACGGCAAATCCGACCGGAACCCACGGCCAAGCCGGGACTTTGGCTTGGGTGGATTCACGTTCAATGGCCCGGATCATGGCCCGCACGCCTTTCTTGGTGGAGACCCTGAACGGCTTCTTTTCACCGGATCCACCGATACTCGACTCGATGTAGCCCGGGTAAACCGTGGTGACGTTTATCGGTGTGGTCAGCATCTCGGCGCGGATTGCCTCAGCCAGTGTCGCGACGCCCGCCTTGGTTGCGGAGTAGGCCTGAAGGGCGGGCATCCCGCGCAGACCGGCAATGGATGAGATCACCACCAGGTGCCCACGGCCGCGGGCGCGGAAGATCTCCATGGCCGCCTCGCATTGTGCCAGGGCGGCAACGAAATTGGTGTTCGCGATCGCCAAGTTGGTGCCGAAATGTCCGGTGCCGATGGGCTGGCCCTGGCTGATACCCGCGTTGACGATGACGCGATCGAGTCCATCGAGCACCTGTGAGAGTTGGTGGAACACCGTGAACACTTGGTCATGGTTGTTCACGTCGAGTTCAGCGACGGCCACGTTGATGCCGCGGTGTGCGCGTAGCAGTTCGTCGCGCAACTGCTCGAGCTGTTCTATTCCGCGTGCGCACAGGGCGAGGTTGCGTCCAAGAGCAGCGAACGCGCGCGCCATGCCCGCGCCCAAACCCGAGCTGGCACCGGTGATCAGGATGTTGGCGCGTTCAGGCATGCCGGGGTCCTCTCCGGGGTTTGTGCAATGGACCGCCGGCACCGGGTTGGAGCGCACGGACCACGTATGTGGCGAGTCGTTTGGCGAACTCGGCGTCGGTCCGTTCATGCGTGAGCAGGTTGCGGAAATGGATGGGCGCTATGAGCAGTTCGATGGCGATGCGGGCGTCGGTGTCCGGCGGGAGTTCGCCGCGCGCAACAGCGCGGCTGATAATGCGCTCGGTCGCGTGATATCTAGTGTCCCAGAATTCTTTTCGCGCCTCGCCGATCTCCTCGGAGTCGGTAACGAAGGGCAGAGCTCGGACCAAGCCACGCCCCAGCGGAGCGTCGAGGTAATCGATGAGCGCGGTGGCGAGTGCGGTCAGGTCGTCGTGTAGCCCGCCGGTGTCGGGCACTGGCAGGGTGCGTTCACTGGCGGCGAGCAGTGCGTCGAGGATCAGGTTCTCGCGCGTTCCCCACCGTCGGTAGATGGAGCTGTCGCGCACGCCTGCACGTCGGCTGATCTCCGGGATGCCCACCTTGTCGACGCCCTGTTCGGCGACGACGTCGAGCACCGCTCGATGCACTGCTTCCCTGACCCGCGCTGCGCGGCCTCCCGGCCGTCGCTGCGGCGCGGCCTGCTCAACTTCGATCACATCCAGCATTCTAAAGCAGATCATCTTGCTTTTAGCCACCCCGCGGGCTACCGTCGCTAAAGCAGAAAGTTCTGCACACACGATGCGCCTCGGAGAAAGGCTCACCATGATGTCGTTGCCTGAATTGGCGAACAGGGTGATGGTCAGCGCGTGCGCGATGACGCACACCACCGAACGCGCGGCCCGTCGCTTCGGTGTCGGCCCGTTCCTACCCAAATTGCACGCCGACAGGTTCATCCAACTGGGCGGCATACCCGAAGCAGAGTTCCGTACGCAGCTGGCCGGTTGCCGTTCCTTTGAGGACACCCAATGGGCCGGCTACTGGGCGGGCTTCGCCAAGGAGCATCTGGCGCGAGCCGATGCGGCGCTGTCGCGCCTGGGTGGACCGGAGACACAGCAATTACTCGATCCCGCCAATGCGATCGACCTGATCACGCTGGGTGATCTCCTTGCTCCGGCGGTGAGCATCCTTGCCGATCGTGGGCCCGCGGCCGAACCCGATGCGGTGCAGCGATTCTGCGCGCTGCATCCCGCGGCGAGTGATGCCGCCGTCGCCCTTGACGGCTTGATCAAGGCGATGGTCTACGAATTCGCCGCGGCCTGGCCCGGCTGGAGCCCGCATCGGCTACGCGCCTACGAACGATCCCATCGGTTGGGTGAAGTCATGCTCACCGCGCTGGCGCCCGCGATGGGTGTGACCTTCGAGACGCTCCAGATACCGATCGGCGACACCGATAGGGTGCGCGGCTACCTGATGCTGCCGCTGAACGCCGAACCGGTGCCGACAGTGATGGTCAGCAACGGTCTAGAGGGCACACTCGCCGAAGCGCTCCTTCCCTTACTCGCCTACCGTGGCACCGGTATGGGCACATTCGTGATGGAGATGCCCGGCACGTACTTTTACCGTGAACCCTTGTCGCCGGCCAGCGAGGGCGTGTACTCGCGGGTCATCGACTTCTTGGCCACTCACCCGGGCGTGGATGCCGACCGGATCGGCATGATTGGAGTCAGCTTCGGCGCCTACTGGTCAACACGTATGGCCGCGGTCGAGCCCCGATTGAAAGTGGCCGTGTCCAACGGCGCGCTCACCCATCGCAGTTTCCGCGCACTCGCCTCGATCGGCACGCCGGAAATCATCGTGTCGACGTTGCGCAATACCACCGCCGCGACGAGCATGGCAGACATGTCCCGGAAGCTGGCCAAATTCTCACTTGCGCAGCATTATCGGGACATTGAAATCCCACTGCTGGTCATCAACGGCTCCAACGACACGTTGATCAGCACGCAGGACTCGATCGATCTCGCCATCGGCGCCCCGCACGCCCAGCTGGTCCTCTATGACGGCGATGACCACTGCGCCATGGGCCACGCCGAACAGTGGTCCGAGTTGTCGACGCGATTCCTGCGCGCGCACCTCTTCACCCACGACCCAGTCGAGGTGGCCGCGCGGTGAACGATTCGGCTGCTGTTCTGCCGCGAATGCGACGGACGCTCAACCGTGTCGAGCGGCGGATCAGTGTACACATCGACACCGGTGACGGCTGGCATGAGATCACTGAATCCCACAACGGCACGGGCCCTTTCACCATTACTCAGGCATTCACCACCGAGTTCGAGCTTGCCCGCTACGACCGCCTGGGATTGGCCGACGGAGCAACAGTACTGCCGGTATGCCCGGCGTCCTTCCGCGATTTTATGGTGTTCGAGAAGCACGCCGTCGATGCAGCGCGCGGCATGACGCGACGTTTCGTGCCCGCCGGGTACCGCCTCGGACGAGCCTACGAGATCTTGACGCGCCGCGTCTTTCCCGCCTTCCGACCGCATCGACTGTGGTATCACCAGCCGATCTACTACATGTCCAATGCGCTGACCATCGTCCCGTCCGGCGTCCCGATCGCCTTCCCGTCCTACAGCCGCGCTCTGGATTTCGAACTCGAACTCGGGGTGGTACTGGGTGCACCGTTGCGCGACGCCCCCGTCGAGCAAGCCGCGGCAGCGATCGCAGCCGTGGTCGTCGTCAACGACTTCTCTGCTCGTGACGTGCAATTAGCCGAAATGCGTTCGGGGTTCGGGCCGCAACGCTCCAAACACTTCACCTCCTCGATGTCGGCGACCGCGGTCGCCGGGCAGGCCGTGGCCGACCGACTCGACCGGTTGACAGCGAGCGTCGTCATCAACGGAAAAATGCTTGCGCGGACCGGAACTCAGGGAATGCGGTTCTCGATGGCCGAGGCGATCGCCCACGTCTCTCAAAGCGAGCAGCTCTATCCCGGTGAACTGCTTGCGACCGGCACCCTGCCAGGAGGCAGTGGGATGGAACTGGGTCGCTGGCTGACGCCCGGCGACGAACTGCGCCTGGAAATCGAGGGCATCGGCGTCATCGAACACCGCATCCAGCGGTGAACGTCAACGGGGCATGGGCGCAATAACGATGACAGTGATCGCATTCGACGTCAACGAAACCCTGCTCGATACACGTGCACTCGATTCAGTGCTGGGTGGGGCGGACGTCCGTTCGTCCTGGTTCGCCCTGATGGTTCAGTACACGTTTGTGGCCGGGCTGACCGGCGACTACGTGGATTACCCGACCGCGCAGCGCGCCGCGTTGAAGACCCTTGGGATTGGATGCGAAGAGGAGGTGCTAGCGCAGATGCGGCGGATGCCCGCTCATCCCGATGTCAATCCTGCGATTGACCGGCTGAAAGGATTCACCCTAGTTGCACTCACCAACTCGCCCCTTGACGTCGCCACTGCGGGGCTTGAATTCGCTGGTATCGCTGAAAGATTCGATGCGATTCTGTCCGCCGATCAGCTACGTGCATTGAAGCCGCAGCGCCAAGCGTACGCGTACGCGGCCAACACCCTCGGTGTGCCGCTCGGCGAAATCCGGCTGGTCGCCGCGCACGGATGGGACATCGCGGGCGCTCTGGCGGCCGGCTGCAGCGCCGCGTTTGTGCGACGCCCTGCCGCGGAGCTGAGCTATCCCGGGATGGCTCTCAACCCGCTGGGCGATCAGCCAGACATCGTGGGAGAGAACCTCATCGAGGTCGCGGACAAAATACTCGAATTAACTTAGCCCGCAGGTTCATCGTCCGATCGCGGCCACCGCCGCGGGGATACCGGTCTCGATCGTCGGGTAGCGGGGCTTCCAGCCGAGCTCGCGCTTGAGCTTGGCGTTAGACGTGCGTGCCGACCGCACGACCGTGGTCGCAGGGCCGCTGCCCGTGACCAACCGGGCCAGCCACACCGGAGTACGGCGCGGGGCGCCTACTCTCAACTCTCGGGCCGTCCGGGCAACGAATTCGTATTGCGTGACCGCGTGATCGTCGGCGCAGTGGAAACAGGTTCCGGGCTGGGCTTTCTCGGCCGCGTCGACGAACGCGTTCGCTGCGTCCTCGACGTGCACTACATCCCAGAAGTTCGCTCCACCACCGACAACGACAAACCGCCCCGGTTGTCGCAGGCGCGTGATGACCTCGCCGGCGTACCAGCCTCCGGGGCCGTAGATGTGACCCGGGCGAATGACAATCCCGTCGAGCGTCGAATCGCGCAGGATTCGCTCGCCTTCCTGCTTCGAGCGGCCATAGGCGGTCTGTACCGGAAGCGGCGTCTCCTCCGTCAGGAGCGCGCCGTTGGCGTCGCCGGTCACCACCGTCGAGGCGAACACCAAACGGTTTACCCCCGCTGCCTCACAAGCATCCACCAACCGCCGCACACCGCGCACATTGACTTCGTCGATCTTGCGCGAATCACGCTGCGTGCCAATCTCAGCGGCAAGATGAACGACACAGTCCGGTGCGGCGGAACGCACGGCTGCACGGATCGAGGCCGTGTCGGTCAGGTCGCCGACAACGGCATCCGTGCCAGGAGGCTGCCAGCGCGGCGTTCGCATCAACGCCGCAACCGAATGACCGCGGGCAAGCAATTCGGCACATACCGCGCGGCCCAGGAACCCGCTGGCCCCGGTCACCAGCATCATCGCGTGGTGCTCACAAGCTGGTGGACGGCGTCGGCGATCTCGTCGGGGCAGTCTTCCTGTACGAAGTGCTTGCCGGGCAACAGCACCGCGTGATCGAGCCCGGCCGCCAGTTGGGCTTGCACGCCGTAGCGGCGCCAGGTCAGCCCACGATCGCGCATCCCCCACACGATCTGCACCGGATACGGCGTGTCGCGCACAGCGGACAGATACAGACGTTGTTTGGCGGCGGTCAACTCGAAGCCCCGCATGATCTTCAGGAAGGCTCGGCCTCCGTCATCGCCGAGCAACAACGGGATGTAACAGGCGATTTCGGCGGACGGCACTCGTCGAGTCACCCCGATGTACCGCATCAGGGTCAAAAAGATCCCCGGCAGCCGCGACGATTTCAGCCAAGCCTCACCAACGACTCTATGGGCGAACGGCTCCATCATCCAAGGCCGATGAAAGGTCTCCACGGCAAGGGGCGAATTGAGCACCGTCAGGGACCGAACACGGTGTGGATGGGCGGCGGCGACCTCGAACCCGATCGGACCGCCGATATCGTGCACCACCAGGTGAAAGCGATCCAACTCCAGTGCGTCAACGGCGGATCCGAGCCAGCGGCCCAGCCCGGCCCAGGTGTAGTCGGCGTCCGCGGGTCGCTCGGCAAACCCCAGCCCGGGAAGATCTACAGCGATGCCACGCAGCCCCCGGGCCGCCAACGCGGGCAACACTTTTCGGTAGAGGTAGGCCGAGGCGGGCACCCCGTGCACGCACACCACCGGCTGGCCGTCGGGTGGCCCCTGGTCGAGCACGAATGAGCCGATGCCGCCGGCGCGGAACGAGCGGCCCGAAGCGCGGTGCCGTTCCAGCAGCGATGCCGTCACGCGGTTGCCAGCCGTAGGAGTTCATCCACCGACCACTGATCGTCGGCGTGCTCGCCGTACTTGCGGGCGACTACTTCGCCGTCGGGTGCGATGAGGAAATCGGCCGGCATGCCCAGGTGATTCTCCGTGGGTCCCAGGCTGCCGGCGAGTGATCGTGCTGACCGCGCCTGTCGCATGCTTCGGCCGACGGCACGCGCCACGTTTCGGTTAAGCATCCCGCGTATCGAGTTGTGCACGCCGAACTCGTCGTAAAGCTTGCGATCGGGATCGGCCACCACGGCGAAGGGCAAGTCGGCCTGATAGCGGCGAAGCCGGTCGGCGGCGGAATGGAAAACGACGACCTCGGTAACGCCGGCCTTGGTGATTTCGTTGTGCCGAGATGCCACCTCGTGCATGTGCAGGCTGCAGATCGGGCAGCCGGCGAACCGTCGGAACTGAAGGTGCACGAGTCCATCGGCGGCTGGAAGCGCGACGGCCGCGCCCTCGATCGTCGTCAACGTCCGCGCATCGACCTTGTCACCCGTGTTCAGCACAGCAGCCTCCGTTATTGAGTCGTCCAACTCCATATCCTGGATCTGAATTATTGAGTAGACTCACTTCAAATGTCAACCCCCACCGCCAGCCCCCGTCGCCCGGGACGCCCCGCGCAGTTCGATCGGGACAACGCGCTGTCCGCGCTGCTCTGGCTGCTGTGGAGCAAGGGCTACGACGCGGCCACCCAGGAGGAGATGCTCGCCGCGACCGGACTGTCCTCCTCGACGCTGTACCGATCGTTTGGGACCAAGGCCGACATCCTCGAGGCGGTGCTGGCGCGATATTTGGCCTGGGCCGACGAAATGTTCGCCCCGCTGGAGCATGGCCGCCGGGGTGTGGCGGATGTGCACGCGTTTTTCGACCACCTGCAAGCGCTGCTCGACGGCCCGTTGAGCACCGCGGGATGTCTGGTGTGGAACACCATGCAGAACCCGATCAATGGGGACCTGCGGATCAACACCCTGACCGAACGGCACATGCGACGGCTGCGCCAGGGCCTGACCTCGGCGCTGCGGCGCGCCGTCGACGCAGGGGAAGCACTGCCGTCGGCGCCGGAAAGTCTTGCCGACGCGCTGCGCGCCGGGGTGATGGGCGTGCAGGCGCGTGGGCGAGCCGGCGACATCGACGACGCGATCACGATGCTCGACGGGCTGCGATCATTGCTGGGCCACGGTGAACCTTAAGGCGCAGCGAGCCGGCTGCGAGGTAGCCCGCAACCGGCACTACAACGCGGCCACTGTGCGACGGCAGCGGTTGCTCAGCATGGCGGCCGGCATCGGGGCCGTTATCATGCTGGGCTTCGGCGTCATGCAGTTCCTTGTCGGTGCGGACTTTTGGTACGCCGGACTGGTCAACGTTGCCGTCGGCACGTTCTATCTGGCCGTTCCGTTGTTGTATCGATTCGGCGAGCTCATCGCGCCGTTGGCGTTCATTACGGTGACCTACCTGTCGATGACGTTCCTGTGCTGGCACTTCGGCACCGGCACCGGTGTGCAGTTCTACTTTTTTGTCGCAGCCGCGGCAGCGGTGATGGTGGTCGGCGTCGAGCGGGTGGGGCTTGCCATCGTGGCGGCCGCCATCGCGGTAGGCCTAGTCATCGCAATCGAATTCACCGTCCCCTACGATACCGGCGCGCAGCCCGCAGGATTTATCCGAGTGGGATTCATCGTCAACACCATCGCGGCCGGGGTGGCGGCGGTCGCAATCGTCTGGTACGGGCTGCGTCAGATCGCCAGCGCCGAGGCGGCGATGGAGCAGGAATACCAGCGCTCCGAGGCATTGCTGGCCAACATCCTGCCGGCCAGCATCGCCGAACGCCTCAAGGACCGCTCGCGCTCAGTCATTGCCGACAAATACGATGACGCCTCAATCCTTTTCGCAGACATTGCCGGCTACACCGAGCGGGCCAGTGACACCTCACCGGAGGAGTTGGTCGCCTTTCTCGACGACCTTTACACCAGCCTGGATGCACTGGTAACCCGGCACGGTTTGGAAAAAGTCAAGACCACTGGCGACGCGTACATGGTGGTCAGCGGAGTCCCACAACCACGTCCCGACCACCTCGAGGCGCTGGCCGACCTCGCCCTCGACATCGCGGATACCGTTGCCGGACTGACTGATTCGCGCGGGCACGCGGTACCACTGCGGATCGGTCTGGCGAGCGGACCCGTGGTAGCCGGCGTGGTCGGATCGCAGCGCTTCTTCTATGACGTGTGGGGCGACGCCGTCAATGTCGCATCGCGAATGGAGTCCACTGTGGATGTAGGACGAATTCAAGTGCCGCAGCCGGTTTACCAGCGACTCAGCAATCGCTTCCTGTTCGAGGAACGTGGTGATGTCGAGGTCAAAGGAAAAGGCGTCATGCACACCTGGTACCTGGTCGGCCGAAACGGTCAGCGCGAGCAGGATGCTATGCGTCGACAAACCGCCGCCCGTTGACTGGACGTGGCAATCTGAGCAGATGACCGCATTAGCCGAGGAGTTCTTCCAGATCGATCGCGAACGACGGTGGCAATCACCGAAACAACAGGCCTTGTCGTCGCGGTGCTGCTTCCCGTAGCGCTGCTCGCTGTCACTCGCGACCGCCAGCCCGCACACGGCTGACCAGGTAAGCCGCCCACAGGCCGACGGTCAGCACTTCAGCGACCACGCTGACCGCCGCGTGCGGAGACGGCTGCCATCCTTGCTCGTAGAACCCGAACAGCCCTACGCTGCGCGACAACACGAATGCGACCAGTGAGCCGCCGGCCGTCGTGGCCGCGGCCCACCGAAGCCATGCCGGCCCGCCGAGCAGGATCAGCGCTGCGATCGCGAATGGGACGCTGGCCTGCACAATGAATGCAGTGCCGATCCGCGGAATGTGGCAGTAGCCATGGATATACAGATACGCATGGCTGATCCCGGCGATGGCCAACGCCACTGCGATACCGATTCGTGTCATAGCGCACGCTCTTTCAGCGCGAGAGCTTTTGACCTCGGGTTTAGCTGACCTCGCGGACGCCCAGCGCGGGTTAGGCCTTCACCGCCTCGACGAAATAGCCGCGCGGAGCCCCGGGCACGTCGGCGGGAACCGCGGGATGCATCCATCGTTTCCATCTGTTTCCAGGCTCGGCCGCATCGGTGACCGTGACTGTCCAGCCGCGATCCTCGACCAAGGCAGCCGGGGTGTCGCTACCGAAGATCCACGGCGCCCCGAGCCTTCCCATGAACTCCAGAGTCGGCTGCAAGAACGGCGCCTCCAACAACGCCTTGCCGACGACGTCGTACAACAGCACAGAACCCGGGGCTGAGAGCGCGTCGACGCGGGCGAACAGGCTGTCGACATCCGACGCGTCGATGTACTGCAGCAGCCCCTCGACCAACCACACCGTCCTTGACGACGGGCTAAATCCCTGTGACTGCAGCACTTTCGGCCACTCATCGGCCAGGTCGACGCCGACCGCGACACGTTGGCAGCGGGGTCGCTCACCGCTGAGTCGTTCGCCTTTGGTGTCGATCACGTGGGGTTGGTCAACCTCGTAAACGACTACGCCGCTGCGCCATGGCAATCGAAAGGCGCGCGCATCCATGCCCGCTGCGAGAATGACCACCTGGGCCACACCGTCGGCCCTCCTCGCCGGCCAGCCGCTCGGCGAAAGAATCGGTGAAAAGGGCGTCATCACGGGCGGATTCCTCGGCGCGCATCGCCGCGACGAGCAATCCGGTGGCCGCTATCGCCTGTTTGGTGTTGTTCATAGCCCAATCATGGGCACGACGCGGCCAGCGGTCTTGTAAATTCGTGCCGCTCGACGGGGACATGGCTGGGCAGCATAATCCGCCGTTGGCTGTACTGCGTCGGCGTCATCCCGGTGAACGATTCAAAGTCGCGGACGAAGTGCGCCTGATCGAAATAACCGACCTCGGCCGCCACGCGAGCCCCGCCCACCGGGCCCGTGCTGAGGAGCCGCAGCGCCGCCTGGAGCCGACGGACCCGCGCATATGCCTTGGGAGACAAGCCCACCTCGGCGCGGAACAATGCAATCAGCCGCTTGGTGGACATGCCCACCAGGTCGTGGATGTCGGCTATCCGGATGGAGGGGTTGCTTTCTGATCGCGGCCATCGCTGCGGCAACGCCGGGCTGGCGGTCCGCCGACAACCACGGTCGCGACAGCAGAAACTCTTCTAGGATGCGAATGCGGCTGGCCGCCGAGGACGTTTCGATCAAGCGCTCATGCAAGTCGCGCCCGTCGCATCCCCAGACCTGGTCGACACCGACATACGTATCCTCCAAGTCGCCCAATGGGATTGGAAAAAATGGAAAGGCGCCACCGGGCCGGAAATGAACGGCCATGACGGGCTCGCCGGCTGTGATGTTCGAGACGTATGAGGCGGTGTTGGATCCGGTGATGAACGCAGGCGCAACGCTCAACCGCGTCTTGCCGTCGGCGGCGTAAAAGTGCAGCTGCTGTCGTTGTCCGACGTCGAAGATGACCGTCACCGCGCCGCGCGGCAGCGCTCGGCTCCAGTAATCGACCTCGCGGCTGCGCCAATCTCCGATGGATTCGACGTAGTCGGCCAGCGGAGAAGCCGGCCGATACATGTGCGGGCCGGCATGCACCGTCTCCCGCTCCGTCGATCGGCCGGCTCCCATCCCGACAACGATAGTGCAGCACGCCCGCAGCTACTGGTGACGATGTTCCGTTAGTCCAGATGGCCTGGTTCATCGGGCAGCACCGTGTCGGGTCGCACCGGGTAGGTTTCATTGCCGAGCAACCTCTGATCGACCCAGTACCCGCCCGAACAAGTGCTGTCGTAGTACCTGTCGCTGCTGCTGATGCATATCGGCATCGTTCGGTGTGCAGGCACCCAGATGGTGCGCTCCCGGCTCCAGCTGCCGTCGCCGGATATCGGACCGTCGCAGAGGGTGCGGCGCCAGGCGCCGAGGGGACCCCACGGCTCGGTCTTGCAGTTGGTGTCCGGGCGTGTGGAACTGGCAAAGTCCGGGGCCGGTGCGGCGTCATCGGCGTGGCCCGTCGCGGCGAGACCGATGCCGATCGCAGTGATCGCCGTGGCCAGCAGAGCACCGGCCATGCTGCGGCGCAGGAATCCGATTCCCGTGGCGCGCTCGGTGTTTGTCGTAGTGTCGTAGATCTGGTTGGTGTTTGCTGAAATGTTCATGGCATTGATCGTTCAACCAGCGATGGCGTCACGGTAGCGGTCGTGTCCTTGTGGAGATACAAGCGCGCCTTGTACCCAATAGACGCCAGAGCCGCCCTGGATGAGCTCCCGCCCGGCCGTACCCGCGACCGCGGCGAGTCAGCCGCCGCCGTTATCGGCTGCCGCCACCGCAGTTGGGGTTCGAGGGCTGGGACGGCCATGCGCAGGAACCCACGTCAGTTTTGCCATTGGAGCCGCCTCCTCCGCCAAACACGCCGTAGATGCCGCCATGAGTCGCGGTGTAAGTGGCCCCGCCGGTTTCTCCCCAGCCGCCTGAACTCACCACGGTCACCGCCCAGCCCTTACCTTCGAGCGCGGTCTTGTAGGCGTTCAGAACGTCGGTCGCCGATCCGTTGACCAGGAAGTGGAGGTGGATCCCGTTGTCCGGAATGGAGGTGGGGCCGTCGGTGCGCTGAGTGTTCGCCGGCGTGGGTATCAGCGATTGCAGTTGCGTCGCGGTGACCGGCGACGTCGACGTCGTCTTGGTGGCCGAGTTAGTAGAACTGCCGCAAGCCGACGCGACTAAACCGATTGCCATCGCCGCGGCTGCCAAGGTGTAAGTGTTGCGGCCCATGATTCCTCCCTAGCTTCATCCGCAACCGTACCAACGGGGTAAACCTCGCTCCGGCAAAACAGCCCAAAACGCTCGCCGGATGTTGAATGCGGGCAGAACTGGCAAGCTGGCCATCGACTCAGCGAATTTGTTGCCTGCACTAGGGCTGCGATGATGGCTGAATGACGAACGCGTCTGAACCCGTGCTGCATCTGTGGCAAGCGATTTGGACAGCGGGATTGGGAAGCGGTCAACACCGCGGTGAGCGATGACTGCATATTCCTCGACATGCCGTTAGGGCCGACGTTGGCCGCGCGAGGACCGGACAACCAAGTTGTAGATGAACCCCGGGTTCCAGCCCGGGCAAGTTCCCTGGTACCAAGAATGCTGTCTGTCCCCCGGGAAAAGCGAGGCCGGGCCGAGAAAGTCGGCTAGTAGGGCCCGTTGAATTCTGCTGCTTTGCGGTCGCCTGGACGTTGGCGCCTCAGCCCTGTCGTGACTACGGCTACCCGTCGACCGCTATCCCGTACGAAAAGTTCGCGCCGGTAATGAAGTTCAGGTTGACGCCCGAACCGTCGATGTTCGCTCGCGCGACCAACGGGCCGGCGGCCGCCCAGTAGATGTGCTCGCCGTATATCGACACTCCGTGCGGGGCTCCCGCATCGGTGATGAAGTTCGGATTGACGTTTGAGCCGTCGAGGTTTGCCCGCCCAATCGTGCCGCTGTCGTAATTTGTCCAGTAGACGTGAGCGCGCATCACGTCACCTTACGTCGACGTGAATTCGGTACCGCCATGGTCATCGGGTCACGCCGCGCGCCTGCTCGGTCAGCTCGCCAGGGAGTTGCTGGTCGGTGCTCGCCGAGTACCGCACTTGCCACCACACCTAGCCATTTACTAGGATGTCCTAGTAATCACTTTTCACTCGCGCATCCGAGGACAGCCATGACCACACAAATCCCGCACTTCATCGATGGCCAGCGCAGGGCCGGGCAGTCGGGTCGCACCGCCGAGGTGTTCGACCCCAACACCGGCCAGGTGCAGTCACTGGTCCCGATGGCCAGTAAGAGCGAGGTCGACGCCGCGGTGGCATCGGCGGCGCGGGCGCAAAAGGAGTGGGCGGCGTTCAATCCGCAGCGCCGGGCGCGGGTGATGATGCGGTTTATCGAGTTGGTCAACGAGCACGTCGACGAACTGGCCGAGGCGTTGTCACGCGAGCATGGCAAGACACTGCCGGATGCGCGGGGCGACATTCAGCGTGGCATCGAGGTGATCGAGTTTTGCATCGGCATCCCGCATCTGCTCAAGGGCGAGTACAGCGAGGGCGCCGGTCCGGGCATCGACGTGTATTCGCTGCGTCAGCCGTTGGGCGTGGTCGCCGGGATCACGCCGTTCAACTTCCCGGCGATGATCCCGTTGTGGAAGGCCGGACCGGCCCTGGCATGCGGAAATGCGTTTGTGCTCAAGCCATCTGAGCGCGATCCGTCGGTGCCGGTGCGGCTGGCCGAGTTGTTCATCGAGGCCGGCCTGCCGCCCGGCGTGTTCCAAGTCGTGCACGGCGATAAGGAGGCCGTCGACGCGATCTTGACCCACCCGGACGTCGCCGCCGTCGGGTTTGTCGGCAGCTCGGACATCGCCCAGTACATCTACTCAACGGCGACTGGCACCGGCAAGCGCGCACAGTGCTTCGGCGGAGCGAAAAACCACATGATCGTGATGCCCGACGCCGACCTGGATCAGGCCGTCGACGCGCTGATCGGCGCTGGTTACGGCAGCGCCGGCGAGCGGTGCATGGCGATTTCCGTGGCGGTGCCGGTCGGCGAGCAGACCGCACAACGCCTGCGCAACAGGCTGATCGAACGGATCAACAATTTGCGGGTCGGGCACAGCCTGGACCCCAAGGCGGACTACGGGCCGCTGGTCACCGGCGCCGCGTTGGCCCGGGTGCGTGATTACATCGGCCAGGGTGTGGCGGCCGGCGCGGACTTGGTGATCGACGGGCGCGAGCGCAGCAGCGACGATCTGGCGTTCGGCGACTCGAACCTGGAGAGCGGCTTTTTTATCGGGCCCACGTTGTTCGATCATGTCACCCCCGAGATGTCGATCTATACCGATGAGATCTTCGGTCCGGTGTTGTGCATGGTTCGTGCGCATGACTACGAAGAGGGATTGCGGCTGGCTAGCGAGCATGAGTACGGCAACGGGGTGGCGGTCTTCACCCGGGACGGCGACACTGCGCGCGATTTCGTGTCTCGGGTGCAGGTCGGCATGGTCGGGGTCAATGTGCCGATCCCAGTCCCGGTGGCTTACCACAGCTTTGGTGGCTGGAAGCGGTCCGGCTTCGGTGATCTCAACCAGCACGGCCCGGCGTCGATCCAGTTCTACACCAAGGTCAAAACCGTCACCTCGCGCTGGCCGTCGGGCATCAAGGACGGTGCCGAATTCGTCATCCCGACGATGAATTAGGCCGCCGATGCAGTTCTTTGGTCTGGACGACGACGAGCGGGTCATCACCGAGACGGCGGCCGCGTTCGCGGCAAAACGCGTGGCCCCATATGCCCTGGAATGGGATACGACGCACCACTTTCCGGTGGACGAGCTGCGTGAGGCGGCGGGGCTGGGCATGGCAGCGATCTATTGCCGCGATGATGTGGGCGGCAGCGCGCTGCGCCGCCTGGACGGGGTGCGGATCTTCGAGCAGCTCGCCATGGCCTGCCCGACGACCGCCGCGTTCATGTCCATCCACAACATGTGCGCCTGGATGATCGACGCGTTCGGCACGGCCGAACAGCGCAAGACCTGGGTGCCTCGGTTGGCGTCGATGGACGCCATTGCCAGTTATTGTCTGACCGAGCCGGGCGCCGGCTCTGATGCCGGCGCGTTGAGCACCCGCGCCGTCAAGCACGGCGGGGACTATGTGCTGGACGGTGTCAAGCAATTCATCTCCGGAGCCGGCGCCTCCGACGTGTACGTGGTGATGGCGCGCACCGGAGCCGACGGCCCGCGCGGAATATCGGCGTTCATCGTTGAAAAGGACACTCCGGGACTGAGTTTCGGCGCCCTCGAAGAGAAGATGGGCTGGAACGCGCAGCCGACGGCGCAGGTGGTGTTCGAAGGAGTACGGGTTCCGGCCGATGCGATGTTGGGTGGTGCGGACGGTGAAGGCACCGGCTTCGGCATCGCAATGAACGGCCTCAACGGCGGCCGTATCAACATCGCGGCGTGCTCGCTCGGTGGGGCGCAGGCCGCGTTCGATAAGTCGGCCGAATATCTTTCCCACCGGCAGGCGTTCGGCGCCGTCTTGCTCGACGAGCCCACCATTCGATTCACCTTGGCCGATATGGCCACCGCGTTGGAATCCTCCCGGATGTTGTTGTGGCGGGCGGCGACTGCACTTGATAGCGATGATGCCGACAAGGTCGAATTGTGCGCGATGGCGAAGCGATACGTCACCGACGCGTGTTATGACGTCGCGGACAAGGCGCTGCAGTTACACGGTGGCTACGGCTATCTGCGCGAGTACGGTCTGGAGAAGATCGTGCGCGATCTCCGAGTGCACCGCATCCTGGAGGGAACCAACGAAATCATGCGGGTGGTCGTCGGCCGAGCCGAGGCCGCGCGGGTCCGCGCCAGCGCGTAGAAAGGCGTAGAAGGGTTAGCCGAATGTCTACTGTCGCGTTTTTGGGGCTGGGCCACATGGGCGGTCCGATGTCGATGAACCTGGTCGCCGCCGGCCACACGGTGCGCGGCTTTGACCCCGTGCAGACCGTCGCCGCCAGCGCCGCCGACAACGGTGTCGTGGTGTTAGACAGCGGCCCCGCGGCGGTGGACGGGGCCGACGTCGTCATCACGATGCTGCCGCACGGCGATGCGGTGAAGCGCTGCTACGCAGAAATTCTGCCCGCCGCGAGCCGGGGCGCGCTGTTCATCGACAGCTCAACGATTTCCGTCGACGACGCCCGCCAAGTCCACGTATCGGCGGCCTCCCACGGGTTGGCCCAGCTCGACGCCCCTGTCTCTGGAGGGGTGAAAGGCGCGGTCGCGGGCACGCTGGCTTTCATGGTGGGCGGCGACGACGGCGCGCTGCAGCGCGCGCGGCCGGTACTGGAACCGATGGCGGGCAAGATCATTCACTGCGGCGGGGCCGGCGCGGGCCAGGCCGCCAAAGTGTGCAACAACATGGTGCTTGCCGTGCAGCAGATCGCGATCGGCGAGGCGTTCGTGTTGGCCGAAAAGCTCGGGCTGTCGGCGCAGTCGCTGTTCGACGTCATCACCGGTGCGACCGGAAACTGCTGGGCCGTACACACCAATTGCCCGGTACCGGGCCCGGTGCCGACATCACCGGCCAATCACGACTTCAAGCCGGGCTTCGCGACCGCGCTGATGAACAAGGACTTGGGGCTCGCGATGGACGCGGTGAGCTCGACAGGCTCATCAGCACCTTTGGGCAGTCACGCCGCCGAGATTTACGCCAAGTTCGCAGCGGCCAACGGCGAGAAGGATTTCAGCGCGATCATCGAGCTGCTCCGCGGCAGTTAGGCAGTCCGGGACCGCTGCTGCCGGATCCACCAGCGTCGGTGTGCCTGCTGACAGCCGGCCGCCAGCAGTTGGTCGGCACCGTCGTAGCCGGCACGAACCTCCGCAGCACCGACGAATTGGTGGTCGGCCGTGTAACCGGTGGTGACGACCACTGCTGGCAAGTCAGCGGCGTGCGCAGCGCGCAACCCGCGGCCCGACCCCGCGACGGCCAGCGCGCCCCGAGGCGTTATCCCTAACTCCCACAACGCCAGCCGGTAGAGTTCGGTGCCACACTCGGGCCCGGCGTCGATGTCGGGTAAGTCGTCCACGGTCACGATCGTCTCGACAAGACCATCACCGACCAATTGCCGCACCAGCGTCTCGACCCACGCCCGGCGCCGAGTGCTCACCACGCCCACCCAGATGCCCGCGACGAACAGGCTCATCACCAGGTCGATCAAACCGGCCCGGGGCGACATGTCACCGTCAAGCACGCAGTCACCGAACACCGCGGTCTTGGTCCGATAGATCTGGCCCGCCAGCGCGTCGGCGGACGTGCCGAAACCTCGTGCCCGCAGACCGGCCGCGATACGCCGCGGCCCGTCCGGGATTCGCAACAGCCGCCCGTATTCTTCGATTCCCCAGCTGACGTCGACGCCGTGTTCGGCGAACGCCGCATTGAACGCCACCCGGTGGCCGTCACGTTCGATATCGGCCAACGCGGAATCGGCGTCGAAAATCACCGCGCGCAGGATATCGGCTTCGACCGGAGGTTTCCGATCCCACCAAAAGGTCCGGGCTGGACGAGTCTGACCCTTGGCTCGCACGCCCACAGGTTGCCCCCAAGCCGCGCCGCCAACCTCCCCCATTAGGGGGATTGGCGAGGCCAACTTGCAGACCTACCGAGGCACGCCCCTGCAGAGACTTAGGGTGTTGCCATGGCGGCTTCGCAGACCGGGTCCGTCGGCTCACCGGTGCGTCTTGTCCTCGTTGATGACCACGAGATGGTCATCGAGGGACTCAAGGCGATGCTGGCGGCGTTCAAGGACCGGGTGCAGGTGGTCGGCCAGGCGGTGGGCGCCGACCGGGCGGTCGGCGTCGTCGACGATCTGCAGCCCGACATCGTGCTGTGCGATGTGCGCATGCAGGGCTTCAGCGGGTTGGACCTATGCAAGGTGCTGCGCGAGCATGAACCCGCCCGCAAGGTTGTGATGTTGTCGGTTTACGACGACGAGCAATACCTGTTCCAGGCTCTGCGGGTGGGAGCGAGTGGCTATTTGCTGAAAAGCATCAACAGCGATGAGCTGGTGCGTCAGCTGGAATTGGTGCACAACGGGGAAACCGTGATCGACCCCGGAATGGCGGCCAGGGCGGCGGACACCGCGGCACGCATGCAGCGTGACGAATTCTGGCCCGGCGCCCGGCAGGGGCTGACGCAGCGCGAAAGCGAAATCCTGTCCTGCATGGTCAACGGGTTGTCCAATCGCGGCATCGCCAACAAACTCGTCATCGGAGAGGAAACGGTCAAAAGCCACCTACGAGCGATCTACCGCAAGCTCGGCGTCAGCGACCGTACCGGCGCGGTGGCCACCGCACTGCGGGAGGGCATTTACCAATGACCGCAGCGCAACCGGACCCACCCGATAACAGCGCCCGCGGCTCGAACGCGGTACGCGATCTCGTCGACAGCGACCGCGAACTGGCGCTGCTGCGGGAACTCATCCAGGCCGCCTCGAGCGGCCCGGGGGTGGAGCCGCTGGCGGCCGCGGCGGCGCGGATGATCACCGCGGCCACCGGGACCGATGTGTGTTTCGTGCATGTGCTCGATGACACTGATCGCTCGCTGACCCTCGCCGGTGCGACACCGCCGTTCGACGGCCAAGTGGGAAAGATCCGCCTGCCACTGGGATCCGGCGTTTCCGGCTGGGTGGCCAGACACCGCGAGGCCGTCGTCATCACCGACGACAAAGAAGCCGACCCCCGTTACTTGCCGATCGAATCGCTACGCGGACGCGACTTCACCTCGATGGTGTCGATGCCGATGGAAACCGACCCGGGTGGACTGGTCGGCGTTCTCAACGTGCACACGGTCGCGCGCCGCGAGTTCACCGAGGGTGACGTGGAATTGTTGCGGGTCATCGGCCGGCTGATCGCCGGGGCCATGCATCAGGCCCGGTTGCATCGGCAGCTGGTCGCCAGGGAGCGGGCACACGAGCTGTTCGTCGAGCAGGTGATCGAAGCCCAGGAAATCGAGCGGCGCCGGCTCGCCGGCGATATCCACGACGGCATTTCACAGCGCCTCATCACGTTGTCCTACCGCCTCGACGCCGCCGCACGAGCCGTCAGCGACGATCCGGCGACAGCCTCACAGCAACTCGATGAGGCCCGGGAGCTCGCCGGGTTGACGTTGCAGGAGGCGCGCGCGGCGATCAGCGGACTGCGCCCGCCGGTTCTCGACGATTTGGGCTTGGCAGGTGGGCTGGCCAGCCTGGCCCGGTCGATACCGCACCTGGACATGGAGCTCGAACTGGCCGATGTCCGGCTGCCCGAGCACATCGAGCTTGCGCTCTACCGCATCGCACAAGAGGGTCTGCAAAACATCGTCAAACACGCCAACGCATCGGTGGCCCGGCTGCGCTTCGCGGTGAACGACGACACGGCGCGACTCGAAATCGTGGACAACGGAATAGGTTTCGACACCTTCGAGAATCCGTTGGGCGGCGACGAGATGGGCGGCTACGGTGTGCTGTCGATGGCCGAACGCGCCGAGCTGGTCGGGGGAAGGTTGAACATCCGCTCACGGCCCGGCTCCGGGACCGCCGTCACCGCCACGATCCCGGTGCCCTCGACCATCGACTAGAAGTCGCCGGCGTTGTGCCGCAGTGTTTCGATCGACGAGACCAGCGCCTGGGATTCGCTCTCGGACATCCCGATATCGCAGAACACCTGCTCGTTGAGCGTGACAGTGGCGTCCTCGACGGTCGACCGGCCCAGATCGGTGATCTGTACCAGCGTGGTTCGCCCGTCGGTGGGGTGCGGCACGCGTTGCACCAGGCCATTGGCTTCCAGCCGGCGGATGGCATGGGTGACGCTGGTGACGTGTACCTGCAGCCGGTCAGACGCCTTGGTGATCGGCAACGCACCACTGCGGCTGAACGCCAGCAGACGCAGCAATTCGAACCGGGAGAAGCTCAGATCATAAGGCCGCAACGCGCTTTCGACGCGAGCGAGCAGGATCTGATGAGCCCGCATCACCGAAGTCACTGCGACCATTCCCTCCGCGACTTCACCCCATCCGGCGCGCTCCCAGTTGGCCCGCGCCACAGCGATCGGATCGGGATTGTCGGGATTTGAAGCGGGCACGCCCTTTTCTTACCGCACTTTTGGTGACGACCGTGGCAGCTCGGCGACGATGGGGGCTACGGGTTTACGCCGGTGCCCGCTTTTTGACAGGTGAGGCTGCCGCTCACGTTTTGGTGCGGCGCGGCCAGCAGTGGTTGGCGCTACAGTAAGTGCCTATCATGCCCGGGGGTGTCTTTGCTATCGGTGCGTGGGGGTTAGCCACTGCGCGCTGGTTGGTGTGCGCCGCACGGACACCGCCCGGAATTGCGAACACTCCGCACTCGCTGCTCGACGGTAGCCGACTGTGTCCCCGGTAGTGCGGGGCAAAGGACCCCGATCGATGCAGCGGTTGCTCGAGCGCGACGCCGTGCTGGCCGAGTTGCGCGGGCTGACGCGCCGTCTGCACGGCGGCCAGGGCCGGATGGTGTTATTGCGCGGAGAGGCCGGAGCGGGCAAGAGCGCCGTG
>Ga0335075_10001152_pt1 | contig 44092 bp, 33 predicted proteins | sample Lox_Sample_24_FD_206723 | JGI IMG/M metagenome (GOLD analysis project Ga0335075, IMG submission 206723) | Soil microbial communities from Loxahatchee National Wildlife Refuge, Florida, United States - Lox_Sample_2.4 | ecosystem: Environmental > Terrestrial > Soil > Wetlands | place: USA...
CTCACTCGACGGTGATCTCCGGGGCGTCACGGATTTCGACGGCGTCTGCCACTTCGACCGAGCGCAGAACGGGCTTGTCCCCGTCCGCGTCGACACCTGGGAGAACTTCGTCTTCGTGAACCTCGATTCGCAGGCCGCACCGCTGCAGAGTTTTCTTGGCCCTCTCGTTGGTCTCGCGCAGCCCCTCGGATTCGCCAATCTGCAATTCGTCGAGCGCCGCACTTATACGCTGCAGTGCAACTGGAAGGTTTACGTCGACAACTTTCTCGATGGCGGCTATCACGTTCCGCACATGCACAAGGGCCTGAATAGCGTTCTCGATTACACGAATTATACGATTGAGAATCTCGATCGCTGCTGCGTGCAGTCGAGCCCTGTTTCCGTGGACTCCGGTTCCGAAAAGAGTGCCGCAGCGACGCGCAAGGGCGACCGAGCCTTCTATTTCTGGCAGTATCCAAATTTCATGTTGAATTGGTACGAGGGCTATCTCGACACGAACTTCGTCATTCCGCTGACGGTCGGTCGCTGCGAAGTGATTTTCGATTTCTACTTCGGCGACACCGCCGAATCCCAGCTGCCCTACATCCGCGAGAGTATCGGCGTCAGCGAGCGCGTTCAGCAGGAAGACATCGAGATCTGCGAAGGCGTGCAGCGCGGGCTCGCTTCGCGCGCTTACAATGCAGGTCGCCTTTCAGTGCGGCGCGAAACGGGCGAGCATTTGTTCCACCGCCTGCTTGCCAAAGACTTGAAATCGCGTGCCGCTATGCCGGCGCATTGAAGCACGCCCTTGGATCGTCTCCCGCAAACGAACGGCCCTCAACCAGTCCTGTAAGTGGACCAGTCATTCCTGTCATTCTGGCGGTGCGCGGGGCAGCTTCGCATGCCCCATGGTCGAACGCTCGGAATCGAACGCTTTTCAGTACTCCATTCTTGCAGGTATCATACGCGCACTCGCACAAAGCCCCGGACGGAGATGAAATGAGCTTCCACAGGCGCCGGCTACTTCAACTCCTGTCATATGCTTTCGGGTCCGGCATCATCCTGCCCCGGAATGAATTCGCCATGGCTGCACAGAATTCCCCGCAACCAGCGATTCCTACTTCGCCTGCGCAGCCAGCTGCCAAACATGAATCGGCCAAACGTGAATCGGCCAAACGTGAATCGGGAGGAGCGGAAATGGAAAAAGTAGCTGGAATCGGAGGGTTGTTCTTCCGCGCTCATGATCCCAAACCGACCTCCTTCAGTCCTTTTCCCGAAACGACGAAGTATTTCGGGGACCCTAATAAAGCCTGGATGGTGAATTTCCGAGTGCATGACCTCGACAAGATGGTAGCCCAGCTGCGAGCGGCAGGGATTGAGGTCAAAGCCCCGGAATCCCATGCCGGCATTGGCCGCTTCACTCGTCTCCATGACCCTGAGGGGAATCCCATCGAATTGTGGCAACCCGCATAATTCGGTGCTTCACATTCGGTGCTTTCTAACGTGGGCTCTTTCCTTCCGATCAAGCCAGAACCGGGCCTGATGGGAACCCGCTTGGCGGATGATGAGTCAGGGAAACTGATGGCCGGACTTGCGCCTTTCGCCTCGAACCGGCCGATCAGCCGTTGTTCTTGCCCGCGACCACCTGCGCGTGCCCGAGAAACGCAACCAGTGACACTCCTCCGACAACGTTTCCCGCCAATGTAGGCAGGAAAAACCGTGTGAAGTATCTCCCCCACGATTCGTGCCCGGAAACGATCAGGAAGAACATCTTGTTCGATCCAGCGATGATATGGCTGAACCCGCCGAGTCCAATGATGTAAGTAATGATGATAATGATGCTCACTCGCGCCGATTCCGCGGCGGGCAACAACCAGATCATCAGAGCGATCAGCCAACCTGCAAAAATGGCTTTGAGAAAGATAGCCGGAAAGCCGTCTAGCCGCTCCTGGCTGACTTGAAGCATGGCTTGCTGAAGATGCGAGTCGAACATGCCCGTCCGCGCTATGCAGAGCGCGAAGAGGTATGTGCCGACGAGATTCGACACAAGGATCACGCCCCAGATGCGAAAAACGGTCCACAGCAGTTTCGGCTTCCCGCGCGCCAGGAACGGCAGAATCACCGTCAACGTTGTTTCGGTAAACAACTGCTGCCGGCCTAGCGTGACGATCAAAAATCCCAGGCTATAGCCGAACTTCGAAATCAACTTCGTCCAGCCTGCGTTTGGCAGGTAGGCGGCTAGAAGCCCTTCAGCTACAAGCGAGAATCCCATCGACAGGCCTGCCGCAAAGCCGGACCATGCCACCGCGGAAGGCGCCCGCTGGAATTCCTGCTCGCCTTCCCGGCGAATGGTTTCATAAACGACGTGCGGACCGATCGCCACCCGCTCCTGCACCTTCTGCTCTTCGAGGCGGGTGCTGACCTGCGAGGGACCATTCGCGGTCTTGTTTTCCGCTGGCTTTTTCGTATCTGGCATTTAGTTGTTGGACGGGCAGGCTTCTCGGCAGCAATTGTCCGATGATGAGCATCACCAACGGGCCTGTCTATCCACCGGAAACGGTAGGTGCATGCGGAACCATCTGTAGGAACTTGCAGGCACGTGAACGTTAGTTGATTGGAGTCGAGCGCCGCCGTCATTCCGAATGGACTGGACGAGGCATTCATTCGGCGACGAACCGAGGAATCCGCAGTTGATCCTGCGACCAAGCAGGGACGCGGCTATGAATCGCTCTTCTGTTTCGACGCCTGTTCCAGATGTCTTGCCCAACTGGAGAGATGATTTAGCGATGCCATATGCGTGTGGTCGATCACCAGCGGCGTCACCGAAATAGCTCCATCGCGGATCGCAGCCTGATCCGTATCGGGATCGATCCCCTCGATGATTTGTTGCTCGTGCAGCCAGTAGTAACTGCGTCCGCGGGGATCTTTTCCGGGTTGCAGCACGTTGCGGGTGATTTTCGAAGATTGCCGCACGAAGCGAACGCTTCCATTCCACGGTTGAGGCACATTCACGTTCAGCAACACGCCGCTCGGCAGTCCTTCTTTCAGCACCAGGGGCGCAAGCACTCGCGCGAAACGCACGGCTGGACTGAAATCGGCATCACGTCCCTTGTATGCCAGCGAAAGCGCGATTGACGGCACACGGTTCAACGCACCCTCCATCGCCGCTCCCACGGTCCCGGAGTAATAGACATTTTCGCCCACGTTTCCGCCTCGATTGATGCCGGAAATCACCAGGTCGGGCTTTTCGCTCAGCAGAGTGTAAAACGCCAGAATCACCGCGTCGGCGGGAGTTCCCTCCACCGCGTATTCGTTCTCGCAAAGCTGATCGCAATAGATGGGCTGTCGCAGCGTGAGTGATTGCGCGGAGGCGCTGCGTTCGTGCGACGGCGCGACCACCGTGAGCCGCGCCATGTCCCCCATGCCTTCCACCAGCGCGCGCAGCCCCGGGGCCTGTATTCCGTCGTCGTTCGTAATCAGGATGTGCGGCAGAGCGTTCGGCATTCTCGACGTTACGCGCGATTATCTTCTGCGCTCGCGCGCCAACACGCGATGCTAACTTACGTGGAAAGGGCGCGCAACCAGCGATGCCCGACGGTTTGGCCTTTGGGGAGGATGGGCTTCGCGATGTTTGATCAATCGTTACACCCGAGACCCGGGCAAACACGAAGCGCGGCACAGCCCTGAAGTGGATCGGCACATGTGCGACAGCGGCCTAAAGCTAGACCGTAGCCGCATGTGCATGGTCGTGCTCACGGCTCTTTTCTTCACTCTTCGGGAAGGGTAATTTCGGTTTTTGCCGCTGCTCGCGATAATCGCGGAATTTCTTATACAGAAACCCGGCGACCAAAATCACGCCAGCAACGCCAGCATAAAATCCCAAAATCAAGCTGTGCTGATCGCTCATTGTCGCCTCCATTTCTCCAACGCGTAGCCCGCGATAAAAAACAGGAAAGCCACTCCGCAGGCCTCCAACAGGTGTTTGATTACGTTCCAGTCGCTGTACTGTTGGTACAGCCATAGATCCAGGTTTGCGAACACGAAAATGAGAACTGCCGATTCTCGGCAGAACTCGCCAGCCATTTCGTAGCCGCTCTTTTTTTCCGGCAAAGCCATCCATTCCACTGATTCAAAGTTGATACAGTCGCGAGGTTGTACCTCATGCCGGAAGCTTTGTAAAGCACCTTAAGTTTCTCCCTGCCATTAGACGCCGTCAATGGCCAATCGGTTTTCAGTGCCGCAAGCTTTCTAGAGCAATAAGCTAGCCAAATACAACGCGGGTTTTACCGAAAGTCGCACACTACGCCTTGGACGATGATCCCGAACGCATCAAGCCACGCCGATGCGTAAGCAGTCGTAGAAACTATCGAGTTCCGCGGGCTGGGTGAAGATGTGCGTCGACACGCGGAAATGATCCGGCCCTCCCGCGATGCGCATGTTGCGCTTGCCGCACTCTTCAACCACGCGCTTCAGGTCGCCGTTCCATTTCGTTTTGTCCGGCTCGAAGGTGACCAGGCCTCCATAGAATGGATCGCTGCTTGCGTTCACCGTGCGCAGTTGAGGATAAGAAACGACGCGGTCGCGCACTTGTTTGGCAAGTTCGTGAATTCGCGCATACACGACGTCCGGGCCAAGCTGATTGCAGAAATCGATCGCGGCCTTCAGCCCAACCATGACGGAAAGATTCGACGTGCCGATCCACGAAAACCGGTAGGCCTTAATGTCGTAATTGTTCCAGTTTGCCGTCGCGATGTTCACCCACAGGTCCTTCAAGCGCTCCTGGCGAATGTAGAGGAAACCGGTCCCTTTCGGCGCCATCAGCCATTTGTGCGGGCTCGAGCCGTAGAAGTCGCAGCCAATGTCGGTGAGGTCGAGCGGGATTTGCCCAATCGCGTGCGCTCCATCGACGTGCGTCAAAATGCCGTGCTCGCGAGCCATTGCGCAGATTTGCTTTGCCGGAAGTATCACGCCGGTTGATGTGGTGATGTGGCTGAAGAAGATGAGCTTTGTCTTCGGTGTGATCGCCTTTTCGAAGCGCTCTACGATTTCGTCGGCACCCGAAGGTGGCTGCGGAATCTGCACGTAATTCAGTTTGATCCCATGGCGCGCTACCCGCTGATCCAGCGGACAATGTCCTCCGGGATGCTCCTGATCCGTGAGCAACACCTCGTCGCCGGCGGCCAGATTCATTCCGTTAACGACCACGTTGTTCGCTTCCGTCGCGTTGCGGACCAGCGCGAGCTCGTCCGTGCTCACGTGCACGAAATCCGCCAGAGCCTTGCACGTCTCCTGCAAATGCGGGTTTTCGTCGTAGCCGAACCAGGGATAAGGGGCCTCGACAAAGGTTTCGGCGGAAAGGATGTGATCGATCATCGCTCGCAGTACCGGAAGAGGTGTGCATCCCACCGAGCCGCAGTTCAAGTTGATATGATCGGGCGCGAGCAGCCACTGTTTGCGCAGCGCTGCCCAATAGGCGTTGGGATCGCTTGAGAGTAGGTCTTTCGACGGCACCGCCGGCGCAGATTCGCATAACACCTGTTCGGCGCGCGCCACTGGAACGCCGAGCAACGCCGCGGCAACTGCTGCCTGCCGAATGAAATCCCGTCGATGAAGCATTCGCCCTCCTCAATCAACAATCGACAAACGATTGACGATCAAAACCGGGCGACATTATGCTCCTCGCCGCGCAGTCGTGCCAGCAAAACTGGACCAATGGCACGACGCGTCCGGATACTGCGGGATCGCGAACCTTGGCCAGTCTGATCGCTTATGCTTAGGATTGAAAAAAATCTCCCGATGTGAAATTTTTGCAGGAATTCCGCAGGCGTCGAATGACAGGAGCATCTTTCGCGTGCGAGAATGTTCTTGCATGGCTGAGATCGCCCAAGGCGTGCACCAGGACACGCTGCCCAACGGCCTCGTGATCATCACCGAACCGATGGAGCATGTGCGCTCGATTTCTGTCGGCATTTGGCTGCGTTCAGGATCGCGCCGCGAGCCGGCCGAAGTGAATGGCCTTTCCCATTTCATTGAGCACATGGTCTTCAAAGGAACGCGGCGCCGAACTGCCGAAGATATCGCACGCGAAGTGGACAGCATCGGCGGGATGCTCGACGCGTTCACCTCGAAGGAGATGGTTTGCTTCAATACGCGCGTGCTCGACGAGCATTTGCCCAAGGCGTTCGACGTTCTCTCCGACATGCTCCTTGAGCCCAAGTTCGCTCCGGAAGATATCGACCGCGAGCGCTCCGTGATCCTCGAAGAAATCCGCATGACGCAGGACAATCCCGAAGATCTGGTGCACGAACTGTTCACCCAGAATTTCTGGAATCCGCACCCATTGGGTCGGCCGATCTTGGGGACGCCGGAAACTGTGTCGGCATTCGACCGTTCGACCCTCGAATCGTGGTTTCCCCGCTGGTATGCGCCAAACAACGTCGTGATCACAGCCGCGGGGCGGCTGGAACACCAGCGATTCGTCGAGCTGGTTGCGGAAACCTTCTCAAAACTGCTACGCGCGCCGGAACTCGATTCCGATTCCACGCCGCGTCCTGCGCCGCACATCACCCTTCGCAAAAAGAACGAACTGGAGCAGGTGCACATCTGCATCGGTGTGGCGGCGCTCCCCATGTCGGATCGCCGGCGCTTCGCGGTTTCGGTCCTGAACAACGTGCTTGGCGGCGGAATGTCGTCGCGGCTGTTTCAGAACATCCGCGAACGACAGGGTTTGGCATACGCCATCTTCAGCGAGTTGAACGCGTATAAGGATGCGGGAATGCTTTCGGTCTACGCAGGCACCTCGCTCGACACGGCCCCGAAGGTGATCGACTCGATCCTGGTGGAATTCCGGCGGCTTACGGACGAGCTGCTTACCGCGGAAGAGTTGCGGCGATCGAAGGACCACTTGAAAGGCTCGACGCTGCTCGCTCTCGAGAGTACCGGACAGCGGATGAACAGCCTGGCGCGATATCACCTCTATTTCAATCGGCATTTCACTCCGGAACAGTTGATCGCGATGCTGGAAAGCGTCACGCCCGAAGAAGTTCGCGACGTCGCTCGCGAATTCTTCCAGCCCCCCCGGCTTGCTGCGTCCGTCGTAGGCAATCTCGACGGGTTCCAGCTCACGCGTTCGCAACTTTCGTTCTAGCCTGCTTACATTTTCTCCGCGACACACCCGTTTCCGTATTGCGCCCGGCCCCGAATTCTGACAATATTCCGCGCGGCGGAAAGAAAGCACGTCAGTCGACCGGCAGTTCGCGTCTCGACGCCGCCCCGAGGACTGACGCATCGCGTTCCGGATATCCATTCTTGCCTCTGGCAGCACGGGCAACTGCACGTTGCTCGAAACGGAACACACCACTCTCCTCATAGACGCCGGCCTTGGCCGCAAAGAAATGCTGCGGCGTTTCGAAGCGCTTGGTCGCAGCCGTCCGGAGCGCGTTGACGCTATCCTCGTGACGCACGAGCATTCCGACCATTGCAGCGGACTCGCGCAGCTTGCGCGCGATTGGAAATGCCCGGCATACCTCACGGAACCGACCTATTCTGAAGTTCGGAAGGTTTACGCCGACAGCCCGAAGACAAGGCTCGAGCGCGTCGAGTTCGTGCGGCCCGGCGCGCGATTCGAGATCGGCGATGTGGAGATTTCGCCATTCGCCATTCCCCACGACGCGGCCGACCCGGTCGGGTATTCGTTTCGATCGAATGGCACGAAAATGGCGATTGTCACCGATCTGGGCTACATGCCGGAGCTGGTGAAGCATCATCTGCGCGAGGCTGATTTCCTGATTCTCGAATCGAATCACGACTTGGACATGCTCAAGGTCGGGCCGTACCCTTGGTACATCAAGCAGCGAGTCATGAGCCGTACCGGGCACCTCTCAAACACCGTGGTCAGTGATTTTCTGGCCGACTCGGAAGTTTTTGACGGTCGCGCGCGCTATCTCGTTCTCGCGCATCTTTCCGAACAGAACAACACTCCTGATATCGCGCAAATTTCCGCTGAACAGGCTCTTGCCAGCCGGCCCGCCGACTTTGCGTTTGCCGGGTCGCTGCACATTGCCTCCCAGCGCGTCCCCCTTGGCCCCTTCGAGCTGTAGCTCGAATCATCTATCACGCTTTGATCCCATCCGATACCTAGACAGTTCGTTCTGATAGGGGCGGGCAAACGTTGGTGTGGCTCACTCTTGAATTCAGAGTGCCGCGCAGCGAACAAAAAGAGAATGAAAAAACAGTTCTATTCTAATCGATACACATGCCGAACAAAAAGCGCCGTAAGTCCAGCAGCACCAACAAAAGTCCGAATTTTGACCGATACACATTGCAAGCGTTCGGCGACACGTTTTTCGCAACCGTCTACCAAGTACTGGTACTCGTGCCGCCGTACGCGGCTGTACCGCTGACAATTTGCCACAAGGTTTGGCGTGATCGCATGCGACAGTCTTTTCGGGTATCATCAACTGCTTTCAAAATGGAGGAAATCAGTTGATTTCAAGGTATACGCGCGCGGAAATGGGGCGAATCTGGGGCGACGAAAACCGCTTCCAGAAATGGCTCGATGTGGAGCTTGCAGCGACCGAAACGCTGGCGGAAGCGGGCGTAGTACCATGTGCCGCCGCAACTAAACTGCGCGAACGTGCCCGTATCGACGTTGCTCGCATCAATGAAATCGAGTCGAAAGTACGCCACGACGTAATCGCCTTCACGATTGCGGTGCAGGAGTCGGTCGGCGATCCGGAAGCGGCGCGGTGGCTGCATTACGGACTTACGTCGAATGACGTGGTCGATACGGCGCAGGCGCTGCTGATTCGCGAAGCTTCGAAGCTGATCGAAAAAGGGATCGAGCGAATGGGCGAAGTGCTCGAGCGGCGCGCGTGGGAATTCAAGGACACGCCGGAAATTGGCCGCACGCACGGGATTCACGCCGAGCCGATCACGTTCGGGCTGAAGGTGGCAAACTGGTATTCGGAGAATCGTCGCGATTTGGAGCGCTTTCGTATTGCGTCGCAGCAGATTGCAGTCGGGAAGATTTCAGGCGCGGTCGGGACGTGCACGCATCTTGGGCCGGAGATTGAATACAAGATTTGCACCAAGCTGGGGCTGGCAACGGCCCCAATCAGTTCGCAGGTGATCGAGCGCGACCGCCATGCGCAGTACGTTTCGACGCTGGCGATGGTCGCCGCGTCGCTCGAACGGATCGCGCAGGAAATCCGGCATCTGCAGCGGACAGAAGTGCGCGAGGCGGAAGAGCCGTTCGGCGGCGAGCAGCGCGGGAGTTCGGCGATGCCGCACAAGCGCAATCCGGTTGGGTGTGAGCAGATTTGCGGGCTGGCGCGCGTGGTGCGCGGGAACGCGGTCCCGGCATTCGAGGATATCGCGCTCTGGCACGAACGCGACATTTCGCACAGTTCGGTGGAGCGCGTGATCCTGCCCGATTCGACGATTCTGCTCGATTATATGCTCCACCGGACGACCGAGATCGTCGCGAACATGAAGGTGTTTCCCGAACGCATGCTGCGGAACTTGAATGCGACGAAGGGACTCGTTTTCTCAGGTCAGCTCTTGCAGGACTTGGTCGAGCACGGTGCGCCCCGCGAAGACGCGTACAAGTGGGTTCAGGGGCACGCAATGGCGGCGTGGGAGTCGGAATCGAGTTTTCAGGAGCGAGTGAGCGCCGACCCGAACATCCGGAAATTCCTCGACGAGAAAGCCCTGGCGCATACGTTCGATTTGCGCCGGCAGTTGCGCGCAGTCGAGGCGATTTTCGCGCGCGTGTTTGGCAAGCATGCGGGCAGCCCTTCTGACGCGAAATCCTCCGCGGCGCGATAGTTCCCGCAGAAAGGCAGATCCCTCGCCGCCGTTCGTGACGCGACCCGTTTCGGCATAGCAGAGACTCGCTACTGGACGCGCTGAATGTAGCGGGCTTCGGAGGTGTCGACCTTGATACGGTCGCCGGTGCCGACGAACGGAGGCACATTGACGACGAGGCCAGTTTCGAGCTTGGCGGGCTTCATCACGGCGCTCGCGGTAGCTTTTTGAATGCTGGGCTCGGTCTCAACAACGGTCAGGTCAACGGTATCGGGAAGAAGAACCCCGATAGCCTTGCCGTCGTAGTACTCGATTCTTACGGGAAGATTGGCAATCAGAAAGTCTTTCGTGTCGCCGACGACGTCATTGCCAAGCTGCAACTGTTCGTAATTTTCGATGTTCATGAAGTGGTGGCCGTCGCCGTCACTGTAGAGATATTCGAATTCGATTTCGTCCACGACGACTTTTTCGATCGCTTCTTCAGCGCGGAACCGATAATCGACCATCGAGCCGCTGCGCAGGTTTCGCATCTTGGTTTGCATTGAGCCGCGCTTGTTGCCGGGCGTCCGGTGATCGACGCTGTAGACGACGTGCAGGTCGCCTTCGTGCTTGATAATCATTCCCGGACGCAACTGTGTTGCCTTGATCATCTCGCTCTCCTGAATCTGTCTGAGGTTTACCCGCGCGAACGCGACCGGCTGATCGAACAGCTCTCAAATGTTCGGTCTTTCTTGTTGCGCAGCTGCAAGGTGCGCAGAGTAAAGCGCGGGGCGAACCATGCCTTCGATACAGGCGGTTATCGGCCTCTAATCCGTTAAGCCGAGAGGAAATTATAGCGGCCCGAAGCGGACCGGGTCAAACATAGAGAACAGGATCATGCGAAAATGAGGGACATGGCAAATCCAGTTTACATCGTGAGCGCGGCGCGCACGCCGATCGGTAAATTCGGCGGGATGCTGGCGGACTTTAGTGCGCCGGATTTGGGAGTGATTACAGTGCGAGCAGCGCTCGAACGCGCCTTTGGCGATCCGCTGCCAAGCGACCGAATACCGGGCGAGGCTGCCCCAGTCGACAAGGATTCGCTGCCATGGCGCGTGGACGAACTGATTTTTGGGAACGCGAGACCGGCTGGCGTGGGCCCGAATCCTGCGCGGCAGGTTGCATGGCGATCGGGGCTTGGCGACGATGTTCCGGCGTTCACCGTCAATATGGCTTGCGCCTCGGGGTTGCGCGCAGTCGTGCTGGGATGGCAGCAGATTCGGCTCGGAGAGGCAGAAATCATCGTTGCGGGGGGCGCGGAATCGATGAGCCGCGTGCCGTATCTCGTCGGGGGCCGCTGGGGATTCAAGATAGGGAATCAGCCGCTCGTCGACGCGATGTACCGCGACGGGTTCATGTGCCCGATTGCGAAATTGATTATGGGCGAGACGGCGGAAATTCTCGCCGAGCAGTACAAGATTTCGCGCGAGGAGCAGGACACGTTTGCGCTGGAAAGCCAAATGCGGGCGGCGCGCGCATCGGCGGAGTGCCGATTCAAAGCGGAGATCCTTCCAATCGAGAAGAAGGATAAAAAAGGCAACGTCATTCGACTGGAAAAAGACGAGCACGTTCGTGCCGATACGACATTGGAGAGTCTGGCGAAACTGCCTCCGGTATTCAGCCAGGTGGGAACGATCACTGCGGGAAATTCCAGCGGGATTACCGACGGCGCGGCGGCAGTCGTGCTCGCAAGTGAACGCAAAGTTCGAGAGCTGAAGCTCAAGCCAGCGGCCCGAATCGTGGACGCGACGATTGCGGCGGTCGACCCGCGCGTGATGGGAATTGGGCCTGTGCCGGCGATTCGCGCGCTGACGCAGCGAACCGGCACGAAACTCGCGGATTACGACGCGATTGAACTGAACGAGGCGTTTGCAGCCCAGGTGATTGCGTGCGACCGCGAACTGCACTTCGATCGCGCCAGGCTGAATCCGAACGGCGGCGCGATTGCGTTGGGACATCCGATCGGGTGTACCGGCGCGAGGATTCTTACGACTCTTCTGCACGAGCTGAAGTCGAACGCTGCCCAACCGGACAGGGGCCCATCTGGCCTGCGGGGTCTTGCCACATTGTGTGTGTCCGGTGGAATGGGCGTGGCAGTGGAAATCGAAACTGTCTAAGCTTCTGTGAGTTGAGCTTGCTGACCACGGGAGCTGCTCCATGCTGAAAGCAGTTAACGATGTCGAGGTCTTGGGAACTCTGGCACTTACTCCTCCGCGCCCCGAAGATTTCCAGCACGTAAAATTTCGAGTTGAAGGCCCAGTCGCGCGCCTGACTCTCGACCGTCCCGAACACAATTTGCTGAACGAACGGATGCTGGCCGAAATTGCGGCGGGGATCAATTCGGTCGGAGAGCGGCGCGACGTGAAGCTGATCGTGCTCGACTCCGCCGGGAAAGAGTTTTGCGGTGGAATCGAGCTGGGGGAGTACACGCAGCGGCGCGTTTTCCAATTACTGGACGCTTTTCACAACGCGTTCACCGCTATGTTGGATACATCGAAGCCGGTTATGGTGGTTGTGAATGGTCCGGCGTTCGGCGGAGGTGCGGAGCTGGCGGCGCTGGGTGATCTGGTGATTGCGACGCCGCGCGCGCGATTCGCGCAGCCGGAAATCAAGCTTGGCGTATTTCCTCCGCTGGCGGCGGCGATTCTTCCTTATATTCTCGGACCAAAGCTGGCTCTGGAACTCGTGTTGACAGGCGAGGTCATGACGGCGGAGCGAGCGCACGATCTGGGCTTGGTGAACTGGCTTGTTTCGGAGAAAGAGGTAGACGGCAAAATCGCTGACGTAATTGCGAAAGTTACGGCGCAGTCCGGTCCGGTCTTGACGATGGCGAAGAAGGCGATTTTGGGCAGCCTGGGACAATCGTTGCGCGAAGGCGTGAGCAGCTCAATGAAGGTCTTCCTAAACGAGCTTGGGGATCTGGAGGACTCGCAGGAAGGTTTGCGAGCGCTCGTCGAGAAGCGCGCGCCGAATTGGAAGAACCGTTAGCTGGTCATTCGCTGCATTCGGGTCGATTGACTCTCGGATGCGCGGCGCATAGACTCGTTTCGACAATTGAGCTGGCTCCGGGTGAGATTGGAAGGCCGTGAAAATCGGCCACGGTCCCGCCACTGTGATCGGCCGGCGCTGTGAGAGAAGTCGCCCACGGGTTCCCTTGTGGTTGCCTGGAAGGGCGTTCCGAGGAAAAACGGAACAGCAGCGCTTTGATCTTCTAGAAAAGCAGCGCGTCGAGCGCTGCGTGCTAGAAGAGGCCGAAAGTCAGGAAACATACCCGAGCTGGTCGACGCTGTCACTCTTCGCGAGAGAGGGTGCGGCGATAAGCCTCGCTTCTTGCGCGAGGCTTTTTTTGTTGGTTGCGCATCGCGATTGGCGGAACGTTCATGAATGCTCGACGCAAACGGGGAAAGTTGCCTGCGATATGCCAAGGACGCAACAGGCTTCGTCTGCTCGCGCTCGTTCCTGCGTTGATGTTGCTGCCGGTGGTGCGTGCGATTGGTGCGCCGGTTCAATCGGCCAATGCACGTAGCACGCAAAGCGATGCGCCGCGCGTCGTTGTCGATGGAACCGGACGGCGCGTAAAGATTCCGGCACGCGTCGGACGGATTGTTTCGCTCGCGCCCAATCTGACGGAGACGTTGTACGCGCTTGGGCTGGGCGACCGGCTCGTCGGAGATACGACGTATTGCGACGTTCCTGAAGATGCAAAAACCAAGCCACACGTGGGCGCGCCTGTGAATCCGAGTGTCGAGGCGATTATCGCGCTGCGGCCCAATATGGTTTTTGCGACGACATCGATCAATCGTGTCGAAACGGTGGATGCGCTTGAGCATCTCGGAATTCCCGTTTATACGACTAACTCGCAAACGGTGCGCGAGATGATCGACTCTGTCGGCCAGATTGCAGACGTAACTGACGCGGCAGCGGTCGGCGCGGCCTTGACAGCGAGTTTAAATGCCAGATTGGATGCGTTGCGCAAGCGGCTGGCGGGCGAGCCGCCGGTTCGCGCCGTGTTTGTTGTGTGGCTCGATCCGCTGCAGAGCGTCGGACAGCATACGTTCATTGCGGATGCAATGCGCTGGGCGGGAGCAGAATCGGTGGTCACGTCGAACCAGAACTGGCCGCAACTGAGCTTCGAGGAAGTTGTGCGGCTTCAGCCCGAGTACTTTGTGTTTGCGTCGAGTCACTCGGGAGAAGGAGCTGTGACGGTTGAAGATTTGCAGAAGCGCCCTGTGTGGAAGGATCTGCGCGCGGTCCGCGACGGCCATGTGGCCATTGTGAGTGATGAGATCGACCGGCCCGACCCGGGGCTGATCGGCGCGATCGAAGAGCTTGCCCGGGATTTGCATCCGAAGGCATTCAAGGCGAGCGCAAAAGATCGAATGCGGAGCCTACCTGCGTCACGCGAGTCAATTTGTTTGACCAACCGATGCGCAACTCTGGGGGATCAAGAACTTACAGTGGCCGGGTGGTTCGGTTGGTATCACAATGCCTTCCAAAGCGAGAATGGCGCAGGCGGGCTGCGTGGCGCTGCCCGATGAGAATCCTACTGGGAGCCTGAGGAAGATTCTTGGCGATCGCGATCGAAAACGAAATCCGAGGGATGCGCACGCTGACGGCGCGGCGAGTCGCCGGTGTGTGTGCGATCCTGCTTGGAGTGCTTTTCGTCGCGGTTGTGATTTCGCTGCGGTTAGGCGCGTTTCCGCTTTCAGTGCGGGACATTCTGGCGACGCTCGTCAACGGATTGCTCGGGCGAAGCGACCGCGTTCCATCGGAGTTCGCGCTCGTCGTGTTTGGATTGCGGCTGCCGCGGATCGCACTTGGGATTTTAGTTGGCGCTTCGCTTGCGACAGCGGGAGCAGGATTTCAGGCTTTACTGCGAAACCCGTTAGCCGACCCATACGTTCTGGGAGTATCGAGCGGCGCGGCGTTGGGCGCCATCCTGAGCATAATCTTCCTACCGCATGTTCCGGGAGCGATTCAGGCCGCGGCATTCGTCGGCGCAGTCATAACGATCACGGCTGTGTTTTTTCTCGGGCGACGCGGAGGGCAGTTGGACAGCGCGACGCTACTGCTTGCGGGAATTGTGGCGGCGTCGTTTCTGTCGGCGGGCATCATGTTTCTGATGACGACCCTGCCTGGACGCGACCTGCGCGGCATGGCGTTCTGGCTGATGGGGGATTTGTCGTCGCCTCCCCCGACGCAAAACGTACGCGGATGGTTCGTGTTCTTGTTCGTTCTGTTTGCAATTGCGGGCGGTGCGATCTATCTGACCGCATCGGACCTGAACCTGATTTTGACGGGCGAGAAAGAGGCGCAACACCTGGGCGTGAACGTGCGTCGCGTGAAACTTGTTGTATACGTGTGTGCATCGGCCTTGACGGGGCTCGCGGTTTCGGTCAGCGGCGCGATTGGGTACGTCGGATTGCTGGTTCCACACGCGATGCGCATGTTGTTTGGCAACGATTATCGGCTGTTGATCCCGACATCGGCGCTGGGAGGAGCGATCGCAATCGTAATCGCCGACACGCTGGCCCGGACAGTCGTGGCCCCGACCGAGCTCCCGGTCGGCGCAATGACGGCACTAGCGGGCGCGCCTGTGTTCATTTATTTGCTGCGACGGAGAGTGCGATGAGCACGGCTTCCAGTACAAGCGCAGTGCTGGCATCTGCGAAAGTTGTGCCGAGTGTGCCGCCTCCGCGATTGAGCGTCGAGCAGGCGACCTACGCATACGCAGCGACGGATCGTTCGGCGCCGAATTTCAGTTTGAGCGCGACGACGTTCCAGGCGCGGCGGCAAGAGATCGTGGCAATTCTGGGGCCGAACGCGAGCGGCAAGTCCACTCTGCTCCGTCTTGCGGCGGGCGTCATCAGTCCTCTGTCAGGTCGAATCGAAATCGACGGCGTAAACTTGAGCGATCTGGACCTGCGAACGCGAGCACAGCGCATCGCGCTGGTGCAGCAGGAAAGCGAGCTCCTTTTCCCGCTGCGCGTTTGGGAATTCGTTCTGCAGGGACGCTATCCCTATGGCCGTCGACTGCGGTTCGAATCGGCCAAAGATTCGTTGCTGGCCGGAAATGCGCTGTCGCACGTAGGTGCGGACGCTTTGGCTGCGCGATGGATGAATGAACTTTCCGGCGGCGAAAAGCAGCGCGTGATTCTGGCGCGAGCGCTAGCGCAGGAGCCTGCACTGTTGCTACTCGATGAGCCAACGCAGCACTTAGACATTGGAGGCAAAGTCGAACTGCTGCGCCGGCTGCGCAAACTAGCCGATGAACACCGGTATACCGTTCTGGTTGTGACGCATGAGCTGAACCTTGCATCAGAGTTTTCCGATCGCATCATTTTGATGCACAAAGGAAAGTGTTTGCGAGTTGGCCCGCCTGACGAAGTTTACGAGCGGGACCTGCTGGAGGAGGTGTTCGAAGCTCCGTTGGACGTAGATGTTCGCTCGAACGGTCGCCCGCGCGTGACGCTGCGCGGGAGCGAGTAGTTTTGTAGCAATGCGAAAACCGGAATGGATCAAGGTTCGGCGCTTCGGCGGGCGATCTTTAGCTCTATCGGTTTTCGCGAACGGTGCTGGGTGGGCGTGTTGTGCCTATCGGCCCGCAAAATTCACCCGAGACTCCGTGCACGGGAAGACGGTGAAAATCCGTCGCCGCCGCGCGACTGTAAGGCGAAATTCCTGCCTGCCAACAGGCGGGCTTTCGACGCGGCCACTGTCTGATTGCTCGAAGGCGAGCAGAAGACGGGAAGGCCGCATCGCTGCTTCGATTCACTATGAAATTTCGGTGATCGGGCGGTCCCGCTAAAGGGAAAGCGCCAAGCCAGGAGACCGGCGGAGTCTCAGCCTGCCAGCGCCATCGCACTTGGCAGGACAGCCTTCAATTCCCGCGCGAGACGGGAAGGAGGACATTATGAGACTGCACGGCTTTCCGGCTATCCTGGCCGGAGTTCTGTTTGCGTTTTCCTCGATTGCGACCCAAGGTCAAACCACAAGTGTTCTGAAAGGCACTTTGACGGACCCGAGCGGCTCCGCCATCGCCGGTGCGACGATCGTGGCACAGCCGATTGATTCTTCGGCGAAACCCGTTCAAACAAAGAGCGATTCGAGCGGCAAGTTTCTTCTCAGGGTTGCGCCAGGACGTTATGGGGTAACGATCTCGGAAGAATCGTTCTCCTCGGCCGAGGAAAATGTGTCACTGGCGGCGGGTGAATCGAGGACGCTTGACGTTACCCTGGAGCTTCAGCGCCTGGCCTCTACCGTGGTCGTCACGGGTACGGCTGAACCCGAACTGGCCAGCATGGATGCCTCACCTGTGGACGTTCTCACCCAAAAACAAATTGAACAGAGCGGGCAAGTGCTGCTCACTCCGCTGCTCGCTTCACTTCCCGGCCTGAGTTTCTCTCAGCTCGGGCCGATTGGCGGCACGACGACATTCTTTCTCGACGGTGGAGATTCCAATTATACAAAAGTCCTGGTCGACGGCGCACCGATAAACGTGAGCCAGCCGGGATTCTCGGTGGATTTTTCGAATCTTTCCGCAGATGACATCGAGAAGATCGAACTCGTCCATGGAGCCTCGAGCGCACTGTATGGTACGGACGCGATGGCCGGCGTTCTGCAGATCTTCACCCATCGCGGAACAACCCAAACGCCCCAAATCACGGTTGAGGGCGACGGCGGGATGTTCGACACGGGGCACAGCGCCGGGCAGATCAGCCAGGAAATAGGGGCATTCGACTACTCGGGTGGATTGTCATACATCGGTTCGAATGGACAGGGCATGGGAGATTATTTCCGTGACGCGACGGCAACGGGCAACTTCGGATTGAAGTTCTCGGATACCGACACGCTGCGCCTGTCTCTGCGCAACACGTCCAGCGACGCGGGGCAGCCGGGGCAAACGGACCTGGCATCGGTCCCTTTTGCCGTCGATTACGGCCAGCACAGTGATCTGCATGATTTCGCGTCAAGCCTGATGTGGAATTTCAAGACCGGCGAGCACTGGGAGGATTCACTGACCGGCTACGATTCACGCACGCAGGATCTCGCTGTGTCTCCTGCGTTCGATTACTCCGCGCTCAACAAATTCAACCGCGCAGGGTTCAATGGCCAGTCCACATACTTGTTCAACGAGGGCGAGGTGACTGCTGGCTATGCATTCGAAAACGAAACGGGTGGCGTCTTCCGCCGTCACGATCAGGCCGGGTATCTCGAGATCCGACGGCAATTCGGCAAGCGCTTGACGGCGATTGCAGGCGGCCGGGTTGAGGCCAACGATTCCTACGGCACGCGGGCCGTTCCGCGCGTCGGAGCGTCGTACGCTCTTCGGTATGGCCACGGCTTTTGGGGAGCTACGCGTGTTCGCAGTTCGTATGGCGAGGGCATCATGGAGCCGCCGCTGCTGCCCCCGGATTGCACGCCGATCCTGAAGCCGGAGCAGAGTACGACGGTCGATGCCGGAGTCGATCAGTATCTGGACTCCGACCGGATCCGTTTTTCGACGACATTTTTTCACAACGATTTTCACGACATCGTCAGCTTCACATCCGCAGGAGCGGAGAATTGCCCCGCGTTTTTCGGCAGCTACTTCAATACGGACAAAGCGCGCGCAGCCGGATCGAATACCTCGTTCGAGGTTCGCGCGACGCGATGGCTCGACGTCGGCGGGAATTATTCGTACGACGACTCGAAGGTGCTGAAAGCGCCAAATGCGTCCGATCCAGCGCTGGTTGCGGGCAATCGCCTGTACAAGCGGCCGTTGCATTCGGCAAACCTGATCGCTGACGCGCATTTTCGACGCATGAACTGGAATCTGACCGGGGAATACGTGGGGCGACGCGCGGATAGCGATTTTCTCGGGCTCGGAATTACGAGCGATCCGAGCTATCTCATCTGGAACCTAGCGAACAGCATCGATCTGAGCCACGGACTTTCGACTGTGGCGACGGTCGATAACCTGCTTAACCGGCACTACGAAGTTGCAGTCGGATATCCGGCGCTCCGGCTGAACTACCGAGTCGGCTTGAAGTACACATGGGGCAGGGAATGAAGGCGCCGGGCGCGTAGCCTCAATTCGGGAAATTCCCGGAGGTCACGTGGGCGGTTTTCGGCCGATGTTATAATTGCGGCTTTATGAGCAGAGCGACGCAAGAGGCTACGCCGATCCCGCCCGGAATTCTGGCGAAGTACGAAGCTGTGATTGGGCTCGAGGTGCATGCACAGCTTCAGACGCGCACGAAGCTTTTCTGTGGCTGCTCAACTCGATTTGGCGATCCACCCAACACGAATACATGCCCGGTGTGCTTGGGGCTTCCGGGCGCACTCCCGGTGCTGAACAAGCGCGCTCTGGAGCTGGCGATGCGGGCGGCGCTGTCGCTGAATTGCACGATTCAGTCGAGGTCGCGTTTCGCACGAAAGAACTATTTCTATCCTGACTTACCCAAGGGCTACCAAATTTCGATGTATGAACTGCCGCTCGCGACGGGCGGCTCGCTCGGCATCGAGATCGAAGGACGCAGCGGAAGGATCGGGATTACTCGCGTTCATATGGAAGACGATGCGGGCAAGAGCCTGCACGAAGGTTTTCCGGATTCCGACCGCTGGAGCTACATCGATTTCAATCGCTGTGGCGTGCCGCTGATCGAGATTGTTTCCGAACCGGATCTCCGGACTCCGGCTCAGGCGTACGCCTATCTGAACACGCTGAAGCAGGTCCTGCTCTACACCGAAGTGAGCGACTGCAACATGGAGGAAGGCTCGCTGCGCTGCGATGCCAATGTGAGCGTGTGCTTCCGCGGCGCCACGAAGTTCGGGACAAAAACGGAGGTCAAGAACCTCAATTCGTTTCGGTTTCTCTCGCACGCGCTTGAATACGAGATCGAGCGACAGATCGGCATCGTCGAATCCGGTGGCCAGGTCACGCAGGAGACGCGCCTGTGGAACGTAGCCGCCGCGCGCACAGAATCAATGCGATCGAAGGAGTTCGCCCACGATTACCGCTATTTTCCTGAGCCCGACCTGCTCCCGGTAACGCTTTCGGAGGCGATGATCGCGGACGTCCGCAGTCGGATGCCGGAATTACCGGCGGCAAAGGTTGAGCGGTTTCTGCGCGAATACGAGATCACGCCGTACGACGCTGGCGTGCTGACGTCAACGCACGCGCTGGCCGACTATTTTGAAGGGGCGGTAAGGGCGGGCGCGCCTGCGAAAGCAGCGGCGAGCTGGATTGCCGTCGAACTCCTTCGGTGGCTGAATGACACGGGCAAAGAGATTGGCGATTCTCCTTTGACGCCAACGAGTCTGGCCGACCTGCTGAAGAGAGTCGAAAGCGGCGATATTACGGCCGCGAGCGCGAAGAAAGTATTTGCCAAAATGTTCGAAACCGGCAAAGGCGCGGCAGAGATTATTGCAGCCGAGGGGTTGGCGCAGATCAGTGACGCGAGTGCGGTCGAAAAGGTCGCGCGCGAGGTGATCGCGACGAATCGAGATAATGTTGCGAAATTCCGTGCAGGAAACGAAGGTGTGTTCAAGTTTTTTGTGGGTCAGGTGATGCGCGAAACGCGCGGCCAGGCGAATCCGCAATTGGTGAATGAAGTCCTCCGCCGGCTTCTTGCGTAATAACACGCTTCTAGCGTGCAAGACATACGCTAGATGCCCGGAGACAAAGAGATGCTCAAGCAAGGCGACAAGGCACCCGCGTTTCAGGCCACGGCTGACGATGGAAGTACGGTCTCGCTCGGCGATTTTCGTGGCAGGAATCTGATCCTGTATTTCTTTCCCAAGGCCAACACACCCGGTTGAACGAACGAAGCGTCCGAGTTTCGCGACGCGATGAGCAGTTTCAAGAAGCTGAATACAGGGCTGGTCGGCTGCAGCGGCGATCCCGTGGAGGCGCAGGCGAAATTCAAAAGCAAGTATGGGCTGAATTTTCCGCTGCTCGCCGACACGGAGTTCGAAGTGATCGAAGCGTACGGCGCGCGGCGGATGAAATCGTTCCTTGGGAAAACGTTCCTCGGAATCGTGCGGATGACCTTCTGGATCGGAGACGACGGGAAGATCCGGAAAGTTTGGGATAAGGTGTCCGCAAAAGGGCACGCCGCCGAAGTGCTGGCCGCTGTGAAGGAAGCCCCGGCATAGCCAAGCGCCGAAGAAGAATTCCGGCGTGAGCGCACCGAATCAGACGGTGACGCGAAAAGTGCCGTCGGGTTGCTCTTCGAATAGCGCGTTGTCGATCAGGCGAGTGGTACCAACAAACGCGGCGAGCGCCAAATAACAATTTCCTCGCAAGCGGACCGCAGGCTCGAACGTATCTGCGTCCACAAGCTCGGCATAGTCGAGTCTTACTCCACTTTCTGTCGCGATCACCTCGCGAACGGTTTTCAGCAATTGAACAGCGTCGCGTTCGCCTTTGGCGATGGTCTGTCGGGCGGCGTGAAGAGAACGATAGAGAACCGTTGCGGATTTTCGCTCCTGCGGATTCAGGTAGGCATTGCGTGAGGAGATAGCCAGTCCATCCGACTCGCGCACGATGGGGCAAACCTGGATCGATACGTCGAGGTCTAGGTCGCGCGTCATTTGGCGGATGATTTGGGCCTGCTGTGCGTCTTTGCGGCCAAAGAACGCGATATTCGGGCGCACGATTTCGAACAGTTTAAGGACGACCGTCGCTACGCCTCGAAAATGTCCTGGACGCACGCGGCCTTCGACGCGTTCGCTCAGCCCTTCGACCGTTACGGATGTTTGAAATCCCTCGGGATAGATTTCGTCAACCGACGGCGCAAACACATAATCGACGCCCAACTGTTCGAGCGCGGCGCGATCGCGGTCCATCTGCCGCGGATATTTCTTGAAATCCTCCGAAGGTCCAAACTGTGTGGGATTCACGAAAATGGAAACGACGACCGGCGAGCATTGACGCTTGGCCTCGCGAACGAGCGAGAAATGGCCTTCGTGCAGAGCACCCATCGTCGGGACGAAGCCGGTCAAACGGTCTGCTTTGGAAGCCTGGCGCACGACCTGCTTCATCCAGCTAACGGTGTGAATGCTTTCCAATTTCGCGCAGCCGCTTAGACGGGCACTACGCCGCTGGGCGACGCCACAGCAGAACGGCGCTTGATATGTCGTCGCCCGGAAAGCGAAGCCCGGCGAATCAGCGCGGCCTCCCAGGAGCGCTGGCCGTCGTCGTACCGGTGGTTCGAGCGGTCGTCGCCGGAGTCGACGGCGACGTTGCTGGCGGCGTTGTCGTCAACCCTGGCATTGCGCTTGCGCGACCAGCCGAATAAGGCGCTGTCATGTCCGGCGGCCCAAACGCCACGTGCATCGGAGGACGGCTCGGCATGCGAGGAGCAGCGATTGCCGCGTTTACTGGCGCAAACCCGCGCTCAGGAATCGCCTGAATTGGTGTTCGGGACATAGCGGCTGGATGCAGGCTATTGATATTGATCCTTGTGCTCGCGTTAGATGCCAGATGCGCGCGAAGCGCCTGCAAACTCGCTGACGTGGGCACGATGACCGGCAAGCGACGAGACTGCACCGCGTTCATCGGCAACGGTTTTCCGTTTTCGGCTGGCGCGAAGTTGATCGTATGGATGTTTAATTTTTGCATTTTGGCAGACAGTTCACTCGCGCTGAACACTCTGTTTCGGCCTTCATGGCCGAGTTTGCTCGTGCTGACAATCACCGGCGCTGTGATCTCGCCGGCATGTGGCACGCTTACCGCGCGCGGCGTCCAGCCAATGTGCTTGCCCACGCCCAACCACTGAACCGGCGCGGCAGTCCACGTGCCGTAGTTACCCGGAAACCACATCCAGCCGTAAACAGACGAATATTGCCAACCGCCGAAGTGATAGGGCACCCAACCCCAGGGCTCGGCGCTGATCCACGTCCAACCGAAGGTGGGATAATACATCCAGTTGCCGTCCATGAAGGGCGCCCAACCGGCCATCATGCCGAATGGCTGCCAGCCATAGCCGAAACCGGGGTAGTAATTCCAAGCACCGTAATCAGCTAGGTCGGACATTCCGTAACTGAATGGCGCATTCGCGTTAACCATTGCTTGGGTCGCGCCATATCTTTCGGCGGTCAAACGATCGCTCACCCAGCGGTCCCATTGATCCGGCTTTGGACTGCGAACCATCGCAGTTTTCGTCGTTTTTCCCGTCTGATCGACGAACATCGCACCCTTGGCCACGTCCTGCATCGAGCCATGATCGCCGACGAGAACCTTGCCATCCATCACGCTCACTCCAGCGCTCCTGTCGCGAACGGCCACTTTGAATTCTGCATTCTTCGACGGCGTCACGTTGAAGTTTGAAGTCGAAACCTCGAACGTCTCACCAGGCGAGACGTCTGCGTCGAAACTGGCCAAGCCCTCTGAGAGCGTTATGCGTGTGATTCGTCCGCCACTGGATAGTGCCAGTTCGGTGAACTGCACGACTGAATTGGGCGCCAGCCACAGCATGGTGCCGTTTTCGAACTCGACTTCCGCGCGGCCGACGTTCGTGCCGATCGCGAAACCCTGCTCGATCGGCATGTTCATTGCAGCCGGTTCCCATTTGCTCGATTTGTCAGCGCGGACGATCTGCACGTCTCCTTCGACATAGCTGAGACGAACGATTCGCGCGTAACTGAGAGTCGACGCTGTCGGAGTATCGCTTGCGCGCGCGAGGAGCACAAACGCGAGCAAGCCGAGGCAAGTAATGCAGGCCAAGATGGCGGTTCCTCGTAATCCCGATGAAGATGGTTTCGGTGGGTAAAGAAAGGATCGCGCAGGAAAAAGATCCTGCTTGGCCATGGGGCACCTCCGTGGGCCGCGAATCTGCAGCAATCATACTCCCGCTCGAAGCGAAAGGGTTGCCCGTTTTTGCGGAGGTTCACCAAAGTTCGAAGGTGCGGCCTCGCGGATGGTCGCTCATAGGACTGCGTTCGGCCAGATGATCACCCAGAATACGGAAAAGCATGTATGGCTGGTTTTCTCGCGTTTTTGCAATTCTGTTGACGCCGCTCACAAAGTCGCTGCATCGAAACTCAACACGTGGCGGCTCCGTTCCAGTGCGGAGTGGAGGGTCGCAAATAGGCGGGTGGGCGTGATGGCGGTCACGATACCGCAGGAGTTGAGAGCTTTACTTTCTCGAGTGCCGCTCAAGGAGAGGCCCATGTCCGATCTGCAACCAGCATCTGGCCTCCCGCCTGTTAACCCATTCCGAATCGATATCCAACTGCACGAAGTGCTTACGAACAGTCCACGAAAAGCCCCTTCGCTTCCTCCTCTCCAGGTAGGCGGCGCGAAGACCCTACCGGAACCCGTTTTCCCCCAGCATCCGGAGCTTCTGAAGTCAGATGACAACTATGAGGAAATGTTAGAATGCGCCCGTCGCGGGAAACGGCGCTGGACTGTCCCGTTGGTTCTACGCGCTATGCGAGGTTGGCTATTCCCCTATTTTGAATCAAGAGTGCTGCCCGGCGACTTTCACCCTATCATTGCGTATCTGTTTACAGAGTGGAAATGCAACCTGGACTGCCATTATTGCTGGTCGTTCGATAATCGAATCAAGGGCATGACAGAGGAAGTCGCCCGGCGATCGGTCGATTGGCTCCACAGCACAACCTGCAGGGTGTTGGCCTTTATGGGCGGCGAACCGCTCCTCCGCCCGCAGCTCGTGCACAAGACCTCTTACTACGCCGCGAAGAAGGGGTTTTGGATCTACCTGCCGACGAACGCGCACCTGCTGCGCCCGGAAGTGACGGATCGACTGGCCGACGCTGGAATCGCAATTGTTAATTTCGCCGTGGACACGGTTGACGAGAAACCTGGATTACCTAAGGCATTGAATAAAGTTCGCGGGAACTTTGAGTACTTGATCCGGAAACAATATAAGTATGGCTACGCCGTGTTCTTCAACATTAACATTTGCCGTACCAATCTGGATGACGTGCGGCAACTTACAGAAATCGCGCACGATAATGGGATCGCGACTGATTACCACATCAACGAATCTCCCATGATCGAGCAGGAGCACTTTAAGCACTACGACAAGAACAGCACCTACATCACAAAAGAGGACTGGCCGCAGGTCGACGGGTTGATTGATTGGATCATCGACAAGAACCGACAGGGTTATAAGATGGTGAACTCAATCAAGCGCCTCAACGACATGAAGGATTTCCTGCGTGGAAAAGTTGAAGCTTGGAATTGCAGGGCGGGCCAGAATTCGATTATCATCCGTACGGACGGCACGCTCGCCCCGTGCTTTCCAATGTACTCGGCGACGCAGGACTGGGGTACCATCGAAGCTCACAAATTCGATGTCCCTCAGTTGAATGAAATGAAGAACACTTGCCAGACCCACTGCTTTTCGACTCTGAACCATAATCTCGGCTTCTGCTACAACGATTCCCGAGTTGTCCGATGGGTAATGCAGCAAGCGAAGCACGGATTCCAGGGCGTCACCGGCAGCTTCGCTTAATTCGCGTCAACGCTCCTAATCAATAAGCCACGCTTCCTGTTCCCAGCACGAAAGCACACCAGCAACATCTTGCACCGCAGCTTCGGCTGACTTCGCCATAGTGCTGTGACACTCAAGCCGTGTCACAGGCCATGGATGCGCAACGAAGAGAGCCGGTACAGTCGAGACCAAAAGAGTCCGATTCAGGAGGAGCAATGGCTAGCACGAGACTCGTTCAGATCCAGGAAGATGAGGAAATCCAGAGGCGGCTCGCGGCCGAGAGAATGCGGCTTCGCAAGATCGCCGGGCTCGACACCCCCGACCACTTCCAGAAGCCGGTCGAGCGGGCTTTTACGGCAGAGGAACGCAATCGAGTAACCATCCTCTTCGGTGGTTTCACGTGGAAACATGAAGACCTGATTCGGGCGGTGTTTCAGGGGTGCGGCTATAAGTGCGAAAAGCTGCCGGTACCGGACGTCCCCGCGTTTCAGATCGGCAAGGAGTACGGCAATAACGGGCAGTGCAACCCGACGTACTTTACGGTGGGGAATCTCGTCCAGTATCTGCAGTACCTGGAAAGGGAAGGCATCCCGCGCCAGCAGATCCTCGACAACTACGTCTTTTTCACCGCAGGTTCTTGCGGTCCGTGCCGCTTCGGAATGTACGAAGCAGAGTACCGGTTCGCGCTGAAGAACGCCGGCTTCGACGGCTTCCGCGTTCTGCTTTTTAAAGACAGCGACGGCATTAAGGCTGCCTCGGGCGAGCCGGGCCTGAAATTCACGGTCGACTTTGGCTTTGGGATGCTGAACGCGCTGCTGATGGGCGACGTGATCAACGATCTGATCTACCAGATACGGCCCTTCGAGGCGAACAAAGGCGAAACAAACAAGGTATTTCGCGAGACAGTCGCTCATCTCTGCGACGACCTGAAGAATCGGAAATCGTTCGAAATCGAAGAGCGGGCGCCGGACTGGGCCAGGCCGAAATTCAAATCCAACAAGATTCTGCGCAACACCTTCAACGTGTTTGGCAAGTGGCATGAGAACATGTGGGGCAAGGATTATCTTAACGCGCTTGCTTCGGCGCGCGATTCGTTCAACTCGATTGAAGTGGACCGCACGAAGGTCAAGCCTGTCGTGAAGATCACCGGTGAATTCTGGGCGCAGACTACCGAAGGCGATGGTAACTTCCACATGTTCGAATTCCTTGAGCGCGAAGGCGCGCAGGTGATGGTCGAGCCGATCGCCACTTGGGTCGCTTACCTGATGTATCAGGCCAAGGCTCATGCGCGCGCCAAATGGCCTGTGACGCGCCCATATCGTGATCCGTCGTGGTGGGAATTCAAGCAGCAGCTTGCAAATCGCTGGGCGCTGCGCAAGAAACTAATGATGATCGGCGCCGGCGAGAAGATGTGGTATTTCTTCTATCATCGCGTCATCGGGAATCTCGGCGGGATCACGCATCATTTGGTCTCCCAACCCGAGCTCGCAGCGCTCGCTCATCCTTTCTACAACCAGTTCGCACGCGGAGGCGAAGGGCACCTCGAGGTGGGCAAGAACGTCTACTACACCGTTCACAAGCTCTGTCACATGGTGCTCGCGCTGAAGCCGTTTGGCTGCATGCCGTCGTCACAGTCGGACGGCGTTCAATCGGCGGTGATCAACAAATTCAAGGACATGATTTTCTTACCTATCGAGACTTCCGGCGAAGGCGAAGTGAACGCTCACAGCCGCGTCCAAATGGCCCTCGGCGAGGCCAAGGTCAAGGCTAAAGCCGAATTCGAAGTCACACTGAAGTCGACCGGCAAGAGCCTCGAGCAAATTCGCGAATACATTGCGGAGCATCCGGAACTGCGCCGGCCGTTCTATCGCGTCCCGCACCATGAAGGAATTGCTGGCACGGCTGCGCAGTTCGTGCTGCACGTCAGCGACCGCATTGATCGCAATACGCGTTTGTGGCGCCGTTCGCGCTCTCACGGGATTGCCGTCCCCGACGCTGCCTAGACGGAACTGAAGCGTCGAGCCGGGATTCGCATCCGGCTTCGCCTTTTTTGGCGTTTCGTTGAGGTCAAAATACAAAGAACCCTAAACCTGCGTCGAGCAGTTTCTATCGGGGGAATCACATGGTCCATGGTCATGATCGCGAGACGAAATACATGGTGGGAGTGGACGTCGGGTCGACTACCGTAAAGGCCCTGGTCATCAACGCAGCCGGCGATGAAATTCTCTGGAGCGATTACCAGCGCCACGAAACGAAGCAGCCGGAAAAAACGCTCGAGTTTCTACGCCGCATCGAAAAAGAGACTGGGGTCAACAAACATAACACGCGCATGTTCATGACCGGGTCCGGCGCGGGTGTGCTCGCGGACCTGATAGGCGCGAAATTCGTGCAGGAAGTAACAGCGGTTGCGCTGGCGGTCGAAAAGCTCCATCCCGAAGTGTATTCCGTTATCGAGCTCGGCGGGCAGGACGCAAAAATCATCGTCTTCAAGGATGATCACGAAAGTGGGCGCAAAAAGAAAATTCCTTCGATGAACGACAAGTGTGCCGGCGGCACAGGCGCGGTGATCGACAAGATCAATGCGAAGTTGAAGATTCCCGCCGCCGAATTGGGCAATCAGGGCTACCACGGCGTCAAGCTGCACAAGGTCGCGGGCAAGTGCGGCGTGTTTGCAGAGACGGACATCAACAGTTTGCAGAAGGTTGGCACGCCACCGGACCAGCTGATGGCGTCGCTGTTCGACGCAATTGTGTTGCAAAACCTGAGCGTGCTGACGCGCGGCCATACATTGCGGCCGCATGTCCTTCTCCTCGGGGGGCCAAATACGTTCATCCGCGGTATGCGCGAAGCGTGGCAGGCGAACATCCCGAAGATGTGGGAGGAGCGAAAAGTTGAAATTCCATCTGGCGCAAAGCCGGACGAACTGATCAAGGTGCCGCAGAACGCACAATACTTTGCAGCTCTGGGCGCCGTCGAGTTTGGCAAGGGCGAGGACGACTGCGTCGGCTCCTATAACGGTTACGAAAAGCTTCTGCACTACATCGAAGTTGGCCGGCAGGAAGAAAAGGCCAAGTCGGGCGGTTCGGGTCTGGTCAAGGAGAAAGACGAGTTGGAGGGATTCCGCGAAGCGTACCGGCGCAAGAAGTTTGTGCCCGCAGAATTTCGCAAAGGCCAGACCGTCGGCGGATTTATCGGCATCGATGGTGGGTCGACTTCAACGAAAGCCGCCTTACTGAATGAAGACGGCGACATCATGTGCAAAGCGTACCAGCTCTCGAATGGGAATCCGATTCAGGACACGATCGATATGTTCGAGAGCCTGCGCGGTCAGGTAGAGAGCCAGGGTGCCAGGCTCGAGGTTCTGGGTGTCGGGACAACAGGTTACGCTAAGGACATCCTCAAAGACGTGCTGAAGGCCGATGTGGCGCTGGTTGAGACAGTCGCCCACACGGAGTCAGCTCTCAAGTTCTACGACGATCCGCACGTTATCGTCGACGTTGGCGGACAGGATATCAAGTTGATCGTTCTGAAAGACGGCCGCGTGAAGGACTTCAAGCTGAACACGCAATGTTCGGCTGGAAACGGCTACTTTCTGCAATCGACCGCCGAAGGATTCGGGATCAAGGTTGACGAGTATGCCGATCTCGCGTTTTCTGCGAACGCCATGCCGATTTTTGGTTATGGCTGCGCTGTTTTCATGCAGTCGGACATCGTGAATTTCCAACGGCAAGGGTGGCGCGCGGAAGAAATCCTGGCGGGGCTCGCTGCCGTTTTGCCGAAGAACGTCTTCTTATACGTGGCGAGCATTCCAAATCTGGCGGCGCTTGGGTCACGTTTCGTCTTACAGGGTGGAACGCAGAACAACCTGGCCGTTGTTAAGGCCGAAGTCGACTTCATTCGTAATAGCTTCCGGGCAGCGGGCAAACAGCCGGAAATCATCGTTCACGAACACTGCGGAGAGTCGGGGGCGATTGGTGCTGGTGTGGAGGCGCTGCGCTTGTGGCGTAATGGCGCGCGGACGCCGTTTATTGGTCTCGAGGCCGTCCGTAAGATCGAATACCGGCAGACGCGCAACGAAGATACTCGCTGCCATTTCTGCAAGAACAATTGCCTGCGCACCTTTATCGATATCAAGCTCGATAGCGGCGCTCACGCGCACATCCACGAAGTTGGCGAGACACACGGGCACGACCACATTCATGCGTCCGACACGCGCGTCGATGTGAGCCTGAATGCGCTGATTCCACTGCCGGTGACGCCGTCAAAGAAGACCGTGGCGTCCGCTCCTGCTGTGGCAAAGAAATCCGCGAGTAAAGTTCCCCTCGCGGCGAACGAGCGTCGGCTGATCATCGCGACGTGTGAAAAGGGCTCCGTCGAAGACGTCAACGACATGAAGGGAATTAAAGCTGGGCTCGACGAACTCAAACAGAAGCATCCGAACCTTGTCGACGTCGCCGCCCGCGAGATTTTTCGTCCCGCTAACGCGAAGTCCGTCGCCGATCCGATTCCCGCACGCGCATGGACCAAGGCCGCAAAGGAACGCGTTGAAGCGATGCAAGCGCGTCCGCAGCTCCGCGTCGGTATTCCACGCGTACTGAACGCGTACGTTTATGCTCCACTGTTCAATGCGTACTTCGAGAGCCTCGGGCTGCAGCCGGAAAACGTGGTGTATTCCGACTACACCTCGCCCGAGCTGTATCGCGCCGGTGCGAGCCGTGGCTCGATCGATCCGTGCTTCCCGGCGAAGATCGGCATTTCGCACGTGTACAACCTGGTTCAGGTGAAGCACCGCAAGAAGCCGCTCGATGCGATCTTCTTCCCCATGTACGACGTGCTGCACTCGCCGCTCGTGAAATTGACCGGGTCGAACGCTTGCCCGACCGTAACGGCGACGCCGAATACCGCAAAAGCGGCGTTCACCAAGGAAAACGACGTCTTTAAGGAAGCGAATATCAAGTACATCGATCCGATCCTGAATTTCATGGACAAAAAGCTCTTTGCTTTCCAGATGTTCGAGGCATTCAAGTCGCTCCTTGGGCTGTCCCTTGAGGAAAACGACCGCGCAATTGCGGCAGGATACGTCGCTCTTCAGGATTACGAGAGCGGCATTCGCAAGCGTGCCCGCCAGACGCTGGATCAACTCGAACGTGAGGACCGCATCGGAATCGTAATGCTTGGTCGCCCATACCACCACGATCCGGGGCTGAACCATGAAATCCTCGACGAGTTCCAGAAGTTGGGATATCCGATCTTCTCGCAAAGCACGCTGCCGGTCGATGAGGACATTCTCGACCGCCTATTTGGCGATGAAGTCCGCGCTGGCGTGATCAGTCATCCTCTGGACATTTCCGACGTCTGGAAGAATTCCTATTCGGCGAGCACGAACCACAAAATCTGGGCCGCTAAGTTCACGGCGCGTCACCCGAACCTCGTGGCCCTGGAAATGTCGAGCTTCAAATGTGGGCACGACGCGCCGATCTACGGAGTCATTGAAGGAATCATCGAACGCTCGGGCACGCCCTATTTCTGCTTCAAAGACCTCGACGAGAACAAGCCCACCGGTTCGATTCGCATTCGTGTAGAGACGATCGACTATTTCCTGCGGCGTTATCGCGAAGAAATCATCAAGCGGCGCAAAGTCGAGCGGGACATTGAGATGCAGTTGGCTGAGTTCGAAATTCGTCTGCGGCGTGAGGCGGAAGTCAACACACAGACCGCTGCCGCGGATTAGGAAGCGCTGGCCGAGTCAGTCCCATCTTTCTCCAGATGGAATCGTGTGCCTCAGCTTTGCCTTGTCTGATATTCGGGCCGTGAAGTGTTCGCCATCGCGCCTATCTGGACGCCTCAGCAATCGCAAGCCTGTCTCGCTTGACAGGAACGACAACTGCTGTCCAAGGGCCATCCTCGGCTCGCTCTTCTAACGCTACGGAGAAAATACACGAACGCCCGTATGGCTGCGTCTCGCCTTCGCGGCGATTCTTGAATAGGCCACGGAGCTAGTATCGAAGCCGAGTCCGTTCGTCGTGTTCTCAGTCGGGGCCCTCCTACCGCCGACAACCCAGGCGGCCCGCTCGGTGACCGATACGGCTTTTGAAGCCCCAAAAGAGCACTAAAGATAGGAGTAGTCGCGTGTCGGTTTCCCACAGCGCATTCGAGCTTGAGACTCCGCCGCGAAACACAACCGCTCGCGAGCCGCTCCCCGCACCAGAGAACCGCAGCCTTTATTGCCTTTTCGTAAAACGTGCGCTGGATCTGCTGATTGTCTCCGTTGCCTTGATCCTGCTCTCACCTTTGTTTTTGCTGATCGCACTGCTGGTCAGGATGACTTCGCCAGGGCCGATACTGCACAGAGAGAACCGCGTCGGCCGCGACGCAAGCATTTTTCAAATCCTTGAATTTCGGACATCTACGCTCGATACCGAACAGGATGGTTGGGCTCTAACAATGGCTGACGAGGAACAGGTAACTGGGTTGGGGCAGATTCTGCGAATGCTGAATCTTGCCCAAATGCCACAGCTGTGGAACGTTTTCCGCGGAGATATGAGTATTGTTGGGCCTCGGCCTGAGGTTCCCTCGTGCGTGGCTATGTACACCCGCCAGCAGCTCAGACTTTTGACCGTCCGTCCTGGTATGACGGATATGGCGTCTGTCCGGTGCCGTCATGAGGCACTCGTCCTCGCGCACGCATTGCCGACGGGCGAGTCTTACCGCCGCGACGTTTTGCCGGAAAGAATTTTGCTCAATCTCGAATACATCGACCGCGCCTCGCTCTCAATCGATCTGAAACTGATGACTCGATCCGCATATTTGATTTTTCGCTGCAATCGAGCGCATCAACAAAAGTTATAAGGGGATCGCTGGATGGCCAGCCGCGGTGGTTTGAGCCAATCCTTGGTACGAACGACCGATAACGCTTATCGCCCTCAAGTGAGCTAAGCACTAAGCCAAAAAGGGGAACTTGAAATGCCGCGTCGTCATCGCGCCACATATTCCAGCCGCTTCGATAAAGCCAACCGAAAATTTGAAGAGACCCGCCACATGGCAGGCACACCAATCAACGTGAGCGACCGCGACGTCGAAACTCACCTCTACGGCATCTCGGAAGAGGAAGCGCTGCGTGGTGCGGCAGGGTCCAGCCTCGACACCGAAGAGCCTCTAGAAACAACAGGTAAAACCCGCAGCGAAACCAAAAAGAGGAGGGCGGGCAAATCCGGCAACCCTCGTTCATCGGGAGGCTCAAGCAGTCGGTCTCCACGGAAGAGGCGATAGTCCCGCCTGTCCCTCGTCCGCGCTGAAAAAGCTTTATTGCCTGCGGTGGTCTCGGTCGGTGCTACTGCACTTGCTCCAGTTCGTACCCGCTCGACTGCAGAGCGGCTTTCAAATCCGCCACGTGCTCGGGTCCACGCGTTTCCATCGTGATATCGATTGCCGTTTCACCCAGAATGACTCCATAGTGTGCGCGGCTGAACGAGGTTTCCACGATATTCGCTTTCTGCGTTGCTATTACGGTCGAAAGCCGCTGCAGCGCCCCCGGATGATCCGGCAGGTGGATGCGAATTCGAACCAGGCGCCCGTCTTTCACAAGGCCCCTTTCAATTATGCGCGAAAGCAGCGACACATCAATGTTCCCGCCGCTGACAAGCACGCCGATGCTTTCGTTGTCTCGCAGCTCGAATTTTCTGTTCAGCAAGGCCGCAAGCGCCACAGCTCCCGCGCCCTCCGCGAGTGTCTTCTCTTTTTCGAGAAGCTGCAGGATTGCGTTGGCTATCTCTTCCTCGCCGACCGTAACGATTTCGTCGACGTATTTCTTGACTAGCGGCAGCGTTTTCGTTCCGGCTGTGCGAACTGCAATTCCGTCTGCGATAGTCTTATTCGCCGCGAGAGTAACAGGCGCGTGCTGTTCGACGGCCGTCTTCATCGAGGGTAGCCGCGATGTTTGCACGCCAATCACGCGTACGCGCGTATTTATTTCCTTCACGGCACACGCCACGCCTGCGATCAGCCCGCCCCCTCCGACGGGAATCACCGCGGTGCCGAGATCGCCGATTTGTCCTATCATCTCGACCCCAAGCGTCCCCTGGCCGGCGATGACGGCTTCGTCGTCAAACGGATGAATGAAGGTGAGGCGCTCGGATTTGCAGCGGCGAACCGCTTCCTCGCACGCCTCGTCATAGTTGGCTCCGGCAAGAATCACTTCCGCCCCGTACCCGCGGGTGGCCGACACCTTTACCAACGGCGTCGTCAGCGGCATGCAGATTTGCGCGTGGATGCCGTATCTGGCGGCGTGATAGGCCACTGCCTGAGCATGATTTCCCGCCGAAGCCGCGATCACACCACGCCGGCGCTCCTCGGGCGTCAGCAAAAGAATCTTGTTCAGCGCTCCGCGTTCCTTGAATGAACCCGTCGCCTGGCGGTTTTCGAATTTCAGAAAGACGGTGCGGCCGACGGCCTTCGAAAACGCCTCCGACTGAACGAAGGGCGAAACACGGATTGAATTTCCGAGGCGTTCAACGGCCGCTCGAATTTCTGCAATCGTAACCACTGTGCATTCCTAACGAGCAAACTCGCCGGCGAAGCAGGTTAGAGCGCTGGACCCGCACGAAACGAGCAGCGTTATTGTATCCGGTAATGTCAATCCGGTGGCTGGTCGCGCCTGACTTTCTATTGTTCCGCCTCCATTCGTGTAGCGGATTGCCGTGCTATTCCCTCTGTAATACGATGACCTCACACCATGACCGACGCGGCTACAGCAAGCGCGAAGTCCAACACCGATTTTCTCTGGGGATTCTGGTATCCGGCCGCGCGCAGCGATGACGTGCGTCGCGGAAAGCTCGCTCGCGCTATGTTGCTCGAAGTTCCATTGGTGCTAGGACGAGTCGCAGCAGGGACGCCGTTCGCCCTGCGCGACGTCTGTCCGCACCGCGCATTCCCGCTTTCGTTTGGCCAATTTGATGGTGCGAACGTCGAATGCGCCTACCACGGCTGGCAATTCGACGCATACACAGGACAGTGCCGCCACATTCCTTCGCTCACGGCCGACTCAAAGCTGAAGTGCGAGCGAATCTATACGGGCAGTTTCCCATGCGCGGAACGCGACGGATATATCTGGGCATTCATGTCGAACCCGCAGGGACTGACGAGTTCGGCGGTCGGCGAGTTTGCAGCACTGCCTCTAGTCCCCGAGTTGCCTACGTTCAGCGAGCGTTACAAAATAGCGCACCTTTTCGCCGATCTACCATGTTCTGTGGATCACGGAATCATCGGCTTGATGGATCCCGCGCATGGGCCGTTCGTGCATCAGGCCTGGTGGTGGCGGACGCGCCACAGCATTCGCGACAAATCGAAACAGTTTGAGCCGATTCCGAATGGCTTCCGGATGACCGCCCACGCACCTTCAGCCAACAGCGCGCCTTATAAGATTCTGAAGTTCGCGACAGGCGAACCCGCGACCACGATGATCGATTTTGTTCTGCCGAACCAGCGTCTGGAGCAGATTCGCGCAGGGCGCTATTGGCTTTCCAGTCGCACGACTGTGACTCCGGTGCGCCGCGATCTTTGCCGGCTGGATTTTGTCGCGGCGTGGAACATTCTTCCGTGGTTTCCGATTGTATCTTTTATCATTCATGTGCTCGGGCCGCGATTCATTCGCCAGGACACCGAAGTGATCAAGAAGCAGGCGCTGGGCCTACGTTATGGAGATCGAATGATGCTGGTGGACGATGCCGACCGCCAGGCGCGCTGGTACTTCGATTTGAAGGCGGCATGTCTTGAATCGCAGCGAACAGGCGCTCCATTGCAGCACCCGATGTTAGGAGCGCTGACGCTCCGCTGGCGATCTTAGCCACCGTACTTCCTGACCTAATGCAGAAGCCCGAGGCACTGTACAAATTGCAAAGCCGGCAGTGCTAGCGCAATTCACCGAGGTTGAAAGTTGACTCGAAGCTCTGCCCGGTTGGAGCGAGCACGACGATCTGAGCCAGGGCCGAATGAAGCTTTGCCGGGTCATAGAGCACTTCGATGTGCGCCCCCTGCACCAGTGGAACATCCTCGTAGCCCAAGGGATAGACAGGGCCACCACGCACTTGGTCTGCGGGGATCTCTTTATTGTCCTGAACGAGTTTCACTTTGAAGTCGTTCCAGAAATCGGGGACCCACTGCCAATCCTGCGGCGCTTCCGTCGGTCCGATCGGCTGGTATGTGTCGGTGAGTGCGATATCGACGAAAACGCGAAACGTGAATCGCCGGTGCTGAAATTCCTGAACCGCATCGGGCGCATAGAAATTGGCCTTGGTCTTTGTGAGTTGGACGACCTCGCTAAACGGTGTCTCGATGCCGATGTCCTCAACGTACGGTCCCGTCTCGGGCATAGGCAGCGGGTGAACGTATTTGGCGAGAAAGTCCGCAGTTTGCTCGTCGTTGCGGTTGCCGATGAAATAGGCGTTGCGAATCGACGTCGAGGTTAAGGGATAACTCAGCGCCATGGCGCGGAGCGCTACACCGCCTACCGCAATCATGCAAGCAACTGCTAACACCGTGAGCTTTCGCTGGGTTCTCATGGTGATCACCTTCCTTTTATCTTATTAGACGCGGTCCCAGTACTCGCGTTTCGCGCCGGCCCCTACTTCGGCAGGCTACTGAGAAACGGGTAGTGCTCCGCGGCTGCCATAAAGAAAAGCATCGGAAACGATAGCCAGAAACCTACGCGCGACGCGAAAAACGCCCACCGCGCCATGCCATCGGCTTCCGCTGGCATCGGCTTGCCTTGTTCAACGGCGGCGCTTGTCCACTCAATCAGCCGCTTCTGCACGCGCCACACCACGCCCCACGTATTCAGCAACATCAGGAGCCCGAGTCCTCCGCCTATGCTGATCGACAGATCGGCGTTCGATGCTTGCGCAGTCGAATTGATTTCGAGAATTATCCACGACGCCGCAATCACCACGATCGCTATCGCGAGACTGCGAATCCAACCGTTTCCTAGCGCGCCTTTGACCGGCATTTGCAAAGGATAGATGAGCGCGTAGGCGACGAGCCATACGACCAGCCACCATAAGAACGACTTTACCGCGAGCGAAGGATTACCCGCGTTTTGCGCGCTCGCTGCGAGCAGGATAAAGAAATAACGCATTCCCACGAGCACAGCCACCAGCGCTGACCAGCGAAACCACCACATCGCCCGGCTCATCATCACCGGGAACACCTTGCCTCTGACCGAAGCGTCAAGCTGCTTCATCGTCGGGAAGCCCACGAGATTGAAGAAGTAAAGCAGGCCGATCCAAATGATTCCTGAAATGAAATGAATCCAGCGCAACCCAATTTCTTCGTTTGCGATTGGCCCTTGCGGGAAACTGATGTGTGGCTGCAGCAGGTTGATTGCGAGAGTATCGCGGAGAAAGACGTGCATGCTCCTCCTTCAGTGGAAGGTGATCGCGAATCGGAATTCGAACATATGTCCGCGTTCGAAGCGCGACCCCACTCTAACGTCTATTTCGGCTGAATTGAACTCTCCGTTCTTTCAGTCGCAGGATTGCCGAATTTCTGACGTCGGGTTGTGGTTCTTAACTCGATCCATGGCCCATTTTGCATGCTCGGCGATCAGCTCGTCATCCGACTGCGCGAGCTGCTCGAGAAGGGTGATAACGCGCAAGCCGACGTTCGAATCATGTGGCAGCCGCGCATTGCCCAGTGCGACGCAGGCATTCCGCACGACGCCGCGCCATTTCGCGCGCTTGACTGCGCTTCTTCGAAACGCGGCGCTGAATTCCTCTCGAGATAAGCTCGCGATCCATTCCAATCCGGGTCTTAGCAGCGTTTGTCGCGGACTGGTATTCTGCGCAAGGGACCCGTCGTTAGCATAATGCGAACCGCGCACGGTAATATCCGCGCTCCAGTGGTCGGTTTTCGAATTTCGATTTTCGATTTGTGAATTTCGCGCCACCAATTCCCGCGGCGCAAATTCGGGCGCACCCGTAGTCGCCGCTTTGCGGTTCCACGGGCAAACGTCCTGGCAGATATCGCAGCCAAACACCGCTTCGCCAATTCCTTCACGCAAATCTTCCGGAACGGCGCCGCGCAGCTCAATGGTCAAATACGAAATGCAGCGTCGCGCATCGAGGAGGTACGGCGCAGGGAAAGCCCGAGTCGGGCAGCTGTCAAGGCACGCCGTGCATGAGCCGCAGAGATCAGGCGCTGGTAGTTTGGGCGGCCCTAGACTCGGCATCAGGTCAAGGGTCGTAACAATTACGCCCAGGAACAGCCAGGATCCAAGCTGCTGGTTGATAAGGCAGGTGTTTTTCGCGAGCCAGCCGAGTCCGGCATATTTTGCTGCAACGCGCTCGACCACCGGGCCCGTGTCCACATACGCACGCGCCTCGAAGGGCTCGGATAAATCCGTCCGCATCGCCGACAGTAACGCGTCGAGCTTCTGGCCAATTACATCGTGGTAGTCGTCGCCCCACGCGTAACGAGAAATCCATCCGCGCGGCGAATCGCTGCTCTTGGCCGCTATGAACTCGTTCGAATACGGTTGCGGGGAATTGTAGTTCAGTGCGACTACGATCAGACTGCGCACACCAGGCAAGACGAGCTTCGGATCAGCGCGCCGCGAATCGTGCAGATATTTCATCTCGCCTGCATAACCGCGCGCGAGCCATTCGGGAAGATGCGCGAGTTCCACCAAGGCGTCCGGGCTCGCTACGCCGCACAGATCGAACCCGACGCCGCGCGCCCGCTCGCAGACCCACGCTGTTCGTTCCGCCGGCGTCATGACTTTCATAATGCCGTAGACGGCGCTGAACTGCACGAATGGTTATGCGGGCAGGGCAGTCCCGCGCGAGCCGGCCCTGCCGTCGCGCTGCTTGGCCTCCTGATCGGACCGCTGATACAATGCTGGCCCGTGACTGATTGGCGCCAAATTCAAGCTCGCATCCGCAAGGCCAAGACGAGCACCGACCCGCTGACGAAGCTCTCCGAGCTCTATCAGCGCACACGCGACGCGATGGTTGCGTGGGAACTGGCCGTGGTTGAGGAAAAAAATGGCCGGATGGAACAAGCTGTGAAGTGGTACTCTGCCGCTGCTCAGCGGTTTCGCCGCACGGAATGGAAAAAGAAGGCTGAAGAGGCGCTGGCACGCCTCGGAATCGAACTTCCTGTCGAGTCGGGCGAAACGACCGCGGATCACGTTTCCGGCGGAGACGTGCCGGAAGACTCGCGCGCATCTCTCGCGCTCGGCGAAATTCCCGCGAAAGAGTCTCCCGAAATTCTGTCACACGAAAGCGCAGCGCAGCCGGTTTCCGTCGCCGACTTCGCCCGCGATGAGCAGGCCGTCTCTGGGCAGCCGTCTGCGGAGCCGGGCAACGCCGCTCAGCGCGCCGAAGGCCACAGAAAACGTCGCCGCGGCCGACGAGGGGGGCGCGGCCGCCATCGCAAACAGGGCGTCGCTGCGCCAGCTTTGCCGTCTCAGGCTTTTACTCCGCCCCCTCCTGAACCACGGTCTCGCAAAGTCGAAACTGCGCCCGCAGAGCCAACCGCGCATGGGTCCTTTCGCCTCACCGAGCTGGATTTGGATCGCCGGTCTGAAGGTGAACCGCCCGCCGCTCGCGCCGAAGGCGCACCGCAACTTCCTTCCGAACGAACGCCGCGCGGACGCGCCGGCGACCCGGCACTCGCTTCACGCATGGCTCATCTCGAATCCATGCTGCGGCGTCTGCTCTCGGGCGCGCTGCACCGCTTGGACGAAATCGATGATGCTCCGGCCGGACCGGGTGTTTTCATTCTTTCGGATTCCGACCAGATTACAACCTACTACGTCGAGGCCTGCCAGACGTTGCGTATCGGCTTGGGCAACCTGATTCGAGGGGGCGGCGGGCGTGCCGGCAAGAGCCGTGGGGGTCGAGGTTACGCCGACGCCGCCGACTTGAAGGAGAAACTTGCCGAGCATCTTGGCATTAACCAGTCGAAGCTCACGCAATACATGAAGGACCACTGCGTCGTTCGCTGGATTCAGCTCGATGAGGACGCGCCCCACCTCGCCCATTTCGCCATCGCCGTACTTCGCGCTCCACTGAACATCGAGTGACCCCGCACAGATTGAATTTTCGGGGTTTCAACTCTGAACTGTCAGCTCTCATCGCAGGCACGACCGTCTAACAAAAAAAAGGCGCCCGGTTTTGCCGGACGCCCAGTTTAGACGACGGATTGGGGCTAGAACGTCAGGTGCAGAGCCAACTGCAAGAAACGCGGGCTGCCAATCGTATGCTGGATCTGGCCCAGCTCTCCGAGTGGCGTACTCAGGACCGGGCCCTCGTAGTCCTCAAAGAACTCCACATCGTTGTTCGGTGTATCGAAGTCGGGATGATTGAACATATTGAACGCGTCTGCTTCGAATCGTAGGCCGAAGCGCTCAGTCAGGGCAAACTGCTTCGCCAGGCTCATGTCGAAGCGAACCTGGAACGGCCCGCGAAACATGTTGCGCCCCGACGTACCGTAGAGAGATTCCCAGTCGTCGCTGCCCGAAGCGTCTGGTGCTGGCACCCCGTACGTCCCCGGCTGAACGAAGACCGGTTCGAAATCTTCGGGGTTCAGGACACCCTTGTTCGCGTTGACGCCGAGTGTTCCCTGCAATTCTGCCTCTTTGGGTGTCACGCCCGCTTTCAGCGGTACGATCGGGTTTCCGATCTCGTCGTCCGTGCCGAAATAAAGGCTGGCGATCGAGCCGGTGTAATCGTACACGCTGTAGGGCTGCCCGCTCTGCGCAACGGTCTGACCTCCGATTGTCCAGCCGTTCACTGCTTCGCCGAGCAGTTTGCCCTTCGCAAAATCCGGTGTCGTGTAGCTGTAGTTCACCAGAAAGACATGTGTCTGATCGAAGTCCGATGACGCGTAGTTGTCTCTCGGCGTCAATGGATTGTTCCCCGTCACGAAGAGTCCTGCGCCGCTCTGCTCGTCCAGTGAGTGCGACCACGTGTAAGATCCCGTGAGCTGAAATCCGTGCGAAATCCGTTTGTGCACTTGAACTTGCAAAGCGTTGTAGTCCGAAATGCCGATTGCTTCATAGAGCACGGAATTCATGTCATAACCGGGGTACGGGACACGCGTCGGCGCGTTGCCGGAATACTCGTTCGTGTAAACAGGCTCATTGTCGAGACAATTCGACGAGCAGTCCGCGCTGTATGAATACGGGCTGGTTCCGCCGTACGAAGATGTTTGGCCATTCACCGGGTTCTGCGCCGTGGCAATCAACGGCTGATTGAAGGGAACGGGCAGTACTTCATGAATGCCTCGGTTGCCGACATATCCCACTTCGAACATCCAATTGTTTGAAAGCTGGTATTGGAGGTCCAGCGTCCAGTTCTCGGTGTAAGGGAGCTTGTTATTCGGATCGTAACCGCCGAAGAGGAACGGCCCAAAGACATTCCCGGACGGCCAGCACCCCGGATAACCGCAAGCAGTCTGTTGTAGGTTGGGCAGTAGGGCTAGGAAGCCAGCGGCAGTGGCCGGAGGCGCCGCTGGCTCCGTCGTGCCAAATGGCTGTGAAAGATTCGAATTCTTGGGGGTGGCAATGGGTTCAACGAAAGGAGGCGCCAGCGTGACGCCGAACGGGCCATTGAATCCGGCTCCGGCACTCGGTGAGAGGTAGCTGAAGAGCTCGCCACGATCGTAGTAAATTCCATAACCTGCTCGCACCGTCAGCTTGGTGAAGGGCGCCCATGCAATGCCGATTCGAGGCGAGACCCCCCATTGCCGCTGATTCATCAAAGAATCGCCCGGAGTTGCAACCTCGAGACCCGAGTTGGTGATCACATCTGATCCCGTGTCACAAGTGGCGCCGGTCGTGGGATCGGCCGCGACTCCGCCGATTGTGCAGGGCGTATACGCATATGCAGAGGGATTAAACGACGTAAGCTTTCCATACTTCTCTGACAGCGGCCCGTCGAAATCCCAGCGCAGTCCGGCAGTTATGGTCAGGTTGCTGCGTACCTTGTACTCGTCATTCACGAAAGCCCCGATGGTGTTGGACCTGTAATACCGGTTCGCCGCACCTTCAAACGCGTCCCCGCCCGAGACCTGACCTTCCACAAAGGTTAGGAAAGTCTTGAAGTCGACGGTGTCCGTGTTTGTATTGTTATTGATAATGTTCAACTGTGTGTGGTCCAACTGGAAGCCGGCGCTGATGGTGTTCTTTCCCTTCACCAGGTTCAGCGTCGAACCGTATTCCCACTGGTTCTGGTACATCCCGGCGTTTGCGAAGCTTGTGCTCGGACCAAACTCCAGCCCCTCACCAAGCGTTGGATCGTCCTTCGATATGTCGAACTGCGGAAACGTCGCCGAACCCAACAGGCTGATGTTCATTTCCGCCGGTGTAAAACCCTCTTGGGTGGACCCATATGCCCGCAGTCGAGTGAACCCGAACTGTTGTTCCCAGGTCAGAGTCGGAGAGAGGATCTCCGTGTTTGTCAGCGAGAACACCTGGCTGCCGGCAAGAAGTTGCTGAGGGAAACCTAGAAGCGAGCCAACTGCCCCGAACGGGTTGTACGTCGGGTTGTTTTGAATGTAACAGTTTCCCCTGAGATGATCGCTATTGCTGACTGCATAATCGATATCCGCAATCCCTTGATCGACTGGAGCCAACGAATCTGGCCCCGTCACTACCGCATTGTAACCAAGCGTTTTGGCTGTTCCTCCCGAGTACTGCGGCGTTGGAATTAGGTACTGTCCATCCGGAAGCTTCGCATTCAAAAGATTCAGCGCTGCCGGGTTAACTGCACTCGCCTGGAAACACGTGCCCCCCGTACTGCATTTCTTGTCGTAGCCGTACGTTGGATCGTTGATTGCGTTGGCGATGCCTTGCGCGCTTCGGTCATTGGTCAACGACTGCAGCACAGTCACATCTTTCTGCGACGACTGCTGATCGGCCAACCGGATGCCCTGGTAAGAGACGAAGTAGAAGAGCTTGTCCTTCTTGATTGGCCCTCCGAGCGTGGCGCCGAATTGGTTTCGATTGAGGAATGGTATTGGAAGGCCCTGGCCCGTCACGGGATTTACAGCGTCGTTGTAGAAGTAATAGTTCGCATTCATGTCGCTGTTCTGGAATTGCTCCCAGGCTGACCCGTGTAACTGGTTCGTACCCGATTTCGTAGTGACGCTGATGTGCGCTCCGCTGTTGTTCCCCTGCGATGCGTCATACATCGACGCGTTTACGTCAATCTCCTGGATTGAGTCCGGGGGAGGAGTGGGAAGAGACTGTCCGATCGCCCCATACACAGAAGTGCTCGTCTGGATTCCCCCACCTGCGCCAAAATTCTCTCCCGTATTCAGCACGAACCGGTTCTCTCCAACCTGACTGGTCGAGTTTCCATTGAATAGGTTGTTAGTGTTCGTACCATTCAACGAAAAGCTGTTGCTGGTGTCTCGATTTCCGTTTGCGAAGATCGCCTGATTGCCAAGGCCGCTGTTTGAGCCAGACCCACCGAGAAAGTCGGCATGAACCCCAGGGCTCAGAATCGCAAGCTGCGTGAAGCTGCCGGTTCCGAGTGGCGTGTCCTGGATCGTGGTTTGATCGACCACGTAACCGTTCGTCGTGTCCGTCTGGTTCATCAAAGGGGTGGCCTCGACCACGACCGTAGACGAGACGGTTCCGGGCGATAGTTTCGAGTTAACTGTAGTCGTTCGATTACCTTCGACCAGAATCTGCGAATAAACGTCTTTCTGGAATCCCTCTTTCGAGAACGTCAGCTCGTACGTCCCGATTGGCAGTTCGACCACGCTGAACGAGCCGTCGTTCTTCGTCTGCGCTTTGACCAGGAGGTTCGTTCCCACGTTCCGAATTTGTACGTTCACGCCCCCTACGACGCCCCCGCTCGCGTCCGTAACTGTTCCGTTGATCGCGCCCAAGGTTTGTTGGGCGCGCGTCGCAAACGAAAATAGGCAAAAAAGAACAGTCAGACACACACTCACTTGCAGCTTAAATCGATCAACCACCCCACACCCCCTGTAACGAAATCGGTCGACGGGCTTTTACCCCGGACGTTGTTTTCGGTCAAGATGTCCCTGTGGATATCTCGGGCCACTGTAATGCGCTCGAGACACAGCACAATCCGAGGCATCCTTGTAGGGCAGGAATATAAACTCCGGACGAATGAACCATTATTGTTGTGTGAACGACAGCGAGTTTGTGTGTCCCGCTTTCATGGCGATACCTAGGTCGTTGTGCGGCCACACTATGCGCTCTGGTAGACGCTCGCTGCCGGGTGGGCTGCTGCCACAAAAATGACCAACAGATCTAATCGGAAATGTCTTCAGTCGCTCCGGCGTCGTCCCAACAATCCGGCTGGTTCGTGTCTGGCCGATATCACACGCCGCTGTACCCGTCTGGAACGCCTATGGGCACGGTCGGCATTTTTCGCCCACTGAGCCTTTCCCCATTCACTGCACCCATGCGCATTTCAACCCCCTAAAAGCACATTTCGCCGAAGATGGGTGGACGCTTGCCAGATTTCGGGTCACAATTGATCTGTAAGGACTTACAGGCGTAGTTCGCCTGTTTGGGGCACCAACTCTCGGGGGAATCCGAGTTCAATCCCGCCAGTCGGCGGATAGGCTCAGCGCTCGCGCTCTTATTCAGGAGAGGTATACGCATATGCCAACGACAGTTCGCAACCGGCTTTGGAAATCCTTCGATTGGGCTTTGTGCAAGACCGCAGGCATCACCTTCGACACGATCCAATTCTTCAACAAGCACAACCCCAATCCCTCGTTCACGCCGAAATGGTCCGACAAGCCCCTCTTGAAGTCCTGGGAGAAATCGAAGCCAACGCTCGGTT
>Ga0335075_10001153_pt1 | contig 44091 bp, 40 predicted proteins | sample Lox_Sample_24_FD_206723 | JGI IMG/M metagenome (GOLD analysis project Ga0335075, IMG submission 206723) | Soil microbial communities from Loxahatchee National Wildlife Refuge, Florida, United States - Lox_Sample_2.4 | ecosystem: Environmental > Terrestrial > Soil > Wetlands | place: USA...
CAGTCCCAAAAGGACTAGCGCTCGCCGGCCCGGTCCGAAATCGCGCGCGCGACGGCTTCCGCGACTTTGATCCCGTCGACACCGGCCGAAAGGATGCCGCCGGCAAAGCCCGCGCCTTCGCCTGCAGGATACAACCCCTTGGTATTCGGGCTTTCGAAGTCGGCGCCGCGCTTGATGCGGATCGGCGACGAGGTCCGCGTCTCCACGCCTGTCAGAATCGCATCCTCCATCGCAAAACCGGGGATCTGTCGCGCGAATGCCGGTATGGCCTCGCGGATGGCCTCGATGGCATAGTCCGGCAGGCAGTCCGACAGGTCGGTCAGGTGCACGCCGGGCCGATATGATGGCGTTACCGCGCCCAGTTCGGTTGACGGCCTTCGCTTGAGAAAATCGCCAACGCGCTGTCCCGGCGCTTTGTAGGTCCGTCCACCGGCTTCGAACGCCTTGCTCTCCCATTTGCGCTGGAGATCGATCCCGGCGAGCACGTGCCCCGGATAATCTTCCGGCGTGATGCCGACCACGATGCCAGCATTCGCATTGCGCTCATTGCGTGAGTATTGGCTCATCCCGTTGGTCGCGACGCGGCCTTCCTCGGATGTCGCCGCCACCACCGTTCCACCCGGGCACATGCAGAAGCTGTAGACAGAGCGCCCGTTGGTCGCGTGATGCACGAGCCGATACTCCGCCGCGCCAAGCTGAGGAATCGTTTTGCCGTAGCGCGCCTTGTCGATGATCGATTGCGGATGCTCGATGCGGAAGCCGATGGAGAACGGCTTGGCCTCGATGTCCACGCCGCGGTCGTGCAATATCTGGAACACGTCGCGCGCGGAATGTCCCGGCGCGAGCACGGCATGGTTGGTTTCGATCCGCGCGCCACCCGCCAGCACCACGGCCCGCACACGCCGCGCATCGTCGAGGTCGATATCGACGACGCGACTCTCGAACCGATATTCTCCGCCCAGTCCCTCAATCGTTTCGCGCAGGCTCTCGACCATCGTCACCAGCCGGAACGTGCCGATATGCGGATGGGCTTCGGTGAGAATGTCTTCCGGCGCGCCGGCCTTCACAAATTCGGTCAGAACCTTGCGACCCAGATGCCGCGGATCCTTGATCTGGCTATAGAGCTTGCCGTCGCTGAACGTGCCGGCGCCGCCTTCGCCGAACTGCACGTTCGATTCCGGATTGAGCACCGATTTTCGCCACAGGCCCCAGGTATCCTTGGTGCGCTCGCGCACCACCTTGCCGCGCTCCAGGATGATCGGCCTGTACCCCGCCTGCGCAAGGATCAGGCCTGCGAACAATCCGCAAGGCCCCGCGCCGATTACGACAGGCCGTAGGAAGGGCACCGATGGTGCCGGCGTCGCGCCGGGATATTCGAGATTCGGCGTGCGCGTTACATGCGGGTCGTTCTTTACCCGTCTCAGCACATCCGCTTCGTCCGCGACCTCGGCGTCCACGATGTAGGCGTATTGAATCGCCGACTTCTTGCGCGCATCGACGCCGCGCTTGAACACGGCGAAACGCAACAACTCCTTCGCGCTTACGCGCAGCTTCTTGAGCAGCGCGCTCTTCAACGCGTCCGGACCATGGTCCAGCGGAATCTTGATCTCGGATACCCGCAACATAGCGGCAGCCTTAGGCGATGGTGGCCGCAAAGGGAAGCAGGCATACATACGCCATGACAAAGACGGTGGCGGTGATCGGTGCAGGGCCGGCGGGCCTGATGGCGGCAGAGACGCTGAGCGCGGGTGGCATGGCCGTGACCGTGTACGACCGCATGCCGTCCGTCGGCCGCAAGTTTCTGATGGCGGGCCGCGGCGGACTCAATCTCTCGCATTCCGAACCGCTCGACAAATTCCTGGCTCGTTACTCCGCCGCGTCAGCACATCTGCGCCCGATGCTGGAAGCCTTCCCGCCGGGCGCGTTGATCGCCTGGGCCAACGCGCTTGGGGCCGACACCTTCACCGGATCCAGCGGTCGCATTTTCCCGAAGGCGATGAAGGCATCGCCCCTGTTGCGTGCATGGCTTGCCCGGCTGGACCACCGGAATGTTCAGTTCCGGCTACGCCATGACTGGCGGGGTTGGTCTGACGGTGCGTTGCGTTTCCACACGCCGACCGGCGACGTCGCCGAGACACAAGATGTCACCGTTCTCGCCCTCGGTGGCGCGAGCTGGCCGCGCCTCGGCGCCGATGGCAGCTGGATGGCGCTCTTGCAAGAGAAAGGCGTGGACGTCGCGCCGCTGCGTCCCGCCAATATGGGCTTTGATGTCGGCTGGAGCGAACACTTCCGCACCCGCTTCGCCGGCAAGCCGCTCAAGAACGTCGCGCTTCGTTTCGGCGCTCACACCGCGCGTGGCGATGCAATGATCACCGATTATGGCATCGAAGGCGGAGCAATCTACGCATTGTCGTCCGCGCTGCGCGAAGCGCTCGCCGGACCGACCCCGATCGTGCTCGACATCGATCTGCGCCCGGATCTCTCGCGAGAACAGATCGAGAGTCGCCTCGCCCGTGCGCAAGGCAAGGAGTCGCGCGCCAACTTCCTGCGCAAATCGCTCGCTCTTTCACCGATGGAAACCAACCTGCTGCGTGAAACCGGCACAGCGCCGAACCGCCTCAAATCCGTCCCTCTCGCGCTGACGGGCGCGCAACCGCTCGCCCGTGCCATCTCCACCGCTGGCGGCATTTCCTTCGACGCTCTCGACGCCACGTTGATGCTCAAGGCGATCCCCGGCGTCTATGCCATAGGGGAAATGCTCGACTGGGAAGCGCCGACAGGCGGCTACCTGCTGCAGGCCTGCTTCTCCACCGCTGTATTTGCCGCCCGCGCGATCCTCGCGAAGGCCGAATCATCGCGTGACAGATTTCGCTGATGGAGTTCCGACTCCCTCAGCGAATAAGCCTGATGTTGTCATTCAGCGCTTCGATCTCCATCAGCGAAATGTCGTGCAAGCTTCGCGTGAGATCCAGCCAGCTGATGCGGAGGATGGCCGCGCTGTCCTTCAACCCCATCCCTTCCAGCATGGCGATATTGCGTTCGTGCGATTGGATAAGCCGTATGACGGCCGGCCTGTGCTCTGCCCGGATGGAAACGCTCATGTGCCTTCATCCTTCGCTGAGGCAATCCATGCGCTCGTGCTCTCGGCCGCGATGTCCAGATCGGCATAGGCGGTGGCATAGCGCAGAAGAGAACTCGCAGCCGGGTCGGCGGCACCATCCAGAGTCGCATCGCGCAACACAGTGACCGCGTGCCCCGCATGGATAGCGCCTGCGATGGTGGCGACGGAGCCGCCCTCGCCCAGGAAACCGCACAATACAATGCGGCCTGCCGCTCTTTGAACGATGTCGTCAAAATACGGATTGGAATAGCAGGAGAGTGCCGGCTTGCGCAGAAGTGCGTCCTCCCGCCGTGGTTCGAAGCCGTGAATCCATGCCGACTGACCGGCATCGTCCGAGCGTATGATGGCAACCGGCAGGCCCAGAGCACGCGCCTGCTGCAGCGCGCGCCGTGCGTTGCTCAGGATACCTGCCATTGCCGAGCGGTTTGGACCGAGGCCTGCAACAAGATGGCTTTTGCAGGGGTCGACGATCACGAACGCCGCAAGGCGCGCGGCATTCTCGAATTGATGTCTGTTCAGCTCCATGGTCATGATACGGCTCCTTCGCGCGTTGCTCTCGTCACGCCGCCCGCAGAGCGCTCGAGAATGCCTTCTTCGTGCCAGCGGCCTTCCGGACGGATCAGCACATAGGGATCGTCGCCGATCGCGATCGCGGACGGGTCGGGTTCGGCATTGCGGACCATCTCGACATAGGAGACGTTCGAGAACGCAAATGTCTTGGCGGAATCCAGGGGCCTGAATCCGAACAACGACCAGAACCTGACGAGGTCGGTACGCGCATGGCCGTAGAGCTGGGAGTAGCCCTTGGTCGCCGCAAACGCGATGGCTGCTTTCACCAGGCGGAAGGCAAGCCTGCTGTTGCGAAACTCGTGCCTGACCGCCAACCGCTCGATCTTGGCAAAGCCCGCGAAGTAGCGGATGCGGATACATCCCGCAGGTTCGTCGTCGATATACCCGATGAGATGGGTGGCGGAGAGATCGTTACCGTCGAACTCTTCCGCATAAGGGCAGTCCTGCTCGGCGATATACACGGCGCTGCGCACGGACGCGACCCGCATCAAATCCTCGAGCGTGCGTGCAACGGTGACATTCTCGCCCCGCACGCCTGCGCTGTAGCTGTCGTAAAGCGGCGGCACCGGAGGGGATTTTGGCTTGCGCGCGAAATAGTGGAGCCGCGGCGCGAATGCACCGGCGAGCGGTGCGCCAAGTTTGAACCCCAGGGCCTCGGTGAGCATCTTGCCGTGCGGCGTGGAGGCCCAGGAGTACATATCGACCCCCGCGTAAAGCGGGGCGGAAATTTTTTCGTAGATCAGCGGAATGGCCGCAACCAGACCGTCCGGCGCATAGACAGCCCAAGTATAGATGCCGGCAGGCCGTTCGTTTTGCTTGGCGAGCAGCGCAAGGTCGGGGGCGCGGCGGTCGAGCGTGCCGTTTGCGAGCTCGCGCATCCCGTCTGCGTTCAGCATCAGAAAACCGATGAAGCCCTCCGCCACGGGCTCCGCGGAATTATACGCTGTACGCCGCGCAATTCCCCAGAGAGAGTCCGGATTGTGCGCGAGCACGCGGTGGACCGCGGCCGGATCGGCAAGACCTGGAATGGTGCGTGCGGCCATCGCCACAAGCGAGTCGACAGCCGCCCCCGTTGGCGTGAATATCACCATGCGCTTGGCAAGCCGGCCAACATCGAGCGACGGCAGGAAATGATCGGCTTGGCGCGTGGGGATGGGGAGCGTCGCGAATTCAAGAGAATGGGCGGTCATGGGGCGTTCTCTCCAAGGATCACGACAAAACCCTAAGAACGAGGACCGCGTTTGTATGCACACGAAGACCGGCAGGGGCGTACGGAATTCCGAACACGAAGCGATGCCGGACTGGACCGGCGCGCGGCTGTTTCTGGAAGTCGTCCGTCACGGCAGTTTCCGCGCGGCGGCGCAAACGCTGCACATGTCCGTCAGTGCACTCCGCCACCGCTTCGGCGAGTTCGAACAGCAGATCGGGCAGACGTTGGCAACGCGTCATGTCGATGGCATCCGCCTGACGGCGGAAGGCGAGCTTATTCTCGCTGCGGCCAAGCGCATGGAAGTCGCATCGTTCGATTTTCTGCGCGCGCGCGGTTCCAATGAAGCGCTGCATGGCGAAGTGAAGCTCAGCGTCACCGAAGGTTTGGGGACGTTCTGGCTGGCACCCAGGCTGGTGGAGTTTCAGCGGGCGCATCCGCAGATTATCGTCGACATGCGCTGCGCGATGCACCCGGCCGATGTGCTGCGCGCCGAGACCGATCTCGCGGTGCAGATCACGCCGCCGCAGGTCGACAATCTCAAAGTGGTCAAGCTGGGTCGCATCCACGCGATCCCGTTCGCATCGCAGGAATATCTCGACAAGTTCGGCACGCCGACGACGCGCGAGGAGCTGCTGCGCCACCGCATCGCGCTGCAGATCGCCGACCGCATCACCACGGTCGAAAACTTCCAGCACCTGTTCCCGGGAGCGCCCGAGGTGGGTTCGATCTCGGTGAAATCCAACGTTTCAAGTGCGCATTACTGGTTCATAGCACGTGGCGCCGGGATCGGCATGCTACCGACCTATGCGCCGGCCGTGGGCGCGCGCGTGGTCCCGCTCGACATCGACGGCGTCTATATCGCCCACGATATTCTGTTAACCTTCCATCCCGACGCGAGCCGGGTCAGCCGAGTGCGCAGGCTCATCGATTTTCTGAAGGAAGCCTTCTCACCACAGCGCTATCCCTGGTTCCGGGATGATTTCATTCATCCGCGCGATCTGCCGGGCCGGATCAACGACACCCCGATCGGCGATTTGTTCGAGGGGTTCGTCGGCATGGAGCAGATGGGAAACAAGAAGAAGCCAAAGCGCTAGTCTGCGTCTCGTTCCCGCGCGAGGGATTGCACGAGCTCGATGCAGCGCCTGCGAACGGTCGCACTCTTGATCGAGTTGAAGGCCGTGATCAGTCTGAGCGCATCGTTCGTCTGCAGAAGCTGGGCGGGTGTCAGTTCATGGGTCGCGTTCTGATCGCGGGCGCGCTTCGATCCGAGCCCTTCGACGAAATGAGCCAGCGGCATTCCCAGCTGTTCCGCGATCTTGAGAAGGCGAGTGACGCTGACGCGGTTTGCGCCTTTCTCGTATTTTTGCATCTGCTGAAACGTGATGCCCACGGCGTTGCCAAGCGTCGATTGCGAAAGCCCGCGTTGGCGGCGCGCCAAGCGAATGCGCATACCGATCTCGAGGTCCGTTGGGGTTGTTACCGTGCCATGCTTCGACATCACTCCCTCGCCGATTTGAACGACGCTGACTATGCGGCCTGACTTGTCCGCGAACAATGATAAGTTGAACCACCTTTATACGCAGCTCTATGGCGGCGCTCCCCGCACGTGGTGCGCGTAAGCTCCGCGCGGGCGCTGTTCGAAGCTCCGCCGACGAGCGGCTGTCCGATAGTTAAATGTATGCGAACTGAACTGCCTCGCGTTGGGGCTGAGTATGTTCAGTGATGCTTCCGTAATTCCTTCGCGATCAGCCAAGCATTGACGGGCCAGGCCACCACGAAAGCTATCCCTGTTGCCACGGCAAGCGCGATCCAGAACCGTAAGCTGGTGATAGATCCCGTCCGCATCCCGCCCATGTGATAGTCGATGGCGTTCATCACAATTTCCATCACGCCTATGGAAATCGCTTCGCCAATCCAGATTGCTGCGAACGCCGATCCAAGATTCATGCCGGTCTGGCGCATGAGCGGGGTCACAGCAAGCGAGAAGCCTGCGACATAAGCAAGCGCAGTGGAGACAGCCATACTGGTGATCTGGCTGAAGCCAAACGTGGTGCCAAGGATCAGACCTAGGGTTTCACCCAATATGCAGCCGATAGAACAATGAACCGTTGCGTGGGCCGCGGCGAGCCATTGGTTATGGTGATGGGGGTGTGTTGGGCTGGGCAACGCGCAAATCCGAACTGAAAGATGGGAACGTTTTAAACTTAGGTGCCTTGCCATCGAGGCCTGGACAGGAGTGAAGGCGGCGCTGTGAGCCGGCGACGAGAAACACCCTCAACGGACGCGTCTCGGTGGCCTGACCAGACGATACCTCTCGCTATCGATATGCAGAGCCTCAGGAACAAACTCAGGTGTAGATTTGCGTTTGCCCATCCGGACTCAAGGAAGTTTCAGCCAATAAGTTCCGCGTCGCCGCCTAAGGCTGTCCGGCGCCGCCAGACGAACCATAAATCTGGCCGGTCGCGTAACTCGCGTCGGAAGCCGCTAACTGGACGTAGATTGAGGCGAGTTCTGCCGGTTGACCAGGGCGGCCGAACGGCGTCTGCGCACCGAATTTCTCTAGTTTCTCCATGTCGGCGCCGCCGCTGACCTGTAGCGGTGTCCAGATTGGGCCGGGCGCCACGCCGTTTACGCGAATGCCTTTTGACGCGAGCTGCTTCGCAAGCGATTTTACATAGTTCATCGTCGCGGCCTTGGTCTGCGCATAGTCGTAGAGTTCGGGAGAGGGGTCGTAGGCCTGCTCCGACGCCGTCGCGATGATCGTCGAACCCGGCTTCAGATGGGGGAGCGCCGCCTTGATGATCCAGAAAGGCGCATAGATGTTCGTCTTCATAGTTGTGTCGAAATCCTCAGTCGTTATGTCGAGGATCGAGTCATGCGACTGCTGGCGCGCGGCGTTGCAAACAATAATGTCCAGGCCGCCCAACTTTTCGACGGCGTCCAAGACCAATCGCTCGCAGAAGGCTTCATCGCGCAGGTCGCCGGGAAGCGCCGCCCCCTTTTGTCCGGCGTCTTCGATCAGCGCCATCACGTCTTTCGCGTCCACCTCCTCGGTCGGGAAATAGTTGATCGCGACGTCCGCACCTTCACGCGCGTAGGCTATAGCAGCCGCGCGGCCCATGCCGGAATCACCGCCGGTGATGAGAGCCTTGCGCCCTTTTAGCCTGCCCGAGCCTTTGTAGCTCTTCTCGCCATGATCGGGCGGCGGATCCATGTCGCGCGCCAGACCCGGCCATGGCTGCTTCTGTCTTTTGAAGGGCGGCTTTGGGTGTTGTTCGGTCGGGTCTTTCAGTGCGATTTGCATGGTGATGTTTCCGGTTATTCGATCAGGAAAAGCGCCATGCACGATGATGTTCCGCAATCTCGAAGTTCCCGTGTACGGATGAATATGTTCCGGTTCGGACCAACACACTCTTTTTCTTCATATCTTTGGTCGACAGCCGCATCGAATGAAGAGCAAGGCCGTTGCTACTGCACGAAGCCGTGGACATTCGGTTCGCGCATGAAACGCAAGGAAAGAACAATGACCAACGTCGCGACAGACGAAACTTCGAGCCTCATTGCCTCGAACAAGGTGGAGGGAACTTCCGTCTACAATGCCAAGGGTGAAAAGCTCGGCTCGATCTACAATTTCATGGTCGACAAGCGCTCCGGCGAAGTCGAATACGCGGTGCTGCAATTCGGCGGCGTTCTGGGGATGGGTTCCGACTATTACCCGCTTCCGTGGGACGTGCTCGATTACGATACAGACAAGGGTGGCTATCTGGTCGACCTGGACAAGAAGATGCTCGAAAACGCGCCGCACTATCCGGCGACGAAACAGCCCACATTCGACCGCACCTACGGCGAACAGGTCTATGGCTATTACGGCGTACCCTATCAGTAAGCTGAAGCCATGACGACTTGCAGAAGCCCGGTATCGCGCCGGGCTTCTGCGTTTCTGGGCGGAACAACGCCCTGCGCAAGCCGTTTCCGCTCTGCAGCAAAGCGAGGTTCCCATGGCACAGACGGTCGGCGATTTCCTGTTGGCGCGGCTGCAGAGCTGGGGTGTGAAACGTATCTTCGGTTATCCCGGTGACGGGATTAACGGGATCGTCACGGCGCTCGGCCGCGCCGGCGACAAGATTGAGTTCATCCAGGTCCGCCATGAAGAAGAAGCTGCGTTCATGGCGAGCGGCCATGCCAAGCTGACCGGCGAGGTCGGCGTGTGCCTCGCAACGTCGGGACCGGGTGCGATCCACCTGCTAAACGGACTTTACGATGCCAAGCTCGACCGCAAGCCTGTGGTCGCGATTGTCGGACAGCAGGCGCGCGCGTCGCTCGGTGGGCACTTCCAGCAGGAAGTCGATCTTCTCTCGCTGTTCAAAGACGTGGCAGGCGATTTCGTGCAGGTCTGCACCACGCCATCGCAAGCGCGCCATCTTATCGACCGGGCGATGCGGATTGCGAAGGCGCAGCGCACGGTCACGGCGATTATTTTCCCGAACGACATCCAGGAAGCGAAGGCTGAAGAGCCCGGTGACGGTCATGGCACCATCCATACCGGCACGGATTTCTCACACTCCGTCGTCGTTCCACCGCACGCAGAACTCGCGCGCGCGGCGGAGATTTTGAACGGTGGCAAGCGCGTGGCGATGCTCATCGGCTCCGGCGCCTGGAATGCGGCGGATGAAGCAATGGCCGTCGCAGAGAAGCTACAGGCCGGAATTGCGAAAGCGCTTCTGGGGAAGGCCGTGCTTCCCGACGATCTGCCCTACGCTACAGGCCAGATCGGCCTGCTCGGCACCACCGCCTCATACAAGTTGATGAAGGACTGCGACACATTCCTGATGATCGGTTCGACCTTTCCCTATTCCGAATTTCTGCCGAAGGAAGGCCAGGCGCGCGGCGTGCAGATCGACATCGATCCGACGATGCTGTCTCTACGCTATCCGATGGATGTTGCGCTGACCGGCGATGCCGCGGCCACATTGACGGCTTTGCTCCCGATGCTTGAGCAGAAGACTGACACGAGTTGGCGCGAGACAGTCGAGAAGGCCACGCGCGACATGTGGGAAGCCGAGGAAAAGACAGCGAAGCTCTCTGCCGATCCTCTCAATCCCGAACTGCCGTTCTGGGAGTTGTCCGGGCGACTGCCGGACACCGCTATCCTCGCCGCCGATACCGGCATGTCGACCACGTTCTTTGCGCGTGCCGTGAAAGCGAAGCGGGGAATGAAGATGGCGATCTCCGGCACGCTCGCAACGATGGGGCCGGCGCTCTCGTTCGCTATCGCAGGCAAGTTCGCATTCCCCGAGCGCCCGGCCTTCGCCTTTGTAGGCGACGGCGCGATGCAGATGCTGGGGATGAACGCGCTTGTCACAGCGGCGAAATACTGGAAACGCTGGAGCGATCCACGGTTGATCGTTCTGGTACTCAACAACCGCGATCTCAATATGGTGAGCTGGGAGCTGCGTGCCCTCGGCGGATCGCCGAAGGTCGCAGCCACGCAGGACGTGCCGGACATCGATTATGCGGGGTACGCGGAAATCCTCGGTCTGCGTGGGCTGACCCTTGCCACACCGGGAGACGTTGATCGCATTTGGGAGATCGCGCTCACATCTGATCGCCCTGTTGTGATCGATGCCAAGGTTGATCCGAATGTAATCGCGCTGCCGCCGCATGCCACGTTCGAGCAAACGAAGAACTTCTTCCTTGCGCTCGCCCGAGGCGACTCGGATCGCAATGCGATCCTGTCGAATCTCGCCAAACAATGGGCGGCATGAAATCTGGCGTACTTGCCTGTTTGATTACGGTACTGCTCGCCAGTGCCGCCCACGCCGATTCTGCCGTCGAGCGCGGAAAATATCTCACCGTGCTTGGCGACTGCGCGGGTTGCCACACCAATGGACGCCAGCCGGCGTATTCGGGTGGCCGTGCGTTCGGCGCTGCGTTCGGCGTGGTCTATTCCTCGAACATCACGCCCGACAAGAAGACCGGGATCGGCGGATGGACGAACGATCAGTTCTATCGCGCGATGCATGAGGGTGTTTCGGCGAGCGGCAAGCACCTTTATCCCGCATTTCCGTATGCCTACTTCACGCACGTCAGCCGAGCGGATACCGACGCGATCTTCGCCTATCTGAAGACTCAGAAGCCTGTGCACTACGAGCCGCCGAAGGACAGGCTGGTTTTTCCCTTTAACATCCGCACTGGCATGCTCGCGTGGAATGCGATGTTTCTGGATAACACGCGGTTCAAGAGCGATCCATCAAAGCCCCTCGCGTGGAATCGTGGTGCCTATATTGTCAACGGGCTGGGGCACTGCGGCGCCTGCCACACGCCCAAAAACGCGATGTTCGGGGACAAAAAGGATGCAGCCTTCACCGGCGAAACCGTCGATCACTGGTTCTCCGCCAACCTGACCGGCAGCAAGGGCGACGGGCTCGGGAAATGGAACAAGGCCGACATTGTTCAATATTTGAAGACCGGTCAGAACTCGCACGCTGTCGCCGTTGGCTCAATGCAGGAAGTCATCACGCTCTCGACGAGCAGAATGCTGGACGCCGACCTTGCCGCCATCGCCGAATATCTGAAAAGCCTGCCTTCACAGGCGGCCGCGAATCCTAAAGCCCCGCCGCCGGAGCAGATGACGCAAGGACAGGCGGTCTTCGTCGCGCATTGCAGCGTCTGTCACCTATCGACCGAGCCCGCGCACGGCACGCGCGCGTTCCCGCTGCTCGACGGCGATACAGTCATCCGGGCACGAAATCCGACGACAGTGCTGCGCGTCCTTCTGGAGGGTTCGCAATCGCCGAAGACAGACAATGCGCCAACCGGCTATTCCATGCCGTCGTTCGCGGCACTGAGTGACGAGAACATCGCCGATGTTGCGACCTACATCCGTAATGCATGGAGTAATCGCGCCAATTCCGTATCGGCGAAAGACGTCACCAAGCTTCGCAACGAATTGCGCGCCTCCCCTTAACCGCCCGGCTTCTCGCCATTGGGCGGCATCGGTTCGGTATATTGCCATGGTGTCGCCGTCTGCATCTGACCGGCGGGCACCTGTTCGATAGGTGGCGTCTCGGGCGTCGCAGAGACCGTCGTCCCAAATTCCTTGCCGGGCTTCTCGCTGATACTCTGGATGTAGGCGACCAGCTCCCAAACCGTGCGGTCGGGCAACATCGCGCCGAACGCCGGCATGCCGGCGGAGCGGCCCTGCACGATGGAGAGATAGATGTTCGCAGGCGACGAGCGATAAATCCAAAGGTCGTTGCTCAAGGACGGTCCCATGCCGCCCCCGGCGTTGGCCGCATGACAGCCGGAGCAATTGAACGCGTCGAAGTCCTTCATGCCCCGCGCCACCGCGTCGGGATCGTGGGCAAGGGGGTTTTGCATATTGGGGTTGAGGCCTGCTGGCGAACCGCCCGGATAGATGGCCGTCACCGGAACACGCAACAGAGCGCTGGCGGGGACAGCACCGCCGTAGTTGTCGGCATAAGCCGCTTTCGGGGGCGATCCCGGTGACACGATGGAAACAATCGCGACGATCAGCACCACGACAATCACGACGCCGATACCGGCGACGATCCAGCGGAACCTATCCATGTCCGCCTCCTTTGATCTCGACAAGAGGAACGCCATAGCTGACGAGAATGTTGCGGATCGTGGGACGCTCGCGCGCGATGACCGTATCGAGCTTCTGTCTCAGCGGATCACCTTCGCGCACACCCATGGCAATGGCGAACTGAAACTGCAGCGGCGCGAAACGCGCGGTGCCCGTCATGGGCGTCACGGTAAGCGGTACGGGCGAACCCTTCGAGAAATATCCGCCGAGCGGCCCCCATACCGCTGCGACATCGACATCCTTTTGCTCCACCGCTTCGATCAGGCGCGCTGGCGGATTGGGTTTGTCGAAATTGCCTTGAATCATGTAGCCGTGAACGTTGTTTACGATGCCTTCCTGACCCAGCGCCATCGTCGGCGGCGTCGCGTCGTCGCCAATCAGATGCACGCCGATTTTCAAAGCGCGAAGGCGCGGATCGGCCAGCGAAGAGATTCCCAGGCTGTCATGCTTGCGCGATACGAAGACATAGGTGGAGGCGTAATAGGGCTCCGTCGTGTCGATCTTGTCGATTCCGGCGGACACACCCATCAGCACATCGCACTTATCGGCTTTCAGCGTGTGCTTGATGAATTTGTCGTTCTGCAGCGCGTAAGTGTAAGCGACAGAATCTCCGAGATCGTGCGCGACCAGCTCCGCGATCTTGTTCTCAAAGCCCATACCTGCCCTGTTTGAGAACGGCAGGTTGTTGGGATCGGAACAGACGCGCAGGACACCGGCTTGCGCCGCGACTGGTGCCAGCACCCACAGCAGCGCGAATCTAATGCGTCGCATGCTGCGCTCCCAGAGAGAACACCATCAGCGTCGAACCGCCGCTGGTCACGCTCGGCAGATCGCCCATCGCGCCGGTATAGCCGAGCGCACCGTTTCGAACGCGCGGATCGATTTCGGCATTGGCGAGCGCGCCGGCCCAGCCGCCCACACCGGAGAGCATCGCGAGATACTGGTTGCCGTCCTTGCCCTGATAGGTGATCGGCTGACCGATGAAGCCCGATGGCGCGTGGAACTGATACAGCAGCTTTCCGTTGCGCGCGTCCACGACCTTGAACCAGCGATCCATCGTACCGTAGACGGCGATGTTGCCCGCTGTGACCATCGTCCCTGTCCACACCGGGAATTTCTCGTGGATGGCCCAAACCTTTTTGCGAGCCGTCAGGTCCCACGCCGCAAACTCGCCACGATAGTGACCCGGACCCGCATACATGTTCACAGTGGCGCCGACGTAGGGCGTGCCCGCGATGTAGCCCACCTCGCCGGTCTTGTAGTCCATGCAAAGATGCTGATGCGGGATGTAAAGCAGCTTCGTCACAGGCGAATATGCCGTCGGCTGCCAGTCCTTTACGCCCGGTGATGCGGGGCAGATGCCAGTGATGTTCTTGCCAAGCAGCGGCTTCAACTGGGGCACCATCACCGGCCGCCCGGCTTTGATGTCAAATGTGCTCATGGAGGTCTGGTTGTCGTATTTGTCGGCGGAATAGATTTGGCCCGTCGCGCGGTCGATCACGAACATGAAGCCATCGCGGCCCGGATGGACGAGAACATGTGTCAGCTTGCCATGGATCGGCAGGTCGATCAGCAGGTTCTCATTTATCTCGTCGTAGTCGTAGAGATCGTGCGGATTAAGTTGATCCGCCCACACCGCCTCTCCGGTGTCGGCATCGCGCGCGAAGATCGTGGTCGTCCACTTGTTGTCGCCTTCGCGTTGGTTGGAGTTCCACGGACCCGGATTGCCTGTGCCGTAGAAGATCAGGTTGGTCGTAGGATCATACGAAATCCAACCCCAGACCGGCCCCCCGCCGACCTGCCAGCGCCCCGGAGGCCAGGTCTTCACCCCGAGGTCTTTACCCTGCGCACTCTTATAATAAGGATGGAAGCGCGGTCCGATCAGAACATCCTTGTCAGGCCCAACCGAATACGCGCGCCAGGCGATCTTGCCTGTGTTCTCATCAACAGCCGTCACCCAGCCGCGAATGCCCATCTCGCCGCCGGAATTGCCGACCAGGATTTTACCTTTCACAGCGATGGGCGCCATTGTGATGGTCATACCCTGTGTAATCTCGCCAAGCTTGGTGGCCCACAATTCCTTCCCGGTCTTGGCATCGACGGCGACCGTGTGATCGTCGAGCGTGTTGAAGAAAATCTTGCCGTTGTCGTAGACCTCGCCGCGATTGACGACATCGCAGCACGCTTCGCCCTGTGCCGACGGATCGACATGCGGGGAGTATTTCCATTTCAGGTCTCCGGTCGTCGCATCGAGCGCAAACAACTCATTCGGATAGGCACCCACAACGTACATCGTGTCGCCAACGACGATGGGCGCCGCTTCCTGTCCGTGATTGGAGCCGACTGAGAAGGTCCATGCGACTTTGAGCTGTCCGGCATTCTCCGGTGTGATCTGCTTAAGCCCGGAGAAGCGCGTGTTCGCGTAGTTTTTCGCCGGCATCACCCACTGCTTGTCGTCGCCCATGATCGTGGACGCCTGCTGCGCGATTGCCCACGTGTCCCAAAGCACAAAAAAAGACGCAACGACAATGGCGGGTATCGTCAGCCGCTTCACGAGATCGCTCATGCTGTCACCGGATGATGTTGATCGGGCGCGGCCATCCAGCGCGCGAAAAGGAAGGTTGCGATGGCAAAGAAAACGAGATTGGCGGGCACCCACATCAGCATCCCCGCGATCTGCTGATCTTGGAGTGGGGTGACGCCCCATACTGTAGCGTTTTCGCCGGGCATGGTGCAGATCGCGGTCGGCGCAAACACCATGATGACCCCCGGAAGATCGGTCGTTACGGCGCCCGTCATCACAAAAAGGGCGCGCGCGCCGTAGCTTAGCTTGTCAGTTGCAAACGCTGCGCTCCAGAACAGGAAGGCCGTGATGAAGATGCTCGACAGCTCCAGAATTTCCCCGCCGGTACTGCGCGCTGCCCATCGAAATGAAACCGGCCAATGCCAGAACAGAAACGTCGCAACGAAAGCAAGCCACGCCCATACCGGCGGAAGCGAGATCGGATTGCTGCGGCTCGCCGCGAGCAGCGGCGCTGCAACCGCGATCAGCAGCAGGTGCTGCGCCATATGCGCGGCGAATAGCTCGGCTGCGACGGGGCTGAGAGGAGGAAGCACGGCAACCATGACGGCCACCGACCCCAGGACCATGCAGACACGCTTGCTCACGGAGCGCATAGCGGCACTCCCAGCGAGGCGATGGAGTTGAAGAGGATCGCACCGGAAAACCAGAGGCTGGACAGCAACCCCCAGATGCCGAGGAAGCGTACGCGTCCGCTGACCTGATTGCCGGTTTGCGCGCTTTCGTTTGTAGAACGAAGTACCAAATAGGAAAGGATTGCACCTGCCGCGCAGGCGAATATCGCGATGACGTCGAAGGCCATCAGCATCCCGCGCAGCGCACTCGTCTGGTTCGAGACGGTCGGATGATCGGAGCCATAACAGGCCACCGCCGTCACCCAATAGCCGAGCATCAGTTGCCCGAGCCAGAAGATCGGCGCTGCGCAGGCGCCGAACATCCCCATCCAGAATCGCCTGGGCGCGCGGATCGGTGGCATGTGCAGAACGTCGCTCATGCCTTCAATCCCAGAAGTGGCGTGATGTAGAACGTGAAGAACACCGCCAGCCACACCGCATCGACGAAATGCCAGTACAGCGCGCCGATATGGATGTGCGCGTAGCGGAAGCGGTTGAAATAGCCCATCGCCGACCATGCCGTTAGCACGATCAACATGATTACGCCGACCACGACATGCGCCATGTGGAAGCCGGTGATGACGAAATAAAGAGACGAATAGGTGGTGGACGCGAGCGTGAAGCTCTTCGCCGCCCATTCGAAATACTGGACGATCAGAAACACGATGCCAAGCAGCGCGGCAAGGCCGAGGCCCGACACGAGGCGCCAGCGATTGTTGTGCTCGATGCCGAACTGCGCCCAGCCGACCGCAACGCTTGAGAGCAGCAGCACGGCAGTATTCGGTAGCGCTAGCGCAAGGTCCGGCTGCCCGCCCTCGGGAAAGGTGCCAGGCAGATGCGGCTGGACCGCGAGATAGTAGTAGCTGAACAGCAGGTAAGCGAAGAGCGACGCCTCGGTGAAGACGACGAAGATCATCGCCCACCATCCGCTGGCGCGTGTGTCGATGGCACCGACGGGGAGTCTGCCTTCGAGCGCGACGCGTTCAGCCATGCTCGGCCTCCGCGGTTTCGCCCAGTGCCGCTTCGGGCCATAGCCAGCCGATGATGGAGGCACCGGTTGCGACAGCCGCTATTGCCGCAAACACCCACCAATGTGCGACCAGCCCGATGAACACACAGGTTGCTGCGATAGAAAGCACCAGCGGCGCGAGGGAGTCGCTCGGCATTTTGAGGATGATGTCAGGCTGCGCATCTAGCGGATCGGTGCCGATGGCTTCACGCCCATGATCGAGAACCAACCCGGCATGCGGGTAGCTTTGCTGCTCTTTGCTCTCACCGAGCCGATCTTCCCAGAGCGGGTGACGCGACGCGACCGTAGGAATAACTGTGAAATTGTAGGGCGGCGGCGGTGAGGTCGTCGCCCACTCCAGCGTCGGCGCATCCCACGGATTCTCGCCGGCGGCGCGGCCACGGTGATAGGAGACGATAGCATTGACGATGAAGATCAGCACACCGGCGGCGAAGATGAAGCTGCCGAGCGTCGTGATAAGATTGAGCCAATCCCAACCCATGCCGTCGGCATAGGTGTAGACGCGCCGCGGCATGCCCAGCAGGCCGGAGATGTGCATCGGGAAGAAGCCGAGATTGAAGCCGATGAACATCGTCCAGAAATTCCAGCGGCCCAGACGCTCATCGAGCATCTTTCCGGTGAACTTCGGGAACCAGAAGTACATCGCTCCGACGACCGGAAAGACGTTTATTCCGATCAGCACGTAGTGCAAATGCGCCACGACAAAATAGGTGTCGGTCAACTGCCAATCGACCGGCAACGATCCTGTCATGTACCCGCTGACGCCGCCGATGGTGAACAGGACGATGAAGCTGGCGAAGAACATGAAGGCGGTGGTGAATACCGGACGTCCGTGCCAGATCGTCGCCAGCCACGCGAACACGCCAACCGCGCTCGGCACCGCAATGATGATCGAGGCGGCGCTGAAGAACGACAGCGACACGCTCGGCAAGCCGGTCGCGAACATGTGATGCACCCACACGCCAAAGCCCAGCACCATCGTGGCGATGGTCGCGAGCGCAACAGCCGTGTAGCCGACAAGCGGACGGCGGCAGAACACCGGCAGCCCGTCTGACACCATGCCCATGGCGGGCAGCACGATGGCGTAGACCCAAGGATGGCCGAACATCCAGAACAGGTGCTGCCAAAGGAGGGGTTGGCCACCCGCTGGCACATCGAAGAAATGCGTGCCCACATTGCGGTCCATCCACAGCAGGAAGAACGCAAGGCTCACGGCCGGAATCGCGAAGATGTTTGCGGCGGATGCCGTCAGCGTGCCCCACACAAGGATGGGTACGCGATTGATCGACATGCCGGGCGCGCGCATGCGCAGGAAGGTGACGATGAAATTGATCGAACCGACCGTCGTCGAGATGCCGAGCAGCACCATGCCGAGCGAATAGAAATCGATGTTCGGGCCATTGTTGTAGGCGCGCGCGGCATAGGGGACATAGTTGAACCAACCGTCATTCGGCCCGAAGCCCGCAGCGAAAGCCGTGTAGAGAAAAATCCCGGCGCAGAGATAAATCCAATAAGACAGTGCATTCAGCCGCGGCAGCGCCATATCGCGAGCGCCGAGCAGAAGCGGCCAAAGATAATTGCTGAACCCAGACAGCACCGGCCCCGCATAAAGGAAGATCATCGTCATCCCATGCGTGGAGAAGAGCTGATCGTATTGCTCCGGGCTGAGCACATGCAGGTTCGACCACGAGAGCTGCAGACGGAAAATCAGCGCCTCGATGCCGCCGACGATCAGGAATGCAAACGCCGTGATGATGTAGCGGATGCCGATTTCCTTATGGTCGACTGAGGAGAGCCAGCCGATAAATCCTGGCTCGGTCTCCCACAACGCGCGCAGCTTCTCGGCGAGTGCGGAGTCGCGATCTTCGACGGTGACGGATGGCGCGCGGTCGTAATCGGTCGCGGTCATTGGAGCGTCTCTAGGTACGCGTCGATTGAGGCCATTTCCGCACCCGACAGTTCGGGCTTCTGCATCAGGTTGCCGGGCTTAGCGCCCTGCGGATCGCTGACCCATTGCGCGAGGTGCTGCGGATCGTTCGGCAATGTGCCCGCACCCAACGTCGTACGCTGCATCAGATGGCTGAGATCAGGGCCGAGCATGCCGGCTGCCGTGGTGCCGCGCACCGCGTGACATCCGGCACAACGCATGTTGAAGGCCGTCATGCCTGCGAGCGCTTGTCCATTCGGCTCAACGGGCGACTGCAGTTGATGGGTCTCCCATGCCGCGAAGTCGGACGGCGATTGCGCAATCACCACCAGCGACATATGCGCATGCTCGATGCCGCAATACTCGGTGCATTGGCCGCGATAGGTGCCGGGCTGGCGCGCCTCCAGCCACGTCTCGTTGGTCTGGCCGGGAATCGTATCCGTCTTCCCTGCAAGCGCCGGCACCCAGAACGAATGGATCACGTCGCCGCCGACGAGCTTGAACAGGACCGGTTCGCCCGTGGGAATATGGATTTCATTCGCTGTGGCGAAAACGCGTGATGGATCCTCGCTCAAATAGCGAACCTGCCACCACCATTGTTTGCCGGTGACCTCGATCACGACGGACGGCTTGGAGACGGGTCGGGAAATGTCGGCGAGAACAGCAACTGTCCACACGACGGACAGGAGAAGGACAAGACTCGACAGGCCTACTCCAATCCAAAGCCAGTTCAGGCCGCCGCTTTCCGGACTGACCTCCCGACGCTCGCCGGGAGCGGCCAGCGCAAATCCTGGCCTGCGCCAGATCGCGGCACACAACAGCAGCGTGATAGTCGCGATCACCGCGACCGAAATCGCCGTCACACCCCACGTTAGCGGCCTTGTCGCGTCCGCCTTTGCACCGAAACTGGTGAGATAGTTGAGCGGGGTAGTCGATGCAGAAGCCGACGTAACGCACAGGAATGGGAGCATCGCTGTGGCGACGTGCACCCACATTTCCCGGCCTATCATGTGTTTCAAAGCGAATGCCCAGATGACCGCGTGACACTGCGGTCATAGGCGCAACGCCCTTGATGGAACTTAGTTCCAAGTTTTCCAGGCAATAGGAACGCCGGTCTACGCGTGACGTTCTCTGGATGCCAAACAGAGGACATCGCCAATGACCGACATCAAGAACGCGCACATTCTCATCATCGCCACGAACGGTTTCGAACAGAAGGAACTGGAAGTTCCGCGCGACAAGCTTCGCGCCGCCGGCGCAACGGTCGATGTCGCCTCGCTCGATGGCAAAGAGATCATGGGCTGGGATGAGAAAGACTGGGGCCGCAAGGCGGACGCCGATCTCAAGATCGCCGACGCGAGACCTGGCGACTATCAGGCGCTGGTCATTCCCGGTGGCGTTCTCAATCCGGACAAGCTGCGCATCGACGAGGACGCCATGCGTATCGTGAAAGCCTTCCTGTCAGACGGAAAGATCGTCGCCGCTGTATGCCACGGTCCTTGGCTGCTGGTGCAGGCTGACGCGCTGAAGGGCCGTCAGGCAACATCCTACAAGTCCATTCGTAAAGACCTGGAAAATGCGGGCGCGCGTTGGGTCGATCAGGAAGTTGTTGTCGATAATGGTATCATCACAAGCCGAAATCCCGGCGATCTCGATTCCTTCACGGCGAAGATTATTGAAGAGCTTGGCGAAGGCCGGCACGCACGCCGGCAAGCGGCGGAATAGTTCCGTTTCGGAACAAACAAGATGCCGGAAAGTTTTCAGCAAGAACCTTTTGGGAGATCGCCATGAAATCCATTCTTCTCAGCGCATCCGCGCTTTCGCTCGCGCTACTCGCAAACCCCGTTATAGCAGCGCCTACGGATCAGCCTGGGCATCAAAGCCCGGCACCGGGTACATCCAATGACACGATGAGTGCCGTCAAGGATACTGTCGGCCACGGCGTCGGAGTCGTTTCCGCGGAAATGACAACAACAGCGAAGAGCTTTGTCGAAGCGGCCGCCGACAGTGATATGTATGAAGTCGAGGCGGGAAAAATCGCGCAGGAGCGCGGTCAGACTGCCGCGGTAAGGAGCTTTGGTGCCAAGATGGTCACCGCACACACCGAAACGACGAACAAGCTCAAGGCCACGCTTGCGAGCGCGCATCCCGACATCATGCCGCCAGCACATCTCGATGACCGCCATCAGGGCATGATCGATGAACTGCGCGGCGCCAAGGATGCTGATTTCGATGCGCGCTACATGGCGCAGCAGGTCGATGCGCACAAGGAAGCATTGATTCTGATGAAAGGCTACGCGAAGGATGGCGACACAGCCGCCCTCAAGACACTGGCGGGAAAGACGGCGCCAACCGTGCAGATGCATCTGAACATGGCGGAGAAGATCCAGAACAGCTTGAAGAAACAGTCCTGAGATCGAATGCTTGATTTGAAAGAGGCAGGTCGGTGACGATCTGCCTCTGTTCATGTCGTGCAAGAACGGGCTGGCGATCGCTCGACCGATGCGAATTTCCCCACGATAGCGCCACGGAACCGGAACTTCACGCTCGCGTTCCTAGAGAGCGGATGTCCGCGTCCGATCTGCAACAAATGTTATTTTCAGGGGCCTACGTCACATGGCGCCAGACAAAGGTTCCGATCCGGGACAGGATCGCGCCCACGCGCCCGTAGACGCTCTGGATTCGTGGCCGCAATCCAAGCCCGGCAACGAAAGCTCCGGCGACTCATCAGGAAAGGCGGATAGCACCGGCGATAAAACCAATAAGCCGGAAGCAGTGGACGCGTTGGATCGCTGGACCCAGCAGCACGTCAAATCCGATCAGGACGACAAGCAAGGCGGCGACGAAGAGGACGAGAAAGAGAAGAAGGGTGTTTTCTCCAATCCCTGGATCAAATATGGCGGCATCGCGCTACTCGTGGTGCTTCTGATTGGTGGTCTGATCTGGTGGCTGATCGCGCGCCAGTACGAAGACACGGACGATGCCTTCATCGATACCCACATTGTTCACCTCTCGCCGCAGGTCGCCGGGCGCGTGATGCGCATTGCGGTGAACGACAATCAGCTGGTTCACAAAGGTCAGCTGTTGGTGAAAATCGATCCATCCGACATGCAGGCACGCCTCGAACAGGCAGAAGCGCAGGAAGCGCAAGCAGAAACACAATATCAGCAAGCGGTAGCGTCCGCGCGAGGCGCAGCAGCGCAGGCCGTGAGTGCGCAACGCGATCTCGATCGATACTACTATCTTCAGAAGATCAATCCGGCCGCCGTCGCGCAGCAGCAGGTCGATCAGGCTTATGCGACCGCGCACAATCAGGAGGCCCAACGCGATGCAGCGTCTGCACAGATCGCTGGTGCCTTAGCACAGATTAAAGTCGCCAAGGCGAACATCACGACTGCGACTCTAAACCTCGGTTACACGGAGATCGTTGCCCCCGTCGACGGCCATGTCGCGCAGCGCAACGTCGCGACCGGAAACTATGTCTCACCCGGGCAGGACATGATGGCGATCGTGCCGCTGGAACTTTGGGTGACCGCCAATTTCAAGGAGACCCAGCTCGCGCTCATGCGCCCCGGTCAGCACGTATCGGTTTCCGTGGACAGTTGCGGTGGCAATGACATCGACGGCCATGTGCAGTCCATCCAGCGCGGCGCCGGCCAGGCGTTCGGAATCCTCCCCCCGGAAAACGCTACCGGCAATTATGTGAAGGTCGTTCAACGCGTACCGGTCAAGATCGTGCTCGACCGTGTGCCGCGCGATTGCGTGCTTGGCCCGGGCATGAGCGTGACGCCAACCGTCAAGGTGCGCTGATGTCCGCGGCGGCTGCGCAGGCGGACGGATGGACGCCGGCGCGCTCCGTCGCAGGCGGCCGCAATCCTTGGACGATCATTGGCGTGATCTCGATTGCGACCTTCATGGTCGTGCTCGATACCTCCATCGCCAATGTCGCGCTCGCGCATATCGCGGGCAGCGTGTCGGCCAGTTACGACGAAGCGACATGGGTCATCACAAGCTTCCTGATCTCCAACGCCATCGTCATTCCGATTAGCGGCTGGCTCGCGGACGTTATTGGCCGCAAACGCTATTACATGATGTCGGTTGCGCTGTTCACGCTGTCGTCACTGATGTGCGGGCTGGCGCCGAATCTCGCATTTCTCGTCATCGCGCGCATCCTTCAAGGCATCGGCGGCGGTGGCCTTGCGCCTGTCGAGCAGTCGATGATGGTCGATACTTTTCCGCCGGCAAAACGCGGCGCGGCGTTCGCGGCTTACGGCGTCGTAGTGATTGTGGGACCGGTGCTAGGCCCTTCGCTCGGAGGCTGGATCACGGACAATCTCTCCTGGCATTGGGTATTCCTGATCAATGTGCCGATCGGGATGCTGTCGCTATTCCTGGTGAGCATCTATGTCGAAGAACCAAATGTGCTCGAAGAGCAGCGCAAGAAGCTCCTGAAGAAGGGACTCCGCGTCGATCTGGTGGGCTTTGCGCTCGTCGCGCTGTTTCTCGGCTGCCTGGAGGTCACTCTCGATCGCGGGCAACGCGAGGACTGGTTCTCAAGCCCGATGATCACCACCACCGCGATCATCACGGCACTTGCGTTGATCGCCTTCATCCCATGGGAGCTTTCGCAGAAAGAGCCCATTGTGAAGATTCGGCTGTACGGCCAACGGAATTTCCTCATCGCCAATATCTTTATGGTGATGATGGGCGTCATCGTCTTCGGCACGACACAGTTCATCCCACAATTGCTTCAGCAAGTCCTGGGCTACACCGCAACCAATGCAGGCCTCGCTCTCACAATGGGCGGACTTGCGACACTGCTTGTCATGCCGGTCGCGGGGTTCCTGACCGGGAAGGTCGATCCGCGCATCCTGATCGGCATGGCGTTGACGATCCAGGCCATCGCGCTCTGGAACATGAGCACGCTCGACACGCAAATCTCGTTTCAGAACGCAGCGTATGCCCGCATGATCCAGTCCGTCGGCTTGCCGTTTCTCTTCGTACCCATCACCAATGCGGCGTATGTCGGCTTGAGCCCAAGGGAGAACAATCAGGCATCCGCGTTAATGAACGTGTCGCGAAATCTTGGTGGCACGTTCGGCATTTCGCTGGTTCAGACCATGCTGGCGCGGCAGGCGCAGGTGCATCAGGCCCAATACGTCGAGACGCTCAACCCCCTTAATCCGAACTATGCGAACGCTATCGACCGCGCAACACATGCGCTGATGGCGCAAGGCATGGCGCAGGCGGACGCGGCAAAGGCCGCCGCCGCAGAAATCTACCGAAGCCTCGGACAGCAGGCGAACATGCTGTCTTATGTCGATGTCTTCCATGTTCTGATGATCGCCATCCTGTGCGCGCTCCCGCTTGTCTTCTTGATGCAGAAGCCGAAGAAGACCGGCGGTGGCGCAGGCGAGGCGGCGGCATGAAGCGCATCGCTCTACCCATCGCACTGCTCTGTGCCGGTTGCACAGTCGGGCCGGATTACAAGAAACCGGATGTCGCTGTGCCAGCATCTTTCCGCGAGGCGCCGAACGCTGCGTCAGCATCGGATGCCGATCTGGCGCAATGGTGGATGCAATTCAACGACCCCGAACTGCAAAGCCTCGTTATCCGTGCCCTGAAATCCAACCTCGATCTTCAAACCGCGGCCTCGCGCGTGCGCGAGGCGCGCGAGCAGGAGATCATCGAAGGTGCTGCCGGCCTTCCGCATGTGAATGCCAGCGGCAACCACCTGCATTTTCATTCGAACGGCGACCCGCTCGCGGGACTGACAGGTCAACCACCCGCGCCCGGCGGCACCGACGTCAAGCTCTACAATGTCGGCTTTGACGCGACCTGGGAGATCGACATCTTCGGTGGCGTGCGCCGTTCCGTCGAGCAGGCCCAGGCCGACACCGAAGCCGCTGTCTGGCAGATGCATGATGGCGAAGTCTCGCTGACTGCGGAAATTGCCACCGATTATCTCGAACTACGGACCCTGCAGGCGCGGCTATCGATCCTTGCCGACGAAGAGAAACGCGAGCGCGATACGCTTTCTCTCGTGTCTGCGCGCGCGCAGGCTGGCTTCGTCACGCAGCTGGACGTGAACCAGCAGATATCACAGGCCGAGAGCACCGCCGCACAGATCCCGCCGCTTCAGGCGCAGATGCGCGCGAGCGAACACGCCATCGCGATCCTGCTGGGCGGGCTTCCCGATGCGCTGGCGAAAGAGTTGGAAACGACACCCCCCCCGCCCGCGACGCCCACGATTCTGCCTCCTGGGTTGCCGTCCGATCTTCTGCGACGCCGCCCGGACGTGCGTGAGGCCGAGCGCAAGCTTGCTGCTGCAACCGCCGGCATTGGCGTCGCTGTCGCCGATCTTTATCCCAAGTTCAATCTGCTTGGCGGTGCCTCGTTCACCAGCAATCGCCTCGACAACCTGCTTTCCACCAGCAATCTCGGCGAACTCGGGTTGTTGCAAATCACCTGGCCGATTTTTCAGGGCGGCAAAATTTACGCGAACATCAATGCCAAGAAAGAAGAGACGACGCAGGCTTACCTCGCCTATCAGAAATCCGTGCTAGGAGCGATAAAGGATGCGGAAGACGCGCTGACTCGCGAGGCAACCGATATTCAGCGTGTTCAGGCGCTCGACCGTGCGGCCCGCTCGGCGCAATCGTCAGCGTTGATCGCACGCCAGCAATATGCGGCAGGCTTCGTAACTTATATTAATGTCTTGCAGACTCAGGCAACCGATCTCTCAACACGCGATCAACTCGCGCAAGGCCAACTCGCGCTCGCGACCGATCTGGTCTCGCTCTACAAGGCCCTTGGCGGTGGTTGGCAAGACGCGGACAAGACCGCGCCTTCAAAATAGGAACTTCCGGCCTTGGGGGAACCAACGCCCGACCTCTGGCTTTTCAGACTACCCAGAGGTCCCCATGCGTCACACTCGAACCTTGCTTCTTGCTGCGAGCACTTTTGCGCTGGCGGCCTGCGGAAATAACGCCAACCTGCCAAAATCCGCGAGCTGGGGGCCGAAGCCCGAACTGCCGGCGCCACAGCAATCGCTGGTCCCGGTCAACCACACCGCAAAAATAGAGCCGTGGAAAGACGGCGAGATGCCAACACCCGCGGAGGGCCTGAGAGTCACGAAGTTCGCGGCCAATTTCGATCACCCACGCTGGATTTACGTATTGCCGAACGGCGATGTTCTCGTTGCGGAATCCAACAAGGGCACGTCCTGGGCCGATACGATGGGTTATGGCGGCTGGGTCGAAAGCCTCTACCGCCGCATCGGCGGTCTTTCGACGAAGAGCGCAAACCGGATCACGTTGCTACGCGACAAGGATGGCGACGGCGTCGCAGATGAACGCACGACTTTTCTGTCCGGACTGAATGCGCCCATCGGCATGGCGCTGGTCGGTGATACCTTTTATGTCGCCGATACCGACGCGCTTCTCGCGTTCCCATACAAGACCGGCGAGACACAGATCACCGAACCCGGACGCAAGATCACCGATCTTCCGGCCGGCCCCATCGATCATCATTGGACGAAGAACGTCATCGCGAGTCCCGATGGATCGAAGCTGTATGTCACCGTAGGCTCGAACAGCAATGCGGGCGAGAACGGATTGGATCAGGAGCACGAACGCGCTGCCATCTGGGAGGTCGACCCCAAGACCGGCAAGCATCGCGTCTTTGCGTCAGGCATTCGCAATCCAAACGGCCTCGGCTGGTCGCCCGGTGGCGTGCTCTGGACCGCAGTGAACGAGCGCGACGAGATCGGTGGAGATCTCGTGCCCGATTATCTGACCTCGGTTAAGGACGGCGCATTCTACGGCTGGCCGTGGAGCTATTACGGCCAGCACGTCGATGACCGCGTAAATCCGGCGAACCCAGACATGGTCGCGAAGGCAATTCCACCGGACTACGCACTTGGCACACACACCGCCTCGCTTGGTCTCGCATTCTCACAAGGTGCGAAACTTGGGCCAGCGTTCGCATCGGGTGTGTTCATCGGCCAGCATGGTTCGTGGAACAGAAAGCCGGTGAATGGCTACGATGTCGTGTTCGTGCCGTTTGCGGGCGAGACGCCGTCAGGTGCGCCGGTGGGAGTTCTGAACTTCCTGGGTCCGAACGACGTTGCTCATGGACGGCCGGTGGGTGTCGCGATCGACAAGGCGGGCGGATTGCTGGTCGCCGACGACACGGCGAACATCATCTGGCGCGTGAGCAAGCAATAGGCATAGCCACCTTTTAACGAGCAGGCGGCGTGGCGTACTTCCAGGAAACCCCGACGCAACTCGCTGAATGCTCAAGCGTTGTCTTCAAATGGCTCAGGATTCTTCCGAGAAACTTTCGACCACCGACGCTCGGCAGGGCCGTACGGGCATGGGTGTTCGCTATGTTCTGATAGTCGGCTTGATCGCGGTAATAATTGCCTTTGTAGCGATCTATCTGAACTTCTTTGGTCTTTGAAGCTCGCATAGCCTGTCTGCCAACGAATATTATCGGATAGTCTCTCGTTAAGGGGCGGTATTGTTCAGCCTCGCATGGACACCAAGTAGCCCGCGACTGCGGAGAGAGCTGTCAACATCACACCCCAAGCGGTATCCATTGTTGCCAGCTGCACCGTCCAGGCTTTGATCGTCGCGAAATTGGTGGCGTCGTAAGTGCCGTAGGCGAACAGGCCAAACAGGGCGCCATAGATGATCGCCATCCACGCAGAGCCTGCACGCAGCGCCGGGGACACCGCGAAAATCAGCACACCGACAGGGTAGGCCAGATAGAACAAACCGACGGCTAACCATCTTGGATCGTCAAGAAGAATTGTGCCTAGCGTCGGCCGAAAAACGGCATGAGCGAAATAACTGAGCCACAGTGCGTCGCCGATGCCCAGAACGAGAAGCGCGACAACGTAGCGTGCAACCCAACTCATTGCGTCCTCGTCAATACTGCATCCCGAACAGAGACTGGATGATCTGCGCGGGGCGATATTTCAGCCGCATCGGCGTCTCCGAGCTGATCAGGCAAAGGCATGAACCTTCCGCTGTTGCGGTCGGCGCGTGCTCAACGGCCTCATTGGTTTCTGCAAAGTCACCAACGGCAAAACTGCCGACAACATCGTCGAACGCGCCGTCGATAACACACGTGTACTCGCGGCCGCCATGGGTGTGAAACGACAACCTTGTATTGCGCCGTGCGAAGACGAGATAGGTCAGCGGACTTCCATCTACCGGCGCAAACCAGATGTTTGGCGTCACCCAACGGCGCGCACCGATACGGCGTTGCGTCAGAGGCTGCGGAATAGAAAGCTGGTGCAGGAAATTCGGAAGCTCCGGTAGCTTCGCAGTGTTTTGAGCGTTCGCCCGCGCCAACGTCTTTGCCAAAGCGTTCGCGCCAAGTGCAACAGCATCGGTGGCGTCCAGCATCGCGCCGCCGATGCTATCCCACAGACCAACTTCGCTGCGGCATACGGTGCACGCAGAAACATGACAGGCAATTATAAGAGCCATGCCGTCCGCGAGCCCGCCGCCCGCGTAATCGGCAAGAGTTTCGGGTGAAGGATGATGGCGGATCACTGCAGATCCTCTACCAGCGCGCGCAACCTGCTCATGGCAAGCCGCACGCGCGACTTCACGGTGCCGAGTGGGATGCCAAGAACTTGCGCGATCTCGCTCTGCGACCGATCTTCAAAAAAGGACAAGCGGATCACCTGCGCCTGCTCTGACGAAATTTTTTCCAGCGCGGCGCGGACGCGAACCTCGCGCTCGACGGCAAGAACGCTGTCACTCGGCATCGGCTCAGGATAATGATTGAGCGCTTCGGCCAGAACCTTCGGGTCGCGCTCACGGCGGCGAAGATCGGTACGCAGATTGCGCGCAATTGTGAATATCCACGTCGATGCGGATGCCCGCGCGGGATCGAAATAGCTGGCCTTGTTCCAAACCGCGAGCATCGCGTCCTGTGCCAAATCCTCTGCAACACCCGCCGGCACGCCAAGACGCATGAAATAGCCTTTCAGCCGTGGGGCAAAATGACCAAACAGCGCCGCAAACGCCTCGCGGTCCTGCGCGCGGGCAATCGCGACGACGCACGCAGACCAGTCCAGCACCTTCAGGTCACCCCACAGACCACATGCGCCAATGCGCCCAACCGCCTGCGACGGCATCAAACGCGGTGCAGCCATGGTCCAGGAGCGGTTCATCGCTGTGTTCTACGATGACATTCTGCAATCGGATCATCGAAGATTTCCGCATTTCCGTCACAATAACAGAGGCTTCGCACGCCCGCCACCAAAGGGTGCGTGATCCGGCCACGGCTCGGAACCGTACAAAGGCCATGAAAAAAATCGCCATTATCGGATCGGGCATTTCCGGGCTTTCTGCCGCGTTCTTTCTGGACCGGCGCCATGAGGTCACCCTTTACGAGAAACAGGCGCGCCTCGGCGGTCACAGCCGAACTGTCTATGTCACGTATGGTGACCGCACGATCCCGGTCGATACCGGCTTCATAGTCTTCAACAAACGGAACTATCCCAATCTGACTTCGCTGTTTCGAACGCTCGATGTTCCTATCAAAGATAGCGACATGACCTTCGCGCTGACGGTTGGCGACGGCTGGCTGGAATGGGGTGCTCGAGACTTGCACGCCATTCTGGCGCAACCGCGCAACTTGTTGCGCCCGAAGTTTCTACGCCTCTTCGCGGATGTTATGCGATTCAACAGAAGCGCGCTCGCCGAAGTTGCGCGCTTTCCGCACATGACGGTCGGCGAGTTGATCCAATCGATGAAACTGGGGGATTGGTTCCGGCAACACTATCTCCTGCCTATGGCCAGTGCGATATGGAGTTGTCCGCCGAGCAAAATTCTGGATTTTCCCGCACGCTCACTCGTGCAGTTCTTTGCCAATCATAGCCTTCTTTCGATGAACGGCCAGCCGCAATGGCTGACTGTCGATGGTGGCTCCAACGTCTACGTCGAAAAACTCGCCGACGCTCTCGGCGAGCGGGTTCGCAAGGGGTGTGGTGCGGTTGCCATTACCCGCACAACACGCGGTGTGCGCGTGGTTGGCGGGGATGGAGCTTCCGTTCTCTACGATGAAGTAGTATTTGCCTGTCATTCCGACGAAGCACTCGCGCTTCTGCAAGACGCGATCGACGCCGAGCGAAACGCGCTCGGCGCGATCCGCTATCAGCCAAATCTCGCCGTCTTGCACAAGGACACACGATTCATGCCGAAGCGGAAAGCCTGTTGGGCAAGCTGGGTCTACAATTCCAACGGTGACGGCGAAGACCCCGCGGTGTCCGTCACCTATTGGATGAACAGTTTGCAGGGGATCGACAATCGTTACCCCCTGTTCGTCACGCTCAATCCCGCACGCGAGATTGCACCGGAGCATGTGTTCGACACGTGCGAGTTTGCCCACCCGGTCTTCGACTTCGCAGCCAAGGAAGCGCAGAAAACCCTGAGCAATATGCAGGGCCGCAACAACACCTGGTTCTGCGGCGCCTATATGGGTCACGGATTTCACGAGGACGGCCTGGTGAGTGCGATGCGCGTGGCAGAGCGCCTGGGTGCGCCCGCACCCTGGACCCTGCCCTCAGCGAGTCCGGCCCATCGCGCGACACATCCCGCTCTGGCGCTGGTGGCCAGCACCGCATGATTGCCCTGTTCGACGCCAAAGTATTCCACGCGCGTTTGCGGCCTGCGCAAAACAGCTTTCGCTACGGCGCTGCGTATCTCGCCATTCCTTTGGATGAGTTCACCAAAGTGCGCAGAGGTGTTCTGTCCATCGACGGCCCGAATTTGTTCGGCGTCAGAACGCGCGATTATGGCGATGGGAAATCGGCGAAAGACTGGATTGCGAAAGTCCTGGAAGACTGGCGCATATCGGAAGCCGACGGCCCGATTACGCTCATCACGATGCCGCGCATATTTGGCTGTGTCTTCAATCCGGTCAATTTCTGGCTATGCAAGGATCGCGCGGGCAATCTGCGCGCGGTGCTTGCCGAGGTCAGCAACACCTTCGGCGAACGGCACTGTTATCTCTGCTTCCATCAGGACCATCACGCCATTGCGCCTGCCGACACGTTGACGGCGCAGAAGATTTTCCACGTCTCGCCGTTTCTGGCGACCAAAGGCGACTACACATTTCGCTTTTCCGTCGCCGATGATCGGCTGGCGATCATGATCGATCTGTCGGATGAGAACGGTCCTCTGTTGCGCACCTCTCTGGCCGGCACGCTGAAGCCGGCAACGAGCGGAAGGCTGTTGCGGACCCTGTTTGCAAGCCCGCTGATGCCAGTGAAGACCATCGCCTTGATCCACTATCAGGCGGTGAAGCTGTTTCTGAAGCGGGTGCGGCACACTCACAAGCCCACGCCGCCAGCCAAAGCGATCTCAGGCTCGCACGAACTCTAGGTGCGTGACATCGGTGCGGCCGACAGAGAACGCGGCCGCGCAAATCCCGAGATAAAAGTGCCAGTTGCGCAGCATTTTGTCGTCATATCCCAGCGCGCGAATCTCTGGCTCACGGGTGCGCATGCGTCCACTCCAATCGCGCAGGGTGCGTGCATAGTCCTGACCGAAAGCAAAGCTTTCGCGGAGCTTCAGCCCGGCGCGGTCAGCCTCTTCACGCAGACGTGCGACCGAAGGCAGCAAACCTCCCGGAAAAACATAGTGGCGGATGAAGTCGCTGCGCGTCCGGTAACCCGCGAACAACTCGTCGCGGATGACAATCGCTTGCAGCATTGCCTTGCCGCCGTCTTTCAGCCGTTCGGCCAATGTGTGGAAATAGACCGGCCAGTAGCGCTCACCCACAGCCTCCACCATTTCAATCGAGACGATGGCATCGAACGTGCCGCGCACTTTGCGATAGTCCTGCAGGCGGATATCGGCCTTCCCGCCAAGACGATTGGTGGCAAAAGCATGCTGTGCGGGCGATATGGTAAGACCGGTCACGTCATGCCCGGCGTCTACCGCCTGCTCCGCAAACCCGCCCCAGCCGCAACCGACTTCAAGAACTGACGCGTTTCGATCCGGCAACTTGGAAAGCAGACGGCCATATTTTCGGCGCTGCGCGTCGGCCAGAGACTGCCCGGGCTGATCGTACAAGGCCGATGAATAAGTCATCGTCTCATCGAGCCAGAGCGAGTAGAAATCGTTGCCGACGTCGTAGTGAGCTTCGATGTTGCGCTTGCTGCCGCTCAGGCTGTTTCGTCGTACCAGGTTGTTGTAGAGCGCGAAAATCTGGCGCTGAAAGAAACTGCCGTGCGCGAAACCTTCCAGCTCTCCGATATTCAGCAGGAAAAACGAAATCAGCTTTTCGAGATCGTCCGTTTCCCAAGCACCGGCGATGTAGTCCTCACCAAGGCCTATATCGCCGCGAGCCACGAGGCGTTCGAGAACACCCCATTCGCGGACGCGGAAAGCTGCGTGTGGACCCGGCTCGGGCCCCGAAAAGCGCCATTCTTCCCCAGATGGCCCTACGAACAGGATCGTGCCCGACCGGATGCGACCCAGCGCTTCAAGCCACTTGCTTTGGACATAGGACTGCGGAACGAGGCTCATGCGGTTGTTACGGATGACCTAGCAAGACGGATCACTGTGATCCCGGACAGCCACTAACCCGTAAAAGCAGCGATGCCCCATATGCTTCCGACACTGCTCGCGGCTTTCACAATGATGACTCTGTGCTGGATCATAAGCGTCCCGCTGCGCGACGTCAGCATCGTCGATATCCTGTGGGCACCGGCTTTCGCCGCGGTCGGTTGGCTTTGCGTTTGGCTATCACCAACCGTAACGCCACGCGGCTGGATGATACTCGCCCTTATCACACTTTGGGCATTCAGGTTGGGCAGTCACATCTTGAAGCGTTGGCTCAAGCTCGGGCACGAGGACTATCGCTACGCGACAATCCGCGCCAAGCGCGGTCCCAATTTTCCGATGACGAGCCTTGCCTGGATATTCTGGCTGCAGGCATTGCTGCTCTGGATAATCTCATTTCCGCTTCAAGCCGCCATCGCATCGAGTGCGCCCTTTAACTCACTCGATTGGTTCGGTGGATTTCTGGCGCTCGCGGGCATTTCGATTGAAGCAATCGCGGATGCGCAGCTCACGCACTTCCGCGCCAGTTCTGCAAACCAGGAAAAGGTGCTTAACAGCGGGGTTTGGGCGTGGTCGCGGCACCCAAACTATTTTGGCGATTTCCTGCTCTGGTGGGGAATCTGGATCGTGGCGATGGCAGGCGGCGCGCCATTCTGGACAGCATCCGGCCCAATCGTCGTGAGCGCGCTACTGCTGCATTACTCAGGCGCAGGCTTGATGGAAGACACGATAGCCGACCGGCGTCCTGCTTATCGCGACTATATGCAGCGGACCAGCCTGTTTTTCCCATGGCCGCCGAAGATTGACTGACGTGTCAACTATAAGAGAACGCATAGTTCCAAGCTCGTATTGGTTCGATCTCGTACGCTTTTCTAAAAAGATTATCGCGCCTCAGCAATCCATTCGCTCGTGCCATCCGTAGTGGTTGCGAAGGGGCTTCGCTGGAGGAAGCCATGAAAAGATTGATTTGGGGGGCACTGGTCAGTCTCGCCCTCGCATCCACTGCAACCCTGTCGTACGCGCAAGGGGCGGCAACTTTGCGGCCCGATCAAACCGAGGGCTTCGGTGCTGATCAGGTTCTCAAGTTCACCTATACGCAAAACTTCGACTGCGTTGACCAGCCTCTGGACAACCTTGACTTCAAGCACGCGCGGGCGGCCAAAGATCCAAACGAAATGCAGATTCCGATCTGCCAAGCCGGCATCAACCCGACAATCAATCCGCCCGGACATACCGGCGATGCTAACACGACAACTGCGCCCCTGTACGTTCTGATACCGATGTTCTCTGTCGATAATGATCAAAACCCCGGCGATGCAATCTCGTGCAAGGATGTCGTTCCCGGAACAACTTGCGGCAAGACGCTTGGCACAACACTGATCCAGCTGTTTGGAGCCATTCCAGAAGGGTTCAAGGCCAAGCCAATGGTCTATACGCAATGCCCCGATCCCGGTGAGCGTCCAGGAATGTGTACCATGCATGCTTCCCGCGTGGATCTGGCCCCGGTCCTCGCGTCACTGGGTCTGATTGCGAACCCGCCAACAGCGAATGTGTTTGTCCCGACTCCGAACCATAGTCACGTGCTGAAGGACTCGGACATCAAACTCGATCCGATCTGGTGGCAGGTGATCCCGGTGCTTGTGATGCAGCAGAGCGACTGGCCGCCGCAGGATGGCAGCAGCGGCATCACATCGGTTGCGAAGCTGCAAAGCGCCGAACAGGCCGGACATGCAATTGAAGCACCCTCGAACTTCTTCCTGTTCTTCGGTTCCAAGCCCATGAGCATGGACATGAGCATGAACCACTAACACTGGATGTTCGCAAAACTGGCGAGTGCTGGTTCGAAGAGCGAGCACTCGTCTATTCTCAAAAAAGCGTTCGAGATGGCCGGTTCAAGCTCGAACGGTCGACTGAAACGCGGAAAGCCGCGTCGCGCATCCGATGCCGCAGTCAATTCTGCACAATGACAATGGCAGTGTCCGCCCATAAGAAAGGCGCATGTATCAACATGGGCGCCTCCGCACGCTCGGTATACTGCGTGCGCATCCCTATCGCTGGCAGCGCCGCTTGGCGGCATACCCGCGCCACCCGGTTGATTGTGGCGGGATGGATGTCTTGTCAATCAGCCAGCAATTGGGGCACGGATCCCCCCAATCACACTGAACGTCTAGGGTTCTCCAATACGGACGATCAGGCCGCACAACTCATCGAGAAAACGTTCTCTTCGAGTACAGACTGAGAACTTTGAGGCATCCTTTCGCTGGCAATCCGGCGGCAAAATGCCGGGGCTTGCCATTCCCGGGGGACCTAAGTAATTGATCCGGCTCCGCGGACAGGTGGTCGAGTGGTTGATGGCACCGCACTCGAAATGCGGAGACCCTTCACGGGGTTCGTGGGTTCGAATCCCACCCTGTCCGCCAAATTCCCTTAAATACATGATTAAATTCAATGACTTAGCTCCGCAGAGTTCAATGCACCCCGATTCTCACCCCCATTGAGTTATGTGCCCATTGGTGAAGTTCTCGAGGTGCAACTCCTTTGATTGCTTCGACACAAGCAAGCACGGTGTTGCGATGCCAGGAACGCGTTTCGCCAAGCGCCCTGTGCAAGTAGGTCAACGCAAAATCCGTGATTTAAACTCTCCACGCCAGCTCTCAACCATCGGCTGTATCTTTTGTGTCACAGACACCGACAGTGAAGCCGGTAAAACTAGTCGGAATATTCGCGCAAAAGCTACCTGACTATTGTCCATCAGCTGACCATTAACGTTGAGCATATGCCGAACTTACCACCAAAGGCAGACATCCGCGCTCATCGAGAGGCAGCGCGCATATTGCTCGCTGAAGCAAAAGCGCAGGACGACGCTTTCTCTTCTAGATCCAAAGGGAAAACCAAAGTCAGCGCGGCTCCTAGAGAAGTTATGTTCCTTCTGAAAAGCATTATCTTAGCCGGACCTACAAAGCTTTATCGGGGCAACTTGAAGCTGATGGCCCGCGAGCTTTGGAGAGGTGTGTTCAAAGACAAGTGGACAATTGGAAGAAGCCGGACCAAAGCATGGGACGAGATCAGTTTTTACAACTTATTGGTTGGCCGTAACACGCCTCCTGACGGCGATTGGAAATACTTTCTTGAGACATTGGCCGGCGATTGCGCGCGCGCCCTCGTGCAGGATCTTGCGGCAACTGACATCCTACAATATGCGCGAATTGCTGCACTTGCGCTCGAAGACTGCCTCGACAACATCTTTGATTTGGCGGAGGGGTATTCGGTACGCCTCACGCCTAGCATCGATCCCAACTTGGCTTCGCTACCAGTGTGGCAACAACCAGATTGGAAGGGACCTCCACCCGAAGACAGCGTAGATGCAGCAGGCAAGATTCTCAGTCTGCTGAAAGCGGCAAACAAACGAATCGTATATGTGCGGGGCGCATCCTACAGCGGAAAAAGAGAAGTAACCCGAAGCGTGATCCATGCAATGGGCGGCAAATACTTTATGGCGAAAAATCGAAGGCTCCCGATCTTTGCCCATGCCGTCGGGAATATGTCCGCAACGTTGTTTATCGATCGCGTGTTCGATTTTTTCACTTCAGCCGATCCCTTCGATATGGTGCGTCAGCATCTGACATGGGCCACAAAGCTGGAGATCATCGCAGGCGTCGCCAAGCGAGAACCGGTCTTATTCATCGTGGCTGATATAGAACTATTCAGTCAGGACGCAGTGGTGCGCAGGCTGCGCGGAGACAAGATAGGTGATGTTCTTGAGGCTATCGTCAACGGCCATCCCGAGTCACAGATATTAGTAACAATAAGCGGCGAGGAAGGCACGTTACCTTGGCAAGACCGAGCTGCGTCTCCTGTTATGCTCAACCCAACTAGGGAGGTGTTCTTAGCAGCGATCGAAGGTCTAGATCCCTCATTGCAGATGCAGATCGTCGACATGAAGCAATTAACAGGCCTGACGATGCGGTTGGCGTTACCAATCGTTCGGCACGCCATAAAGCTCGGGCAGTTTCCAGTTCGTAAGCGCGAATTCCTCGACGCCCTTCACCGCAACTCGGAAAAGGAGATTCTGAACTTTACGTGGACCAAGCTTTTGTCCGATGTCGATCGGGCCCTGCTTGGCCTCATCGCGAGCAGCCATGACGGCCTTAGGCTCACCACTTTGGACCGGATGGTTAGAGAAATGCGAAAGTTCGGTCATAAAGGGGACGATGGCGAGAGGCTTGGCCAACTCCCCAACACACCAACGGAACTGCACGATTGGGCGCTCTCCCGCGATGATATCGTGAGCCTAAGACATGAGGCGCCGGCCGCACGAGGCGTGGGAGTTGCCGACACACTTTATATCAGAGAAGCGTTGCGCCGCTTGGTGCTAGAGGTGTGGATGACGAGTAGCAAGGCGCTGGCTCGATCAGGCTTCTGGTGCATTGCGCGCGTGGCTGCGGACCAGGCGCGAACTATCGCCATGGATCATGGTGAAGATGCGCCGGAAAACACCCTTTCGCTCTATCTCCAGTCACTGCATGCGCTGATCGCTTCGGTCGATCCCGAGCAGATCAAATCATACGCGGATGAAGCCCCTCCTCCTACCGATGAAGTTCCTGCTTCCGAAGAATGGATCGGGACCAACGTACTCGCGCCACTTGGAATCGGTGCTGAAAATCGACCGACGGCGACTTTCATCTATCGGTATGCATGGAAGCAGCTATACATGCTTGACGTTGAAGGCGAAACGCGGCGCCTTACCAACATCTTCGACGATCCTCGTGCCCGGCTGGAAGCGCTGATGCCGTTCTTTAGGCCGGATACTCCATGGATTAGCGCGAACTTGCGAGAGTTTTGCAGCGCGCCAGGCGACACCCTTACGCTGGCTGAGCTTGGACCAGCCGGACATGCTTTGACACCGGGCGAGCAGGTAGACCTGCTGACCGCCGTCGCGCTTGCAGCGCTTAAAGTGGGCCGACTACATCTGGCAAGGGATGCGGTACAACTTGGCCGGCTGCTCAGGGCTGAATACGAAAATACTTTGTCCTTGCGCGCCCTGCTTAGATTGTATCGGGTGGAAATTGATATCGGAATTCTTTGTGGCGGAAACCCAGACGCCAAGCTTCAAAACGAACTAGAATTCTGCAAACGGGTGCCCCGTCCAGGTCAACTCAAGCCTGCGGACTTCAACCCTCACGATCATACGCTTGATTCACTCGAAAAACGTATCCAAGAACTACTTGAGCGCAACGGCCTACAAAGGGGATCGATCAACGGAAAGGCTGCTGCGCAAGCAGCAAAGAGCGGCAAGGAAGATGAGAACCTTAGACTTGCCCGCGACTATCGCTTTGTGCGCGGTAAACTTTACGAGCGCAGGGGAGAGGTGGCCTATCTACAAAACCAGCGCGAAGAAGCCATGCAGTTTTTCATGCGCACCATTGCAGAGGAACGTGCGCTCGCCAAATTGGCACTTTCGGGAGATGCGACACCAACAATCGTCGGCGGGCGGGGAGCGCGGCGCATTGTCCGGTTCTGCCTTTGGATGGCTGTCAACTCGAATTTCGATCGAATTGAATTTGATTCCGATAACCTGCACTGGCCGACACCGACCAAGATCTTACCGGACAATGATTGGATAGCACGTGCCAATGCCCTGATCGATATCAACCGAACGCGAGTCACACGCGGATATTGGTCTGATCGTCTGGGGATACTTCTGGATGAGAGTCAAGTGGCGATGACGTTGTGGGATTTCGACCATGCAAACGACTTGGTCGACATGGCGGTGAAATCTGCAGAGCGAAGCGGGGCAGATCTTGAGATCTTGCTGGAGCTCGGGATGGTGCGGTGCAACATTGCCGTTGAGAGCGCCATGCGAATTCGTGAGCCTCAACAAGGCGAAGAGAAAAGCTGTCAGCAAGAGAAAACGGAGCGCTTACAAAAACTTGAGGCGGCGCTGACGGATTTCTCCATGCTTACAACTCATGCAGGGCTGGACACTTATTCGTCGCTCCTTCATTTGCTATACGCGCAACGAGATATCGTTTCCAGCCGCTGGGTCTCCCCTCTATCGCCCAAACGAGTCGACTTTCTCGGAGCGGCAGCAGAGAAGCTTGGGATTGCGGAAATAGCGATGAACGCTATCGGCTATAGGACGTTCATACCGCGAATTGCAGAGACAAAGGCTGCAATAGCTGCGGCGCTTCATCCGAGCGACTCATCGATTTCTCATCGCAATCAATCTTAAGCCGGCCACGAAGGTCTATGAGAGGCTGATGGTGAATTTGCAGGAGTCGGCGCCTGTTCATAGATCTCGTGTGCACACGTTTCTCACAGCTGATCGGCGCACGACGGTTCAAGTTTGTCTTGAGCATTAGATAAATCGCGTTCTAGCACGCGCGCGCGCGATGTATTCCTGGTGCGATCAAACTAGGAAACCTTTGCGGCCTTAAAAATTTTGGCGCAACGCCCGCAACGAGGTTGGTCACGGCTGTCGTCGATCTGAGCGAAAGGCAGATCGCCGGTCGCCTCTTCTAAAAAATAAAGGAGAGGTCATTGGCTTCTTCTTAAGCTGAAACGGGGAGATCACCATGAACGTCCTAGACTTTACCAACCGAACGCCACATACCGATTCGCTAACCACATCCAGTGATGTCTCTCTTGAGCCTTATACTAGTTGGGGTGGGATCGACGTCGAGATTGATCACACCGTTCCCGGCGCACTCAATGCACTTCGGGATCATACTGTCGCGTGCCTTCGGATTCACAACGTCCTGCACGCGGGAACGGCAAAAGCCATCGCGCAGAATCAAGAAGACGCTGAAGCTTTGAGTGCGAAAATTCGTATGGCTGTCGAAGCTGCGCTCTCGATCAACATCGAAGGTCAGTCGTCCATGCCCGTGATTACGGGGTTGCACGGGTTCCCATCAGGGCTACGTATCGACTGCGCTGTCAGAAATCGCAAAAAACATGGAACGCAATTGACGATTGTCGCTAATCTTGGTCCGGCGACGTGTCGCGCCATTCGGATCTACCGCCAACCATGGCGAGCGTCAGATTTTGTCTGGCGAATCCCCGGTGGCGATGGCGTTTTCGATCGTCGCCTTGTCGCAGGCGCCGCAAGCTACAGTTGGGCGCTCGCTCCGGGTGCGGTTCACGTTGTCAGCTCGTCGTTGCCGTACGAGATCGAAGCGAGCGAACCGCCGCCTGCCACGTTGACGATCGGCATGGCCATCACGCTTCGCGCCCCGAACCGCGCATTCGATTTGGCTAGCTAGGAGGGGAGACATGAGCACGCTGCGTTGGACTCCTTTCACTGCCGCTTCGCAACACGACAAAACTTTGGGACTGGAACCACCTCCCGTAAGAAAAGGTCGCCTCACGCGACTTATGGCTCTGTTTTCTTGGTGGTTGCTTTCCAAAGTAGAGGGTCGAACCCCTTCGACTGCAAGCGCCACCATCACCACACACCTTGGAGAACTTATTCAAGGCGAGTTCACGGTTCGCAATGGCATTATACGCGGCTTGATAACGTTGCCCTGCCCGACTTTCACCGCAACCGCCACGGCAACGATTTATCCCGGAGGAAGTGGTGTGGTTGTCACGCCTTGCTGGGCCAGCAAGGCGGCCAAGGCGGGCGCTATGACGTTAAACTACCTCGACGCCCGCAATGTTGGCGTCCACATTCGTCTGCATTCCGATATCCCAATGGAGATCGGCGCCGGATCAAGCACAGGCGACGTCGTAGCCTCGATTGAAGCGACGGCAAAGGCGCTGGGCTCGCCTTTGCCTTCTGCGGTTGTCGGTCACCTCACTGTAGAGACAGAAGGCGCAAGCGATCCCACCATGCACCGCGATGGCCTCGTTCGCCTTTTCGCTCAGCGTGTGGGCCTGGACATCGAAGTATTGGACGCATCGCTTCCACCGTTAGAAGTCGTCAGCATCGCAGACGGCGCCGGTGTAAATACGAATGCCTATCCACCGGCTAAATACTCAGCTGATGACGGCGTGGAGTTTGATGCACTGCTTGCGCGAATGCGGCGTGCGGTGGCGGCAGGTGATGCGACCGAGATCGGTGCGATTGCTACACGCAGCGCACAGATAAACCAAAAGTTCTTGCCAAAGCCACATTTCAGGAAATGGCTCAGCTTTGCAACGGCGTTCGGTTCCGTTGGAATTGCCGTGAGCCATTCGGGATCGGCCGTCAGTTTCTTGTTCGACGGCCTCGCCCCCGACGCAGCGCATAAAGGTGATGTCCTGGCAGCGGCGCTTAAGGATGACGGTTTCGAGATCATTGCGCGCTTCAACACCGCGCATCTGCAATCGGAAGGCGAAAATGCATGATCGAAGTCGCAAAAACTGCTGCTCGCGCAATGGCCATGCCAAGTTTTTTTCGTCCAATGCCTAATCTTGTCGCGGCGATATTTCCGTTGATGAAGCTGCTTCCGGCGCTCAGCCTCGTAGAAGCTGCACCGAAGGGGCAGCCGATCATTGAGACAAGCTCAGGAACCATGGGGCTGGCGCTGGCGTCGGTATGCGCCAACCGAAATATCGACCTCACTCTCGTGACACCAAAACTAGAGGCAGAGCTGCGCATCCATCTGCAAGCACTGGGGCAGACTCGAATAATTGAAGTCAAAGGTGATCAATCCGCTCGGCTGGAGGTTTTGGATAGTCTTCTCGAACGCGCGCCGCAGCAGCATTGGACCCGACAATACGACTCACCCCTGGTGGCCGCTTCCTACGCGCCTGTTGGTGTAGCGCTAGGTGAACTCAGTGTTGACGTTGTTGTCGCCGCTGTGGGCAGCGGCGGCTCGGGATGCGGCATCGCTTCGGCCGTACGTTCTTATGGACGTGACTGTGAATTTGTGGCGGTGGACGCGCAGCACTCGGTCCTCTTTGGTCATGCCGACGGTCCTCGCAATGTGCCAGGAATCGGCAACTCCATCATGCCTGGTGCGCTCAAGCACGAAATGGTTGATCAGGTCTGCTGGGTATCCGATCGTCTTATGATCGAAGCGGCACGGTACTTCGCGCGTGAAGCTGGCATATTCATAGGCCCAACTGGCGCGGCGTGCCTACTCGTCGCGATGATAATGGCCAAGAGCCAGCCGAGCCGCACAATCGGCTGCATTGTTGCTGATCAAGGTCATCGTTATCTGCGTTCTGTCTTCGCCGCCAGCGACGCCAATACGGCGCTTAACATGATTACACACACCAAGATCACGACAGCCCTGGCCACAGGCCGTCTCAACGAACTTGATATTGATTGCGCGACTGAAGATTGGGGACGTCGCTCATTCCATCAGCGTTCTGATTGCCAAATCTCATCCTAAAGGAGCAAAAGATGTCCCAGCATAAAGCTACCTCGCATCTTGGCATTACCTTGCCGGACGGCAAGGTTCTGACGTTCGCGCGCGGTGTGACGGGCGGCGAGATCGCCTCCTCCATCGGGCCCGGTCTTGCGAAAGCCGCCCTCATCCTTGAGGTCGATGGCAAGCAGTGGGACCTGTTCCGCCCCATCGAGAGCGATGCCCAAATCCGGATCATCACCAAGAAGGATCCGGAAGCGCTCGAACTCATCCGCCACGATGCCGCACACGTGCTCGCCATGGCCGTGCAGGAGCTTTTCCCCGGTACCCAGGTGACCATCGGTCCCGCGATCGAGAACGGCTTCTATTACGATTTCGCGCGCGACACGCCGTTCACGCCAGAAGACCTGCCGAAGATCGAAGAGAAGATGCGCGAAATCGTAAAGCGCGACCTACCGACCCGCCGCGAAGTGTGGCAGCGCGATAAGGCGGTCGCACACTTCAAGGGCATCGGTGAGAGCTATAAGGCCGAACTGATCGAAAGCATTCCGTCCAACGAAGACGTGTCGATCTATTGGCATGGCGACTGGCACGATCTCTGCCGCGGCCCGCACTTTGCCTCAACCGGAAAACTTGGCGAGGCATTTAAGCTGACCAAGATCGCGGGCGCCTATTGGCGCGGCGATGCCAAGAACGCGCAGCTTCAGCGCATCTACGGTACCGCATGGCGCGATCAGAAGGAGCTCGACGCCTATCTGCTCAAACTCGAAGAGCAGGAGAAGCGCGATCACCGCAAGCTCGGCCGCGAGCTGGAGCTGTTCACCTTCTCGCCCGATGTGGGAGCCGGTCTTCCGCTATGGCTGCCGAACGGCATGGTGATCCGGCAAGAACTGGAATTCCTTGCGCTGCAGGAAGAGCGCAAGGAAGGCTATCGCCGCGTTGCCTCTCCGCATATCGCGAAGGAAGCGCTCTATTATCGTTCACGCCACCTGCCTTATTACAATGAAGGCATGTATGCGCCGCTCGATATCGATGGTGAGAATTACTACCTGCGTCCGATGAACTGCCCGCATCATCACCTTATCTATAGTGCGACCCGGCATTCCTATCGCGAACTCCCCGTGCGTATCGCGGAGTATGGGCAGGACTATCGCTATGAAGCTTCGGGTGGCCTGTCCGGCCTGATGCGCGTGCGCGGGTTCTGCATGAACGACGCACACATCTACTGCCGCTACGACCAGGCAAAGGACGAATTCATCCGCGTCCTGCATCTTCATGCCCGCTACTACGAGCTGATGGGCATCAAGGAATACTACATGCGCCTGTCGCTGCCCGATATGAACAAGCTCGACAAGTACGTCGACGAGCCGCAGAAGTGGGTCGCGGCGCTTGAGATCATCAAGCAGGCGATGGACGAGTCCGGTTACAAGTACATAGAGGGTAAGGGTGAAGCCGCATTCTACGGGCCGAAGATCGACTTCATGATCCGCTCCGCCATCGGGACCGAGTACACGATCTCGACCAATCAGCTCGACTTCCTCGCGACCCAGACCTTCGACCTGAAATACATCGGCGAGGATGGCGCGGAGCATCCGGTCTACGTGATCCACCGCGCACCACTCGGCACGCATGAGCGCTTCACCGCGTTCCTGATCGAGCACTTCGCCGGCGCGTTTCCGACCTGGCTCGCGCCGATCCAGGCCCGCATCATCCCGATCAGCGACAAGGCGAACGACTACGCGGAAAAGGTCCGCGCGGCCTTGTTCGACACGCCGGTTGCGAACGGCACCGCGGGCCTGCGCGTGGACATCGACCAGACGTCGGAGCGGATGCAGAAGAAGATCCGCGACGCCCAGCTGCAGAAGATCCCCTATATGCTGGTGGTCGGCGAGCGCGAGGCTGCGGAAGGCAAGGTCGCCGTCCGGCTGCGGTCCGGAAAGGATCTGGGGGCGATGCCGTTGGAAACTTTCATAAAACGCATCAAGGACGAGGCTGAATCCCGGAATTTCACTGAAGATATGTAGCGGCGGGTGGCGCACTCTTGCGTCAACGCCAGCGTTCTTGAAGACTCCGACGTTGAACGGTGGCGCCACTGCAACTGCCTTCCTGGATATGATGCTTTGGGCGGAGTTTTTATCCGCTTGGAGTTCAGAAAAGACGATTCCACTCAATGCATTAGAGCACTGGCGGCATTTCTCCCCGTTTTCCACCCCCTTTCGAGTTTGCCCAATGGCCAGCTAGGCCTTAGCTTGCTCGAAGGCCAGCAGCATCGTTGGCCCGGGGCTTGATAACCCCTCCTAAGGCGGCCTTGTGCTGCCGTTGAAGGCACTCCTCACCATATGGTCGAGGAGGCGTGCGCGCATGTTCAGGGCGAAAGCCTAAAGGCGCACGCGGCTCTCCTTAGGAGGCTTATCAACTCCCCGATCACCAGGGGAAGGATGAGCAATGTTGTTTTCAAAATCAGCTGGGTTTGCTTTTGCCGCTTTGCTTCTTGCGGGATGCGCAGGCGTGGACAAAGTCGGCCCAGAGGTTTCACTGCCG
>Ga0335075_10001154_pt1 | contig 44075 bp, 40 predicted proteins | sample Lox_Sample_24_FD_206723 | JGI IMG/M metagenome (GOLD analysis project Ga0335075, IMG submission 206723) | Soil microbial communities from Loxahatchee National Wildlife Refuge, Florida, United States - Lox_Sample_2.4 | ecosystem: Environmental > Terrestrial > Soil > Wetlands | place: USA...
GCCAACATGGCGATTATAGGAACGAGCAGGGCACCAGACCAAACGATGTCCATGTTAACCAGCCCCAGCTCGGCCCTTATCAACCCGTGCGCGTCGTTCGTCGCCTTCTCGGTGCGTCTCCACGCCTTGAGCACCTCGGCGCGCGGGAGTTCGTGCAGTGGCGTTCGCATCCGTCCATCTGGCCTTGCGAGGAACGCACAAACCCGAAACAGGTGCATCACGGTCAGGCGATGTAGTCCCCGTGCGGCAAGCGTCTCAGTGAATGGCAGCACCTCGTCAGCGATAAGGCCTGAGTGACGGGCCGCGACATGAGCGCTCTCGATGTCCTGCTGCTTTAATTTAAACGCACTCCGAGAGAGTTGATCCGCGTAAAGGCGTCAACGGCGTCCTCGAAACTGTGATCGAGCATATAGATGACTGGAACCTCATAGTCGCGAATCGCCCTAACCTTCTCAAAGATGGCTTCCAGCCGCGCGCCTTTCTTGCCAGATGGCAGTTCCCGTCTCAGTTCTCGGTAGACCGCGTCATCGAAGAGATCTGCGACACGAACCCAGTTCGCGTCGTGGCGCGTCCCGACGTTCGCGAGACTGAACTCGTCAGACTCGGGGTTGAACAGCACGTCCAAACCTTCATCACCACTCATCACCCGAGACAGGGTCATCACTCGCTGCTGGCCGTCGATTAGCCAGCTCATGCTCCGACCGGAAGCTGGCTTCGGACTCGACCGTCTTGCCTTAGCGTAATCCGAGCTTTGCCACAGGAGAAGGGTCGAGATCGGGAAGCTCCGATAAAGGGAGTCGATGAGCCGTGGAGCCCGATTCTTCCGCCAAACATAGTCGCGCTGGAACTCCGGTATCACGATGCGCCCAGCCCGGTAATCGGCGACCAGCTTGCCGACTTTGACGTGCTCGTTCTTGAGGCTCGGTGCAGGCATTGGCGCTGGTTGAAAGATGTGCCAGTCGGACGCTATCCCTATTTACCTATGACAGTCGTATGCTCACCGCGGGGTAGCGGCCTTCCGCCAAGGACCAATCCCGTCTGACCGCGCCGGACTCGCTGGTCTGGTGGTCAATATCGCGCCGGCGCGCACGCAATCCCGCCAGTAGGCTCGCCGAGTCCTGAGTTTGATGCTGCTCGTCATGTTGCTTGCGGGCGCATCTGGCAAGGCGTCCACGTCGCGTGCGATTGCCGCGCGACTCCCAAGGGGCGTCTCGTACCGCACCTCGAGCGGTCGTCTAAGTGGGAACCATGTTGGCAGCTTCGTTCGTCCGCGCCTTGACGAACGCCAGTCGCCGCTGCAACTCGACCAGCGCGGCGGTGGAATCGTCAACGTACTGGGATGCATGCATTAGGGGGTTACGAAGTTCGTCGTACAGGTCCCTGAATCCATCGCATACTTCAGCCGCATCGCCGGCGAAGACGCCAGAGCGGGCAAGTATCTCGCCTTTCTGCCGTAGGGTCGTCACCTCGAGTAATGCGGGATCGAGCTGTTTCTCGTGAAGGACCGATAGCTCCCCCAGGATCTGGGCCGAAGCGTCAGACCCAAGGGCGTCGATCGCGTCCTCTTCAGCTGGATAGCGCAATCGGATCGCGACCAGCATGACCGTCTCTAGCTGTGCAAGCATCGCGAACGCGAGGACGCGCATCGGCAGTTTGCTGAGGTCGGAGGGCGTCACGATTCCATCGAGGATCCCGTTCCGGACAGCCAGACGGTAGTGCGGCGGGCGCAATAGCTCGTCAACGAGCCCAGCAAGGGGTGCCTTCCCTTCGATCAGCATGTCTCCTGCCAGCGGTCGCATGAGTTGCTTGGACGATCCTTGCTCCGGGGGCCTTGGCCGATGTGTGATCTCACCGAACAGATTCTCCAGCACCCCCACGATCTGACCGTCTTTCTGAACTGGGACGTTGTTGAAACGCAGCTCGGCCGCCCACGCCCGGACGCTGCTCACGGGCTCGGTGACGTGGGCGGCGATGACGTCGCTTGCGACGTGCTCGACTTTGAGACCAGCCTCGAGACTGGTCATCGTCTCGGCAAACGCCTGCGCGTCGGACCGGCGATGGGCTGCCACGGGATGCGATTTCTCGCGTTTCAAGGGCGAATCATCCTAAGGCGCCAATCCATCTGACGATCTCCGCCACTACCCCTGCCTGCGATCTGACTAACTTCGCGGTCGCGCGTTACCGCGCACTCGCCGAGCTCGTCGGGTCCTCAACCCGACGAGCCGAACCCGGTCGTGAACCCCGCGCGACGATCACCCTGCGCACAAGCGTGGCGAACACCGGGCGATGAAGCGTTCTCGGGCCGCGGGGCTAATATGTTTGCATACACAACGTCCTTGCGTGTACTATCAAGCATCGTGAGTTTGCAAACACATGCGCCAGTCGAACCGATCACGCTTGACGTTCGAAAGACCCGCGCATCGCTCTCGATCGACGGGCGACGCACCGCGTCGTTTGCGGTCCGGAGCGTGGATGTCCTGAATCGCCGGGAGGCTGAGAGGCTCGTCGAGGAGGTCAACGACGCCGACGATTCCGTACTGGTCACATTCGAGCGCTCCTCACCGGAGGCTAGGACGCTGTTGCGTGAGCACCGGGTGTCCTACGCGGCGACCGACGGCGAGGTGTTCATTTACGCGCCGCCGATCTACGTTGAGCGGCCACCGCGACGGCGAGCCGTCGCGGTCAGCGCGGTGCCGGCGGCCCCGTTCGCGATTCGAGCGAGCCGCGTCCCACGGTGGCTGCTTCTGCACGTCGGTGAGCACCCATCGTTTCGTCAACTCGCAAACACGCTCGAGCTCAGCGAAGCGATGGTGTCGCGCACGGTGCGCGCCCTGGCGAACGACGGGCTGGTAGTCATCGACACCGATCCGGCCGACGCTCGGCTTCGTCTCACGCGGCTGCGGGATCCCGGAGGGTTGCTGGACGCCTTCGAGCGCGCCGTCGCGCCGCGCAGGCCGCGACGCCTGATCTGGGACATCGGGGCCCGGGACGCGATCGCCGCCATGAAGGCTCTCCAGGCCGCAGCGGACCAACTCAAGCTGCCCTATGCCATCAGCGGGGTGGCCGGTGCGTCCCTGGTCCGCCGAGCGGTCGAGCCGGCTGATGTGGTCGCGTGGATCCGGCGGGACGATGCTGACCGATGGGCCGACGAGCTGATGGCGACGCCGTCGCGCCCCGGCGCTGGCCGCGTGACTGCGCAGGTGACGCCAGATCCATTCGTCCTGTCGCTGGCCAGCGACCGCAAGGGGATCCGGGTCGCCGACCCGGTGCAGCTCTATCTCGACTGCCGAGCCGCGGGCGAGCGCGCCCTGGAGGCGGCGGATGCGATTCGAGCCGAGATGCGATGGTGAAGGTCGTGGGCGCCAGCCCGCTGCTGTTAGAAGCAGCCGAGGTGCTGGCCGAAGTCCGCGAGGATGTAGTCGTCATCGGAGCTGTCGCGGTCCAGGTGCATCTGGCGGATCGCGAGGTTGCGCTGACGCCAACTCGAGATGTTGACGCTGGGATCGCCACCGACGCAGCCGAGCGAGTCGTCGCGCACCTCGAGGCTCGCGGACTGCGCCGAAGCGAGCTCGAGCACGAGCGGCCGTTCACGTGGGTCGGGGACGAGCTCAAGGTCCAGCTGCTGCGCCCGTTCCACCCGTTCCCCAAGGGCGCTGCGCGCGGCTTACCGGTCAACAACATCATTAGCGAACTCGTGCAGCACCGAGTCATGATCGCGTTCGATACTGAGCCTAATCAGGGTCGCTTCTGGATCGCGAGCGCGGCAGCGCTGGTCGGCCTCAAGGAAGCGGCTTTCGGCAGGACGCGCTTCACCGGCGAGCCGGTCGACCGGGACTTCAGCGATGCCGCGTTGCTGCTCGACCGTGTCGCCGATGAGATCGCCGCCGAGCTGAGCACGCCGTCCCCGATGCGCGGCCGCGTTCTGCGAGCAGCCCAGCGTCTCCTCACGGACGAGGCGGCAACAGCAGCGGCCGCGCGCGAGCTTGTCGCCAGCGGCCAGGAGGCGGATCACCGCAGCGCTGAGGCGGTAGTGAAGAGGTCAGCGGCCAGGTTCCAGAGGCTGCTTGAACGCGGCCAGGCCGAGCCGCCCTCGTAGCCGACCGGACCGAGACGGAAACGGGTACCGAACGGGTACCAAAACAGGCAAATTCGACCTCACGGAACCGGAGCTATCTTCACGAAATACCTGCAAAACAGAAGGTACTCGATCCGCCCGAGGCGACTCACAACCCGAAGGTCGCGGGTTCGAATCCCGCCCCCGCTACTTCAAAAGCGCTGGAAATCGAGGCCGACGTCCGGGAGCGCGACGAGGAGAAATCCTTGAGCTACTGCTGGCCGAGCGCGGAAACCTGTTCATTCCGGCGCCGGTGACAGCCGAGATCGACTACCTGCTCGGCCAGCGCTTCGGCTCGCCGGCTCTGCGGGCTTTCCTCGAGGACCTCCGCGCGCGTCGTTACGAAACGCCCGGCTTGGCTGGTCCCGACTACGAAGCCGCCATGGATCTGGATCGCCGGTACGCGGATTTGAATCTGGGCCTGGCTGATCTGTCGGTGGTGGTCGTCGCCGGCAAGCTCGGGACTCGGCGGCTCCTAACCTTCGACGAGCATCACTTCCGTGCCGTCCGCCTATTGCAGGGCGGCACCTTCACTCTCCTCCCAGCGGACGCGTAGCCCTCGCCCGGGGTCGGTGCGGAGGTGGCGCTCGATCACACAGCGGTCTGGGACCCCTAGGTCGTGAAGCGTTGCCGTTCCGCGACACATTTGGTTCAGCGTTGGCACATAGACGTCTTGTTATGTCACACGCATCTCGGAATGCTGGCGAACATGACATTACGTGGCTTGATAGAGGGCGAAATGCGTCAGTACGACACGCCCGACTGGCGCCCGCTGGAGGATGTCCTGTGCTCCGGTGACCTTTCCGCCCACTTCATGTGGATGACGGACATCGAACTCGAAGACGGCACGATCATCAACGCGTACAAGCATCGTTGGACGCGACAGTATCTGCACCTCGCCGAGGACCGGATGGCTTTGCGGTCCATATCGCGAAAGACACTGCCGGCGACGGACTGAGTGCCGAATGGCTCCAAGCCGAGGACGGCCGACGGAGTGGAGGATTCTCCACAGCCCGGAGGCCGCACGCTGGCTCCGTAGTCTCAGCGAGAAGGATACAACCCGGATCGGTGCCGCGATCCGACAGCTTGAGCGCGGTGGGCCGAGCCTGAGCAACGGCGTGGTGAAGCTGATCAGGGGCTCGCGTCACCACAACATGAAGGAACTGCGTTCCGTCGGCGGCCATCTGCGGGTGCTGTTCGCATTCGACCCGCGTCAGCGGGCGATCCTGCTCGTCGGCGGCGACAAGACGGGTGACTGGAAGGGCTGGTACGAGCGGAATATTCGGCGGGCCGACAAGATGTACGACAAGCATCTACGTCGCTTGGAACGGAGGGAGCATGGGCAGCAGCGACGCGAAGAGCTGGCGAACGGTCCGCGGGGGCCGGCCGCTGAGCGAGAAGCGGATGAATACCTATCAGCGCCTAACCGACGCCGAAGGGCGTCTGGATGCCATGCGCCGGCGACGTGGGCTTCGCGACACCGCGATGGCCGACGCGCTCGACGCGATCGAGGGCGGTGGCGATCAGATCGAGCCCGAGGACGACCTTTACCTGCGGACGATCGCGCGGTACGTGACCGAGCTGGGCGGGCGCATCGAGGTGGTCGCGGTTTTCCCCGAAGAGACCGTGACGCTCCTCAGCGAGCCAGCACCCGCGACCGGGATGTGACGAGCTGGTCGGCGCGAGACTGAGCGTAGAGCCGGGAGCGAGGTCGAGCATGCGCTCGCCCGAGCCTGCGGTGCGTCTGCTGCCGTACGATCATACGTACACGCCGGCCAGCGCTTCAAATCGATTTGAGTTTCGGATCCGACCGGAGTCGGAGCAGTGGATCGAACACGCCGCGAAGCTTGTGGATGAGTCCGCGAGCGACTTCGTGTGCGCCGCCGCCGAACGCCGTGCCGACGAGGTGCTACGCCAGCACGACACTTCCACCGGGTCGGCCGGTTTTCCAGCGACCGAGCCGACCTCGACGATTGGCTTCGAAGGCACGCCCTCGGCGCTCCCGCTCGACGCACGGCACGGACGTTTGTATGTCGCCGCGGTGCCTGATCACCCGCAGGTCGCGGGTTCGAATCCCGCCTCAAGACACCGCCCCCGGCTATCGATAGCCGACTGACGCCCTCGGCCTCTCTTTCCTGAGGCCTGCTGCGCCTTGGAGAGATCGGCTGCTTATTGTGTTGCTACCGCCCGGACGTGGTACGAGGTGCCCGGAGTAAGGCCCGTCACTGTCGCCGTTACCGTCTGGGCCGTCGTACCGGATCCGATGTTCTGGTTCGGAGTGGTCGACCCGTAGCTTGTCGTCGGCCCATATTCGAAGGCGACGTTGGTCGAGATGCCGTTTGGGTTTACAGTTGCCGTAAAGGTAGCGCCCGTAGAGGTGACGTTGGACGTGGTGACGGCGGAGACGGACGGGGTAACCGAGGACACTGGCCCGACGGTCGCGCTGGTGGCCGACGCGGAGCCGCCGGCGTTGGTGGCGGTGACGACAACGTCGATTTGTTCGCCGACGTCGGTGGACTGGAGGGTGTAGGTGGAGCCGGTGGCGCCGCTTATGCTGGTGCATGCCGACCCTGAGCAGTCCTGCCACTGGTACGCATAGGACGTGGGGTTGTTGGTCCAGCTGCCGGCCGTGGCGGTTAGCGCCTGATCCTGCTGTGCAGTGCCCGTGATCGCCGGCAGCGCCGTGTTGGATGGCGCTGGAGGCGTGACCGTGGCCGTCTTCCCCGAGGTCGCTGAGCCTGACCCGCCCGCGTTCGTGGCCGTGACCGCCACGTCGATCGTATCCCCAACGTCGGAGGCCTGCAGGGTGTAGGTGGAGCTGGTCGCCCCCGAGACGTTCGAGCAGCTGGACGAGGTGCAGTCCTGCCACTGATACGTATACGAGGTGGGATTGTTGGTCCACGAACCATTGCTCACGCTGAGCGTCTGCCCCTGCTGCGGCGTGCCGCTGATCGCTGGCAACGCCGTACTCGACGGCGCCGCGGGCAGGACCGTGACCGTCTTAGCCGAAGTCGCTGATCCCGACCCGCCCGCATTCGAAGCGGTCACCACCACGTCGACCGTGTCGCCCACGTCGGAGCTCTGCAGGGTGTACGTGGAGCCCGTTGCGCCGCTGATATTCGAGCACGAGCTCGACGTACAGTCCTGCCACTGGTACACGTAGGAGGTCGGGTTGTTTGTCCAGCTGCCGTTCGCGGCGCTCAGCGTTCGGTTCTGCTGGGCGGTGCCACTGATCGCCGGCAGGGCGGTGTTCGTCGGGGCAGGGAGCGGAGTGACGGCGCTCGTCTTGGAGGAGGCGGCCGACGAGGAACCATCTGCGTTGGTGGCGGTCACCACGACGTCGATCGCGTGTCCTACATCAGAGCCCTGAAGCGTGTAGGTCGACTGGGTCGCACCAGAGATGGCGGAGCAGGATGTGGACGAGCAATCCTGCCACTGATACGCGTACGACGTCGGGCTGTCCAGCCAACTCCCAGTGCTCGCGGTCAACGTCTGTCCCTGCTGCGCTGTGCCGCTGATCGTGGGCGCGCCCACGTTTACAGGTGGCAGCAGGGAAAGCGTCGGCGGTGATCCCGATGGCAAGCTCGCCGTTGGGGTCGTTTGTGCCTGTGCAGGGCTCCCTTGACTGGGAGCAGCGGTGGACTGGGTGGGGACTGAGGCCACCGGGGCGTGCGTGAGGGTGATCTTTTCAGCTCCCATTGCGTACGCCGAGAGGACGCACCGGCTCGTCCGCTGAGCCGTATGCCTTGAGCGCGCCGGAAGGGTGAGCTTGCCGTTCGGCGAGACGTTGCTTGTGCACGACCCGCTAGGGCGCCCGCGGAGGACGAGCGTGCCGGCGCTGGCCAGGATGGCGACCCAGTAGGGGCGGCCGGTCTTCACCGCGGTTGGCGTGATAGGGACCGCGTTCCACATGCCCGCTTGGGGCCGGAGAAGAGAACCAGATCCGAGGACCGCTCCGGGCGCCCCGTTCTTATCGATGTAGACACGGGCGATGAGGGCCTGACCCTGGGACGAGGTGCGCCCATGTGGCGCCTTCTCGGCACCGCGCCGAGCAACGTAGACGCTGATCCACCGAGCGGTACCTGACCGGGTGTCAGGCTCACTGAACACCACAGCTTTTCGATCGTCTAAGTCAACCGTGGCCGGCTCAACGGACGTATTACCGAAAAGCACGACCCCGTGTTCCGGGTCCGGGGCACCCGTTTTCGACTTCCGCGCGGACTCCCGCGCGGCCGAGCCACCACTCAGGGGGACCGTCCGAATCGGAGCAGCCCAAGCCGCCGCTGCGGTCGCCAAGCAGAAAAGCGCGCACCAAAGCAGAGCGCGTCGCATCCGGTCCCACCTGCCTTTTTCAGTCGAGCCGCCGGCGTCTCCGGTGTGCATCGTCCTCACCGGCAGCGGCCCCTTCCTATCCAGCCGCGGAATGGACTAAACGTCGGCGGTCGTCGAACATTCGTCCAGCCCGGCCAGGCTTGTAGCGACGCCGATGTCGGCGGAGAAACTGGCGCACGAATTTCTAACTTCCGGCGCGAAAGAAGTAGAGATCAACGCAGAATGGATAACAGCCAGAGAGCGATTGTCAGGTTTCGCTCAGCCGCACGGCACCCAACATTCGAGCGTGGCTCTATGGACCTCGTGCGATGAACGTACTCACTCTTTCCGCATTCCTCGATTTGAGTGACGGATCGTTCGCCACATCAGGACAGTGACGCGATAATCCTCGGCGGCGGGCACCGTGCAATCTCGTGTCACATAACCCGAAGGTCGCGGGTACGAATCCCGCCCCCGCTACTGAGAAAGGGCTTGGAATCGAGACCTCCGAGAGATCGGAGTTCTCGTTTTTCAGGCCCCGAGCGGCGGGGCATGGCGTCGATTGTCCGTCGCCGGCGAGCTCAAGTCAGACAGAGACCGGCGGTTTTGCGCACCCGACGCGGGATTGGGGCAGGACCCTCACACGTCAGCCGCGAATCCGACTCCACGGTGCCGCTCGACCTCCTCACCAGACAGTCGGGCGAACAGCTCGGCGAGCGTCGCCGATTTGCTCTGCGGATCGTCCCCACCGTGCGCGGACAGCCAGCCGCGCGCCTCGCTCGGTGAGAAGCGTGCGAACTCGACCTGCGCTGCGCAGCGACCGGGCCGCGCGACCGCGGGGTGCAGCCGTCGCAACGGCTCGTTGGTGGTGACCAGAACCAGCAGGCGAAGACCTTGACCAACGATCCCGTCGACCAGGTTCAACAAACGCGAGAGACCCTGGCCGGTTCGCTCCTTGGCGTCGGCGGCGAGCAGCTCGCCGGTGTCCTCGAGCACCAACAGGCGCCACTTGGCGTTTTCGTCCTGGCCGAGCTCGTCGAGATCGAAGCGCTTGTCGTCCTCGAGCAGGACATCCACCATGTAGTCGGCTCGCTGCCCGAAGAACACCTCCGGGTCGATCACGTAATGCACGTCGCACCAGTGTCGCCACTCCCAACCGAGGGCACGCAGAGCGTACGTCTTGCCGGTGCCTGGCGGTCCGTACCACAATAGGAGCTGGCCGGACCGTGGCAGCGAGTGGTCGGAGCTGGCGAGGGTGGCCAGGTGCTCGCGAACGGCGACCGGGTAGTTGTCCTTGATCGCTTCGAAGCTCGGCACGTCGATCATCCTCGTCATAGAGCTGGCGCCGTGGGGGCCGCATGTCCAGAAGCGCACGGGGAGCTCGGGACGATCGGACGGCTCTAGCACCGGGAAGGTCTGGCGCAGCCACGCCTCGATGTCACCGAGAAGCGCCTGCTCGCGCGCGGCGATCCGGGCGTGCACGGACCCCCGCCCCAGCGTCACGAGTGCCACGGCGCCTTCGGCGAACATCGTCCCGAGATCCGCGAGCACGGATCGCATCCCGGCGGTGCGAACCGTGGTTAAGGCGTGGGGCAGGATTGGATCCAGCGAGATGGCTGCAGTCGACCACCGTACGTCCGCCGTGTGGGCAATCTCCCGCGCGAACACGAGTGCGGCGAACTGCGCGTCGCCCAGGTACGGGAGGGTCACGTCGTCGCCCAGCGTCAACCGGCCCCAGGGGCCGAAGCCGCCTGGCGTGTATGAGTGATCGTCTGTGGTTGTGTCTCCTTCCAGCTTTGTCATGAGCTTGCAAGTCCCCGCTCCCGCCCTCGCCCTGAAGTCAGCGCCTGGTTGTGCTCGGTGACCATTTCCCGGTGCCCGATGTGCAGTGCTGGGCTGACGGTGACGGCTCTCGCCGTGGCGCCGCCCCGGCGCCGGCATGGGGGTTTCGAGCCCTGGACGCGATCCTTTGGCCGGACCGCTGGCCTCGGCGCTCGCCCTTCGCGGGCTACCGACTAGCTCTCATTCGACCAATGGTGTGGTCCAGTTGTGCTGCTGGAGCTCGGTGTCGAGCTCCCGCCGCGTCTTGGCCAGCGCGTCAGCTCGTTGTTGGAGCGATGCAACTTCGATCTGCCGCACCATTCGGATCTCCGAACGGCTGTATCGGCTGAACACGCCGCGGTCGGTCGTCTCCTTGATCGCGGACCGGATCGCCGTAATCCGCATTGCGAGCACATCGCGGCGAGCCAGCGCCTGGGTCACGGTTCCGCCGCTGGACAGTTCGGTGGCTGCATTCGTTTGATTGATTCGTGCGATCAACGCCTCGAGCTCATCGCACGCACGATCGAGTTCGGCCAGCAGGTCCGCTGGGGGTTCGGCTGGCTGATCGCCCTCTTGGACGAGCACGTTGGCACGCAGCCGATCCCCAAGCTGCGCGATGCGCTTCTGGAGATCCGCTCGATGGTTAAGTGCCTCTCCCAATGTCGGCATGACCAACAGATCATTGTTGCACACTATAAGTAGCATCGACCGGGAATCGTTCACGCCGCCGGCGCAGGGTGGTGGCGAGACGTCGGTAGGCTGCCGCGCGCAACCGTGAGCGCTGGCGAGCAGAGAAGGGTTTCTCCCGACCACGAGGCGTTGGGTCGAGCTGTCAGGGCTCTGCGCGAGCGGGCGGGGCTTTCACAAGAACAGCTCGCGGAGCGCTGCGGTCTGCACCGAACCTACATCGGCGGAATCGAGCGAGGGGAACGGAACGTCAGCTTCAGCAATCTGCTCAAACTGGCCCGAGCGCTCGACGTCCAGCCGTCGCGCTTGCTGGCCGACGCAGAGGCGCTGGGTTCAGCGCCTGACTGAGTGGTGGATGGCCACCGCCGGCGGGCGGTCACTCATCGGCCACTCGACCTTCCTCGGATGACGCGGCCCGCGCTGCGATCTTTGCGAGATCGTCTGCGAGGTGTTCGACTCGCCTCCACCGCACGTTTGCTCGAACGACCTCGTCGAGCAGCCGCTCGGCCAGGTCAACTGCTGCGGTGATGATCTTCTCTTCATGCGAGCACATGTTCGACTCGCTCGCGACAGTAATCCGCGCCCCGGTCGGAGATAGGCGGTATTCGTCGTTCTGAAGCAGAACTGGCTCAGACTTGTCGCAGCTTTGGCACGAAGTGGGCCCGGATCCATCACGTCGCTACGCCGGCTGACCGCGCGGTCGTCGATCGCTCGGATGCCGAAACCCAAAACGCCTGCGGGTCCCCGGTAGCTAACCCTCATGCCCTCGCGTCTTGTCCGTGTTGGCATCGGAATGCACCCGCCGTCGATTGGCGGGGTGATACCCGTGGTCGGACTGGCGGACGTTGTTGAGGTATAGGGGTGTGTACAGCGGAAGCTCCTCGTCGCTATCGACATCGAGCACCGCTCGGTCGCCCAGCGGCTGCTTCAGCCAGACGCGCACCGGGCAGTCCATGTACTCGCGGTCGAGTGAGGTCTCATCATCGTCGTCATCATCACGGCAGCCGCACACGAGCACTCGTACATAAACCTCGTCGTCTCGCTCGTCCAGGATGACCCGGCACACCCCCTGGTCGTCTCCGCCCAGTACGACTCGCAGCTCAAGCTCGCGAGTGTTCCGTTCCCAGAAGCCGAGCGCCCGCCGGACACGCCGATGGCATTGCGGCGCCCATTTCTTGAGCCACTTCTCGTGGGCCTCCGAGTCAAGCTCGGTGATCGGCTGGCCGTCCCAGTCCGTCGTCCACCGTTCCCACGGACCAAGCGTCGGGTCCGGGGACGGATTTTCCGATTGATCGTCTGTCATTCCGCTCATGCCCGCGATTCTGCGGCACGACGAGAGCGGCGTCGATCCGAATTAGCAGTCCCGAGGCTGAATTGGAGCGGCGTCGTTGCAGATGGGCGTCGAACTGGGGGAGTCAGCTGGCTTTGCCCGGCGACGAGCAACCGAGTGGTTGCGTTTCTGCAGAGACGTTTCCGCAGCGGCAGCGAGATGGGGATGACTTGCCTCGAGGTCGTCTGGGCCTGGGCGCCAGGCTGGTAGGTATTCCCGCGGCCGACGGGTTCGCATGCTTGAGGTATACGAGTTCGTATACTTTTGCTCCACAAGCTGCTAGCCTCGGCTCGTGCCGCCGGTCAGGCAGGTCAATCCGTTTCGCTTCTCCGGCCCTCTGGCGCCCGAGGAGATGATCGACCGCGATCCGGAGGCCGAGGATCTGCTGGCACTTGCCGAAGGCGGTCATTCCTTTCGCTTGGTTGGGCCGCGGCGGTATGGAAAGACGACGCTGCTACGCCGCGTGCTGGTCGCCGCGGAACAGCAAGGCATGGCCACGGTTCTGGTCGATCTCCAGGACGTGCTGTCGATCGCTGAGATCGTGGTCCGGATCGAGCGTGGCTATCAGCGCCTGAAGGGACCGATCCGGCGGAGCGTGGAGAACTTCTTCCGCACCTGGAACATCGGGCTGTCGCTGGGGGGCGGCGGCTTCACCGCCACGCTGCTGCGAAACCCGTCCTTGGACGCCGAGGCGGTGCTCTTGCGTCTCCTTGAGCTGCCGGCGGCGTTGTTTGAGCGGGACGGCACGACGAGCCTCGTGGTGTTCGACGAAATTCAGGACGTCCTGGCCGTTCGGGGTGCGGACGGAAAGATCCGTAGCGTCATCCAGCACCAGGCGGACGCCGCCACCTATGCCTTTGCCGGCTCTGCTCCGGGGGTGATGCAGCAGCTGTTTGCCGATCCGAAACGGCCTCTGCTCGACCAGGCGGTCCCCAGGACCCTCGCGCCGCTCCCGATCGAGGACGTCGCCGACTATGTCGCCGGCCGCTTCCGCCATACCCGACGCGACGCCGGCGCTGCCCTGGCGCCGCTCCTGGAGTTCACCCGGGGGCATCCCCAGCGAAGCATGATGATGGCCCACTATCTGTGGGAGCGAACGCCGCGGGACGGGGCGGCCGATGAGGGGACCTGGGTGTCCGCGCTTGACCAGGCCACCGCCGACGCGGCGCCGCTCATGCGCGCGATCTGGCGAGCGCTCACGACCAACGAGCGTCGTGTCGCCCGCGCGCTCGCCGTGCTGACCACTCCTCTGTACAGCGAGGAGACCGCCGCCGCGGTGGGCATCAGGCGCGCCAGCATAGGGAAGGCGCTCGAGAGCCTTATCGCCAACGCGGACGTCATCCACGAACGTGACAAGCCACGGCTCACCGATCCGATGTTTGAGTTGTGGCTACGGATGCGGGGGCTCACTCCCTCCGGTGGTGACGACGACGAGGTCGAGTGATCGTTCTGTAACTCTTTCGCGTCACATTTGGTACGGAGTTGACATCACTGTGTCTTGATCCGTTGCAGGGGTTTGGTTGATGCTGACGGCATGGCAACGCTGGCCCAAAAAATCCAGACCGAGCAGCGGATGCGGGAGCTGCTCGAGGAGAATGGCCTTCCCCAGCCCGACCACGTTGAATACGGGTTCACGTGCATCCGGCTGTTCTTCATGGACACCAAGACGGTTGTCGTCGTCGATATCGATGAGCCTGATCACGTCCATTCGGCTCGCACTGACTGACACCGCGAGATGCCGCTATCCCGCACACCTCATCGCGGGCGGACGCATGCTGTGTACTACCGCGACTCAGAAGGACGCGAGCCCGTCAATCAGTGGCTCAAGGGGCTCCTGGCAAAGAAGCCGGAGGCGGCGGCGAAAATCATCGACTTCGTACAGGAGCACCTCAACAACCGCGGCGCCGACAAGCCGCCTCCCGAGTTTCCAGTCACCTCGCAGGTCGAGGGCGGGCTCCGTGAGCTACGGGTTCGATTCGCGGATACCAAATATCGCCTTCTCTACCAGCGCTCCGGCAACCTCGTCGTACTCCTCCACGGCCTGGAGAAGAACACCGGTGAGCTTCCGACTGCCGACAAGCGAATCGCTCAACAACGGTTCGCCGACTTCAAGGCAAGGATGAACACTGACCCGCCCGAGCGCCCTCGCGCCGCCGGGCACGACGCGCCATCCAGGCGGCCTCCGGGGCGCGACGCGACGTCAAGGCGCGGACTCGAGCGCTGATGACCGGCGGACTCGAGCGCTGATGACCGAAGTACCTCGACCGTAACTTACCAACTCTGATAAGTTCTATTTAGCGATGAACCTCTCTCATAGTCCTGTCGGGCAATCCGTCGAGGCCACGGCGGCGAGCCACGCCCGCAGCAGCCGGGCGTATCGCAACGCTCGCGACGAATACGCGCTGATCCGCGAGCTCCGTAAGACCAACCCGATCGCCGCCCACCTGCGGGAGCGACGCTTTGAACTGGGACTCACGCAGGAGCAGGTCGCCGAGGCGGCCGGCACGTCGCATACCGCCATCTCTCGCCTCGAGAACGGGACCCACATGCCGCAGCTCGGCACGCTGCGCCGGATCGCGGCAGTGCTCGGCGAGGAGCTGCTGCTCTGCTTTCAGCACGTGGAGGACGGTGAAATCGAGCGTGAATTCGCCGCCGTGATGGCGTAGCGTCCGCGCCGCCCGCCGGCGCGCCCGCCCGGTCCGAACCCGGGCACGAGCCGGTCCGTGCCGCTGAGTCGGTGAGTCGGTGAGTCGATCCGAGTCGATTCCGGTTCAGGCGGCGTCGAGGCGCAGCCGGGCCTCGGCGTACAGGTCCTCGGGCAGCGGCCCTTGCTGCGCGATCTGAACGTTGGCGCGCAGGTGCTCGGGGCTGCTGGTGCCGACGATCGTGCTCGACAATGCCGGGTGGGAGAGCGTGAAGCGCAGAATGAACTCGTGCCGGCTCATCCCGTCCAGCAGGGGGTCGAGATCGGCGGCCTCCCAGCGATCCTGGGCGGCGATCTCGCCGCCCCCGAGCGGCTGGACGCTCCAGTTCTTATCCTCGGCCGCCGTGCCTCGGGCCGCCCCGCCGCGCACGAGTACGCCGGCGCCGGTGTCGGCCGCGCGGGAGATGAGCTCCTCGTGGTCGCGCTGCAGGGCCGAGTAGGGGATCTGGAAGACGTCGAACACGCCCATCGCGATGTGGTCGGGCAGGTTGGGCAGGATGCCGGACATGCCGATGAACCGGATCTTGCCCTCGTCGCGCAGCCGGACCAGCTCCTCGACGGTGCCGCCCTGCTCCATCTCCTTCCGGCTGGGGGACATGTGCACCTGGACCAGGTCGAGTCGATCGGTCTGCAGGCGCCGCAGGCTCTGCTCGACGTCCGCCCGGACGTTGGCCGCGCTGTAGTCGTGGACGAATGGCGGTGTGGCGTCCGGTGGCGGGGACAGCGGGCAGCCGCACTTGGAGGCCAAGAAGTACTCATCCCGGCGGCCGCTGACGAAGCGGCCGATCAGTTCCTCGCTGCGGCCGTAGTCGACCGATGTGTCGATCAGGTTGACGCCGGCGTCGAGCAGCTGGTTGAGCACCCGGCCGGCCTGAGCGTCGTCGATCGTCGGTCCTCGCGGCGGGCCTCGGAGCTCCATCGCGCCATAACCGAGGATCGTCACCTCGGCTCCGGTACGCCCGAGGGTTCGCGTCGGGATCGCCACGACCAGGACCATATACCCGCCACGCGGTCTGAGCCCCGTCTTCCCGGATCGTCACTCAGCGCAGATCGTCACTCAGCGCAGATCGTCACTCAGCGCAACGCCGGGCTCATCATGGCGAGCGGCATCGCCCGCGGCGCCGGCGCCGAGCAGCGCGAGGATGTCGGTGCCGTAGCGCTCGATGAACGCGGGGCCGACGCCCCTGATCCGCGCGAGCGAGTCGAGTGAGTCCGGGCGAGTGGCCGCGATCGCGGTGAGAGTGCGATCGTGGGCAACGGTGAACGCGGGCTTGCCGTCCGCCACGCGCCGGCGCCACTCACGCAGTGCGGCGAACATCGGCTCATCCGCCGGTCCGAGCGCTGGCGTCTCGGGAACCGAATCGCCGATCGCTGCGTTACCTCGGCGGGCTGATCGCCTGGCGGGAGCGAGCGTCGCTGCGTCTGGGAGACCGATCGTGTCGGGGTCACAGATGTCGCAGCAGCGGCCAGTCGGCGCGCCCGCGCGATGATCGCCGAAGTGGTCGAGCAGGGTGCGACGGCGGCAGGCATCGGGAGCGCAGGCGAAGGCCCGGACCGCGTGGTAGTGGCGCCACGCCCGGTCACGGGCCTCGCGGCAGATCATGGTGAGCGCGCCGGTGGTGCCGGCGCCGGTCAACGTCACGGCCAGCCGGCCGCCTCGAGCGGGCTCGAGTCGACAGTAGCCGGCGCGCTCGGCGACCCCGAGGCAGATTCGCTCGCGGTCGTCGGATAGTGGGTCGAGCTCGAGCGTGTCGCGGGCGCCGGAGGCCTCGAGCCGGCGGACGAACGCGAGCACGTCGCTCGGCTCGATGGCGTCGCGCTTGATGAAGTTGATCAGCCGGCCGAGGTCGGAACGGCTCGACAGCAGGATCGCGCGCGCGGGGCGACCGTCACGGCCCGCGCGGCCGACCTCCTGGTAGTAGGCCTCGACGCTGGTCGGTATCGCCCAGTGGATCACGGCGCGAACGTCGGCCTTGTCAACGCCCATCCCGAATGCGTTGGTCGCGACGACGATCTCTGCGTCTCCGGTCATGAAGCGGTGCTGGGCCGAGGCGCGCTCATCGGGCGCCATGCCGGCGTGGTATCCGACCGCGAGCAGTCGCTCTGATCGCAGCAGCTCGGTCACCTCCTCCACGTCGCGCCGCGTCCCGCAGTAGACGATTGCGGGGCGCATGGACGTGTCCGACAGTGCCAGCGACAGGAGCGCGCCTTTGCGTGCTTTGGTCCCCGCCCCCTCGAGGCCGACCACGTCGAATGACAGGTTTGGCCGGTCGAACCCCGCCCGCAGGACGAACGGATCCCGCAGGCCGAGCCGGGTGACGATCTCACCGGCCACCTCCTCGGTCGCGGTCGCGGTGCAGGCCATCACGGTCGGAGAGCCAAGCCGGTCGATCACGCTGCGGAGCCGCAGATAGTCGGGACGGAAATCGTGGCCCCACTCCGACACGCAGTGGGCTTCGTCGACCGCGAACAGGTCCACGTGTCGCGCGGCCAGCGCGTCCATGAACGACGCCGAGGCAAACCGCTCCGGCGAGCAGAGCACGATCCGGCTGCGCCCGCCGCGCACATCCGCCAGCGCTTGGGTCACGGTGGCGCCGTCCATGCCGGAGGCGATCATCGACGCGGGGTGGCCGCCCCGGAGCAGACGCCGGTACTGGTCGGCCATCAGCGCGATCAGCGGTGAGACGACGACCGTCAGATCGGGTGAGGCGATGCCGGGCAGCTGGTAGCAGAGGCTCTTGCCGCCGCCGGTCGGCATCACCACCAGGCTGTCGCGGCCGCCGAGCACGGCCGCGACCGCGTCGCGTTGCCCGGACCGGAAGGCGTCGAGACCGAAGTGCGCCAAGAGGGCATCTGGGTCGCGTGGGCCGTGGTAACTGCGATCGACGGTGCCGACCAGCTCGTCGATCCGATCGAGACCGGCGAGCGCCCTGCGCGCCGCTGCGTCGTCCTCGATCATCGAGATCTGCCGCGGCTCGCCGGACTGGGCAGCCGCCAGCGCCGAGGCCAGCGGCGCCGCCTGATCGCGCTCGTCGGCGGAGAGCGTGCTCCACAGCGTCCGCAGCTCGCTCAGTTCCGACTGCGTCAACGCGTCCGAACGGCCCGCCTCGAGCCGAGGCAATAACGCGATCGCGCGCGTGGAGAACTCGCTCATGCCGGTCAGCCTAAGCGGTGACCATGACACGACCGATGGGCTCGTCCACGACGCCAGCGCCCATGTTGGGCACCGCCGCAAGGGGCTCCAATCCCGCGGCGGTGCCCACGTAGGACGCCTGGGGCACTCCCACATCGAAACCCGTCCCGCCGGCATCTCCCAGATTCCCGATGCGGCACGGACAGAAACTCGCTCTGGACGGCCGTTCTATCCGGCCGTCGTTCCGGGCATCGGCCCTGCGTTTCCAAAAACTGGAGCGCGGGTATATGGCTGGCGGCAAATCCGGGGTACGCGAGGAGGAAAAGGTGAAGAAGTCCACGGTTCCGTCGTCCACTCCCAAGCGGCGGGCGGCGCTCGCTCGAGTCCGAGCGTCGCTCGTGCTTCGCTGGCGGCGAACCATCGGGCTGGCAGCCGCGGGCCTCGCGGTCGCGCCCTTGGTGCTGCTCGGCACGGTAACCACGCCGCAGGCCGTCGCCGACACCGGGACCCAGATGGTTCCGGCCGTGCTGGCCGGGCTTCCGCTGGCCACCTCGCTCGGAGCCGCCCCGGCTGGTCAGGAGCTGACGATCGGCGTGTCGCTCCAGCGCCCGAACACCGCCGGCGAGGAGCAGCTCTACAGCGAGCTGTATGACCCGTCGAGCCCGGAGTACGGGCAGTTCCTCACGCCGGCCCAGTTTGATCAGGAGTTCGGAGTGTCGGCGGCAAATCAGTCGGCGGTCGAAAACTGGCTTCAGAGCGGCGGGCTGACGATCGACACCACCTCGGGCGCCGGCGACTACTTCACCGCACAGGGCACCGTCGCTCAGCTCGACCAGCTGTTCGATGTGCAGATCGGCAGCTACAGCTACAAGGGCACCAACTTCGTGGCCAACAACGTCCCGCCGTCGGTGCCCACCGACCTTCCAATCGACGCCGTGATCGGCCTCGATACCTATCGCGCGTTCAGCCTCGCTTCGCTCACCGGGCCGAGCAAGACGCAGACCTCGGTCGGCCCGCAAAGCGGGACCGAAGGCGTCCTTACGCCGCAGGACCTGTGGGGTGTGTACGACGATCCCGGCGCATCGGCGCTGACGAACTCCGCAGGAGGCAGCACCCCAGCCGCGCTCGAGAGCACGAAGACGGACTTCGGGCAGGGACAGACGATCGGCATCTTCGGCGAGGGGGAGACCTCGAGCGTCGTGGCCCAGCTGCGGTTGTTCGAGCAGGCGATGGGCTTCCCGAAGGTGCCCGTACGCGTGGTTCACACCGAGGGGGGACCCGACTCCGATTACGGAGACAACACCGGAGCGATCGAGTGGTACCTGGATTCGCAGGCCTCGACGGGCATGGCCCCCGACGTTTCCCAGCTCGATTACTACTTCGCCAAGTCCCTGTATGACGCGGACGTGTTCGAGGACTTCGACTACTGGGCCAACGACCCGAACGGACCTCGCGAGATGAACGCCAGCTTCGGCGAGTGCGAGGAGAACCCGACGAATCCCGTCACCGGCCCGCTCGCCCAGCAGCCCTATGGCACCGAGTTCGGGGACGAGCTCGAGGCGGTCGGTAACCCGATCCTGCGCCAGGCGGCGATCGAGGGACGCACGCTGTTCAGCTCCGCGGGTGATAACGGCTCGGGCTGTCCCCAGCTCGTCGCACCGGTCGCGGGCGCCGGCAACGGCGTCGCACCTCAGCCGGTGCCGATGGTCAACTTCCCGTGTGACAGCGAGTACGTGGTGTGCGTCGGCGGCACCGTCGTGTCGGTGAACGGGAGCTCCTACCCGCAGTCGGCCCAGCGCGCGGCCGAGACATCGTGGACCGACAGCGGCGGAGGCAGCAGCTACTTCCTCCCCGAGCCGGGGTTCCAGAGCGCCGTCGCGAACGTCGACCACCCGTGTCTCAGCACCCCGAGCGGAGACCTGTACGCGCCGGGCTCGGCGCCGACGTGCCGAGGTGTGCCCGACGTGGCGGACATGTCCGGCAACATCACCGGCGACGGCTACTTCATCTACATCGACGGCGAGCCGTCGAGTGAGGGAGGCACCAGCCTCTCGAGTCCGCTGATGGTCGGCCAGTGGGCGCGCGTGCAGGCGGCCGCCTCGAGCGCGGTGCAGAAGCGCGGCGGGCTCGGGTTCGCGGACGAGACCATCTACCGTCAGGCCTCGAGTGCCGACTCGTGCACCAGCAGCAACACCGCTCCGTGCACCTCCGGTACATACGCCCGGGACTTCTTCGACGTCACGCAGTCGGAGTACGGCGCGGGCAATGGCGCCTACCAACCCGGTCCCGGCTGGGACTACGCAAGCGGCTGGGGAGCGCTGAACGTCGCCAACTTCACCCAGGACGTCGACGGCACGACGAACGCAGCGGACTCCTACGCCGGGGCGGAGAAGACCGCGGCAGTAGTGAGCACGGCCTCCTCGACCAGCCCGGTGGGGAACGCCACCGACCCGATCGACGTGAGCCTCGGCAACGATGCCTCTCTCGACCTGACGGGCGCGACGCTGTCGGCGTCAGCCTCAAACGGGATCACCGCGACGCTCTCGGGCCCGGGCATCGGCGCCCTGCCGCCGCCCGACGCGACCGACGGCTCGAGCTTCTTCGTGGCCTGGCTCGACGGCGCCACCGTGTACTACGCACGCGCCGACGAATCGCCGACGGGCAGCTGGACGTACACCTCCGGCAACACCGGCACCTACGGACAGTCGTCGACCTACGGCTACAACGACACCTCCTCGAGCGCGGCCACCGGGAGCGTCGACACGGACACGGGCACGATCACGATCCACGTCCCGGACTCGGAGGTCGGCTCGCCAACGGCGGGGACGCTGCTGACGGTTCCGCAAGCGTTCGATCAGCTGGACGCGGGCACGCCGGCGGTCTCGCTCGATCTGACCACCGACAGTGCCGATGACCTCAAACCCGTGTCGCAGGACAGCGGCGCGTCGGTGTCGATCGGGCAGGCGGTGAAGGTCGGGTCCTAAGCGTCCTTCGCCCGAAGGGACACGAGCAGCTTGGACAAGAGCCGGTTCAGCTCCTGCTTGTCGGTCTGAGTGAGACCGTCCAGGAGCCCGCGCTCGCGCTCGGCGCCGATATCGATGTAACGCTCCATGACGGTCTGGCCGGCCCGGGTGAGCTCGAGCAGCACTCCGCGTCGATCGTTTGGATCCGCAGACCGCTGGATGAGTCCGCGCCGCTCGAGCTTGTCGAGACGGTTCGTCATCGCCCCGGTTGATACGTCGAGATCGCGGCAGAGCCAACCGTGCGAGCGGACGGTGCCGTGCAGGGCCATCATCACCTTCCACTCTTCCTTGGTCAAGTTGGCTTCGCCCAGGCTGGCGCGGAACGTGTTCTGCACGTAGCGATTGATCTTGTCCACCCGGTTGACGATCCCTTCGACGTCGGGGTCGATCTGCGGCCAGTTCTCGACAGCCCAGCGGACGTGCTCCTCGATCGGGTCGGTCGCACCGGGCGCACCTTCCCCGGTCGTCGCGATCGGCCGCGCGGGCTTCTGCTTGCTCATGACGCCGGGAAGTTTAGCTTCAAAAAAGGAGTAGCTTGACAAAAAGCTTTCTACAAAGTAATTTTATGCACAGTTACTTTGTCTAAAGCTAAAAGGAGGACGGGATGTGGATCCATCCTGAGACGGCTTGGCGGCTGGCCCGGGCGGAGATCGAGGAGTCGCGCTCCCGCATGCCGCGCGTACGAGCAGCCAGCGCAGAAGCGCCGGAGCGGCAAGGACGGAATGACACGACGCGCAAGCAGCGGATTGCGCGGCCGGCTCGCATCCGCACTGGTGTGCCAAGCAGAACCGGTCGCTGACGTGGACCAAGCTACGCTTGGGTGCCGTGCGGCTGTGCGCAGGGAAGGCAGTCCTGGCCCTCGTCCTCATCTTCGGTGCCCTGACCGCATCGGCGTGCGGCGGGGCACAGACGACGACCACGACTCGGACGATCACCCCCGCGACGACCCCGGCGGCCCCGGCGACGCAGACGACGCAGACGACGCAGACGAGGCAAGGCACGTCCACCGCAACCACCGGTCAGACAACATCGTCGCTGCCCCGCGTCGGTACGAGCCAGCGCGTCAAGGCGCCGGGCACGACGATGGTCGTGACCATCCGATCCCTGATCGATCCGCTACGCAACTCGGGCGCTCACCTCGTCCCGGGCACGCAGGCGGTGGCGATCCTGGTGAGCGTCAAAAACGCGGGGCCGGGCGGGTATGACAGCTCGAGCACCGGCGACTTCTCGCTCGACTCGGCCGCGGGTCAGGCCACGCCGGTGTTCGTGGCCAGAGGCGTATGCCAGACGCCTCTGCAGGACTTCATGAACGCGATTGGCCCGGGGGAGACGCGGACGGGGTGCGTCGCCTTCTCGGTTCCGAACGGCCAGCGGCCCACCACGGTCGGCTTCGCTCCCGACGGTGGGCAAGGCGGCCCCCGCCGCCTGTGGTCAGCCGGGTGAAGCCGCTGATCATCCGATGAACTCACGCGGCTGATACGGCTCCTCGAGCGTCGCGATCTCGGCGTCAGAGAGCTGCACCTCCACGGCCGCGACCGCATCGTCGACGTGGTGGATCTTGGTGGCGCCGATGATCGGCGCCGTGACACCGGGCTTGCTCAAAAGCCAGGCCAGCGCGATCTGGGCTGGTGCGACGCCGCGCGCGGAAGCGAGCTCGCGAACCCGATCGATGATGTCGAAGTCGACGGGCCGGCCGTACATCGCCTGACCCGCGCGAGCCGCGGAGGCGCGGACCGTCAACGCCTCGCCTTCCCGCGTGTGGGTGCCGGCCAGGTAGCCCTGGGCGAGCGGGCTGTAGGGGGTGATCCACACGCCCTGGTCGAGGCACTGGGGGATCATCTCGCGCTCCTCCTCGCGGTAGAGCAGGTTGTAGCGGTCCTGCATCGAGACGAACGGCGTCCACCCGTTGCGCAGCGCCGCTCCCTGAAGCTTGGCGAACTGCCAGGCGCGCATCGCGCTGGCGCCGACGTAACGCGCCTTGCCGGAGCGGACGATCTCGTCGAGCGCCCGCATCGTCTCCTGCACCGGCGTCTCCGGGTCGAAGCGATGGATCACATACAGGTCGACGTAGTCCATGCCGAGGCGCTCGAGCGAGGAGTCGACGGACGCGAGCACGTGCTTGCGGGACAGGCCGCGGCCGTTGGGGCCGGGGGTCGTCGGATAGAAGACCTTGGTCGCGACGACGCACTGCTCGCGGCCGATCAGCTTGCGCAGCAGCCGGCCGGTGACGATCTCGCTGGCGCCGTCGGCGTACATGTCGGCGGTGTCGAAGAACGTGAAGCCGGCCTCGATCGCGCGGCGCACGATCGGCTCGGCGGCGCGCTCGTCGAGCGCCCACGCTCGGTGGGGCTCGGCGCCGTAGCTCATCATGCCCAGCGCCAGGCGCGAGACGAACAGACCGCTCCCACCCAGCCGAGCCTGGGGCAGCAAATTTTTATAAGAAACGTCTTGACTCTTATCAACGGACATGCTTAGATACGCATCGACTCTAATGAAGAGTCGCGACCAACCACCAGGAGCCCACCATGATCCTCCTCATCAAGTACGTCGTCCGTGCCTTTCAGCGCCGCCAGGCCAAGAAGTCGGCCTGACCGCCGGCGGCTGATCAAGCCCGGATTTCGCAGGCAGCACACATAGACCCGGATCGGCCACGCGTCGATCCGGGTCTTTTCGTTCGCTCAAGGCCCCGCAGGGCTCTTCAGCACCAGCGGGAGGAAGACCTCGTCGACGATCTCCTCGAGCGACTGCTGGGAAGGCGGCTGGTGGGTGAGGATCAGCTCGTGGCGCAGGAGGTCCAGCGGCAACCGGGCGACGCGGGCGGGTACGTCAGCGCGAGCCTCGCCCCGCCCGACGCCCCGCTCGAGCACGGTGCCGATCACCTCGCCGCCACCCCGCATGATCTGCTCGAGAGTCGGGTTGAACGTCTGCTCGTCGGCCAGCAGGTCGCCGAGGATGCCGATGACCGTATCCGGCCCGAGGTCGATGATCCGCGCTGACGCGCGCCGGAGGATCGCGAGGACGTCGCCGCGCACCGTGCCCGTGTCCGGGATCCCCCCGGTGAGCACGGGCTGGTGGTGGCGCATGGCGGCGATCACCAGATCGGGCCGGCTGCGCCAGCGGCGATAGATGACCGCGCGGCTGGTGCCGGCGCGCTCGGCGACGCGCTCCATCGTCAGCTTGCCGTAGCCGGAGGTCTGTAGCTCCTCCCAGGCGGCATCGAGCAGCGCGTGCTCGAGCGTTGTGCCGCGGCGGCGAGTTCGGGCGGCGGGTCGTGGGGCGGTGCCCGCGGCCTCCTCGGAGCGCCCTCGGCCAGAGGGCGCCGAAGTTCTTTTAGGAGACATCTTGACTCTTATCGGTCCGGTGTGATTAGATGCAACGCGTCTCTTATAGTACTGCCAGGGAATCTCGAATGTCAATCATCACAGAACCGATCCGTCCGTCGGCACAAACCGATCAGCGCGGCGCCGAACATACATCGCGCCGCTGGTTGCCGCTGGCGGTGATCGCCTCAGCCCACCTGATGGCGGTGCTCGACATCACCGTCATGTTCGTGGCGCTGCCCTCCGCACAGCACGCGCTCGGCATGTCGGTCGGCGCCCGCCAGTGGGTGCTCACGGCCTACACGCTGGCGTTCGCGGGCCTGCTGCTGCTTGGCGGCCGCCTGGCCGACCGCTTCGGGGCGCGGCGGACGCTCGTCATCGGCGTGATCGGCTTCGCCGCCGCCTCCGCCTTCGGCGGAGCCTCGTCCGACGGGGCGATGCTGATTGCTGCGCGCGCCGTGCAGGGAGCGTTCGGCGCCGTCCTCGTGTCCTCGACCAAGTCGCTGCTGGTAACCGTGTACACCGACGAGCGGGAGCGGGCGCGCGCGCTGAGCATCTTCGGGGCGACGCTGACCGCCGGGATGGCGCTCGGATTGATCCTGGGCGGAGCGCTCACGAGCGGACCCGGCTGGCGGTGGTGCCTGTACATCAACGTCTTCGTCTGCCTGATCGCGGTTCCCGGCGCGCTGAAGGTGCTTCCTGCGCTGGCGCCGCGGCCGGCCGTGCGCCTGGACCCGGCGAGCGCCCTGCTGTGCTCGCTTGGGATGGTCGCGCTGGTGTACGGGCTCGCCGAGGTCACCTCGACGGGCTGGGGCTCGGCGCAGGTCGTCGGCTCGCTGGTCGCCGCCGCGTTGGCGCTGATCGTGTTCGTCGCGAGGCAGGCGGGCAAAACCAACGGGCTGCTGCCACTGCGGGTGGTGCGCGACCGTACCCGTGGCGGTGCGCTGATCGCGATGGTGGTCAACGGTCTCAGCACGGTCGGGATGATGCTCATCCTCACCTATCAGCTCCAGACGGTCCTTCACTACTCGCCCCTGCGCACCGGCCTGACGCTGATCCCGTTCGCGGTCGCGGCGGCCTGCGGCTCGATGCTGATCGCCCGGCGCCTCATGGCCCGCGTCGCGCCCCGCTGGCTGATCGGCGCTGGGATTGCGCTGAGCGCCGCGGGACTGGTTCCGCTGGTGGGGATGACGGCGAGCGCTCACAGCATCACGCTGATCCTGTTCGCCGAGGTGATCGAGGGCGTCGGCACGGGGCTGGCCGGGCCGCCGATCCTCGCCGCCGCCCTGCGCGCCGTCGCGCGCGAGGACACCGGCGCCGCGTCGGCCGCCTCGAGCGCGGCCGGACAGCTCGGCTCCTCGATCGGCGCCGCATTGCTCAACACGATCGCCGCCACGGCCACCGCGGCTTACATCGCCGCCCGCGCGACGGTGCACGCCACGGCGATCGTGCAGAACGACGCCATCGTCCACGGGTACACGATCGCCGCCGCCTGGGGCGCCGGCATCCTGTTCGCCCTCGTCGTCCCGATCGCGATCATGATCAACGCGCGGGCCCCCCGGCCATGAACGTCGTCACGGTTCGCGGCCTGCACAAGCGCTACGGCGATCGCGAGGCGGTCCGAGGCATCGACCTCGAGATCCACCGGGGCGAGATCTTCGCCTTCCTCGGTCCCAACGGCGCCGGCAAGACGACGACCGTCGAGATCCTCGAGGGCTTTCGTCAGGCCACGAGCGGCGACATCGACGTGCTCGGCCGCGACCCGTGGCGGGCGCCCGGAAGCTGGCGCGCGCGCCTCGGGATCGTTCTCCAGGAATCGGAGGCCGAGCCGGGTCTGAGCGTGCGCGAGTGCTTGGCGCTGTATGCCGGCTACTACCCGGCCCCGCGCGACGTCGAGGAGACGCTGGCGCTCGTCGCGTTGACCGGCCAGGCCGATCAGCGTGCGACGTCGCTGTCGGGTGGTCAGCGCCGGCGTTTGGACGTCGCGCTGGCACTGATCGGCGATCCCGAGCTGATCTTCCTCGACGAGCCGACGACCGGGTTCGATCCGGCGGCGCGTCGCGCTGCCTGGGAGGTCATCGGCGGATTGCGCGAGCTCGGCAAGACCGTCTTGCTCACGACCCACTACATGGAGGAGGCAGAACGGCTGGCCGACCGGATCGCCGTGATCGCCGCCGGGCAGATCGTCGCCGAAGGCACGCCCCAGACGCTCGCGGGCCGCCAGCTTCAGGCCGCTCAGATCGCGTTCACGCCGCCGGCGTCCGACCTGCCGGCAAGCCTGGCCGACCGCGTGGAAGACCTGAGCGACGGACGGAAGCTGCTCAGAAGCGCCACCGTCGCCGCGGACCTGCACCAGCTGGCGGGATGGGCGCTCGAGCGCGGACTCGAGCTCGACGACCTCGAGGTCACCCGCCCGACGCTCGAGGACGTCTACCTCCAGCTGACCACCGAATCCGACGAACCGAACGGGAGCTGACCATGACCTGGCTCGCCCACCTCCTGCACCAGACCCGCTACGAGATGCTTACCGCCAGTCGCAACCCGCGCGCGCGGTTCTTCACGTTCATCTTCCCGGTGCTGCTGCTCGTGATCTTCGCCGGCGTGTTCCACGGCACCACGACCGTGGACGGAGTCCAGGTCAAGCTCTCGCGCTACTTCTTCTCGGGGATCCTCGCGATGTCGATCGTGCTCGCGTCCTACGCCAACCTGGTCGTGGCGATCGCCACGCTGCGTGAGACCGGCGTGCTCAAGCGCCGTCGCGCCACGCCGGTTCCGGCTGCCACCCTGATCGGAGCCCAGGCAGTAAACGCAGTGGTCACGGTCGCGATCATGACGACCATCCTGCTCGTGATCGCCAAGCTGCTGTACGGCATCGGCCTGGCGCCTGGGGCGATCGCGGCGACCGCGTGCACGGCGGCGGTCGGCGCGCTCGCGTTCGCCGCCATCGGCTACGCCGTGTCCGGTCTGATCGGGTCGCCGGAGGCCGCCCAACCGATCGTGCAGGCGACGACAATGCCGCTTTGGTTCCTGTCTGGCGTGCTGATCCCGACCGAGAATCTCAGTCCGGCGCTGCGGACGATCGGGAAGGTGTTCCCGGTCGAGCACCTCGCGGCGGGATTGCACCTCGCGTCGGTGCACTCCACTTTCGCGAGCTCGATCTCGATGACGGACCTGCTCGTACTTGCCGCCTGGGGGATTGCCGCGGCGGCGCTCGCCGGGTGGCGGTTCAGCTGGTTCCCGAGCACGGCGACCGCGTGAGCTCGCCGTCCAGGCACTGCTCGACGGCGAGCTCGCGCCAGCGGTCGAGTCGTCCGCCGAGACCGGCCCGCTCGAGGTAGTCGAGGTCGAGCTCGGAGGCGGGCGCCCCGTCGGAGAGCAACTCGGCCTCGAGCTCCTCGACCAGAACGTTCGCGACGTAGGTGGCCGAAACCGCGTCGAACGGCAGCTTCAGCCACTCGCTTCCATGATGGCCGGCGACCGCCTCCGTCACCGGGTGGGGGAGGCCCCACAGGGCCAGAAGGTGCGCGCCGATATCCGCGTGCGTGACGCCGTGGCGCTCGCGCTCCACCAGATGCAGCGGACGCACCTGTTCGCGGGCAGCCGTGATCAGCTCGGCGAGTCCAGCACCGTCCTGGGCCGCGAGAACGAGCAGTCCGATGTCGTGCAGGAGGCCGGCGGTGAACGCGCTCTCGCCCCTGCCGGCGTCCGTCTCCGTGGCCACGGCGGCGGCGACGCGGGCGACCCGGGTGCAGTGTGCTTGCAGCGTCTCGAGCTCGAATCCGGGGATCGCCGGGTCAACGCTGAGCTCGCTGACCGCCTCGGTGTGGAGCACGAGCGCGCGGAGCGTCTCGGTGCCGAGGTAGGCGACCGCTTCGCTGACCTTCGAGACGGGGGAACGACGCCCGAAGTAGGCGGAGTTCGCCAGCTGGAGCACCTTTGCCGCCATCGCCATGTCGGTCTCGACGATCCGGGCGATGTCCGCGGCGCCCGCTCGGCCGGAGCGGAGAAGCTCGGTGAGCTGGGCATAGAGACGCGGGACGGATGGGAGGGCCGATGCTCCGATTGGTCGGCGGTCGAGCTCGACCCGCTTGGCGAGATCCTGAAGCGCGCACGAGCGCTCGATCACTCGCGCGAGCTCTCCGGTCTCGCACGGCTTGGCGATCAGCCGGTGGGCAGCGCCCGCCGCCCGAGCCACGACCTTGACGTCGGCGTGTCCCGAGAGCACGATCCGAATCGCCGCCGGGCAGCGCTCGCGAGCCAGTTCGAGCAACGTGGCGCCGTCCATGCCGGGCATCCTCAGGTCGGAGATGAGAACGTCGGGTGGCTCGGTCTCGAGCGAGGCGAGCGCCTGCTCGCCGCTGGGCATGAAGCTCATGGCCCAGCTATGGCGATACGCCCGGAGGCCGTCGCGCAGACCATCGAGCAGGAACTCGTCGTCGTCGACGAACGTGACGCGCTTCATCGGGACGCCGTCTCGGGGTCGAACGCGCGAAGCGGTTCACGGACGCCCTCGGCACCGATGTTCCTGATCCGCTCGACCAGGCGCTCGGTCACCCGCTGTCCGCGGGCCAGGAGCAGCTCGCCGCGCACGCTGCGCGCGTCGTCGGCGAGCGTCATGCCGACCCGGAGCTCGGCGACGACCAGCTCGCGAACGACGGCGGCCTCGGCGCCGATCACGCCGGCCAGCGTGTCGAGCAACTGCCGGTCGTAGCGTTCGCGGCTCCGCATCGCGCCGACCGCCACCGTGCCAGAGGCGCCCTGTGACTCGAGCTCGACGTAATCGACCGCGATCCGCAGGACCCGGGCACCGATCGGCGCGCCGGACGGATCGCCGGCGGGCCGCGCCGCGTCCAGGATCTCGAGTACGCCCTCCAGGCGCGGGATCTTGCTGAGCAGCTGGCGGGTCACCGCCGGCACGCGCGCGACCATCGCGGCCTCGCTCGGGGTGAGCCGGGCGCCGGCGTACACCTTCTCTGCCGTCGCCTGCGGCAGAGTGACCGCGCCGATGTCGGCGAGCATCGCCGCCACCTCTATCTCCCAGCGGTTACGGAGTTCGGCGGCTCGGGCCAGCCGGCCGGCGAGCTCCTTGACGCGGCCGCCGCGTCCGAACGCCGCGGGGTTGGCCAGGGCGAGGACCTCGGCGAGAGCATCGACGCTTCCGCGCAGCGTTTCCTCGAGGAGCACGCGCTCGGCCGTCTGGAGGCGATGCTGGCCGAGCGCCGCGACGCACGCGCCGAGCAGCTCCTGCGTCTCGCACGGCTTGGTCAGAAACCGAAACAGCCGGGCGCCGTTGACCGCCCGGATCGCCGCCTGGAGGTCGGCATGACCGGTCAGCAGCATGCGAACGGCGTCCGGGGCAATCGTGCGCGCCGAGCGCAGGAAGTCGGCGCCGCTCATCACCGGCATCCGCATATCGGAGATCACGATCGCGAACGCGTCGGGCTCGGCGCGGAGGATGGCCAGCCCGTCGGACCCGGAGCCGGCGACGCTCACTTCGAAGCTGCGGCCCAAGACGTCCCGTAGCCCCTCGAGCACGAGCGGCTCGTCATCGACGCAGAGCACCCGCGGGCGCGACCGCGTCTTGTCGCCCGAGAGCTGCGCGTCGGTCATCACGCGGCTCGCGTGAGCTCCGAGCAGGCTTGCTCGAGCGGTAGGCGGATCGTGAACGCGGCGCCGTGGCCGGGCTGGCTGACGCACTCGAGCGAGCCGCCGTGGCGTTCGACCGCGGTCAGAGCGAGCGCCAAACCCTGTCCGGTGCCCTTTCCGACCTCTTTGGTCGTGAAGAACGGCTCGTACATGCGCTCCTGAAGCTCGAGCGGGATCCCCGGCCCGTCGTCGGCGATCTCGATCTGAACCTCCGCCCCGACGGTGCGCGTGGAGATCCGGATCACGCCCAGCCGGCCGGTCTCGGATACCTGCTCCTCGAGCGCCTGGGCCGCGTTGATGATCAGGTTCAGGAACACCTGATTGAGTTCGCCGATATTGCAGGTGACCGCGGGAAGCGGGCCGAGCTCGAGTGACACGTCCGCCACGTACTTGTATTCGTTTCGGCACACCGCGAGCGTCGTCTCGATCGCCTCGTTGATGTCGGCCGGAGCCGACTCGGTGCACGAGGCATATGAGAAGCGTTTCATCGCCTGCACGATCGACCTGACCCGGGCGATCCCGTCGGTGGTCCTGGCGAACGCGACGGGGATCCGCTCGCACAGGTAATCGACCTCGGCCCGCTCCTCGGCCTCGCGCATGATCCGGCGTCGCTCCTCGACTGGAATCGGCGCCGCGCCGTAGAGCGTCTCGCGGTACTGCCAGGTCAGGCGGAGCAGCTGGTCGACCGCATCCTCGAGGAACGTGACCGAATCTCCGACGAACTGGAGCGGCGTGTTGATCTCGTGCGCGATACCGGCCGACAGCTGTCCGACCGCCTCAAGACGATGCGAGACGCGCCGGTCGAGCTCGAGGCGCTTGCGCTCCCGTTCCAGCTCCTCGCGGTCGCTGATCTGCCCCGCGGACACCGCCCCGCGTGGGGCCGCGCCAACCGGCGCCGGCTCCTTGCGGGCGATCGACGTGCCGTCGGCGCACCAGCGCCGAACTTCGCGTTCGTCGCTCGTCGGGCCCCCGAGCAGGTATCCCTGTGCCGCGTCGAGGCCAAGCTCGCGCAGCGCGTCGAGATCTTCTCGCCGCTCGACGCCTTCGCCGATCACGGTCGATCCGAGCTCCCCGGCCAGCGCGACAAACGCGCTGACCGCGGCGCGCCGACCCGGGTCGTCTGCGACGCCATCGATCAGCCAGCGGTCGAGCTTGATGAAGTCGGGGCGCAGCTCGAGCACGTGGCGCAGCGACGCGTACCCGGCGCCGACGTCGTCGACGGCGATACGCAGCCCCCGCTGGCGCAGGGGCGTGAGCTCCTGCTGAAGTACGGCGTAGGCCTCGATCGCCGAGTGCTCGGTGACCTCGACGACGATCCTCGGCCACGGCACGTCCTGGCCGCCGCCGGCATGCCGAGCGAGCTCGAGCAGCGCGGCCGGACTCGAGTTCAGGGCCAGGAACTGCCCCGGAGCGAGCCGGGGGAGGATCTCGCATGCCCGGCGCATGGCGAGGCGCTCGAGCTCGACGCCGAGTCCGACCCGATCGGCGGCGGCGAAAGTCTCGTCCGGGCACTCAAACGGGCCGGGAAAGCGGGCGAGCGCCTCGAGTCCCACGCACCGATCGCCGGCCAGCTCGAACACCGGCTGATACGCGATGCCGAACTCCCCGGCGTCGATCAGGTTCGAGATCGCGGCCCGCAGATCCTCGCGCCGGCGCTCCTCCTCCAGGTCGTGGATGATCAGCTCGCCGAGCATCGAGAGCAGGCGGACGGCGCACGGGTCGAGCCTGGGATCCGGCGCGTGGCTGACGCCGGCGAGTGCCCCGTACAGCGTCCCATCCGACAGTTGGATCGGAACACCGACGTACGCGCCGATCCGGGCGTGCCGGGTAACGAACAGGTCGGACACGCGCTCGTCGGCCGACGTGTCGCGGATCACGTTGGCAATGGCGCCCGCCGCCATCCGGTGGTCAAAGGTCGCGTCGGCGGGCAACCCGTGCGTATGTGAGAGGTTGAACGACTCCGAGTCTCCCGACACGGCGCGATACAGGCGCCGTCCATCCCGGAACTCCGAGAGATATGCAACGTCGAGCGACAGTTGACGGTGAGCGAACTCAACGATCCGCTCGACCCTCGCCTCCCGCTCGCGCAACCCGGCGAGCAGTCTGTTCACGGCAAGCATTCCTTGTTGGACTGGAGCCGGCGCGGCGAGCTGTCGCCGCAACCGGTGGACGCTCCCAGTGATCGGCTTCTCCCAGGCCGGCTTTGACGCGCTCGCCGGAGGATTAGAGGGATGAATCTCGTCTCCCCCGTTTGGTGGAGGTCGCCGGGAGAAGCGGCGCCGCGCGCCGGATTGGGGCGTACTCTGACTACTCTGGTTTATCTGAGGATCGCCGACAATCGGGCGATCCGATCAGTCTCATGGCCTCGCCTGTGTCGGTATACGTTGCTGATGATCACCCGGTATTCCGGGAGGGGCTCACGCGCGCGGTTTCCGAGCACCCCGACTTCCAGCTCGCCGGCGAGGCGCCGGACGGTCGGGTGGCGCTCGACGAGATCCGTGCACTCCGCCCACACGTCGCGCTGATCGACGTCACCATGCCGGAGCTCGACGGCGTCGCGGTCCTGGGAGCGATCATGGATGAGGGATTGCCGACCAAGGTGGTGCTGCTGTCCGCGTATCTCTCCGCCCACGCGGTGTTCAGCGGGATGTCGCGCGGGGCGTCGGGATATCTCACCAAAGCTGCCGATCGCGACACGATCCTCGAGTCGCTCGGCGCCGCGGCGCGGGGCGAGGTGCAGATGCCGCCCGAGGTGCAATCCGAGCTGATCGGCGAGCTTCGCCGGCACGTTGCGAGCGATCGGCCGCGACTGACACCCCGGGAATCCGAGGTGCTTCGAATGGTGGCCGAGGGTCTCTCCACGCCCGAGATCGCTCGCCAGCTCGTCCTGGGCTCCGCGACGGTCAAGAGCCATCTCCAGACGCTGTACGACAAGCTGGGTGTGTCGGACCGCGCCTCGGCCGTCGCGGTCGCGATGCGCCAGGGCATTCTCGACTAAGGCACCGCCGTCAGGCGCCGCCGACCATTTGGATGAACGAGATGGGCATCGTCCCGCGTGGCGCCGGGTATACAGCGGCCAGGATGCCGGATCGAGAGGCAACGCCGAGGCCTCCTTTCGATGACGCGCCCTCGGCAGCACAGCTGGCTCGCCTGGTTCGCGCCGTCCAGGATCTCTCGAAGGCGCGGTCGCTGCCCGACGTGCAGCGCGTGGTTCGGACGGCGGCCCGCGAGTTGGCCGAGGCCGACGGCGCCACGTTCGTGCTGCGCGATGGCGAGGAGGTCCACTACGCCGACGAGGACGCGATCGCGCCCCTGTGGAAGGGCCGGCGCTTCCCGATCGATCACTGCATCAGCGGCTGGTCGATGACCCATGGCTCGACGGTCGTGATCGAGGACGTTCGACGCGACGAGCGCATTCCTCAGGACGCGTACGGCCCGACGTTCGTGCGGAGCCTGGTCATGGTGCCGATCCGTCCCGAGCAGCCGCTGGGTGCGATCGGGACGTACTGGGCTGAGTCGGTCAAGCCATCGCCGGCCACCGTCGAGGTCGCGCGGGCGCTCGCCGACTCGACCGCGATCGCGATGGAGCACGTCCAGCTGCTCGCCGAGCTGGAGGCGGAGGTCGCCTCACGCACGAAAGATCTGTCCCGGCGCATGGCCCAGCTCCAGCTGTGCGCGCGTAAGCGAAGGATGCTCGCGGCGGAGGCGATGCACGCCGAGGAGCGAGAGCGGACGGTGCTGTCCGAGCTCATCCACGACGACGCCCTGCAGTACGTGCTGGCTGCCCGACAGGAGCTCGCGGAGGCGGCCAAGGGAGACCCAGCCGCGCTGGACCGCGCCCGTCCGCATCTCGACGCCGCCCATCGCAGCCTGCGGACGCTGGCGTCGGACCTCTCGCCGGTCACCTTGCAGTCCTCGAGCCTCGGTGAGTTGGTCGGCGCCGTGGTGTCGAGCGCCGCGGAAGGTCGCGACTGGACCGTGGTGACGCAGCTCGAGGAGGGCATCCGCCCGGCGCACGGACAGTTCGTGCCCCGCGCCGCACGCGAGCTGCTCGCCAACGTGGCCAAGCACGCGCAGGCGCGGAAGGTGACCGTGACCCTCGAGGAGGTCGACCACACGGTGGAGTTGTGCGTGCGGGATGACGGCGTCGGCTTCGACCCCGACGATCTCGGCGACGCGCTCCGCGCCGGGCACATCGGACTGGCTTCGCTCCAGAGCCGAGCGGAGGCCCTGGGCGGGACCCTCGTCGTCCAGTCGGACCGGACTGGCACTCGGGTCATCGTGCGCGTTCCCGCCGCCGGATAGGCGCTCCTGCGGGTGGTCTCGCGCCTGCCCGCGACCAGTAAGGTCACGACGGGAGCGCGATCTTGAGACGAAGCGACAGCCGGATCCTGACCACCCACGTGGGCAGCCTCGCGCGGCCACACGAGCTGCTCGACGCGATCAAGGCTCGGGAGGAAGGGGGCGGAGAGGACGGGGCGATCGACAGCCTGGCGATCGACAGCCTGGTGAGCGCGGCGGTCACCGACGTCGTGCGCCGTCAGGCCGAGGCCGGGATCGACATCGTGACCGACGGCGAGCAGAGCAAGCTTGGCTTCTACCAGTACCTGGTCTCGCGCCTGGACGGCATGGAGAGCCGCCCAGGTCGCGTGGCGCTGCCGGCGTCGTGGCAGCTCGAGGTCGACATGTTTCCGGACTACTACGCGGAGTACTTCGGGAAGTACTCGTCAAGCTCGAGCCCGACGGCGGCGAACACGATCGTGTGCACCGGTCCGATCTCGTACAAGGGTCACGAGGCCGTGGTCCGGGACATCGAGAACCTCAAGACGGCGCTCGGCGAGGTCGACGTCGAGGAGGCGTTCATGCCAGCGTCCGCGCCACACGAGCTCGGGAGCAACGAGTATTACGGCTCGTCGGAGGAGTACGTGCTCGCGATCGCCGAGGCGTTGCACGAGGAGTACCGCGCGATCATCGACGCCGGGCTGATCCTCCAGGTGGACGACCCGTTCCTGATCGACCTGCTGATGGACGAGCGGGAACCGGCGCAGCGGCGCGCGATCGCGCAGGCGCACGTGGAGGTCGTCAACCACGCCCTGCGCGGCTTGCCCGTCGAGCGAGTCCGGCTTCACACCTGCTATGGACTCAACCACGGGCCGCGGCTGCACGACGCGCCGCTGGCGGACGTGGTGCCGCTGATGCTTCAGATCAACGCCGGCGCATACTCGTTCGAGGTGGGGAATCCGCGCCACGCGCACGAGTGGCGCGTGTGGGAGGACACTCCGCTCCCCGACGGGAAGATCATCATTCCGGGCTTTCTGTGTCATGCCCACAACTTCGTCGAGCACCCGCAGCTGATCGCGGACGGGATCGTCACCTACGCCCGGCTGGTTGGGCGCGAGAACGTGATCGCCGGCGCGGACTGCGGCTTCTCCTCGCGCGCGGTCTACCGCACCGAGGTTCACCCGACGGTCGTGTGGGCCAAGTTCCGAGCGCTGTCCGAGGGGGCGCGGATCGCCACCGAGCAGCTGTGGCGAACCTAAAGCGCTGCGCGGATCGCGTCGGCGAACGCGTCCGGCGCTTCGAGGGGTACGAAATGCCCGACCCCGGGAACCTCACGCACGGTGGCGTCGGCAAAGAACCCGGGTAGCCGGTCACCCCACTCGCGCGGGAACAGAGGATCGAACTCGGGCCAGAGCACGGTCGTCGGCACGGTGATCGGCTCCGGGGGCGACTCGGTCAGCTCGGCCAGGCTCCTCGCGATCGTGCCGGACCCGGCGCGATACCACGCGATCGAGGCGGTGAAGGCGCCGGGCGCGCCGTACAGGCCGACGAGACGATCGAGCGCGCCATCCGGGAGCTCAAACGACGGCCCCGACCAATGTGACCAGAAGTGGCGAAGATACGCGCGGACGGCCGGCGCCCGCCCGTCGATCAGCTGATCGGCCAGGGGCAGCTGGTGAAACGCCTGGTACCAGAACTCCTCCTGGGCCTTGGGCGTGAGGACGCGGTCGCCGGCTCCGGGCACCGGCGGCGCGATGACGAGCGCACGAACCCGATCCGGCGTGGTGCGCGCGACGGTCTGCGCGACGCGACTGCCAACGTCGTAGCCGGCCACCACCGCCGGCGCGAGCTCGAGCTCGTCGATCAGGCCGACGACGCTGCGTGCCTGCGCGGCGGCCGAGTAGTCCTCCGCGGGAGGCTTGGGGTGCTTGTCCGACTGACCGAAGCCCCGGAGGTCGGGTGCGACCACGTCGGCGAGGCCGAGCAACCGAGGAGTGACGTCGCGGTAGTCGCCTCGGTCGCCCGGCCAGCCGTGGAGCAGGACGACGGCCGCGCCCGAGCCGGAGCGGTCATAGGTCAGGTGAAAGCCATCCACGGGGGCAGAAGTCGGCATCTCTGGGCGGAGAGCCTACGGGCTGAACTAGGATCGCTCGTCGTTCACCGCGTTTCAGGAGGGGCCATGCCGCAGGTCGATGTCGATGGGCTGACGATCAACTACGACGTCCAAGGGGACGGCGAGCCGCTCCTGCTGATTCCGTACCTGGGCGCCGATCACGCATGCTTCGCGTTCCAGCTCCCGGCCTACACCGAGCACTTCAGCTGCATCTCGCTCGATCTGCCCGGCTCCGGGGAGAGCGACAAGCCGGCGGGCCCGTATTCGATGCAGACGTATGCCGATCAGGTGGGCGGCTTCCTGGCCGCGATCGGTGTCGAGCGCGCGCACGTGGCGGGAGTCTCGCTCGGCGCCGCGATCGGCATGGAGCTCGCCGCGCGGCGTCCCGAGCTCGTGAAGACGCTGTCGCTGCACAGCGCGTGGCACCGCACCGACGAGTACCTGCGCACGGTCCTCGGGCTCTGGCGTTGGGCGGCCGGCGCGCTGCCGACGGTGGCCGACGCCGTGATCGAGAGCATCTTCCCGTTCTGCTTCACGCCGGAGATGTACGACGAGCGGCCGGACTACGCGCAGGCCCTGGCCGACTTCGTCCGGGGCCGTCCGGCCCAGCCGCGCGAGGCCTTCCTGGCCCAGAGTGACGCGGTGCTCGCACACGACGCGACATCGGCGCTCGGCCAGATCCAGGCTCCGACGCTCGTGACGTTCGGCGCCCACGATCTGGTCACATCCACGCGGTTCGCCGAACCACTGACCGGCGGGATCGCGGGCAGCGAGTTGATCGTGTTCGACCACCTCTCGCACGCGGGACTGCACGAGGACCCCGACGCGTTCAACGGCGCGACGGTGGCCTTCCTGCTGCGCCACAGCGGATAGCGCGGATCACAACCGCCCGCTCGTGAACGGACCGAGACCGGGCTGCGTCCATGCGGCCCGGTCTCGGGGAAAAGCCGATCGATCGCGGTGATCAGCCCTAGTGACGGGGGGTCGCGAGCAGGCCGTCCGTGTTGCCAGTATTGGTGTCGGTGTAGAAGCCGACGAGCTGGCCCTGGTCGTTGACGCCGTTGATCGTCGTGCCGCCGACGCCGTTCGGGTCGTTGACGGTCTGGAACCCGTGCTGTGGGGTCCACGTGAACCCGTACTGCGAGTTGCCGACCTGGTAGACGCCCACGACCTCGTCGCTGTCGTTGATCCCGAGGGCCTGGGTCATGCTGGAGCCCGGCACGTTCAGGATGGTCACGCGGCCGTCGCGCTTGAGCAGGTAGCCGACGGTGTTGCCGTTGGAGGCGTCGCCCGTGTTGTCGGTCCCGAACCCGGCGATGTCGCCGTTGTTGTTGATCCCGGCCGCGGTCGGGTTGGTGATCCCGTTCGGCGTGATCTCCTTGTACTGGTTGCGGGCGATGTTGAACGAGTAGGCGTGGGTGTTGCCGGCGCCGTCGACGTAGAAGCCGACCGCGACGTCGCTGTCATTGACGCCCAGCAGCTGGTCCATCGGCGGGGACGCCGGGTTGGTGGTCGGGAAGTCGCCATCGAGGAAGTAGCCCTTGTAGGAGACGAACGCACGGTTGTCGTTCACCGGCGGGTTATTCCCGACGGACGCGTTGTTCATGCTCGACCAGAAACCGACGGTCACGCCCTTGTCGTTCAGGCCGGTGACCTGAGTCTGGATCGACTCGGGCCAGTTCTCGTTCATGTACCGCTGCTGACCGTGCTGGGCGAAGAGCAGATAGCCCTGGTTGGGATGCCCCTGGGCGCCCGACCCGAAGTAACCGGCGATCACTCCGGCCTTGTTGATGCCGAGCAGCTGATTGAACGTGACGTCTTTCTGGTTGTCGATCGTGCGGAACTGGTAGTGCGACGAGTCGTTCGGAGTCTGAGCGACGGCCGGACCGGCGACCGCGGCCGCGCCGAGCACGGGCGTGGCGGCGACGAGAGCGACGCGGGCCCACTTGGCAGCGCGACGGCGGCGGGCGGACTTCGAGGCGCGCGCCGACGAGCGCGCACGCTTGCTTGCATGCGTGTGCATGGTTTCTCCTGAGAGTTGAGATGTACGGGTCGGACTTGGGACTGGTCGGCGGCGCCTGACGGCGGCGCCTGAGCGGCGCCTGAGGGCGGCGGAAGTTTTCTTCCGGCCCCCACGAGGTGCCGACATCCCTGTAAGACGCAGCTCCGGGCAGCCGCATTCCATCGATCGAACATGAAAGTTTTCTCGCGCCGGGGATGGAATAACGGGCCCCCGCAATGCGTCTTGAGTAATCGTGAGGTGCGCCCTCGGAGGCCACCAACAACTGCCCATCTGGGCCCCTAAGATCAGACCGAACGATGCGATTCAGGCAGTCACCCGAAGACCAGGAAGCCGTGAAGATCACGCGCCTCGTCGACCAGCCGGCGAGCGGCGGCGAGCCACCCGAGATCCAGCGTCAGGTGGCCGCCGAGCGACGCGTAGCGCGTGAGCTTCGAGACGGTGGGCCGGCGGTTCCCGATCGGCTGGTCCACGCGGTCGAGGCCAAGGTGCGCGAGGCTTATGGAACCGATGCCCGCCGGGCACGGACCCGCCGGGCGACGGGATGGCGACCCGCGGTCGCCGCCGGCGGACTCGCGGTCGTGATCGCCGCGCTCGTGATCGCCGCGGTCGGCGTGGGTGGCGGTGGCGCTCGACCGAGCATGACCGCCGCGGCCTCGCTCGCGTTCGCGCCCTCGACCGGACCCGCGCCGGCAGCGCGCAGTGCGACGCTGCTCGACACATCCTATGAGGGCGTCACTTATCCGAACTACGCGAAGTTCTCCGTCCCCGCGACGGGGACGCGAACTGACCGCCTCGAAGGACGTCCGGTTCTGACGGTGTTCTACCGGCTGTCCGACGGCACTCGGTTGAGCTACACAGTGTTCTCGGGCCACGCCATACCGCTGCCCGCCGACGCCAAGAGCGTCGTGTTCGACGGCGTGCCGCTGCACTGGTTTTCAACCTCGTCCGGCCTGTCCGTGGTGACGCTCGTGCGCCATGGCCGCACCTGCGTGCTCGCGGCGCCGGTCAAGCCCGACGTGGTGCTGGCGCTCGCGGCGGCTCCGGTCCTCGAGCAGGCGCACGCGTAGCCCGCGGGCGTCAGTCCTGCGCCTCGAGCCGGGCGGCGATCTGTCCGCGTCCCCGGTGCAGGCGGCTCATGATCGTTCCTTCCCTCGTCCCGAGCGCGCGGGCCGCCTCGCGGTAGGACAGGCCGAGGATGTCCACGGCCACGAGCGCTTCGCGCAGCGGCTGGGTGAGCGCTTGAAGCGCCTCGTACACGACCGCGCTATCGATTGACTGGGCGATCGGGTCATTCGGAGCCTCGATCGCCTCGATCTCCTCGCCCGCCGGCGAGATGGCCAGCTGCCGCTTGGCACGTCCCGAGCTGATCCAGGTGTTCCTCAGCACCCGCATTAGATACGCGAGATCCTCGTCGCGGCGCAGGAAGCGTGGGCGGCGCAGCACGCGCTCGAACGTGTCCTGGACGAGATCCTCGGCGTCCTGACGCGAGCCGCACAGTCCGTAGGCGGCGCGGTAGAGCCGCGCGACATGCGAGCCAAGCGAGTCGGGGTCGAGCGGGCGCAGGGCGTCTTCCACGACAGCCGGAGTCTCACAAAGTCGACCACAAGCGCGCGGAAAAGCCTCGCTGGCCGCGGTGGCGTTCGGCTAGAGCACGTCGGGTGAGAACGCCTCCGGCAGCAGCTGCCCGAGCGTGACGGTGCGCGGGGTCGACCCCGGACGGCCGAGATAGACGGGCGTGCCGGGGCTCCCGAACTCCTTCAGTCGCTGGCGGCAACCTCCGCACGGCGGGCAGTGCTCGAGACGTTCGGCCACCACCGCCACCGCGGTAATCGCCGATTCGCCGGCGGCCACGAGCGCGCCCAGTGCCGAGGCCTCGGCGCACTGACCCTGGGGATAGGCCACGTTCTCGACGTTCGCGCCGGCGTAGATCGCGCCACTGGACCCGCGTACGGCGGCGCCGACCTTGAACGCCGAATACGGCGCGTAGGCGTGACCCATCGCCTCGGAAGCCGCCCGGAGCAGCGCCTGCGGAGCGTCCACCAGCAGATCCGCGTAGCCGGCCGACACGAGCGCGTCGTCCTCGATCCGGAGCTCGGAGCGCAGCCGGGCCAGCTTCGCGCGCGCCGTCGGGGCATCGCCCGCGTTGGGAAGGACCGCCTCGAACTCGATGAAGCTGCCCAGCTCATCGACGTCGTCAAGATGGATCCGGACTTCCTCCCAGATCAGTAGCCGCCGGCGCTTGGAGACCACCACGGAGACACCCAACGCCGCCTCGAGCGCCTCGGCAACGTGATCCGGGGCTGAAACCGGGGCCTTCACGTACGCACTTTCGGTTGGCTGCGGAGCGTCCGGCCGGAGGTAGGCAATCAGCTCGGCGTCTGAAGCGCCGCCAGATCGCAGCTTCAGCCGGCCGCGCCGGGCCGGGAAGTAGGTGTCGCGCTGCGTGAGCACGCCGTGGTCGGTCGCCCCGAGCGCCAGGCAGCGCCCGAGCGTGGCATCCGGATCCCGGTCGACCGCTTTGAGCTCGACGTTCACGTGCGCCATGGCCGCGGGCGAGCCTAGCGCGCGGATAGCATCGCCCCGTGGCCAAAGCGGTCAAGGTGGTCGAGCACGCGGTGCTCGCGGATCGGCTCTCGGTGCTGCGCGACCGGGACACACCCCACGGGGCGTTTCGCCGCGCGATGTACGAGGCCTCGGCGATCATGGCCGTCGAGATCGCGCGCGAGCTGCCGGTCGAGGAGGTCGCGATCGAGACCCCGCTCGAGTCGACCCGAGGCGTGCGGCTCCGCGACGAGGTGGCGGTCGTGCCGGTCCTTCGCGCCGGTCTGGGAATGGTCGAGGGGTTCCTGCGCCTGCTGCCGGATGCCCGGGTCGGCCACGTCGGCATCTACCGCGACGAGGAGGACCACGTACCCGTCGACTACTACGAACGGCTGCCGCCCGGCCTGCCGTCCGCGCGCGTGTACGTGCTCGACCCGATGCTCGCCACCGGAGGCAGCGCGGTCCGGGCCCTGCATCACCTAAAGCGCGCCGGCGCCTCCCAGCTCGAGCTCGTGTGCCTGGTGGCGGCACCGCCGGGGATCGACGCGGTGGGGGAACAACACCCGGAGGTCCCGATCTGGACGGCCGCGGTCGACCGCGAGCTTGACGGGAACGCCTACATCCGCCCCGGGTTGGGAGACGCCGGCGATCGGGTGTTCGGCACGGTCTAACGTGAGCGCCTGACATGAGCGATCCGTTCGAACTCCAGCGATTCGTCGCGGCTCAGGACCAGGGCGGCACGTACAACGTCGCGATCGACGAGCTGCGCGAGGGACGCAAGCGCAGCCACTGGATGTGGTTCGTGTTCCCGCAGATCGCGGGCCTGGGACAGAGCCCGGTCTCCCGGCGCTACGCGATCTCCTCGCTGGCCGAGGCGCGGGCGTACCTCGCCCACCCGGTTCTAGGCCCGCGGCTGATCGAATCCGCCCGGGTCGTCGCCGGGCTTGAGAACCGGACCGCGCAGGACATCTTCGGCGGGATCGACGCGATCAAGCTCCGCTCGTCGATGACCCTGTTCGCGCGGGCCGACCCGGAAAACCCGCTGTTCGGAGCCGTTCTCGACGCGTATTTCGGGGGCATCCCGGACGATGCGACCGACTCGTTGCTCGGGTCGACGGGCTGATCGCCTCACAGGCCCGCCTTGATCGCCGCCTGCTCGGGCGCGGCCGGATCGCCGGCGGCGCACACGCCGTGGTTCGTGGGCTGCGGCTTGCCGGCCTGCGCGGTCTGATCAGCGGCCAGGCGACCGTTCTCGGCCTGCCAAAGCGGGGAGCGGGGTCCGGCGACGAGATAGTCAGCGTTGATCGCCCGCTGGATCGAGTCCTCGTTCAGCTTGGCGGCGTCGATCTCGCTCGGTGTCGCGACGCCGAAGTGGCCCTCCCAGCAGGCCCACTGCGTCTTGGCGATGTCGACGAGCGGCGTCGTCTGCCACCGGAAGGCGAAGCGTCCCGACCCGCACACGATCCAGTCCGCCACCCGGCCGCGGATGATCCCGAGTGCCGGCGCGAGGCGCAGGCTCTCCCGGCAGTGCGCGTCGTAGCTCGGGTGACCACCGTACGCCGCCTGGATGACGACGTGTCCCTGGTCGAAGGTGAGCAGCGGGCTGTTCCACGGGTAATACTCACCCTCGCTGCTGTGACGCGCCATGTACACCCACATCGGTTGCCTTGTCTTGTAATCGAGCAGGATCGTGATGTGCTCCCAGTCACCCTGGTGCAGGTCGGTGTTGACCAGGTCACCCGTCACCGGGTCGTGGTTCATGAGTGACGTGTTAACCACCGTCGGGTAATAGTTGTACTGGTAGAAAAACCAGTATTGGAGCGCGATGAACTTGCCCTTGATGGCCGCGTCCGGGGCGGGCCAGGTGGCGGGGTTGGTGTTCTGCGCGTAGTAGAAATAGATCTCGGCGGTCATCCACGGATCGAGCAGGCCGGGATTGGCCAGCCGCTGGCGCAGCGTGGGCAGGCGTCCGGAATAACCGGGCTGACCGCGCAGGAACGCGTCGAGCTGGGGGCCGGGATCGCTGGTCAGCGCCGGCGAGACGGGATACTCGAGGAAGTCATCGGGGCCGCTCGGTTCTGCCAGGTCGGCCATCGTGGGCGCGGCACGCGCCGTCTTGGGCGGGCAGGACAGGGCCGGCAGGTGCTCGAGGCAAGTGACCTGGCCGCCGGAGCCGCGGTCGGCGAGGAGCGCGCCGACCGACACGGGCCAGAACGGATCAGCCGTCGTCACGAGCAGCGTGGGTTGAAAGCGGCGGGCGAGCGCGGCGATCCCGGGACTGGTCTGCTCGATCGGCGCCTCGCCGTCGACGGCCCGGCCGCCCGGCGGCGCGGGGCCGGCGGTCACGCCGGGGCCGAGCTGCGGCACCGGATACCCGATGCTCGAGACCGGGAGCGGATCGCCGGCGCAGGTTGGACGGATCGCGTGCACCTCGGGACGGATCCACGCCGGCGTACTGGCGTCGATGCCGAACGCGTTCAGGACGACCGTCGGCAACGACGGACGGAGACCCGAGTCGACGACGAACGCGGTGGTTCGGGTCGTCGTGGCCTTGATGTCCCGTTCCGGGATCAGGGACACCGACACGTTGGTCGATGTCGCGTCAGCCAGCGGCGTGCACGTGACCAGGTACACGCCGTCGCGCGTCCGCGCGAGATATCCCCCGACCTGGGCGCCGGACGGGGTGGTCACGGTCGTCTGCGAGAACGTGACCGGCGGCTGGCCGTAATACGCGATCCCGACCAGCGCGTAGATCGTCAGCAGCAGCCAGGGCAGCGGCGAGAGGACGAACGAGAGCTGGCGCGGGTGTCCGCTCGCGAGCAATCCGCGGTTCTGAGCGCTGCGCATTCGGCCGTAGCCGCGTCCAACCGTCGCGACCCCGCCCCAGGTCAGCAGCAGCAGCCCGACGGGCGCCTCGGAAACGAGCGCGACGACGACGACGGCGATCCACAACGCGGCGTGGAAGAACCGGTTGCCCCACAGCGGGCCGAGCCAGGCGAGAACGAGCGCGAGGCTCGCTGAAACGAGT
>Ga0335075_10001155_pt1 | contig 44074 bp, 50 predicted proteins | sample Lox_Sample_24_FD_206723 | JGI IMG/M metagenome (GOLD analysis project Ga0335075, IMG submission 206723) | Soil microbial communities from Loxahatchee National Wildlife Refuge, Florida, United States - Lox_Sample_2.4 | ecosystem: Environmental > Terrestrial > Soil > Wetlands | place: USA...
CGTATTGAGATCACGTTGCCTCGGATTAGGCCGCTGAGTGCAAGGCGTGATTTCGGGAATGAATGGGATAAGCGGCCTCTGACCCGATGCGGGGACTTTTGCCTTCGAAAGCGTTGCGAGAGCGATCGCAAGCATCTTCGGTATTGGTATGAATAAGTAGGGTGATAGGCCAACTAGCATGATATTTAGATCATTCGGATATGGTGGCCATGCTTAAATTGACGCTGGAGCGACTCCAGGCGGCGATGGGCGGTCGTTGGCGAAGCCCGGGATGAAGAACGCGATAAACTTGTTTGAACCCGTAGTACACGCTTTTGATCTCATGGCGTATGCGTTCGGGGACTACGGGCATGCCGGTGGGAAGTAGCGCGACGGTCCACGCTTTCAACCGGCGCATCCTCGCCGAGGACCTGGTCCGCGTCCGCCGTCCCGACGATCGGGAACGCTACGCCGCTTCGCAGCGGCAAGCCCGCATTGATCCTAATCCCCACCAGATCGACGCAGTGATCTTTGCACTGCGACGCCTTCGCGAGGGCGGCTGCATCCTCGCCGACGAAGTCGGGTTGGGAAAGACCATCGAGGCGGGCCTCGTAATCGCCCAAAGCCGGGCTGAGGGCGCCGAGCGTATCCTCCTGATCGTTCCCAAGTCGCTCATCGGGCAGTGGCAGAGCGAGATGCTCAACCTGTTCGGCATTGTGGCGCGCGAGGACCAGACCAACTTTTTCGCACCGGGAGTTCACCTAGTCGGCCGCGAGTTCGCGGGCAGCGAACGTGGCGCCGAGCTGCTCGGTAGCATTGCACCTTTTGATCTGGTCGTTATCGATGAGGCCCACGAGATCTTCGCGGGCCTCCACAAGCGCTTCGGACGCGACGGGCTTTACGATGAGACGTCCAACGAGGCCCTGATGGCGCATCGGGTCCGCGGCTTCCTCCGCAGTGCGTCGATACTGCTGCTTACAGCGACCCCGATACAGAACTCCCTGGCCGAGTTATGGGGACTGGTTCAGTACGTGGAACCAACTGGCACTCTGCTTGGCGATATTGCCACGTTTCGCGAGGTGTTTTGCAGCGAGGACGACCGCACGCTGGTCCCCGGACAGGAGCACGAGTTGCAACGCCGCCTAGCGATAGTGCTCCAGCGAACGCTGCGCCGACAGGCGCAGGAGTTTCTCGATCGGCCATTTACGGAGCGGCGATGCCGCTTATACGAGTACGCGATGAGCGACGACGAACGTTCGCTCTATGACGACGTCACAGAGTATCTCCTTCAGCCGTCGTTATATGCTTTCGCCGGCCGGCAGCGCCGCTTGCTGCTGATAGGGTTTCACCGTCGGATGGCCTCTTCGATTGCGGCGCTGGCGGCAAGCCTCGAGAACGTAGCCGCGCGGCTGCGCCGTCTGAGCACCGGTCAGCAACCTATTGACGACGCGCGCGAGGTGCTCGACGATCTTGAGGAAGACGAGCATATCGAAGAACCTGGTGAGGACGCTCCCGTCGCTTCCAATCGCGGGGCGGTCGCCTTCGAGTTGGCTCGTGTCGAGGGCTTTATCGCTCGCGCGCGATCTCTCCCACACGACGCCAAAGCACGCTCTTTCCTGGACGCCATCCGCGTCGTACTTGATCTGGGCCGCAATGGTCGCGGCAGCGGCAAGGCCGTCGTGTTCACTGAGTCAATTACCACTCAGGAGTACCTGCGGAAGCTGCTCGTAGATACCGGCCTGACTGACGAAGAAATTACTCTATTTCGCGGCACGAACGATCACGCGCGGGCGCAGCAAGCACACGCCAGATGGCTACAAGAAGAGGGGAGCAAACTTCCGCCGGGTTCACGACCGACCCGCGAGGTAGCTGTGCGGCTCGCGCTGGTTCACGAGTTCCGCACGCGCTCCAAGGTTTTGGTGTGCACCGAGGCCGGAGCTAAAGGTCTCAACCTGCAGTTCTGCGAGACCATCATCAATTACGATCTGCCCTGGAATCCACAGCGCATCGAGCAGCGCATCGGCCGTTGCCATCGTTATAGCCAGCAGCGCGATGTCACCGTCGTTAACTTCATCGCCCGCGACAACGAAGCTCATCGGCTGACGTTTGAGATCCTTAGCCAGAAGCTCGACCTGTTTGGCAGGGTGCTAGATGCTTCGGATGTAGTCCTACACGAACCGCGCACCGACGCACCCGAGATCGTCGTGTCGGCGCTATCGCTCGAATTGGAGACCGACCTCCGCAACATCTACAGCCGCTCGCGGACACTTGACGAGGTGGCGCGCGAGCTTGCTGAGCTGCGCGACAAGATCGCCGCGCGCAGGGACGCATACGAAAAGGAATATCAGCGTACTTCGCAGATCATCGAATCGCGCTTCGATGAAGAGGTGCGCAGCGTCTTCAAACGCCTGCGCGAGGAACTCCCCGAGGGGCTCGCACAGTTAGACCGCGATCTCGCCGACCTCGTGGAAGGCTATCTGGCTTCGCGCGGCGCCGATCACCGGCGTCGCAACGAGGACGGTCGCGTGGTCTTCGAGATCGCACCGACCGTCGAACTGATCCCCGAGGTCGGGAACGGATGGCGCTTTGCAACCGGCGACGCCCGCGGCCTGACCGATGCTGAGCCGTTGAACCTCGTGCATCCGCTGGTTCGCGCCGCGATCGCGGACGCACGAGCCTGGCCTGGCGGGTCGGTCGAATTGTTGCTCCCATCCAGAGATGATGCGGACCTCGCGGCGATGGCCGGGAAGGTTGGGGTGCTTGCTGTGGCGCTCGTCGATTACGCCGGGTTCGAGCCGGTGCAGCGCTTGATTGCCGCCGGAGTAGTGGATGGCGTGCCGATCGATCCGTCGCTGGCTTCTAGGATCATGCGGTTGCACGCGGCGGATACGCAGGCATTAGGGGTCGCTGTTGATCCGCAGGACCTGGAAGACGCGATCAGCGAGGCCGTGTTTGTAGACCAACGCGAGACCGAGCAGCGCGAGCAACAGCATTTCGAGCAGGCGACCGGCCAGCTGGAACGGTTCGTCGACGATAAGGTTCTGGTATGCCGCCGCGAATTGGCGAGCGTTTCGGAGAAGCTGCGTTCCGCCCGGGTGCGGCGCGACACGGTTGTCGGCTTCAGCGCCCGCGAACGCGTCGAGGAGGAGATCACTCGGCTTACGAAGCGGGAAGAAATGCTCGAACGGCGGATAGGGGCGTTGGATTCCAGGGCGGACGAGGTCTATCGAAAATGGCGAAGCAGGTATCACGAGTTACGGTACCGGGCTCCAACCGTAAGCCGGCTGTTCCAGGTGGAGTTCCGCATAGTGGCCGCGAAACCGAAGACATCGTGATCAAGCTGCTGCACACTGCCGACTGGCATCTCGGGCGGCGGTTTCCGTCCTTCCCCGAGGAAGCGCAGAAGAAGTTGTCGCGCGCGCGCATGGACGTGGTCGCGACAATCCTCGATCTCGCTCGGCGTTATGCGGTGAACGCCGTGCTGTGCGCCGGCGACTTGTTCGATGACCCTAGCCCTGCCGCGGACTTCTGGGATGGGCTCGCCGCGACGTTGCGCGGTCGTACTGGCCCGCATCCCCCGGTCTTTCTGGTCCCGGGCAATCACGATCCGCTTACTTCCGAGTCGGTGTGGTCTCCGGATCATCCGTTTCGAAAGGGCCTTCCGGAATGGGTGCATATCGTTGACCAGGATAATTTCACCTATGAGCTTGCGCCCGATGTGGTCCTTTATGCGAGCCCATGCCGGTCGAAGGCCGGAGAGAACGACCTGGCAATAGCGCTTCCAGCCCGCGAACCCGGAGACGCGCGGGTGCGTATCGGATGCGTCCATGGCTCTACCTTCGACATGGATGGCTATCAGACGAACTTCCCGATTTGTCGAGACGCGGGCGTACAGCGCGGACTCGACTATCTCGCGATCGGTGACACGCATTCATTCCGCGACGTTACGGAGAGTTCGCCGGTCCCGACGGTTTATCCGGGTGCGCCTGAGCCTACGAACTTCGATGAGCCTGGCGCCGGTAGCGTAGCTCTCGTCGCGCTGTTCCGGCATGGATCACGGCCTCGCGTAGAAAAGGCACCCGTTGCGTTCTGGCGGTGGATCGACCAGCGGTGCCGCAATGTCAACGAGCTGCGCGCCTTGCTGACCATCCCGGACCTCGATCGCCATGTCGTAAGGCTGCACCTGGACATGACGGTGTCCGTTGCCGAGGAGAGCGAGGTCGAGCGCATCTTGCGCGAACTCCAGGGTACCGACGCCACCCACGGGCGCGCTGGCGTCCTTGTGGTGGACCGCACGAACCTGAGACTGCAACCCGGTTCGGGCGGTGTTTTCCCGCAGGATCTCCCCGCGGTCATCAACGACACCATCGCGCGCCTCGACGGGCTCATCGCGGACGCGAGTGACGAGGCCGAAAAGGAACGGGCGACGCGTGCACTCGCACACTTGTACAAGCTTCTTCAAAATCAGCAGCCCGCAGGGGGACGAGCTCTTTGAGGATTCTTCGGCTGCACGTTCGTGACTTCGCGACGATCGAGGACGCGGATGTCGAGTTCGGCCCCGGGCTGAACGTTCTGTACGGCCCGAACGACCTAGGTAAGTCGACCTTAGTCGACGCCATCCGCTTGGCCTTGCTGCTTCCTCAAACGTCAACGCACATCGAGGACTATGTGGCATGGACCGGAGGCCGCGATCCCGTGGTTGAAATGACCTTCGAGACTGAGCCCCAGCGAATCTGGCGCGTCAGGAAGGAGTTCCGCAGAGGCGGTGTGGCAGTGTTGCAGGAGTCGAAGGACGGCGTGGACTTCGATGAAGTCGTGCGCGGTCGAAGGGTGGACGGAAAGCTGCGGGAGATCCTGTGTTGGGGCATTCCTGAGCCGGGAGGTGCGGGCGGGAGCAGAGGCCTTCCCACTAGCTTCCTCGCGACCGTGCTCCTGTCCACGCAATCGGAGGTGACCGCCGTCCTTAAAGGCAGCTTGCAGAGTGATTCCAGCGATTCGGGAAGGGAGCGGATCGCAGCGGCGCTGGAGGCGGTGGCACAGGATCCCTTGTTCGCCGAGTTGCTCAGAACGATCCAGGCAAAACGCGATGAAGGGTACACCGACGCCGGCGCGAAAAAGACCGCGAAGGGAAGTCCCTTTAGAATCGCAGCGGAGCGCCTGAACGAGGCGAGGAACGAAAGGGACAGACTTCAGACGGTTGTTGACGAGTCGGAAGGCGTTGAGACGCGGTTGCGCGATCTGACCTCGCTGCGAAGCCAGCGCGAAGAAGCGCTGATGGACGCCACGGAGCGACTTACCACTCTGCAACACCTCGAAGCACAGGCCGCCGATCGCTGCGCTGCGGCGGACGAGGTTGAGCATGCGCGCCATGAGGTGGCGCGCATCCAAAAGATCGCGTCTGATGTGGACGCGGCGGAGCGAAGCGTTGGGGATCTGGCCGGAAAGATCGAGGCAGCAGAGGAGGAGCTCAAGACGGCCCAGATGGGGCAAGCGGAAGCTGACACCGCTTTCAAATCCGCACAAGAGGCCGCCCGAGAAGCAGCATCGGATCCCGCGGTGAACGACACCGTCGCCCGCCAGGGACTTGAGCTGCGCAAGGCTGCGGCAGAGCAAGCGTTGCAGGAGGCGCAACAGCGGATCGATGCTGCGACCGGCGCGCAAAAACTCGTTGACGCCGCGGCGAAAGCGGATACTGAGCATCATGCTCAACAGATCGAAACCGAGAAAGCACGAGCAGCACTAGCCGAAGCGGTCGACAATGAGCGCGCTGTCGGCGAACGGTTGCGCAGGATAGACCTCCTCGAACGCGCGCTCGACGTGCGCAGCGCCGACGAGCGGACGGCCGCTGCCCGCGCCGACGTGGACACGCTTGGGGCCCTTCAAGCGCGTCGCGAAGCGGAAGCAACCGAACGCGAAGCGCTGGAAAAGCGCCGGGCCGCAATCGTCGTACCGGACGCCGGCGCGCTAGGGCCGATGCGCCATCTTGGCCACGATCTCGCCGCAGCACGCGGCGCGTTGAACGTTGGTCTCGTCGTAACGGTGACGGCCAACCGCCCAATCGCCGTCCGAGCGAAAAAGGACGGGACGGCTGTGGACCCGGCACCATCCGGCCAAGCGTTGGAGGTGGAAGCTAATGCAGAGGTCGACATCGATATCGGCGACGTCGCAAGCGTGCGTGTCCGGGGCGGGCGGCGTGACGCGCAGGAGATAGTCGAAGCGCTGGAGGCTCGATGGAGCCGCGAGGTTGCGCCGCACCTCGCCGCGGCCAACGTTACAGACCTCGAGGGACTGAGCGCGAAGATCGCGGAGGCTCACGGGCTGAATACCAGCATCGAGGCGGAGAACACTCAGCTGCAGTCGCTTCAGGTCCAGATTCACGCACTGGCCGACTCCGCAGAAAGGTTACGCGAGGCCCTGGAACGCACCAACTTGTGCCGTGCCGCGCTCGGGGACATACCTTACGAAACGCTTACCGGCGAACTCGCCGCATTGGACCCTGAGCCAACGGACAAGTTGCGAGTGCGCCGGCAGCAGGCGTCCAGCGACCTTGAGCTGGCGCGTGCGGCAGCGAGCCGGGCTGACACAGCCCACACTCTGGGGCAGGAGCGCGCCGGCAATTCGGGTGCTGCGTTGGACACGGCGGTTGCCGCGCGGGACGCCGCTTTGGCGCCCTTCCCGCACGGCCTGGTTGCGGCACTCTCTACCGCTCAAGCCGCGCTGGCAGCCGCATTAGGGGAGCAGAAGAAGATCGTGGGCGAGCTCGCTTCGTTGGAGCGCACGATCAGAATGCGCAATGAGCAGGTCGAAGCGGCGGTGCGCGACGCTCGCGCCGCAGCCGAGCAGGCGCGCGAGCGGCTCGATGCGGCAAATGTGGAGCGCACGAAGACGATCGCCGATCATGCATTGCAGGTCGGTCTGCTCGAAGGGCTGCGAAGACAGCGAGACGCCGAGGATCTCGCCGCCGCCGCCGATCGGCTCCGCAGCGTGACCGATCGCTATGCTGCTCTACCGGTCCCTGAGCGGATGGTGACCGAGGCCGAAATCACGACGGCGCACGCCGCTGAAACGGCAGCGCGGACTGACTTGGAAACGACTCACCGCGAGATCGAGCGGACGCACGGCGCGCTCGCACAGGTAGGCGGCGCGGTAGCGCGCGAGCGGCTGCGCGACGCAGTCGAGGTGTTCGAGTTGGCGGAGCGCCAGGAGCGGGAGATCGAGGCTGATTACGAGGCGTGGTCGCTACTGCTTGAGCAGATGAAGCAGGCCGACGCAGCGCAGGCGAGTAACCTCGGCCAGGCCCTCGCGCCGGGCATAGCGGGGCGCTTCGAGGAATTGACCCAACGGCGCTACGAGAACATCCGGCTGACCGCGCAACTCGGGACTGAAGGCGTTCTGGCTGCCGGCGCCGTGCGGCCAACGACGCGCATCTCAGTCGGCACCCGCGAGCAGCTTTCAACGCTATATCGCCTCTCGCTGGCTGAGTACCTGAGCACGGCTGTCGTGCTCGACGATCAGCTCGTCCAAAGCGACGATACGCGCATGGACTGGTTCCGCGCGCTGCTCGCCGAGAAGGCCCGTAGTTTCCAAATCGTTGTATTCACATGCCGGCCTGGCGACTACCTCCCCGCCAATGCGGTGGTGTCCAAAGGAAAAGGCGCTTATAAGGACACAGATGGCGGGTTTGTACGAGCGGTCGACCTCACACGGGCATTGGGGAAAGGATAGGTCTACGAAGGTGCCAATCGCTTCGGCAGACGTCGACTGATCAGGCGGTGCATGAGAGAGGTCGCCCTACCCTACGCCACTTGTGGACACACATTTCGCGTGACAGAGATCCCCAAGTTACCTAACAGCGGCGAAACGATCGAACACCAGCAGCCCCCGAGTCGTGTTCTATCACGAAGATATGCGACCGCACGTAGAACGAGCTTTCGCTCGATAAGGAATCCGCCGCCGACTGGTATTCTCCCCGCCGGGATGATCGGCTTTGCCCAGTCGGGGCATGATTACCCTTCCTTGGAATTTCCTGAGTCAGGACCTGTTTATAAATTTTCTAGAAGATCCTTGTGATTTGATGGCGAGTGCATCAATGCTGCAGTCTGCAGCATTGAATACTATGAGCGCCAACCGCCGGATTACGATCAATCTAACTAACGCCGAATATTCGGCGCTTTCGCAACTAGCTGAGCGCTTCCACGTGTCTCTAGCCTGGCTTGGCCGTCGCGCCTTGGCAGAACTAGCCAAGAAGTACAGCGATCAGTCCTTCCAGATGCCTCTGCCCTTTTCATCGGATCCAGCGGCAAAGGAAAAGCGATGACCGCCAGCGTCCGCCAGCTTAAGCTGTTTCCATCCCGAGCCGCTTCGTCGTGTCCCACTGCATCTGCCGATCGCACCGGCCAAGCCTACGCTGCCAGTTGCGATGATGACCATCGCAAAAGCCATGGGCTTTACCTAACTCCTCCCGTAATTGCGGCCTTCATGGCTGATATGATCAGACCTCGCGATACAATGCGTTTGCTCGATCCAGCCGCGGGCGCAGGAATCTTGCTTTGCGCGGCGGTAGAGCGTTTGGCCCAAAAGCCATACCCGCCGCGGTTCATTGAAATCAGCGCCTACGAAATTGATTCTGGGCTCGCAAAACATCTTCGCGATGTTCTTGATCAACTCACCGCGTGGGCTGCCTCGCGCGGTATTCAGGTCCGTACCACGATCCGTCGCGAAGATTTCATTCTTGCCGAGGCAGCTGCATTACACGGAAAACCCGTTCATCGCTTTGACGCTGTTGTTGCAAATCCGCCCTATTTCAAAATCGGCAAAGATGACATACGCGCCGTGGCCGCCCGCACGGTGGTGCACGGGCAACCGAATATTTATGGCCTGTTCATGGCCGTTGCCGCTGCGTTGCTCGTCCCAGGTGGTGATCTAATCTTTATTACACCCCGCAGCTATGCTTCCGGTCCTTACTTCCAGAAATTCCGAGAGCGATTCTTCTCAGTGGTACGTCCAGTTCAAGTCCACGTCTTCGATTCCCGCCGCCACACTTTCAGCCGTGACGAAGTCCTTCAGGAAAACGTTATCCTTCACGCAGTCCGCGATAATAATTGGTTCGAAAGCGGAGCTGACCATTCCTTTACTATCTCCAGCAGCACCAGCGCACACGACCTTGAGGATCGTGTTAAATGGCCCGCTGCATTATGCGACGTTATCGATCCGGTTAATCTAGCTGGTGCATTTCGGCTACCTGCCTCTCCCGAGGATGAGGATATCTTACGCAGGGTGGACGCCTGGACAGGATGCCTTCAAGACTATGGCTTACAAATTTCAACGGGACCTGTTGTTCCCTTCCGGGCCATAGAGTTCCTGCTAGAAAGGCCCACCCGCAGCACGGTGCCTTTGCTATGGATGCACCATGTGCGGGCCATGGATGTTCATTGGCCCAACGGAACGCGCAAGCCGCAATATATCGTGCCCTCGGCTGGGTCTCGCAAACTTCTGGTGCCAAATCGCAATTACGTTCTCCTGCGCCGGTTCAGCGCAAAAGAGGAACAACGTCGTCTCACGGCATCCCAGCTGCTCTCAAATGCGATCGATTTTCCGACGGTCGGTCTGGAAAATCATCTTAACTATGTACATCGGCCGGGTGGAAATCTTACTGAGGATGAGGCTTGGGGCCTCGCCGCGCTCTACAACAGCACCTTGCTGGATGGCTATTTCCGCTGCATCAACGGCAATACTCAGGTCAGCGCCACCGAATTAAGGGCAATGCCGCTTCCGCCCCTCGAAGCAATTGTCACTCTCGGTCGCTGCGTCAAGCGGGAAACACAACCACTTGCTGTCATCGATGACCTCGTGCTCGCTCTCACCACGGAGCCAGCTAAAAAACCATACGGAACCAAGAAGGGGAAGGCGTGCCGAAGATCGAAGAAGCGCAGGAGATCCTGAAGGCGCTAGGATTGCCGGCGGCACAACAAAACGAAATCTCAGCGTTGACATTGCTGGCCTTGATCAGCCTCGGCCCATCCGATCATTGGTCGCGCGCGACCCGCAAGAGACGCACGGTCTCGAAGGACATCATGGCCTTCATTTCTGACAATTACGCCAGGACCTATGCTCCCAACACCCGTGAAACCGTTCGCCGTCAAGTGCTGCACCAGTTTTTGCAGGCAGATATCGCCGAATACAATCCTTTCGAACCCGGTTTGCCCACAAACAGCCCGCGCGCTCATTACGCCATCAGCGAATCCGCACTCACCGTCATCAAGACCTTTGGCAGTCCGAGTTGGACCGGCGCCGCCGCTCAGTTTATTGCCGAACATGGCTCATTGGCTGCCACATATGCCGGCCGCCGGTCGACCGGAAAGCTGGTGCCCCTGACACTTCCCGACGGACGCCGAATCGAGTTGTCTCCCGGCACGCACAACTTAGTTCAGAAGGCCATCATCGAGGACTTCGCTCCGCGGTTCGCCAAGGGCGCTGAATTGCTCTATCTCGGCGACACCGCGAAGAAGAACGTGGTGATGGATACCGCGACTCTTGTTGACCTTGGTTTGCCAGCAAGCGATCACGACAAGTTGCCTGATGTGGTGCTCCTCGATCGTCGCCGCGCCTGGCTCTTTCTGATCGAGGCCGTTACCTCGCACGGCCCTATGTCTCCCAAGCGCGTGTTTGAACTCGCGGAACGCTTGAACACTTCCAAAGCGGGAGCCGTATATGTGAGCGCCTTCCCGGATATCGCTACGTTCCGACGGCATATGAAGGACATCGCCTGGGAAACCGAAGTCTGGCTCGCAGACATCCCCGACCACATGATCCACTTCAACGGCGATAAGTTTCTCGGCCCAAGAAAGTGAGGTTCCGCCATGGCGCGCAATCTAACCACGCAAGACGTTACTTGGTTTCTCGATCTGTACGACAAAGGGCAACTCAATCTTGATCCGCCTTATCAGCGGCGAAGTGTCTGGTCAGTACGAGACAGGCGATTTTTTGTCGATACGATTTTGAACAATTATCCAGCGCCCCCGGTCTTTCTTCACAAGACATTGGATGACCAGGGGCGGGCCACCTACTATGTCGTTGATGGGAAACAGCGGCTTCAGACGATTATTCAATTCCGTCAGGGCAAAGTGCGCATCCCTGAGGATTTTTCAGATGTATCTTTACGAAAGAAACAATGGAAAGACCTTGACCGTAGCGTTCGCGAGAGCTTTTGGAACTATGTCTTGATTGTGGAAATGCTGCCGGATGTTAGCGATGCCGCCGTCCGCAACATCTTCGATCGGATAAACCGAAACGCGCGCAAACTGATGCCGCAGGAAATGCGCCACGCCAAATATGAAGGATGGTTTATTGCCACTGCTGAAGCCGAAGCTGAAAAGCGGGAATGGAAGGAATTCGGAATTTCAACGGCTGCTCGCATAAAGAGAATGGCCGACGTCCAGTTTATCTCGGAACTGCTCCTGCTACTGATTCACAAGAAGATCGAAGGTTTCGACCAGGATTTGTTGGATGATATTTATGCAGAATACGAAGATATCACTGACCAGTCCAGCTTTGTGGAAGATGATGTGTTTGACGAAATAGAGAGGATTAAAGCCTATATAAGCGAAGCGTTACAGTATGAATCGGAGCTGCAAGACTATACGAAGGTCCAAAGTCATTTTTATTCCTTATGGGCTTACGTCGCCCTCGAGCAGGAAAAGCTGCTTCCTTCCGCGCAGTTCAGTTCAAAGTATTTTAAGTTTCTGACCGATGTAACCGCGGCAATCAAAGCGGAGCTGCCTGAAACTACCGAAGAACCGGATGGGTCCTACCAGAGAGCGGTTTTTGACTATGCAGTCAATGCGCGCGGAGCGAGTACTGACCTCACACCAAGAATCAACAGACACAACGCTCTCGTATTAGCTCTTCATGGGACGCCGGGTGCAGCCCATGAAGATCATTAAGGCAGTTAGAGACCTCCATCAGGCGTCTTCAGTCAAGTATGAGCGCCTTGCTGCTGAAGTCCGTGATAACCTTAAACCGAGAGCCGAAAGCCGCGGATGGTTTTTTCTTTCACGCCTCAAGGAACTAGAAAGTTTCGCGTTGAAAATCGAGACTGGACGCGTGCCAGATCCTCGGGGTATGGAAGATTTCTATGCCTGCACAATCGTTGTTCCAACGATTTTACAAATCGATGACGCTGAGGAATTGATCCGGTTTCTTTATGATTTTCATGAACGACGTCCGCCCGACGATCTCCGCACCCGTAAGGCTTCATCGAGCTTCGCGTTCGACGACTTGCGCCTTTACGTTAAGCGCCGTTCGCTAGCAAGTGGCAAGGACGAAGATCTGGACGGCATCGTGTTCGAGGTGCAGATCAAGACCATTCTGCAATATGCGTGGAGCACTGCCACTCATGACCTTATTTATAAAACCGACACTATAAGTTGGCCACGCGAGCGGATCGCTTATCAAGTAAAAGCGATGTTGGAGCATGCGGAGGTGGCGATCGCTGAAGCGAATCGCCTCTCCGACGCACGGGCGGTCGCAAAAAAGGATGACAGAACGGACAACATCCTTCGAATTATCGACCAGGTAAGGCATTTCTGGCCTGAAGACAGGCTGCCCGATAATATCAAACGTTTAGCAGAGATCATTTTCGATCTTCTTCGCACGTGCGACCTTTCGGCGAACGACCTTGCCCCGATCCTCGAAGCGGAGAAGCAGCGGATAGGGCTTATCCCGACTGATTTGTCGCCTTATGCCTTCGTTGTACAGGCGATGGCGCATAGTAAATCCATCGAATTTCGAGACAAATTTAGTCGCCGGCACATCAGAGCCTGCATCGTCATCCACGGCGGCATGGACTTGCCGACATGGATGCTGGATGTACATGATCGGATCGTCAAGCTCGATTAACGATTGCCTCAGGCGAAGAGCATCACAGCACGCCACCGCCATCGGCGACTTTCTCCTTCGCTCTTTCGATTTGAAAGCAGCGTGGCTGCCCTTCCGTCAAGCGCTAGATATCCTGCTCTAATTTTCTATACGCGGTCAGGACCGCAACGCAAAACTTTGTCCGTCCGCTTGAAGGAGTTCGGGTCCCTCGTTCTTGACGCTGTTCGCGCGCGGTGAAGCCGGTTGCATGACGAGCAGATCGGCGGGTGCAGGCACGAGCAAGCGCTTCAGGGATACCAGATTCTCCTCGCCCGGGTTCATCCAGTCTTCCGCCCCACCTTCGTCCAGAATCACCGGCATGCGATTGTGAATCGCGGCGACAGTAGCATTCGCCGCGCATGTCACGATGGTGAACGTCATCTCGAGCTGATTACGCGCCGGATACCAGGATTCATACAGGCCAGCAAAAAGCATCAGGCCGCCGTCCTTCGGATGAATCCAGAGCGGCTGTCGCTTGCTTTTGGAGCCGGTCCATTCGTACCAGCCATCTGCTGGGACCACGCAGCGATGTTGCTGGAAGGCCTCGCGAAAGCTTGTGCGCTGTTCGAGCGTTTCGGCCTTGGCATTGATGCATTGGCTGGCACGGCTATTATCCTTGGCCCAGCGATTGACCAGGCCCCAGCGCGCACGCTTGGCTTTGCGGCGCTCGAATTCCGACGTGATGATAAAGTGCTGGTCGGTCGGCGCGATATTGAAGCGCGGCCGATAACTTGCCGCCGCATCACCTTCATCATAAATGCCGAGCCCGTCGGCGACGCGCCGCCATTCGTCCCACGTCAGGGTGAATCTTCCGCACATTCCTTAAGCCTCAGCTGCTAGCGCATCGCGGACTACCTCTTTCGCGTCCTTGTCGTCGCGCAGCGCAATGAACTTCGCGTGTCGCAGATGACCGGCCGAGGTCCATTCGGCGAACTCGATCGCCGCTACCAGGCTCGGTTTCAGCCACCGGCAATTGCTCATATCTTCGGCGGTCAGGCCCTCGCGCCATCTGCCCTTCCTGCTTTCAGGGAAATTCTGGAATGGACAGCTTTGGCGTTCCAGTCCGCGGAAGTGCTTGAACAATGCCGCTCTGGACGCCGGCGTGAATCCGTTTCGGATCCGCGCCACATAGATCAGCCGCTGGCCTTCGTAATAGCCAACCACAATCGAGTCGAAGTTATTCGGCGCCGGTACATAGCCGCCGATAACCAGCTCCTGTCCCCGGTTGACCCGCATTTTGACCCACGCGCCTGAGCGTTTGCCGGACTGGTAGGTACTGTTGAGGCGTTTGGCGATCACGCCTTCCAGGTCTTGCTCGCGTACCGCTGCAATCAGCTCCGCCGCGGAAGCCTGAATCGTCTTGGAGAAACGAATTGGTTCGGCCAGCCGTGGCATCAACTTGCATGTGCAAGAGCATACGCCGAGTCTCAAGGGTTTCGTGGCGAAGGTCTACCCCCGCAAGGATCAACAGATCGAAGAGATAAAACGCCAGCGTGTATTCGCGGGTTGCGTAGTTCTGCAGCAGATTGAATGAAGGACGGCCGCTCTCATCCAGAACAACGATCTCCCCGTCAACCACCGTCTCGTTCGGAAGCGGTTCGAGCGCGCTGATCAGCGCCGGGTAGGGCTGCGCGAAGTCCTTGCCGTTGCGCGACATCAGATGGACACGATTGCGCGTCTTGAAGGCAATCGCCCGATAGCCGTCGAACTTCAGCTCATATTCCCAGGCCGGTCCAGCAGGAAGAGCGGCCACGGCCAGGCACACCATCGGCTCAATGAATTGACCGGCCACGGGTGCCGCCCTGCCCTGCCCATCTGCTAGTTGCTGAGTGCGACGCTCCATTACGCCTTTCCGTTTGGCCTTCCCATGATTTCCCGCAAGCGATTCTTGAGGCTCATCTCGGCGGGCGATCGGGGGTGCCCCTCCAGCCACTGCTCGAAATCCTGCACACGGACCTTATGCTCAACCCGAGGTTGCCTGACCACCACCGTAATCGTTGTCCGCCCTCCGCCTAAATCATCGACCCAGTCGTTCTCACGAAACACGCGCAGGCCTTGGGCGACCGCTTCGTAGAGCGAAGCCGCCGTCACTTCGACTGAATGCTCGACCCCTTTTAGGTCGCAGCAGGACACGGTGCAGGTGCGAAGGGCCACACCGAGTCATACTAGCGTATTCGTCGTTTATTCGCTATCGCGCATAAGCACCTGCCCTGCGTCTAGCCGCCCTCCTCTGCTTTCGCTCAACACCGTTTCGCCTCGTTACCCGGCTGGAGTTTCGCGGGAATAAACGTCGCGCCGGACTTCGCGCCAGCCGCGCGCTGCCAGAAGCTCGGTGAGCGCCGCCCGAAACCGCTTACGCCGTCCGGCAACGGTCTGCATATAGCCCGAGCCATAGGGGAAAACCTTGGTTAGCACTACGCGCACGGTGCCGTCGTGTCCCCACTTCAGCCTGTCGTCGGCACGCCCCGCACTTATTGCATCGGCGAGCTCCGTCGCAATCGGCTCGGCCTTTACCTGTTCAGCGCGCGGAAGCAGCTGGCGGTATCCGCGATCCTTGATGCAGCTCGCTTGCAAGCGGCGGAGATCCACACGCCAGTGCTGAAGCTCGGCGCGGGTCGAACCCAGCGCCATCGCGCCGTGGCGCTCGATGCTGAAACTTAATAGCGGTGGTTCCCAATGCGCCGCTTCCATGCGTGCCAGCTTGCCCGCGTGCATGCCTTGCGCATGCGTACCCTTGAATTGATGCCAGCAGCCCGCCAGCAATGCCACGAGCTTGCCGATGTCAGCGATCGCGCCCGGATCCAGCGCTGCCAGGTGCCTTTGCAGCAGCTGCATCGCTAGATTCTCGCCGTTCACATCGGCCTCGTGCGTTTGGCCCTATTCCGGTTGAGCAGCCGGGCCGGACGCTTCGGACTCCCGCTCTGGGATTGCGTCAGGTCCGGACTGATTCGGTGCCTCAGGATTCTGATGCTGTGCTTCGGCAGCGGCCGATAGCCTTGCAGCCGCCTCTGCGAGTTTCTTGGCCGCGCATGCAAGCTTGTCCGTCGTTCGTGACAGCTGCGCCACGGTTTCGGCCAGCGCGGCCCCGCCCCGGGGTTGTTTGGGGCTGGCGAGGGGCTTTTTGGGCTTGGCCAGTTTGGCCAGCGGCTTTTTCGATATCGCCGCTGTCTTAGCGCGGACGGGCTTAATCGCCTTCTTCATATGCGCTCCCTTTGCTTCGGGTTCTCTGGCGGCCAGCCAATGGCGGCGGCGCAATCGCGGCTTCCATATCGGCGCGCTCTTCCTGCGGGTCTTCAATCGGGAAGGCCAGCTGCCGCGGATCCGGCTTGGTGCGTTGCGGCCGCAGGTTCGTACGCCGGTTAAGCCGGGCGAGCAACAGCGCGCTGGCCCGGAAGCGCACCACGCGGCGGGCCTCGATGGTCACCGCTTCGCCTGTGCGCGGATTACGCCCCTGCCGCTCGCGCTTTGCCTTGACGTTCAGCACGCCGAGTCCGCGCAATTGCATCCGCATGCCGCGCTCCAGCGCACCGGCGATTTCCTCCAGCAGGCAGTTGACCAGGCGCTCGGACTCCTCTCTCCGCTTAAGCCGCAGCCCCTGCCCTTCCGCGCTGTTCGCTCCGAAATGCTCGTAGAGAGCGCGGGCCAGCTCTGATCGGTTGAAGCTCTTCGGCGGTCTCGGCAATCGTGGAGAACCGGCAGGCAAGTCCATAAGGGGCATTGTACCCGCGCCGATCCGGTGGTTCGACAATACCGCCCTGCCCTGCTCCACACCCACCTCTTGCAACAATTCGTGTTCGGATTATTATTAAATCGTATCTACAATTAAATGATGAGAATCGAATTCGATGCGGCTAAGAACCAGCGCAATATCGAACAAAGAGGCATTTCCTTTGCCCTCGCCGCCGAGTTCGACTGGACCACTGCCCTCGTCCTCCGCTCCGACCGTGCCGGCGAAACGCGCTACATGGCCATGGGCGCGCTCGCGGGCAGGCTCCATGTCCTTGTCTACACGATGCGCGGCCAGACGCTCCGGATCATCAGCCTGCGCCGCGCTAACAAGCGAGAGGTGAGACGCTATGAAAAAGCCAAACCCTGAATTGACCGACCGCGATAATCCGGAATGGACCGAGGACGACTTCGCCCGCGCCAGGCCCGCCAAGGAAGTGCATCCCGACCTGGTCGCGCATTCCGAGAAGCGCAAGCGCGGCGAGCGCGGCCCCCAGAAGAAGCCGGTCAAAGAACTGGTGTCGCTGCGCATCGACCGCGACGTGATCGCCAAATACAAGGCCACTGGAAAAGGCTGGCAGGTCCGCATGACCGAAGCCCTGCGCAAGGCGGCTCCTTAATCAGCTCGATGTTCCCTGACGTTAAGTCATAGCCTCAGGGACACCTGCCGTGTCCTGAACAACCATTTAGTTCCGCCCGCGATTCTTAATGCACCCATCTAATCCCTTTGAGGTACTGGTGCAAAATTCGCCACAGCCGACTCTTCGCCGAGTCCTACCACTAATTTCTCCCGCTTCTGTACTTTTGCGTGTTCCCGCATTTACGACTATACGATTAGCCGGAAACACGACCTGCCGTCTCTATTAATCAGTTGATTCGCTCAGTCACTCTCACAGCGCATATGCCCGGAGTGAAACCGGCTTCTTTTATTTTTGCAGGCGTCTAAACGAACGGCGCCCGATTTCATCTACCCGCACCCCCCAGCCAAGCGCCCTCCCCAACCCCGCCTTGCGCCGCTCCCGCTCAAAGCCGCCGTGCCAGTCCTATCGGACCGCTGTCGCTGTGGCACGCGGCTTTGAATTGCTTCGCGCCGCTCATTGGTCCGCTGCGCTCCGCTCCGCATCAGTGCTTTCCACCCTCGCACTCTCAATTGGGTGAAGAGCGCGAGGGCAGAAAAGGTTCGGGTTCTTAAACGAACCAAACCGCCCTGCCCTTCGGGAAGCGGTGCAACAAGGAGATGGAGCGATGGATACCTACGCGATCGTGACGGAGAAGATCATCAACCTGCTGGAACAAGGAATCGTGCCCTGGCGGCGGCCGTGGAGCGTGACCGGACTGCCGCGCAACCTCGTATCGAAAAAACCATACAGGGGCATCAATCTTTTTCTGCTTTCGGCGACCAAATACGTCTCGCCGTTTTGGCTTACCATGAAGCAAGCGAACCAGCTCGGCGGATCGGTGCACAAGGGCGAGCACAGCCAAATGGTGGTCTTCTGGCGGGTCGATCAAATCCCTGACGGGGACAGCGAGAGCGACGCCGAACAGGAAGCCGGCAAGAAGTCCGGCCGGCGTTTCGTTCTGAGATACTATCGGGTCTTCAATCTTGAGCAATGCGAGCTTCCGCAAGCAGTCCTCGCCAAACTGCCGACGATCGAGACCTACCAGCACGATCCCATCCAAGCCGCCGAGCATATCATCGCCGCGATGCCCAATCTGCCCGAGATTCAGCGGGCCGGGTCGAAGGCCTTTTACAGCAGCGTCGCCGATCGTATCACTCTGCCCCCGCGTGAGCTGTTCATCAGCGCCGAGGAAGAGATGGCCACAGAATTTCACGAACTGAGCCACGCAACGGGATCCCCGAAACGGCTCAATCGCAAATCGATCGCCGAAGCCGCGCCGTTTGGCTCACCCAGCTATAGCTTTGAGGAAATCATTGCGGAAATGTCAGCGGCTTATCTGTGCGCGGAAGCCGGAATCTCGCCCGCCGTCATCGCGAACGAGGCCGCATATATCCAAGGCTGGCTCGCCACGTTCCGCAGCGACAGACGCATGGTCGTCATCGCCGCCGCGCAAGCCCAGAAGGCTGCCGATTACATACTTAATGTTACGGGAGGCGGCTGCGCGGCGTAGAGTAATGAAAGGAGGAGGGCGCATGCGCGCCCTGCTCTCCCGTACCCGTCTTTCTGTATACACACATTTCCGTGTATCCGTGAAAGCGGGTTTACGGGAGTCTCTAATTCCAAATGAATGCCTGCATAAAGACCCGCGTCGTAAGGCGTGCCGTGATCAAAGGGCCGAGTGGTTCCTTCTTTAGGAGTGTAAGGCTCACCAAGGGGGTACCGCTAAAATATGCCCGGCGGTTGTTGGGCGCAAGGGGGTTGAACTGTCCCCGCATTATCGTATTATCGGGAAGTCGGGTCTGTGAGAATACGGGAATGCGGTGTGTGGAGGTGTGGCGGTGAAACTGTCCTTTCTCAATCAAAAAGGCGGCGTCGGAAAGACAACGCTTGCCGTGCACGTGGCCACTGTACTCGCAGCCACTGGCGCGAAGGTGCTGTTGCTCGATGCGGATTCGCAGGGAAGCGCGCTGGATTGGTCAGCAGCCAGGCAAAGGGCTCCCGCGTTCGCGGTGCTGGGACTTCCCAAACCGACTGTGCATAAGGAACTCCCTCGGCTCAGTGAGGACTACGATCACGTTGTAATAGATGGACCTCCGAGGGTCGCTGAAGTAACACGTTCGGTGATCATGGCGAGCGACCTCGTAGCGATTCCGGTGCAGCCGTCGCCTTATGACGTATGGGCGGTGAAGGACGTGGTCGAGCTGGTCAAAGAAGCCCGCATTTATAAAGAAATGTTACAAGCCGTATTTGTGATTAATCGGAAAATCGTAAATACGGCAATCGGCCGCGACGTTGTGGAGGCGCTCGCGACATACGAGTTGCCGGTGCTGGCAGCAGTGGTATGCCAGCGTGTGGCGTTTGCGGAGAGTGCAGCGGCCGGCAGCACAGTTGTCGAGGACGCACCGACAAGTGTGGCGGCGGCGGAAATCCGGAATCTGGTCAAAGAACTGACGAGGTTATTCAATGAGCAAGAAGGTCGCGATCACGGCAAAGCCAGAAACCGCAAGGACGCAAACAGCGGAAGAGTGGGTCAATAGGCGTCAGGATGGCTCCCGCTTGAAGCGGCTTACCGTGGACATCCCAGAGGATGTACACCGGAGATTTAAGGCCAGGGTTGCTGAAAAGGGAACCACGATGGCGGATGAGATTCTTCGGTTTCTGGAAGAACGATATTCGTAAATGCGGAAAACCGTATAGGCGGTAACACGTATATACGGAAATGCGGGGCAGGGTGGGTAATTAGGATGCCGCGACGCTCGCCACCAAAGGGCGATGAACAGCTGGACCTGTTCGTTGCCGTCTTCACCGACATTCCTATCCGGGATCAGCGCGACATGATGGAGCGGCCGTTTTTTAGCCTCTCCAAAACGCCGCGCCTGAAGCCGATTGAGTACCGAGTAGGTGACACTTGGGTCGAAGTAACGGCCAACCAGAAGTTTGGAATGGCTTCTATTTGGGATGCGGATGTTTTGATTTGGGCGGCCACTCAACTTACCGAGGCGCGCGATCGTGGCTCGCCGACGAGCCCGGTAATTAGCTTGCATCCCTATGAGCTGCTTAGGGCAATCCGTCGAGGAACGAGCGGGTCGGAATACCGGCGTCTCAGGGCCGCGTTGGAGCGGCTGACGCATTCCGCTGTGCGCACGAGCATCAGGGCTGGTGGAAAGAGCAAGTTCGCATCATTTCACTGGCTTGAAAGCTGGACGGAGATTGTCGACGAAGAGACGCAAGAAACCAAGGGCATGACGATCACACTACCGTTGTGGCTGTACCAGGGCATCCTTGAGCAGGGAGGGGTTTTGACGATCCATGAGGACTATTTTCTCCTGACTGGAGGTTTGGAACGCTGGCTATATCGGGTTGCACGAAAGCATGCGGGTAAGCAGCCAATGGGCTGGCAGTTCACGATGCGCCAGCTGTATGAGAAGTCTGGCTCACTGGCGCGGTCCTCCGATTTCGCCCTAGACATTCGCAAGATAGCGGCAAGCGACCACCTGCCCGAATATACTTTGGAACTGGGAAGAAATGGGGAGGGAACAGAGGTGCTTTACATTCTGCCGCGGCGGGCGCTGCCGACGGACGATCCCCGCTCTCAGCTATCAAGACACTCGCGACGACGTATGATGCGCGGGATTTATTCCGAGCCGCTTAAGCTGCCAAGTGGGCCGAGTCAGGCGGGTAGTGGATCGGTCTGAAAAATTAATCGTTAGAGACAAGTCAGCGATGATGCGGATTGTCGAAGGCGATTTCAGCGACCTGCGTGTGACCGCCCTTCTGAAAATTCATCTGACTACTGCCCGGGCAGAAACGGCGCCGGGTAGTGCACACGCCTTGGACCTAACCGGACTGCAATCGCCCGACATCAGCTTTTGGACCATCTGGAACGATGAAACCCTTTTGAGAATCGGCGTGCTCAAGCGGCTCTCAGGTGATCACTGCGAGATCAAGTCGATGCATACCGTTCAGTCCGTGCGCGGCAGGGGAGTGGGGAGCGCGATGCTGCGCCATATTATTGCGTCCGCACACGCAAGCGGCATGGCTCGCCTCAGTCTTGAGACGTGGTCATGGGATTATTTTGAACCTGCCCGCGCCCTCTATAGGAGCCATGGGTTTGTAGAGCGTCCCCCGTTCGGCGACTATGTCTCAGATCCGAACAGTGTCTTCATGTCGCTCGGCCTGCGAAATTCCTGATTCACGGGACTCCTTGCTCAGGCCAGAAATCAGACCAGCACACTATCGCGTTTCGATAAACCTGCCGCTCAACTATCGTGCTATCAGGCGCATCGACAAAGAAGTCGATGTTGCGATGTTGTTGCGAAAAATGGATATGGTGAGGGAAACGAATAGGGTAGGGCGTGCTGTGGATAGCATCGTGCTATCAGGCGCGCGACAGTCGTGCTTTCAGGCGCACATCTCTATCGTGCGATCGGGCGCAAAGCATCGTGCTATCAGGCGCACGCAAGCGCAAAAAAGCGAGTAAACACAACGAGTTTTTGACCCTCTTAACGATTTAACAATCTAGATCTGATCTTTATAACCTCTTAACGCCGTCCCCACCGCCGCCTCAATAGGGGCTCCGCCCCTAGCCGGCTCAAACCCACCCAAAACCCGGCTAACCCCATTAAGGAGCGCCCTAACGGGCGAACACAAACTCCCAAGCCACTACCGCCGCGCCGCCCGTGGCTCAGACTGTCGATGGCTGTATTGCGCAATGATTGTGCGAAGCCCAAGGCGCTGATCTAATCAAGCTGGCGGCGGGAAAATGAAGCAAGTCGATGGAAGCGCAGCGGGATAGCCGGATTGTCACAGCGCGGGTCGCCATGGACCAGCTCGAAGCGCTGGGCGCGCCAGCCTTCGATATCGGGGTCAAGCGCTTCGATGGCACTATGCTGCTGCGGGAAAGGTGGGGCGCCAAACAGGTATTGAAATCGTTGCTGTGGCTGCGCCGCGAAAATTTGAACCGAGGCCACATCTACGTGCGGCCCGCAGGCCTCCACGGGCTCAGCCTGGTCGATGACCTCAAGGCTGAGGCACTCGCGCAGATGAAGGTGGATGGGTTTGAACCAGCCGCCGTGGTCGAGACCTCGCCGGGGAATTTTCAGGCCTGGTTGAAGCACGGTGAAATGCTCGACGAGGCGGCGAGCACGAAGGCTGCCAAGCTGCTGGCCGACCGATTCAGCGGCGACCTAGGCAGCGCCGACTGGCGCCATTTCGGGCGGCTCGCAGGGTTTACTAATCCCAAACCATCGCGACGCCTGGCCTCGGGGCTGCAGCCGTTTGCGCGGCTGCTGGAAGCCACTGGCCGGGTCTACCGGCAGGCGCCCGTGTTCATCGCGGAAGTACGAGCGGCAATAGCCAGTGAGACGGCGAGCAAGACCGGCAGCAGCGGCACGGCGGGGGCAGGGCAGGGCGCTGCCGAGATGCCCCCGCTAAGATCGCTCGCGGAGTTTCACAACGATCCGCGCTATGGCGGCGACCTGCATCGCGCAGATCTGGCTTGGGCCCGCCACGCAGCGGCTATGGGACTATCCGCCAGCGAGATTCGCGCGGCCATCATGGAAGCGCGCGACCTGGCCAAAAAGGGCGACGTGCGGCGCCAGCGCGCGTATGCCGAGCGCACCGCCTACAAGGCGGTTCGCCAGACCGAGTAGGGCCGGAGAACTTCGAGGTAATGGTTCATCAGCAACGTCGGGAAGTATTCGTGAGGGTGGCCGGGATCCTCGATTGGTAGGATGCGACCGTGACTGGTGGGGTGGAGGAACGGCACACGGAGGAATTCGGGAGAATGATTCGTGGGCGGCGGCGGGAACTGGCCATGATCCAGGTCAAGCTCGCCGCGCAGGTGAGGCTGGAGGAGAAGCCGGTCTCGGCCGGCTATATCCACGATCTGGAGCGCGGCTGGGCGATGCCGCCACCGCACGTGATCGAGCAGTTGGCGGTGGCGCTCGAATTCGATCGTGACCTGCTCTATCTGGCAGCCGGCCAGATACCGCCGGAAGTAGCGGAAGCGCTCAATCGGCTGACGCCGGAGGAACGGACGGCAGCGTGGCGGGTATTCAAGCGTACGGTCATGGAAGAGGCGGCAAAGCGGGATGAGCGGGAGACGGCGCCCAGCGGTGGATCCAGCAAGCGCTAGACACGGTGGGTGAGGGACAAGGATAAGGCATAGACCTGCAATGTATCTTGCAGCGGTCGAACGCAAATCAATGGCGCTTCCGGCTGATCAATTCCCATGGTCGCTGCCGCTTTTCGCGCACTTGAACAAGCTTGAATTCCACGAGCCGGTGACTTTTTTGGTCGGCGAAAACGGCTCGGGCAAATCAACGCTGCTCGAGGGTTTGGCCGTAGGGGTTCGAGCGATCGCTGCGGGGAGTGAGGATCTCGCCCGTGATGAGACCCTATGGGCCGCACATGAGTTTGCCCGGGCTTTCCGCTTCATCCGCCGGCGCCATCCGAAGCGCACGATGTTTATGCGTGCAGAGGACGTGCTCGGCTTTACGTTAACGGCCGCGAGGCAGCGTAAAGAAGCGGGCATCGCACGGGCTGGCGGACTGAAAGCGCTAGAAACGGCCCGGGCAGTGGAAGAGCAGGAGGAAGCAGCCGATATCGCCAAACCGACCATGGATCAGGCAGCAGCGCGGCTGCAGCGGCGGCTCCAGAGAAAATACGGTTCGGACCCGGCCGGCCGTTCGCACGGCGAGACATTTCTTGAAGTCTTGCAGGAGCGGCTCCGTCCCAGCGGTTTGTACTTTCTCGACGAGCCCGAAACCCCTTTATCTCCGACTCGGGTATTAGCACTTCTCGCGCTTATCGTTGAACGCGTAGCGAGCAATTGCCAATTCGTTATCGCGACCCATTCACCGATCCTGATGGCTGTGCCGAACGCCGAAATTCTGCTTTTGGAGGACGGAGTCATTAAGCCCGTAGCTTACGAGGACGTTGAGCATGTCGTGGTCACCAGGGCGTTCTTGAAAGACCCAGCGAAATTCTTATGGCGGCTCTAGGAATTTGCCAGTGAGCGTTTGAGCGGCAGGCCCGCCTGGGCGGTCCGCCGCCGCGCTAGCGTAGCATATTCCGCCGACAGCTCAATGCCGATCCAGCGCCGCGACAGGCGGCTGCATGCTGCGCCAACCGTGCCCGAGCCGGCGAAGGGATCGAGGACCAGATCGCCGAGCCGCGAGCCGGCCAGAATGCACAGCCGCGCGAGCGCAGCGGGAAAGGCCGCATAATGTGCGGTTTTGGTTAGATCGCTTTTGATCTGCCAGACATCGCGCCGATTGCGCCGCCCGCCGATATCGTTCCAGCCAGTGCTGTTGCCGCGATTCCCCCAGCTCAAGCGGTGAGGACGGACGAAATGATTTCCGCTCGGGTGATCGCTGACGGCAGGCTCGGCGATCGCATCCGCATCGTAGTAATAGCGCCTGCTCTTGCTGAGTAGGAAAACAAATTCATGGGAGCGGGTAGGGCGGTCGCGGACTGGTTCCGGCATGGGGTTGGGCTTCGCCCAAATCACATCCGCGCGCAGATGCCAACCGTCCGCCTGAAGCGCGAGAGCCACGCGCCAGGGAATACCGATCAGATCCTTGCGCTTGAGTGCGGGATGCCGCACGCGCGGGCTCCAATGAGAATCGCCGAGCACGAGCCAGAGCACGCCGTCCTTGCGCAGTACGCGGCGGACTTCGCGGAAGACCTCGGCCAGATTGGCGACGTATTTCTCGGGTGTGTCCTCGTTGCCGATCTCACGATCACCGCACGAATAATCGCGCAGCTGAAAATAGGGCGGGCTGGTGACCACGCACTGGACGCTTTCTTTACGCAACGGAATCTTTCGCGCATCACCACGAACGATCATAGGCTTTCTTCGGCTTTGCGCGCCGCGCTTAATTAAGCGAGGCGCATTTTCCCGCCCCTTGCGGGCGGCGCGGTCCTGAGGCACAACACCGGCGTCAGATTTCGTGACGCGGCGGGCCTTGGGTCCGGCCCGCCGGGGCGCGAAATGTGCGCCGCAATCTGTGTGGCTGGATGGTTGGGGAATGGTTGGTGGAGGCGGGAAGGCAGGGCAGTGGAGCGAGAATCGGGGCCGCGGCTTAGTTGCCGTGCCGTGGCCAGGCGCGGGGGAACAGAATCTTGAAGAGTTTCGGTGAGTTGATCGCCCGCCGGCGTATGGAGCTAGGGCTGACCCAGGCCGAGCTGGCGGCGAAGATCAAAGGCCGCAGCGGCGAGGCGGTGACGCAGCAGCGGATCACGGATATCGAACACAATCGCTTCGGGGTGCCGCGAGCGCCGGTGATGAAGCAGCTGGCGCGCGCGCTGAAGCTGAACACCGACGTGCTGTGCCTGTGGGCGCGAGTGATTCCGGCGGACATCCGCGCGGAAGGTCTGCCGGAGGCAGTAATCGAAGATGCGTGGCAGGCGTTCCGGGCCGTGATCAAACAGAAGCGCACGAATTCACGGCGGCGCGGTTGACTCGATGTTAACAGTGGTGTTAGCGGTGTTCGCGTCCTTCCAGCAGGGCGGCCGGATGCGCATGGGGGGCATCGTGCGGCGGCCGGGGAGAACGCGGAAGATGAAGCTGTATGTGGGAGTGCAGACGGAAGTGGATCGGCGGGTGGTAGTCACCAGCAGCACGGGACAATTCGAAGAGTATTCATTAAGCGCCGAGCGCTACTGTGCTTCGGCAGATTTCGCCTGGGGGCCGGATCGCAGCGGGAACGCCGGCGCTTTGGCGCAGGCAATTCTGGCCGATCATCTGGCGAGTGGGGTGCGGGACGTGGGCTTGTGCCGGCGTTTCGAGGAAACGCTGATCGCGGCGCTGCCGGCCAGTTTCTGGGTATTGAGCGAACGCGAAGTTGCGGCCACGATCGCACGGCTGGCCGCCGAATCCGCTTAGAACGTTTCTGATCGAAAACGACCGGCCCGCATTTTTTGCGGGGCGGGGGTTGACAGGACCTTCAAAGATTTATAGGTATACGGCTATAACGGATTACATCCAAAGACAGAGAGGCTGAGATGGAGCGGACAGCGGCGGTACGGCGGAAGGCAGGCGCAGAGCCGATGCGGCTGCCGCCGGCGGTGGATCTCGCGCAAGTTGACAGCGCGGATGCGGTGCGGGCCTTGCGGGTGCTGATGACGGTGGTGGAACGGACGGTGGCGCGCAAGCAGCTGGCGGAGAGCGGATTGGGGGCGGAGGATCGGGGCTGTCCGCGAGACCGCCAGGAACAGGCCGCTTACACCCCGTGAGCAATCCGAAAGGCGGCGCGGGCGGGCCCTGGGAACGCCCGGCAGTACTGGGAAGGGAGAAGCGTACGGACGACTTTGCATCAATGGTGCGCCAGACGCGCAAGCAGCAGGGGCTAACCCAGCAGCAGCTGGCGGCGCAGATTGAAACCGAAGAAGGGCGCGCGATTACGCAATCGTATCTAGCGGACATCGAGGCGGGGCATCATCCTCAGCCGCGGCCGCATCTGATCGAAGAGTTCGCGCGGACGCTGCGCATTAACCGCTACGTTTTGTATCTGGCCGCGCGCACGGTACCGCCCGAGGTGGCGGAGCAATTGGCGCGGCTGACGGCTGAGGAGCGCGAGGCAGCCTGGGGCGCCTTCATGCACGCGATTAAAGCGGCCGAGGACGAGAAGAAAGAGCGCGGCCAGCCAGACAAGGGCAAAGCGCGCAAGGGCAGCGGCGGCGAGAAGGATTGAGGCGGGTGGGGGATTGGGCGGTGAGAGGGCAGGGCGATGCTGGGCGAGAGCTATGCACAAGCGAGCTGGCGGCCGTGGGATGACCGCTACGCCGATCATGTAATCAGCAAGCGCAACTGGCAGATTGCGGCATTGGGTTCGATGCTGGTCAGCCTGGTGCTGGCGGCGATCATCGTGTGGCTCGCAGGCCGCAGCCGCTACATTCCATACGTGGTCGAAGTCGACAAGCTCGGTTACGGCCTGACGCTGGCGCAGCCGCTGACACCGGCGGCAGCGCCGGACGCGGCGGCACGGATGGAGCGCTACGAAATTGCGATGTTCGTGCGCGAGGCGCGTGAAGTGTCGAGCGATCCGCAAGCCGAGCAGGAGCGGCTCAATGCCCTGCTGGCCCATGCACGGGGCGCGGCCGATCACTTTCTTGACGAGTACTATCACGCCGATAGCTCGCATAACCCTTTCGAGATTGCCCGCAAGCAGACGGTGACGGTGGCGATCGATTCAATTCTGCAACTATCGCCGCAAAGCTACGAGGTGCGCTGGAGCGAGCAGCGGCGCGATCTGAACGGCGCCGCGCTGGGGCAGCCGGAGCACTGGGAAGCTGAACTCGAGACTGAAATCGTGCCGCCGCGCGATGCGGGTACGATAGTGAGTAATCCGCTGGGCTTTTACGTGGATCGCATGAGCTGGACGCAGGCGCAGAGCTAGCAGAACTCGCAACCATACAGCTTAGGGAGGTACGGGACCATGACGCGGTTGGGCATGGCAGGGATGGTTATTGCCTTGGCGCTGGCAGGCGGATGCGCGGCGAAACAGCAAGCGGCGCCGGCAGCGCCCCCGATAGTGCGTGAGACAGTGCCACCGGCATTGGCGGAGCCGCCGCCACCCACCGCCGCTGAGGTACTGGCGGCACAGCCGGCCGAAGTGCGCGAGGCGGTCAGGGAATACGGCAAGAAGGGCGAGTGGCCGAGCTACCGGACCCGCAGCTACGTGCTCTATCCCTATGGTGAAGGGCCGGAGCCGGTGGTTGATTGCGCGGCGCTGCGCACGACCGACGTGCAGCTGCAGGCGGGGGAAACCGTCACCGATCTGGCGATCGGCGACAGCGAGCGGTGGATGGCGACGCCGGCCTCCTCGGGCGATCCGCGCAATCCGATTCCGCACATCGCACTGAAGCCGCAGGCCTCGGGCATCGAAACCAATCTCACGATCTATACGACCCGGCACATCTACCACCTGGTCTTGCGCTCGCGCGACCGGGCGATGCAGGAAGTCGAGTTTTACTATCCGGATGATTTGCTGGCGCAGCTGCGCGAGGCCGACGCGGCCGCAGCTAAAGCGAAGCCGGCGGTGTTCCAGGCAACCGTGATCAATCCACCGGCCAGGACTGACGGCAGCATTGTCAAAGCCGCCGACGCGGATCCGGCGCAATTCAACTTTAACTACGCGATTGACGGGCCGAACGTGCCGTGGCGGCCCCGGCGTGTGTTCGATGACGGTACGCATGTCTACCTGGAGATGCCGGCCAGCATGAAATCGAGCGAGGCGCCGGCCCTGCTGATCGCGGCGGGCGGCGGGACGCAGATGGTCAACTACCGGGTGCGCGGCAATTACTTCGTGGTCGATCGGCTGTTCGCCAAGGGCGTGCTCTTGGCTGGAGTCGGACGCGAGCAGGATCGCGTGACGATCGCATATGCGGGCGGCAGCCGGTAACGGAGCGAGGATAAGGCGGGCAGGTGAGTTGGCGAGCTGCGTTGCAAAGGAGGGTTGAGACATGAAGGCGAGCGGAGGCGATGGCGGAACGAACACCGAAATGGAGCAGGAGCGCAACGAGCAAGTGAATCGCGTAAGGGCGGAAGGTCCGCCGGAGCGCCCGCCGCACGTGGCCGCGGATCAAAATGGAGCGAGCGGCGCGCACATCACAGCGGGCGGCCAGGAGCGGAAGAAGGATCCAAAGGCACCGGCCGAGCCCGCCGACGACGAGCAGGAGCATGGAGGTGGCGGGCGGTTCAACCGGCGGCTGCTGATTGCGGCAGGCGTATTCGCAACGGTGGTGGGCGTGATCGCGGCCGAAGGGCTGCAGTCGGCAGGCGTGAAGAGGGCGGCCACCGCGGCGCCGGCGGCGGCCGACAACACGGGGGACGCGGAGCGCCACCAGGCGGAAGTCGCCGAGCTGGCGGCGGGGGCGAAGACGCCGGCGCCGATGGCGCTGCCGACGCCGGGCACGGTCGCGGTCATGCCGATTCCGAAGCGGCAAACCCCGCTGGCGCACGAGGCGCGGACGCGGAGCCGCTACGCCCAGTGGGCCGAGGACAAATATATGCGGGCGCTCGAAGCGCCGCAGATGGTCGGTGCCTTTCATAGTGCGGACACGCTGGAGATCGGCAGTGGGCACGAAGGGCAGGGCGGCAACACTGATACCGTTGCGACGGATGGGCGCAGTGCCAACGTGACGCTGCAACCGCCGGCTTCGCCGTACACAGTGATGACCGGGAGCGTGATTCCAGCGGTGCTGGTCAGCGGGATTGATTCCGATCTGCCGGGGCCGATCCTCGCGCAGGTAAGTGAAAATGTCTTCGACTCGGCGACCGGCCAGCGGCTGCTGATCCCGCAGGGCAGCCGCCTCATCGGCAGCTATCAAAGTGCGATGGGCTACGGTCAGCAGCGGGTAGCAATCGCCTGGCGCCGTCTCATCTTCCCCGACACCTCGAGTATGGAGCTGCCACAGATGCCGGGAGCGGATCAGAGCGGCACCAATGGCTTTACCGATCAGGTGAACAATCACTATCTGGCGACCTTCGCTACCGCGGCGGTGACCAGCCTCATCAGTGCAGGACAGGCGGTCGGCCAGATGGCGGCCTTTGGCGGCGGCGGGAGCTACGGACCGTACGGCTACTACCAGCCGAACCAGTGGGCAACTGCCGGTGAGACCGCCGGGTCAACGGCATCAGGGCAGTTCGGCGGCGTGGGCCAGCAGATGATGCAGCACGGCCTGAACCGGCCGACGACGATCGAGATCCGGCCGGGCTACGAATTCAACGTGATGGTGACCGAGGACCTGGTCTTTCCGGGTCCTTACAAGGGTTAAGCAATATCCGGCATTAAGCACAAAGGCGTTCGGCTTTGTGCACAAACCGCAAGCGGGCAAAGGCGAGGAGGCAGGGCGATGGGTGTGTTGAAACGCAAGGAAGAGCGGACGGCGACGATCACGGTACGTGTGCCGGAATCGATCAAAGCGGAAGTGGATCAGTTGCGGCCGCGGGCCGATGGGGCGGGCTTCGATCTCAATGCGACGATGGCGGAAGCGCTGGTGCGGGTGGTTAAGCAGGTCCGTGAAGAGCTCGGGCAAATGAGCAGCAAGGCTGTGAGTATCACGCGCAGCGAGAAAGCGAATGGGCTGGCGGATGGCGCGGTGAGGTGAGGGACCGTTAGCGGCGGCAGAGCGGGCGCCGATGAATGCGGAGGAAGCAGCGGTGGAAGCGGAAGGGAGCGAGGCGGTGAGGAGCGGGTCAGTCGTAGGGCAAGGTAAAGGTAGTGTCACATTACGTTACGGCCTGCGCCCGTTCCGCTGTGATCTACGACTTTTTGTATGTAACGGACGCATTACACGGCGGGCGTTACGTAATGTCATGCGCATTATGCGGCGTAACGCGCCGGCTCGGGGCGGCGCTGGGTCTTCCCAGTGGTGGCGGCGCCAGCTCGGCGGCCCGGTTGCAGGCCTCGCTATCGCGGCCATTGCGGCAGCTTGGCTGACCGTTGCGGGCGGCCTGCTGCACCTGCGGATCACGCTGACGGACAGCGCAGCACCGGCTGGCATCTATCGCGTCAGTGAAGTTGCGGCTAGGCGCGGCGCCCTGGTTGCGGCCTGTCTGCCGTCCGTGATCGCGCGGACGGGACTGGCGCGCGGCTATCTGCAAAAGGGCGACTGTCCGACGGGCGCCGAGCCGGTGGCGAAGGTAATCGGTGCGCTAGCGGGCGATGAATTGCAGATCGAGCCGGGCTTCGTCGCGGTCAATGGCGTGAAGTTTCCGAATAGCCAAACGGCGGCGCATGACAGCGCGGGCCGGCCGCTGACGCACGTGCCATCAGGCGCATACCGAGTCGCCGCCGATCAAGTGTGGCTGTTCGGCTTCAACAATCGGCGCAGCTGGGATGCGCGTTACTTCGGGCCCGTACCCGCCGCGAATGTACGCGGCGTGCTGCGGCCGCTGGTGACGTGGTGAACAGGGAGGGCGGTGAAAAAGCGATGAGCGAACACAGCGAAGAACAGGGGCTCAGGGTCCATCACCTGGCCAATCTCGGCGGGCTGGTCGCACTGGCGGAGCTCGATCGCGAGCCGCCCGATTTCCTCCTCGGGGCTTTGATCAGCGTCGCGCATGAACGCGAGCGGCTGAGCGCCGAACAACGCACGCGGGTGGCCGCCCTTGGCCGCGCAAAACTGGATGAGCGGGCGACCGCCAAGCGCGCGTGGAAATCGTGGCGGCGGGCCCAAGACCTCCATGCGCTGACACTCACGAGCGCGCAGCTGCGGCGCCTGATCACGGCGCTCGGCGGCCAAGCAGATGAGGATTCGGCGCAGCTGATTAGGCTGCTGGCGGCGTTACTGAAGGAGCAGGCCGATGGCGTGGCTGCCGTGGCAACCCCACGAGAATGAGGAGGCGGGGTTGAAGCTCGGGCGGCTTAAACCCGGCCAGGCGCGCGGCCCGCGGCGGCTAGTGCCGTGGTGGGAACGAGCGCTGCGCCGGGCCAAAGCGGCGAGCGTGATGCGCCGCCAGCCCCGGACCAGTGCGGGCGGCGGCGGGCTCCGCCGCAAGCCGATCTTGGCCAAAGCTTACGGGCGGCGCAGCGTGGTCAAGGCCTCGTTCCGGCGCAATCGGCATAACGGCGGCTGGACCCGGCACGCGCGCTACTTGGCGCGCGAGCAGGCCCAGCGCGAGGGCGAGCGCGGGCGCGGCTTTGATCGGGAACGCGAGGACCTGGATATGGCCGCAACGGTGCGAACCTGGGAGCGCACGGACGGCATGATGTGGTCGTTCATTATCTCGCCGGAAGATGCCGATCACATCGATCTGCGGCAGCATGCACGCGACTTTGTGGCCGGGATGGAACGCGACCTCGGCACCGAGCTGGAGTGGGTTGCGATTGATCACCACAACACTGACAACGACCACGTTCATTTGCTGATTCGGGGCATTCGCGACAATGGCCGCGAACTCACGCTTGATCGTGACTACGTCAGCCGCGGGATTCGCGAACTAAGCCGCGAATTGGCCGAGCGCGAACTGGGACCGCGGGACGAGCAGGAATATTTGCTGACGCGCGGGCGCGGCATCGAGCGCGAATACTGGACCGAAATTGATCGGACGCTGGAGCGGCGCGCCGGGCGCGATCGGATAGTCAGCTACGAAGATTTCGCGCCCTTCACTGATGGCGCGCGGGTGCGGGCGGAACAGGAAATGGAGCGGCTGGCCTATCTGGAAAAGCTCGGCCTGGCCCGCCAAATCAATGAACGCAGCTGGGAGCTGGCCGAGGAACACGAGCCCGAATTGCGCCGCCGCCAGCGCGAACGGGACATCATTCAGACCCGCGCGCGCGAACGGCAGCAGGAGCGGGATCGAGGCGATGAGCGGGAGATGGAGAGGTAGCGGCGATGGCGGAATATCGGCCTTATCGAAATGTCAACAGTGCGGCGCGGGCGCGCCTGCTGCGGGTGAAATTCATCGCGGTATCGGGCTTCATGCTGGCCGCGATCTTGATCAATTGGACGGTGACGCAGCACGTGGCGCGGCTATTCGGCTATGCCCCGGGACTCGGGCCGTCGTGGCTGGGCAACATCTATGCGCCGTGGGCATGGCTCATCTGGTGGACGCGCTGGCACTGGGCGGAGCAACTCGAACCCCTGTGGGAATTATGCCTGCGCCAGGCGGCTTATCCGCTGTTCGGGGCCGGTGCCCTGGCCGCGGGCAGCGTGATCGTCGCGCGTTATCTGGTCAGTGATGACACGCCCGATCTGCATGGTTCGGCGCGCTGGGCCAATGCGCGGGAGGTCTGGGCGACCGGCTTCCTGGCGCGAGTCCACGTATTGCCATTATGGCTGCGACGCCGGCTAATTCGGGCCGGTCTGCTCAAAGCACCGCCACGGCGCGACGGCATCTATCTGGGCGCCTGGCGCCAGCGCGGGCGGGTGCATTACCTGCGCGACTGCGGACCGAGCAATGTGCTGGTGGAGGCGCCGACGCGCGCGGGCAAGGGCGTCAACACCATCGTGCCGACCCTGCTGGCCTGGCCGCACTCAGCCCTGATTCACGACTTCAAGCGCGAGCTGTGGCCGCTGACCGCGGGGGCGCGGCGGCACAAGGGCTCGCTCTGTTTCAAGTTCGATCCGGCCAACCCCGAGGATCCCGGCATCCGCTACAACCCGCTCGCAGAGGTGCGTTTGCGCACACCTTACGAGACCGGTGATGTCCAGAATCTGGTCGAAATCCTGGCCGATCCCGAAGGCCGCGGCTTCGGCAGCGATAGCCATTGGGTCCAGGCGGGCAAAGCCCTGCTGACCGGGGCCATCCTGCATGTGCTGTATGCCGAGCCCGCCAAGACGCTGCGCGGTGTGATCGGCCTGCTTAGCGATCCCGAAGCGGCCATCCTCGACACCCTTAATCGCATCATGACGGCGGAACACGACCCCGAGGGCAAGATGGGCTGGCACACTCGGCGCGGGGTGCCGACGCGCACGCACCCGATCGTGGCCGAGAGCATGCGCGAGGTGCTCGACAAGGCCGAGAAAGAGCGCAGCGCGGTGGTCTCGGAAGTGGTGAAGCGGCTGCCGCTCTATCGCGATCCGCTAATTGACGCGGCTACCGCAACGTCGGATTTCAGAATCGACGATCTGGTTAATCACCAACAACCGGCCTCGCTCTATCTGGTGGTGCCATGGGAAAGCCGCGACCGGCTGAAGCCGCTGACGCGGCTGATCATCAATCAGATCGTGCGCCGCCTGACGGCCAAACTGGAGTTCAGGGATGGCCGTCCGGTCTCGCCGCACCGCCGTCCGCTGCTGCTGATGCTCGATGAATTCGGCCTGCTCGGGCGCTTCGAAGTCTTCGCCGAAGCGATGAGCCACATGGCCGGCTTCGGCTTGCGCGCCTGTTTGGCGGTGCAGAGCTTCAGCCAGATTTACGAGGCCTACGGACGCCACGAAACCATCACCAGCAATTGCGATACGGTCGTGCGCTTTACTCCCAATAAGATCGAGACTGCCGAGGAGATCTCCCGGCAAATCGGCCAGACCAGCGTGCGCCACCAGCATCGCACTCAATCCGGCGGCGGTGGCAGCGTCTCCGAACCCGAAGTGGGCCGCCCGTTGATGACGCCGGACGAAGTGCGGCGCATGAGCACCAGGGAAGTCCTGATCTTCGCGCGCGGACAGCGTCCGATCCGCGCACCGCTGCTCGAATATCATGCGCTGCCCTACTTCAAGCGGCTGGCTGAGATTGGACCGCCTGCCCATAGCGACTGCACGATTACCTCCCCGCCCGCCGACGGCGGGCGGGAAAATGAACCGGACTTTTCCATGACCCAGGAGGCGGAGGCCGGAGCAAATGGCAACGCTCCGCAAGCGGATGAGGCGGTCAAGGAAGCCACTGGCCAAGCGGCGCAGCCCTTTGGGTTTCTCAATTTTGCCGCAGATGATCCGGACGAGGAGGAGAACCAGTAATGAAGCGGCATCTAGCGATCTATGTCGAGAACGAAGAATTTGCGCAGCTTAAACAGGAGGCAGTGCGGCGCAAGATCTCGCTGTCGCGCCACGTGAAGGAGCGCTTGCTGGGAAGCCGGGCCGGCGCGGCTGAGCCGAGCTTCGAGAGTGCCGAGTTTTTGCTGCAAGCAGCGGAGCAGCGGTTCGCGAAGGCGGCCGAGCATGGCGGCCGGGGCCTGGCGGAAAATCTGCGCACCGTCATCGTCATGCTCGATCAGCTGGTGCGCAGCACCCTGACCCATCTCCCTGAAATTCCTGAGGCGCACAAAGAGCGGGCATTGGCGGCCGGTGAACGGCGCCATCGCGCCTGGCAGCAGGAGGTCGAGGCGCTCCTGCGGCAAATGCGCGCGCAACCCGCCGCCGAACGGCGGCCGCACGCGAACGGCAACGGCGCGCATGCTTAACGCGCCGTGCTCATTGCGAGGATTGGTTCGATGAAGGTGAAGGAGAAATTTACCGTGTGGCAGCTGGCAGCATTGGCGCATCCCCATAACGGCGAAGAGGCACCGGACCCTGCTTGTATGCACGGACGCCCAGGCGAGCGCAGCGTGATTCTCACCTGCGATATCGACGACGAAAGTCTGGAGAGCTACGGCGGCCCGATGTGGCACGTATCGGTCTTTCCGCCGGTGCGGGCCAAGGCCCAAGCCCTGTTGGCCAAGATTGGCGAGGGTGAGCTGTTCGAAGAACCCGGCATCAGTCCGCAGATTTTTCATCTGCGGCGGCGGATGACCACCGCCGAAAGGGCGCGGCTGCGCGAGGCGCTGTCATGACCTCCGCCCAGCAAATCCAGGATCGTCGCCGCGACGAGCTTTTGCGCCGCCAATCAGGTCCGCAATTATTGGCCGCGATCGCTGATCCGAAGATTACCGACATCATTGTTAATGAAGACGGACGGGTGTGGTTCGAGGCCCACGGCAAGGGCTTGTATGCGGCCGGCTTCACACTGCCGGAAAGCCAGCGCGAGAGCCTGATCGGCACGGTCGCAGCCATGCTCGGCATGGTGGCCGATGCCGAACATCCGATCGTTGAAGGCGAGCTGCCGATCGCCGGCATTCGTTTCGAGGGCTTGATGCCACCGGTGGTGCGCAAGGCCTGCTGGGCGATGCGCAAGCCTGCGCAGGTTCTCTACAATTTGCAGCATTATGTGACTGATAGAATCATTACGGAAGCGCAGGCGGATGTTTTCCGCCAGGCGATCGCCAGCCGCCAGAATATCCTCATCGGCGGTGGCACCGGCTCGGGCAAGACCACCATCGCGGGCGCGTTGATCAACGAGATGGTCGAGCAGTCGGAGGCCAGCGAGCGCTACGTGATCATCGAAGACACGCTTGAAATTCAGTGCCGCGCGCAAAATCTGGTGCAGCTGCATACCAGCGAGAACGCCGATCTCACGCGCCTGGTGCGGGCCACTATGCGCTTGCGGCCCGACCGCATCATCATCGGCGAAGTCCGCGGCGGCGAAGCGCTGGCGCTGCTCAAGGCTTGGCTGACCGGCCATCCGGGCGGCGTCACCACGATTCACGCCAACAACGCGAAGTCGGCACTCACCCGGCTTTCCAGTCTGGTTCAAGAAGCGGGCGTGCCGCCGCAGCCGGAACTGATCGCCGAGACCATTCAGCTGATCGCTTTCATCGCGCGTACGGCCAAAGGCCGGCGGGTGACCGAGCTGGTACGGGTCGAAGGCTACGATCCGCGCGCAGGCTTCAAACTCACTTCATTGGAGGCATGAGTAATGGCGCCTGAATTAGCTAGTGACGCCTGGTTAGGGCGGAGATCTTCAAAGGTCTGAATTGGTAAGGAGGTTGGATAAATGAAAGGAACGAAGAGTTGGCTAACGAAGTGGGCGCCGCGGATTGGCTATGGCGTGAGCATTCTCACTATCGCGCTGCCGGCCCGGGCATTTGCGGCCGTGGCCGGCGGCGGCGTGCTGCCGTGGGATCAACCGCTTAATACCTTGCAGACCGATCTGCAGGGACCGGTGGCGCATGCCATCACCACGGCGGCGATCATCGGCACCGGGATTACCTGGGCGGTGAGCGAACACAACACCGGCGTGCGCAAGATGTCGGCGCTGGCCTTCGGCGGCGCCGCGGCGCTCGGCGCGACCACGCTCATGACCGCGCTGTTTCCGGCCGCGGGAGCGCTTTTCTAGTCGCCACTAGGCGAAGCGCAGCGGAGCCGAGCACGCTAGTGAAGCGCAGCGGAACGAGCAAACGAGTCTGCGAGGTGCGTGCATCAAAACGAGTCCGCGAGGTGCGTCATAGAACGAGGCAGTCGAGTCTTCAGGCATGACGAGCGGGTGAGTCGGCGAGCTGCACAAGAATAAAAGGAGTTGAAATATGAACGGAGAGGGGCGGCGGCTTAACGTCATCCATCAATCACTGGTGCGGCCGGTGTTGCTCGCAGGCGCGGAGCGTCCGCTGGCGATCGCCAACTGGATCACCGCCGCCGCCCTCATTCTCGGCACGGGCACGTGGTACACAGCGATGCTGGGCGCGCTCTTGGCGACCGCCGGCCACTGGGCGCTGGTGCAACTCGCGAAAGTCGATCCGGAACTGAGTCAGGTCTACATCCGCCACATTCGCTATCGCCAGGAACGCTACCCGGCCCGCGCTTCAATCTGGGCGCCGCCGCCCGCGCGGATTCGGCCGACCGTGCCGCTGCCGCGTGAACTCAGGGGCTGACGTGGAAGGGGAGAGGAGAAAATGCTTTTCAAAGAATTCAAAGATCTGAGGCGCAAGCCGGATCGGCGGCTGGGCCTGCCCGATCTGCTTAACTTCGGCTTCCTCGAAGACGACTACACCATCGTCATGAAGGATGGGGCGCGGCTGTCCGCCTTCGAATGCCATGGCCCCGATCTGAACTCGGCTAGTCCGGCCGAACTGGATGGACATCGGGCGCTGGCCAACCGCGCCTTCGCGCGCTTCGATGACGGCGCCGCTTTCCAGATTGATCTGATGCGCTACTTAAGCGGCGATCTGCCGTCGCGGACTTTTGCCGATCCAGTAAGCGCGATGCTGGGCCACGAGACGGCGCTGCACTATGCGCAGGAAGGGAACCATTTCGAAAGCCAATGCGTCGTCAGCATTGCCTGCCGCCGCCCGCCGCTGGTGCAGAGCAAATTCGGCAGCGCCTTCGTCTCCGGCCGGCCTGATAGCGCCGGGCGTGAACGCGAGCGCGAATGGTACCAGCAACAGCTGCAGGAATTCCGCGATGCCGCGGCCCCGGTCTGGAAGCTTGATCCGCTCGGCGGCTCGCGGCTGCTTTCACATATCAACGGTTCCATCAACGGCCGGATGTGCCAGCTCAGGGCGCCGCGCCATCCGGTGCCGCTCGACGCCATCCTGGGCAATCAGGACTTCGTGCCGGGCTTCAAGCCGCGCGTGGGCGGACGGCACATCCGCGTGATCTCGCTGGCGGGCTTTCCGGCGGTCTCACACGCCGAGTTGGCCACATTCCTGAGCGAGCTGCCGATTTCCTATCGTTATTCGATCCGTGCGATCCCACTGGGGCTCAGAGCATCGGTCAGCCAACTCGGCGTACGGCGGCGCAACTGGTTTCAGAAGCGCAAGGGCGCCCGCGCGATGCTAAGTGAAAGTATCGGTTCAGGAACGGGCGCAGCCTTCGAAAATCAGCATGCCCTCAGGATGGCGGCCGATGCCGATGACGCCATCGCCGAAGCCGAAGGCGGCGAGGTCCGTTTCTGCTATGTCACCGCCAAGATCGTCATTACCGCCGATAGCGCGGCGGAAGCCGATGAAGCGGCACGGCTGATTTTCAAGGTCTGCCAGAACATGGGCTTCGATCCGCGCCTCGAGACCGCCAACGCCAACGAGGCCTGGCTCGGCTCGATCCCGATTCACGGCTGGTACGACGTGCGCAAGCCGCTGGTCAGCACTCGCAACCTGGTCGATATCCTGCCACTGACCAGCATCTGGCCGGGACTGGCGGTAAATCCGTGCCCCTACTATCCGCCTGATACGCCGGCACTCTGCTACGGTGTGACCACCGGCAAGACTGCTTTTCGATTCAATCTTCATCAACAGGATACCGGCCATACGCTGTTCGCGGGACCGACCGGCATGGGCAAGAGCGTCGCCCTGGGCACGGTCGCGGTTAATTTCCGCGCGATTCCGGGCGGCCAGGTGTTCCTGATGGACAAGGGCTACTCCGCCTTCGTCCTGACCAAGGCACTCGGCGGCCAGCATCTGGATTTGGGTGAAGAGGAGGTCCCGCTGCAGCCGCTGGCGCGCATCGACGACCCCACCGACCGCATGAAACTTCAAGGGCTGCTTGAAGATTGGATCGCGCTCAAGAACGTCAAGCTGATGCCCCAGCAGACCCGCGCGCTCTATCGCGCACTTGAACTTACCGGCGAAGCCCCGCCTGCACTGCGCACGATTACCAATTTGATCACTCAGGTGCAGGATGCCGCCGTGCGCGACGGATTGACGCCGTACTCGCTGGCTGGCCCGCTTGGCCGCTTTCTCGATGCCGATCATGATGTTTTGCTCGACAGCGACTTCGTCACTTTCGAGCTCGAAACCCTGATGGGGATGGGGCCGCAGGTCACCATCCCGGTGCTGACCTATCTGTTTCACCGCATCGAGCAGCGGCTCGATGGGCGTCCCACCCTCATCATTATCGATGAAGCCTGGGTGGTGCTGGCGAACAACACCTTCGGCGCCAAGCTGGAGGAGTGGCTGCGCACCTTGCGCAAGAAAAACGCGGCGGTGGTATTGGCCACCCAGAGCCTCAGCGAAATTGCCAATTCGCCCTATCGCGATGTCATTCTGGAATCGTGCCCGACTAAACTCTATCTGCCCAATGCCGAAGCCCGCAGTCCGCAAACGCGTGAGCTTTATCGGAAGTTCGGACTTTCGGATCGGCAGATAGGCATCATCGCCGAGGCCGCGCCCAAGCGCGACTATTACTACGTTTCGCCCCTCGGCAAGCGGCTGTTCCAGTTCACACTGGGGCCGGCCGCATTGGCCTTTGTCGGCGCCGGATCGAAGGACGACGTTTTCACGGCGCGGCGGATGATCGTTGAGCACGGCCAGCGCTGGCCGGTCGAGTGGCTGCGCTCGCGCGGCCTTGGGGATTGGGCTGATTACCTCGCAGGGCATTTTCCGGCGGGCGTGGCGCTGGCCGAGACCCTGATCAAGGTGGGCGATTATCCCAATCGACATCTTCAAACGGCAGCGGCGTAGGCGGAGGAGGGAGGGCAGGGCGATGCTCAAGCGTTACTTTAGGTTCTTTATAGCGGTTGCGGGGCTGGCGATGATCGTCCCAGCGGCGGCGCGCGCCCAATTCGGCGGCTCGATTGTCTTCGACCCGAGCATGTTTACCCGTCAGCTCCAGCAGCTGCAGCAAGAGACTGCCGCCGTTACCAACCTGGCCCAGCAGCTCCAGTACATGATCAAAAACACCACCGGCGGCGGCGCCGGCGTATGGCAGTCCAATCAGAATCTGCTCAGCAATTTGGGCGGTTTGATTTCCGAACAGCAGGGGCTCTCCTACACTTTCCAGGGACTCGCGGGGCAATTCCAGCAACTCTATCCCGGCTTCAACGTAACCAATACGCCGGGTGTGCAAAGCCCGCAGGCCAGCGTCGATACCACCCTCAATACCTTGAACGGGGCGCTCCAGAGCGCCCAGGCGCAGGCCCAGAATTTCCGGAGCGAACAGGCGGCGTTGCAAGGCCTGGAGGCGAAGAATCAGACCGCGGTCGGCAACCTGCAAGCAGTCCAGGTGAGCAACGAGATTGCGTTGGCCCAAGTGCAGCAGATTCAGATGCTGCGCCAGCTTGTCATGGCTCAGATGAATTCCCAGAACACGGCCGCAGCGAATCAGCTCAATAGCCAGACCCAGAGCCAGCTTGCGGCACAGGCGATCATCGCTGCACCACCCCAAGTGTCGGGAATAGCGCAGTTGTTCAAAGATACATCACCTCCTCCGCAACCGTAGGCATTCCTCGGAGATAAACAATGAGACAGATCAAAAATCCGTTCATCCTTGTCGTGGCGATTATCGGAATAGGCGTGCTGATCTATTTTTTCTGGCAAAGCTATCAGCAACGCATGGAAAACGAGCACGCTCGCGCCGGAATGGCTGCACCACCGCAAGTTCCGGGCATGTCCCAACTATATAAAGACGCACCACCCCCACCACAGCCATAACGCTTGTGGTCCCCGTAAAGGAGCGACAAACCGATGGTCAGCCTTGATCTGAATAGTATTGCCACACAGTTTTACAATGCGGCCAATAACTACAGTACAGCGATCCAGCCTTACGCGCTCAAGCTTTTTTTCGCACTCCTCTTGATTGACATCCTTGTGACCTGGATCCAGTACACCGCCGAGGGCCAGGTTGATCCGTCCTTCTTTCTCGGGCGCCTGATCAAGCAAGTCCTAAGTGGCGGTTTTGTCTATCTGATGATCGTCAACGGTTTCTCATGGATGAACCTCGTTCTTAGTAGCTTCTCTCGGATCGGCGCGATGCTCAGTGGCTTGCCTGCGGTTAGCCCTCAGACGGTTTTACAAGCCGGATTGAATATCGCTACGACTATCCTCAATACGCCGGATACCAGCAGCATAGTAAGCAATCTTGAACTCATGATAGTCGAAGCCGTTTGCGTGGTGGCAGTAGCGGGCGCCTTTGTCTTTGTTGCTGCTGAGCTTCTTCTAACTTTGGTGAAGGCTTATTTGACCACCGGCCTTGGCGTGATTCTCCTCGGATTCGGCGGCAATCGCTTCACTGCCTCAGCGTCGGAAGGCTACTTCACGAACGTCATTCGAATCGGCGTGAAACTGCTTTTCTTTTACGCGGTGCTCGCGATTGGTATGCAGATGGTCGGACAATGGCAAGCGGCTCTCGCGGCAGCCTGCAAGCCAGTAGCCGCGCCATTGCCACTAATATTTAGTTACTCTGTACCGCCTTCGAAAATCATGACCACTGTGTGTTCGGGAACGCTATCTCTTAGCGATATGCTGGGATATGCAGTACTCGCCGCCGTCTTTGCTGCCGTCACAGTGGCTGTCCCAAGTATGGCTGCTGAACTCGTTGGCGGAACGGTCGGGCTCGCTCTTGCCCACGCCTTCGAAGCCGCCTACATAGCGCGCACGATCACGAGTCCCATAACCAGCGCTGTAAGCAGCGGACTCAAAAAGCTGGGGGACAACCGCGATGGAAAGGAATCTAGCAGCGGAGAGCAGGCAGTGATCCAAACCATACTCGCACAGCACCAGCGCCAAAGCAGCGCCGACGCCGGCGCGAATGCTGCGACTAAACCGCTAAACCCTTTCAACGGACAAACACCCGGCTACAATTACCGTCCACCCGATAGTTCAAATCCCCGAGACCCGCAGCTTCCACCTTCACCCAATAATGGCTCGGGAAGCGGCGGAGCGGTGCTCGAATACCAGCCGGGCAGGCCAGGCAACTACACGCGCGATATCGCCGTCGATGTCACCGGCCTCCAGACCGGCAACGGTAAGGGCAACCCAGACGCATAACTCTTGAAGATAGGCAGCGCCGAAAGTAAGAAAGCCGAACCTCTAAAATTCCAGAAAATCCGATTCGGGCTGACAATGAAAATTCAACGGAATTGCGCGCGCTTCGCTCAATTGCGCGGCGCCATCGCCTGCGGCGAACGCGATGCTTGTCACGGCGCAATTGCATCGCTGCTCACGCGCCCATTGGTGGCGTAGCCAGCCTCCGCGCTTAGTCTCTTTCCTCCCCGTCCTTCCGAATGGGGTGAGAAGGACGAGGGGAAAGGTGGTTTGGTTTTTACGCACCAATGCGCCCTGCCGCAGGAGCGGATGCGGGCGGCAACCAAAAGGAGAGTTTACCATCATGCTCAAGTCATTTGTCCTGACTGTAACGGTGCGAAATCAGGCTTCGCGATAAGTTGCGGTGCCCACGGATGTCAGACCGGGACGCGGTTCTGTGATTTCTGCAAAGGCGAGGGCCAGGTGAGTTCTGAGGCGGCGGAACGCTGGCGCCACGGCAACTCAATGCGGAAGGCCCGTATCAAACGCGGCCTCACTGTAATGCAGGAAGCTGCCATTCTCGGCGTCGATCCGATTCTGCTCAATGATATCGAACACGGACGGCGTTCGGCGGAGGAGTTGAAGAATTGCAGTCAGCGGCCCGCCGCAAGAGCGGACACAGGCCAAAGGAGAAGCATCATGATTGATCGCACTCTGGTTGAGAAATTGAGACAGATCGGCCCCGAACAGGTGGTGGACGGGTTCGAACTGTGTCCGTCTTGCGACGGCCTTTCTCCAGGCATCGCGATGGACGGCGAGACTGTTATGCACTGCCACGTTTGTAACGATCAGAACGCGGTAACCGTTGCCGACGCTGACCGTTGGCGGGACGAGATGCGCAAGCGGTATGGGCGAACGGGAGGCCGTTCAGACGAAATCGCATAGCAATCGGCGCAGGAGGCACCGGCAATGGCGGACAAACGCGCCCGCTGTAGGCAAAAGGTCAAGAGCGAGGAGAACTGGATGCGCGCCCATCTATGCGGGAACAGCGCAGTTTTGCACTGGAATTGTTACATCGCGCTTCTCAGGTCAGAAAGTACAAGCGCCGCTGCCGCACCGTCGAAAAGTGACGGGCACGAACATGCGAACGAGTAAGCAAATGCCCGACGCACGGAGCTATGAAGGACGAAAACAAATGTCTCTAAATCGAACAACTGTGATTGGCCATCTCGGCCAGGACCCCGAACTGCGGTATCTCCCCACTAGCGGACAGCCGGTGGCGAACTTTTCGATTGCGACTGACGATGCATATACCGACAAGCAGGGCCAGCGTCAGGAGCGAGTGGACTGGCACAACATTGTCGTTTACGGCAAGGCGGCCGAGAACTGCAAGGAATACTTGAAGAAGGGTAGGGAGGTTTACGTAGAGGGACGGCTGCGGGTACGCGAGTACGAGGCCAAGGATAACGGCGGCAAGCGCCAGCGCGTGGAAATTATCGCCCAGCGGGTACAGTTCTTAGGATCGAAGCCGGGTACACCGGCCAGCGGCGAAGCCGAGGAGCCAGCGGCCAGCGAAGAGGCGCCATTCTAGGCGATAGGGATGCCCGCGTCCGTTGAGGGCGCGGGCCTCCGACATGCCAATGCGAAAGTCCCTGGCATTCGTGGCGATCATCCTAACCGCGCACGCTTGTACCATCAGCGGCGCATCTGTGTGAGCTGCCGGCCAAGCTCAGGTTCTCGCAAGATCAATATTTCGTCGCGCAGCAAATCTATCGAGGATGGAATCGATTCGGATTCGTTTTTGGTGGGAGCGATTGATTTCGATACTGTGAAACGGCCCCTTTCGATATTGTAAGTTGGCCCCACCCCCGACTAGCCCAGCAGACTGCCGAA
>Ga0335075_10001156_pt1 | contig 43984 bp, 39 predicted proteins | sample Lox_Sample_24_FD_206723 | JGI IMG/M metagenome (GOLD analysis project Ga0335075, IMG submission 206723) | Soil microbial communities from Loxahatchee National Wildlife Refuge, Florida, United States - Lox_Sample_2.4 | ecosystem: Environmental > Terrestrial > Soil > Wetlands | place: USA...
TCCTTCGCCAGAATCGAATTCACCTTGCCGAAAAGCCCCGTAAGAATCGGGCACTCATCCGTGCATTGCGTATCAACGAATGTAATGAGCACAGCCTTGCCGCGATACTGCGGAAAGTGAACTGTCTTTCCATTTTGATTCACCATCGCAATATCCGGAACCTGCTCGCCCATCAAAAGCTCATGCGGAGGCAGCGCCGCCGCATTGCCGGGCTCTCTCGGCTCCGCCGTTATCGTAACCTTCCCCAGACGGTAATCGTTGCTGTCGGAAGGCACCAGCACAGTCGCCGTAATCTCATCCCCGGGCTGCAGCTGCCGAAACAGATCCGCGTTCGCAATCGGATAAACAGCATTTGTCGCCGGCATAAAGCCGCGGATCGCATCCTGCCGGATCGTCACCTCGTGCATCAGAGCGCTTTTGCCTAGCACCACCCCAAGCACTGGATACCGGCTCACACTGGCTCTCGCCGAAGCGGCCGGCAAAGCCTGCTTCCTGCATCCACCGGCCGGGATCAAAACCATAGCGGCCAGCGCCACCGAGCAAATGCGGTTACAAAGATTCATTTTGAAATTTTCCTCCATGCGAAGGCGCTCCTCAAACCAACTGCCCGCTCCGCAGCCGAACCCCCTCCAGCATCTCGCAAACCAGCGCCAGCGGAAGCCCCATCACGTTGAAATAGCATCCGTGTACGCGCGGAACCCACCGTCCCGCATAACCCTGGATGCCATACGCGCCCGCCTTATCCATCGACTCGCCCAGCGCAAGGTACGCCACAATCTCCTCATCCGAAAGCGTAAGCATGCTCACATGCGTGACCTCTGCCGCCGTCTCCACTCCGTTCGACGAAACCACCGCAACGCCCGTAATCACCTGGTGCGTCGCGCCGGAGAGCATCCGCAGCATGTGCGCCGCGTCCGCTTCATCCGTCGGCTTGCCAAGAATCTCCCCGTTCGGCGCAACCACCGTCGTATCCGCGCCCAGCACAACCATCGCGTCATCCTGCAGATCCGCCCGCGCCGCAACCGCCTGCGCCTTCTCCCGCGCCAGCCGCGTCACATACGCAAACGGATTCTCCCCCGGCCGCAAATCCTCATCGATCGAAGCCGGAGAAACAGTAAACGTGAATCCCGCCTGTGTCAGCAGTTCCCGGCGGCGTGGTGAACCGGAAGCAAGAACTAGCATAAGGAGATTATTTCAAATGCCGCGCATCCAGCGAAACACGGATATCAAGGGAAGTAAAGAAATCCGCACTCTCTACCCGACAACAAAACATCGTCCCAACCAAAGGGAGGGCAACCAAAGGTCCGCACAGAATTGGAGGCGAAGCGGCGTATGCCCGATACCTAGCCCACGGCCAGTCCCGTGCGCGGTCCCTCGCTCGTGCACACCCCCCACGCCATCCGCGGAGTATTGTGCGCGATCCCATATCGCCCGTCCGGGCCCAGCAGAATAATCCCGCCGTGCCCGCCCAGCCGTTTGTAAAGGTAGGCAATTGCCTCCGGAGCCGCCTGCTCCGGCGACACGCCCTCCTGCACCCGGTCCGTCGCCCACTTGCCCAGCACCAGCTTCATCATCGGCTCGCCCCATCCCGTCAGCGAAACCGCCGCGCTTGCGTTGTCCGCATAGCAGCCGCACCCGATCAGCGACGAATCCCCAACGCGCCCCGGAGCCTTGTTCAGCGTCCCGCCCGTCGAAGTCCCCGCCGCAAGCCGTCCCTCGCCATCCAGTGCCACCGCGCCCACAGTGTCATGTGAGTCAAAAAGATCCCCCAATGCGGGAGGATCAAAATCTGCCGCCGTCTCCCGCGACTTGTCATCCCCCGCAAACGTCAGGTCCGGCAATCCCGCGCGCTCCTTGGCCTGCGCCGCCGCCAGCCGCTCGCGCTCCCGGTCCAGTACCAGCTCCGCATTATCAATCAGAGCCATCCCCTGCGCCTGCGCAAACTCCTCCGCGCCTGCGCCCACAAAATAAATATGCGGACTCCGGTCCATCACCAGCCGCGCCGCCTGAATCGGATTCCGCAGCCGCTCCACGCACGCCACGCCGCCCGCGCGCAGCGTCGCGCCGTCCATCAGCAGCGCATCCAGCTGCACCCGCCCGTCGCGCGTAAGAAAACTCCCGCGCCCCGCGTCAAACGTCGCGTCATCCTCCATGCGCGACACCGCCGCTTCCACCGCGTCAACAGCCGAGCCTCCGCGCTCCAGAAGCGAATAGCCCGCCTGCAGCGCGTCAAACACGCCCTGCTCATGCGCTTCCAGCATTGCATCAGGAATCGCCCAGGCGCCGCCGTGAACAAGAAGAATCGGTGAGTGTGTCATAACGAACCTATGAGTATAGCGGGCATGAGATTGCGTATGTAATGGGTCGCTGCAATCGTTTTTCTGCTGTCATAGTGCCTATTTACGCCGCTTGGCCTTCTTCATCTTTTTAGGAAACGGATGCGGCTTCCCGCCCTGCCGCTGCATACTCGACTTGCCCTTCTTGCCGCGCCCTTTCTTCTTGCCCGCAGGCTGCGCCACGTTCGCCGCAAACGCAGGAACTGCCCCACGCTTCGTCTTCTTCGCCTTACCAGCCTTGGGCCGTGCCGTGCGCTCGCCCAAAGCCGCAGCCTCCGAGCCATCGTCCAGAATCGAAAACTGCAGCCGCTTCTGCACCGCATCCACGCGATCCAGCACCACCCGCACCCGCTGCCCCATTACAAACTTCCGTCCCCACCGCTCGCCAAGGATCTGCCGCGTGTTTTCGCGATACGTGTAGTAGTCGTTATCCAGTGCGCCCAAACTCTGCAGCGGAACCAGTCCCTCCACAAAAAGATCCTTGAGCTCCACAAACAGCCCATACTTCGTCGCGCTCAAAATCATCGCGTCAAAGTCCTCGCCCACGCGGTCCTGCATGAACTTCAGCTTCTTCCACTCAACGAGTTCGCGCTCCGCATCCGCCGCCCGCCGCTCGTTCTCGCTTGACTCCGCCGCAATCAGCGCCAGCTCCGCCTCCGGAATCACCTCGAACCCCGCCACCGCGTGATGGTGCGCACCCCCGCGCTTCGCATGCGGCTCGCCCGCCACCAACTCTCCACGCCCGCTCACACCCGCCCCCAGCAACTCCTTCGCAATCCGATGCACAATCAAATCCGGATACCGCCGGATCGGCGAAGTAAAGTGCGTGTAGCACGCCGCCGCCAGCGCAAAGTGCCCCTCATTCTTCTCGCTGTATCGCGCCTGCCGCAGCGACCGCAGCATCAGATACGACAAAATCCGCTCCTCCGGCTTGCCCGCAATCTTCGCCGCCAGCTTCTGATACATCCGCGGCGTCACCGCAATCTCTTCCGCCACCTCATGCTGCCGCGGATTGCGCCCGCGCCCATGCTGTTCCCGCCGCTCGCCTCGCGTCTGGAACTTCCTTACCGGCAGATTCCCAATCCCCAGCGAATACCCAAAGGCCGCCGCCGTGTCCTCAAACTCCACCACCCGCCGCGCCTCCGGCTTCTCATGAATGCGGTACAGCGAAGGCACGCCCAGCCCCTCAATCCACGACGCCACCGATTCATTCGCTGCCAGCATGAACTCCTCAATCAGCCGATGCGCCCAGTTCCGCTCCGACCGCGTCACCGACTTCATCGCGCCGAACTCGTCAAACTCAATCAGCGGCTCCGGCAAATCAAAATCAATCGACCCGCGCCGGTCCCGCTTACGGTTCAAAACCTCCGCCAGCTCCTTCATCCGCTCAAACGCCGGAACCAGCTCCGCAAACGCGGCCCGCCCCGCCGCATCACCCTCCAGAATCCGGTGCACCTGCGTATACGTCATCCGACGAGCCGAGCGAATCACGCCCTCCGTCACCTCGTAGCCCGTCACATTGCCGCTCGCGTCAATCTCCATCAGGCACGACAGCACCAGCCGGTCCTCGTTCGGTTTCAGGCTGCAAATATCCGTCGAAAGCTCCTGCGGCAGCATCGGAATCGCGCGATCCGGAAAATAAACCGAGTTCCCCCGCAGCCGAGCCTCCAGGTCCAGCCCCGTCCCCGGCCGCACATACTGCGCCACATCCGCGATATGCACCTGCAACCGCCATCCGCCCGTCTCCGCGTCATGCTCCACCAGCACCGCGTCATCAAAGTCGCGTGCCGTCTCGCCATCGATGGTCACAATCGGCGAGTGCCGAAAATCCCGCCGCGCCGCAACCTCCGCCGCATCCAGACGCGCCACTGCCCGCGCTTCTTCCAAAACATTCTCCGGAAAGACGCGCGGCAAATGATGCTTGCGAATCACCATTTCCACATCAATGCCGAAGTCATCCTCGTGTCCCAGCACTTCAATCACGCGCCCTCGCGCCGGACGCGAAAGCGTAGGCCAGTCGGTGATCTCAACATCCACCACCAGCCCTTCCAAATTGTCACTGTCATAGTTACGTATTGCTGCCGCGGCTTCATCGCCCAGCACACGGTGCGGCTTCAAAGCCGTCTCCGGAACCTCCGCGCCCTCCGGAATCACCACCGGCTGCGTCATCCGCTCATCAAACGGAGTCACATAATTCCCAGAATGCCCGCGCCCATCCCGGGCGTAGTGGAACTTCCCCACCACCGTCGCATTCCGCCGTGTAAGCACCCGCGCTACGCGACCCAACTTCCTGCCGTCTCCGCGCGGCGGAGCCAGCTCCACCAGCACCTGATCCCCCTGCATCGCGCCGTTGATCTCGTTCGGCGGAATAAAAATATCGTCGTCCCCGCCCCGCTGCCGCTCATTCGGCCGCACAAACCCAAACCCGTCGCGATGCAGATCCAGCCGCCCCGCAACCAGGGTGTCGCGCGAAGTCACCGTCTTCGCGATCGCCCAGTGGTCCCGGTCCGGCTTCACCAGATGCCCCGCCGCCGTCAGCCGCGCCAGGTGCTCCAGCAGCAACCGGCGCTCGCGACCGCCGCCCAGCGAAAACTCGCGCACCAGTTGCTTGTACCCGGCCCGCTGCCCGGCGCTGCGCTCAATATGGCGAAGAAGCTCCCGATCCGTCACAGCTCTAAAGATAGCTGGTGAAGCCGCCGGCTAAAAGGCGGTCAGTTTAGGGCCGGTCAGCTAAAAAGCAGCCAGCGGGGATTCTCGCGGGCAAGGGAACGATGCCAAATGCCAGTGCGCGCCCGCCTGACCGCCTTTTAGCTGACCGCTTTGTCAGCGGACCAGCCCTTAGCCGACCGGACCATAGTTGCTTCTATGTGGTTCATCTCGCTACACAATCAGAAAAGATTCAATTCCGCGCGTGCATTTTTGTAGCCAGCGTGTATAAGATCGAATCACAGCGCCGATTGCGCGGATTAGCTGAGGGTCTCCAACGGCCCGGTAAATGAGGGATTGACGTTACCACTCGTTCCGGCGATGCACTGCCACCGCTCCGGACGAGCCAAAGAAGAGAGAGGAATTATTACCAACATGTGGAAACCGAATCAGCAAGGCAGCTCCCCGCAGACGCCCAGCCCTGAACCAACCCGTCCCGCGGCTCCCCAGGCTCCCACCAGCTATGAGCCCGCCGCGCGCACCTCAACCGCCGCCGCGCAACCTGTGTCCGGCGACCAGGCCACCATCGGCAAAAGTCTCGTCGTCAAGGGTGAGGTCACCGGGTCTGAGTCGCTCTATATCGACGGCAAGGTCGAGGGAGCCATCAACCTGCCCGGCAACCGCGTCACCGTCGGCCGCAACGGACACGTAGCCGCCAACATCACCGCGCGCGAGATCGTCGTGCTCGGCAAGGTGCGCGGCAACATGACCGCCAGCGATCGCGTCGACATCCGCAGTGAGGGTTCGCTCACCGGCGACGTCACCGCCCAGCGCATCTCCATCGAAGACGGAGCCTTCTTCAAGGGTGGCATCGACATCCGCAAGCCCAACGCCAACGAAGCCAGGTCCGAAGCAAAGTCCGGCAACTCCGTAGCTTCTTCGGAATCCGTGAAGACCGCCGCGGCAGTCGCCCAGGCGTAATTTACCTCTCACATGCAAAAGGCTTCGGACCCCACGTCCGAAGCCTCTCCGCCTGGATGTCTCTCACCCAAGTCCCGCATCGATCCGTAGCGCCCGCGCAACCTCACGCAGCCGCTTGTCGCGCGACCACAGAACGGTATGCGCAGCAAGCAGGGTCGCGGCGATCAGGTGCGCGTCCACAAAACCAATCCCCCGACGAAATCTGCCCCTCGACCAAAGGGAGAGCCCCCGAAATTTTGTACAATGGTGGCGCCGAAGGCGCGTATGCCTGGACGGCCAGTCCCCATGAAGAAAATCGCTTTTGCTCTGCTGCCCGCCCTCGCCTTCCTCCTCGCCGCAACCATTGCATCCGCTGAAGTCACCCTCCCCCACATCCTCAGCGACCACATGGTCCTCCAGCGCGATCGCCCCATTCACCTCTGGGGGTGGGCCGATCCCGGCGAAGCCGTCACCGCGACTCTCCGCGGCAACACCGCCTCCACCAAAGCCGACGACCTCGGCCATTGGAGCCTCGACCTCCCGCCCGAGCACGCCGGCGGCCCTTATCAGGTCACCATCGCCGGAACCAACCGCATCGTCCTCACCGACGTCATGATCGGCGACGTATGGTTCGCCTCCGGCCAGTCCAACATGCAGCTTCCGCTCATGGGCTTCCCCGGTTCTGCAGTCGTCACGAACGGCCAGCAGGAGATCCGGAACGCCACCCAGCCTGAGCTGCGCCTCCTGCACATTCCCGCCAAAGCCTCGCCCTATCCGCAGCAGGACCAGGCCGCTTCCTGGACCCTCTGCACCCCGCAGACCGCCGCCGGCTTTTCCGCCGCCGCCTACTTCTTCGGCCGCGAAATCGCCCGCCGCGAGCACGTCACCGTCGGCCTCATCGACTCCTCCTACGGCGGAACCCCCGCCGAGGCCTGGGTCAGCATGGACACCCTCGGGTCCGATGCCGCCCTCATGCCCGTCTTCGCCTACTGGGCCCACGTCTCCGACGATCACGTCGACGCCGCGCGCATCGCCGCCCAGCAAAAGCAACAGGACGCCGCCGCCAAAGCCGCCGGCCAGCCCGTCCCCTGGCACATGTGGCTCCCCGGCGATCTCAGCTCCTGGGCGCCCGCCTGGCTCTACAACGCCATGGTCGCCCCCGCCGTCCCCTACCCCATCAAGGGAGTCATCTGGTATCAGGGAGAAACCAACAGCAACAACCAGCGCGCCGCCATGTACCAGCGAGTCTTCCCCGCGCTCATCCACGACTGGCGCACCCAGTGGCAACAGGGAGACTTCCCCTTCCTCTACGTCCAGATCTCCGCCTTCATCTCCGTCCCGCAGGAGAACTGGGCCATCATCCGTGAAGCCCAGCGCCGCACCCTCTCCGTCGCCAACACCGCCATGGCCGTCACCGTAGACATCGGCAACCCCACCAACGTCCACCCCGCCGACAAGCAGGACGTAGGCCACCGCCTCGCCCTCGCCGCCCGTGCCCTCGCTTACGGAGAGCCCATCGAGTACTCCGGCCCCGCCTACCGCCAGGCCACAGTAGACGGCAACGCCCTCCAGCTATGGTTCGATCACACCACTGGAGGCCTCGTAGCCAGGGGAGGCCCGCTCACCGGCTTCGAAATCGCCGGCGCAAACCACATCTTCGTACCCGCCACGGCCCACATCAACCAGCAGTCGGACACCATCCTCGTCACCAACCCCGAAGTCCCCAACCCCAAATACGTCCGTTACGGCTGGGCCAACTACCCCACCGTCAACCTCTACAACGGAGCCGGACTACCCGCCTCCCCCTTCACCACAGAAAAAAACATCCCCAAACCTTAAACAAGGCCACAATTATCCCTTCAGAACAAAACGGTTAATCAGACTTTTTTAGCTTCGCAATCTTTTGATCAATTTCGGCCATGACTTCTCGGTATGGCCGATGCCCGTCCAACACCTCGGCGCACACGTCAATCCCGACTGTCGTCCCGCGTTTGACGAGGTCGGCTACAAAACTCTGTTTGTCAATGCTGTCTAAGGCATCAAGTTCTGCGAAGATAGTTTCCTGAAAATGTTGATAAGAATCCTCGTCTCTCATGAACGCACCGCCGAATAACAAATATTACTAACTAAGGTCTAAGGGCTCTCCGGCATCATCGAGCAACGGGGTTGTGCTCTTAGGGAGAGGAAGCTCCCAAGTAGAGACGGCTTTAATGCCGATATCTTCCGCTATCTCCTTAAGATCACGATCATCTGAATAGATCGTTTTTGCTTGATGCAGCTTAGATATTGCGATGATTTGGCGGTCTACTTTGACTTTTTGCCATGCAGTTGCCGCAGTAAGGGGATGGCGCTTGCCGCCTTTCTTGCGGGCTAAAATCTCCATTGCTGCAAGTTCTATCGCGGCCATTTGATCAAGAGGTTGGATGTATACGTGAGAGAGTAGGGCAATCTCGTTAAGATATTGGGGACCGTCTTCTGCCGCTAATACTAAGAATTCCGCTAATGCTGGAGCAGGCACAATGATCCTTTCTTTCGCCCCGTCGAGGTCTTCGATGAGCTGCTCTATCCTTTCATGTGCTCGCTCGACAGGCTTCTTTGTCGCTGGATCGTCAGGTGGTTTAGCGGTTGGATGCAACAACAAGCTTAGTATTCCCGCGTCTACAGAAACCATTATTGCGGCCTTTCTCCGCGCCTAATAGCCATGAGATTGCCAATCGGATCATCTGCCTGCTTCCAGCTAGCTGGAATGGCTCTGAGGCGCGCAACATCAGTTTGAAGAGTACCTTCACTTAAAACTTGAAAATCGGTTGCGTGAAAATCCAACATGGTCCAGTCTCCCGTTCTCTCTCTAACAAACCTCCCTTTACCCTCAATACGAATGACTGCACTGAAAAGGTAAGGGCCGATCTGTTTCGCGATGCGGCGTGGAGCCATCACTATGTGCTTTGCATCACCATCCTCTAGGTGAATGGGAACGGGATCATGCTCTCCGCCTATACGAATGGGTATGCCTTGGAAAACGGCATTTTGCTTAATAGGTCCAAACTCAGGCTGATTCGCGGCATCACGTCCAGGAAACCTGATAAGCTTGGCTTTCCCCGGATCAACTAAAACTCCGTTTGCGTTATCTTCAACTAGCTTCTTGTTGATTTCCCGGTACGCTCTTTGTGCTTCCAATGGGCCTTCATCAAACTTGACGGAGCGAAGTCGAGCCCTCACCTTTGGCTCTGCCTCCCAATCGACCAAGACCACGGGAACGGTGCTGCCATTCTCAACGCGAGAGAAGTGAACTCCAGCATTCTCTCCCATGATTCTTGCGAGGTCAGATAGATACTGCGCGAGGCGACTCATCGGAATCGTCTCAGGAGTATAGGCATCGATCTCGAAACGGTACTCGCGCGGCTTTTTGGGACGTGGCATTGCTCCTACCTCCAAGGTGATACGCTAAGAGTAGGACGTATGACCTTGGTGTTCGCAGCGCCAAGAGCACACGATGAAGAAGTCGCATTCAAATCCGCCAGAGCAAGCGGTTTAACCAACAGTCAGACCCGTTCACACGGGATGCCTATCACTCACCGTAGAAGCGGGCAGTCAATCCGCCCGCTCAGAAACCTGCACCAAAATCGAAACAAACTTCGGATCATTAGAACTTCGCCGATTGTACCTGAAGGCATACTCGTGAAGGTAGGTTTGAAGATGCCTGCGAGAAACGGAGTGATAAACCCCCTCCAATTCTGTTCGGCACGTCTCAAGCCTTCCGCCCAACAAACCGCCCCAGCAACTGCTCCGGCAAAGCCGACCCCGTCACCTTCAGAATCACCCCCGAAATCCCGAACCACAGCACCGCTCCCAGCAGCAGCAGACCCAGCTCCCGCAGCCGGCTTGTCGTATGCGCAAACCGCAGCAGCGCCGCCAGCGCCGCATACACCACCCCCGCCGCTACCACCGACCGCAGCAGCTCCCCATACTCAAGCCCGCGCAGCGAAACCATCCGCCTCCGGTCGAGCAGCACCGCCAGCGTCAGCGTCTGAATCAAAATCCCCACATCCGAAGCAATCGCCAGCCCCGCCGGACCCATCGCCTTGTACAGCGACCAGTACACCGGCAGCGAAATCGCCGTAACCACCGTCCCCGCAATCATCGGAGTCAGCGTGTTCCCCGCCGCATAAAACGCCCGCGCATAGATCGCCTGCGCCGACCACAGGCACAGCGAAATCGCAAAAATCCCGAAGTAAACCGCCATCGCCCCCGAGTCCGCCCGATGAAACGCCCCGCCTCGCAGCACCACATCCACCGAAGGCAGCGCCATCGCAATCAAAAATCCCGTCAGCAGAATCGAAAACGCCAGAATCCGCGACACCGAAGAGTTCACCGCCCGCGAAAACGGCTCCCGGTCCGGTTTCACATACAGCGAAGCCAGAAACGGCAGCGAAGCCGCCCCCGCCGCCTGCCCCAGCGCCACCGGCACATTGAACACCTGCTTCGCATACGTCAGCAGCGAAACCGCTCCGCCCGTATGCGAAGCAAAGTAGTTGATGATCCAGTTATCCGCCGAAACCAGCGACACCCCCAGCATCAGCGGAATCGACATCCGCACCCACTCATGCAGCCCCGGGTCCGACCAGTCAAAAATCGGCCGGAAGCGCATCCCCGCCCGATGCGCCCACACCGCATTCAGCAGAAACGGCCCCAGGAAAGCCCCCGCAACCGCGCCAATCGCCAGCCCCGAAACTCCGAAGTGCCGGTACAGAAGCACGCCGCCAAAAATAATCCCGAAGTTGTAAATCAGCGGAGTCACCGCCTGCACCGCAAACTGCTTCCGCGCCAGCAGCACCGCCGCAAATACCCCTCCGGCCAGAAAGAAAAGCTGCGCCGGAAACAGAATCCGCGTCAGGTGCACGCACAGCGCCGCCTTCGCCGGATCGCTCTCAAACCCCCGCAGCAGCAGCCGCACCAGCATCGGAGCCGCAAACTCCGCCGCCACAATCGCCGTCCCCAGCACCAGCCCCATCGTCGTCAAAATCACCGACATGGTCCGCTCGCCCTCGGCATCGCGCCCGCTGTCGCGATACCGCGTAAGCATGGTGACAAACGTGATCGAAGCCGCGCCCCCGATCAGGAAGTACGACAGCATGTCCGGAAGCTGAAACGCCGCATTGAAGGCGTCCGCAGCCGCCGTGCGCCCCAGCAGATAGGCAATGTACTTGGTCTTTACCAGCCCGATGACGCGCGAAGCCATCACCGACGTCATCAAAAGAAGCGTTGCCGTAAACGCCGTGTGGCTGTGCGAGGGTCGAAGCACCGTGAGTGCCCGCCGCCATCGCGGAGTGGTCGAAGAAGACGCCATGAATGGACTTGATTTTACAGGCAGCAGACAATCACGTTAGCTTCTCACCAGACCCACGCTGCAAAGGAAAGCTATGGAGAACTTCCGGCTCAAGGTCTTCCGCACCGTCGCCGAACAGCTCAACTTCCGCAAGGCCTCCGAGCAGCTGCACCTCAGCCAGCCCGCCGTAAGCCAGCAGATCCACGCCCTTGAGGAAGAATTAGGCGTTGCCCTCTTCGACCGCGGCGGCAACCGCGTCCGCCTCACCGTCGCCGGATCCGTCCTGCTCAAATACGCCCAGCGTGCCGCGCGCCTCTCCACCGAAGCGCTCGATGCCATCGCAAAACTGAAGCACGGCGTCACCGGAGAACTCCGCCTCGGCGCATCCACCACCCCTGCGCAATACATCCTGCCGCGCATGCTCGGCGCCTTCCAAAAGCAGTACCCGCGCACCGCCATCACCGTCATCAGCGGAAACACCGAGCGCATCGTAGCCGCGCTCCTCGACAACGAAATCACCCTCGGCATCATCGAAGGCCCCGCCTCCAGCCGCGAAGTCCACAAGCAGCGCTTCCTCATCGACAAAATGGTGCTTATCGTTCCTCGAAAGCACCCCTGGGCGCGCAGCAAAGCCATCCCCGTCGAAGCCCTCGCCGAGGCTCCGCTGCTCATGCGCGAGCCCGGCTCCGGCTCGCGCCGCGTCGTCGAGCTCGCCCTCAGGCGCGCCGGCCTCAGCCGCAGCCGCCTCCACCTCACCATGGAGCTCGACTCCACCGAGGCCATCGTCGCCGGAGTCGAAGCCGGACTCGGCGTCGGCTTCGTCACCCAGTGGGCCATCGTCAAAGAGCTCCGCCTTAAAACGTTAAGCACCGTACCCATCGAAGGCCTCGAAATCCATCGCGACCTCACTTTCATCCGTCGCGCCGGACCCGCGCTCGAAGGAGCCGCCGCCGCCTTCGAGCAGTTCGCCCTCCGCGAAGCCGCCGCCCGCCCCCGATAAGAAAAACTTATCGCCAATCCTGAATTTCGCTTGGACGCCATCCCCGCCGCTCTGAAAACCTGAGAGCGGTATGACAAAAAATCTTTTCTTTGTAGGAATCATCCTCGCCGCCAGCGGGCTGCTCTCTCCGCCGCTCGCGTTGGCCGCCGGACTCGCCTATGGCATGCTCGTCCTGCACTCCTATCACCTCGACGCGCGCCGCCTCTCCAAATTTCTCCTCCAGGCTTCGGTCGTTTGCCTCGGCTTCGGCATGAACCTCGGCCAGGTCATCCGCATCGGCCGTTCCGGCTTCGTCTACACCGCCATCGGCATCACCTTCGCCTTGGCCCTCGGCCTGCTCCTCGGCAAGCTTCTCATCATTGAGAAGACACAGTCCTTCCTCATCACCGCCGGCACCGCCATCTGCGGAGGCAGCGCCATCGCCGCCCTCGCTCCCGTCACCGACGCCAACGAGGAGCAGATGGCCGTTTCCCTCGGAACCGTCTTCGTCCTCAACTCCGTCGCGCTCTTCCTCTTTCCGCCCATCGGCGCGCTGCTGCATCTCTCGCAGACGCAGTTCGGCCTCTGGGCCGCCCTCGCCATCCATGACACCAGCTCCGTCGTCGGAGCCGCCGCAAAGTACGGAGCCATCGCCCTCACCGTCGGAACCACCGTAAAGCTCGCCCGCGCTCTCTGGATCGTGCCCGTCACCCTCGGCGTCGCCGTCATCCGCAAAAGCAAGGGCCGTGTGCACCTGCCCTGGTTCATCCTCTTCTTCATCCTCGCCGCCGTCATGAAGAGCTACGTCCCCGAGCTGCAATTCGCCTATCCCCGGCTGCATCGCCTGGGTGAGCTCGGGCTCGCCGTCACCCTCTTCCTCATCGGCACCGGAATCTCCCGCCAAACCATCCGCCAGGTCGGAGCCCGCCCCATGATCCAGGGTGTCCTCCTCTGGATCGTCATCGGCTCCGTCTCCCTCATGGCCATCATGAAAGGCTGGATTCACCTTTAATCCAGCCTTGTATCCGCGCACTCCTCGGATAAAATTGAGAGTTCTCCGAGGGGTGCAACTTTTGAAGCCAATCCGTGTGCCTGCCGTCTGCGCATCCGCGCTCGCCATCCTCTGTCTCTCGCTCGCCTCCCACGCGCAGCAAACCACCGTGCACGGACGCGACGGCATCACCCTCCCCCCCCCGCCGGTCGCTGCCGTAAAGCCCGTTACCAACGACTACTTCGGCACCAAAGTCGTCGACAATTACCGCTGGCTCGAAGACGCAAAGAGCCCTGAAACCCGCGCCTGGATTGACCAGGAGAACGCCTACACGCAGAAGTATCTCGCGCAGGTAACCATGCTGCCCGAGATTCGCAAAGGCCTCACCGCCCTCGAGCGCGTAGACGAATACTCCATGCCCACCTACGCCGGAGGCAAATACTTCTTTGAGAAGCGCCTCGCCGACGAAAATCAGGCCTCCATCTATATGCGCGACGGTTGGACCGGCAAAGACCAGCGCCTCATCGACGCCACCAGGCTCAGCGCCGATCAAAACACCTCCGTCAATCTCGTGGATGTTGCCGACGACGGCAGCCTCCTCGTCTACGCCGTTCGCCAGGGTGGAGACGATAAGGCCGTCATCCACTTCTTCCGCGTCAAAGACCGCACCGAGCTGCCCGACACCCTGCCCTACGCCCGCTACCTCGCAGCCAGCCTCGGCCCCAACAACCAGGGCCTCTACTACGCGCGCTTCACCCACGCAGGCACCACCGTCTGGTACCACAGGTTCGGAACCCCCGTCAGCGCCGACGCCAAAATCTTCGGAGGCGAATACCACGGCGAAAAACTGGATGAGCTCGCTCTCATTGGTGCCACCGTCACCGACAATCACCGCTACCTCATCCTCATCATCAGCCACGGCGTTCCCGCCACCCGCGACGACATCCTCATCAAGGACCTCCGCAACCCCGACAGCAAAATCGTCCCGCTCGTCTATGGAGTCGAGGCCCACAACACTCCCCTCAACTATGGTGACCGGTTCTTCGTTCAGACGGACTACCAGGCCCCCAACGGACGCATCGTCGAAGTCGTCCCCGGCGCCCAGCCCTCCGCATGGAAGACCATCATCCCCGACGGCAGCAACGTCATCGACAGCAGCGGCATCGTCGGCGGACATCTCTTCGTCTCCCGCCTCCACGACGTAAAGACCGAAACCGCCATCTACTCGCTCGACGGCAGGCAGACCGGAACCCTGCCCTATCCCGGCATCGGCACCGGCTCCCTCGTCTACGGACGCTCCAACCAGGACATCGGCTTCTACAGCTATCAGTCCTTCATCAACCCGCCGTCCATCTTTCGCTACAACGTAAAAACCGGCCAGACCGAAACCTTCTTCACGCCCAAAATCCCCTTCGACTCCTCGCAATACGAGCTGAAGCAGGTCTGGTTCACCTCCAAAGACGGAACCCGCGTCCCCATGTTCATCGCCGGCAAGAAAGGACTTCCCCGCGACGGCAAAACCCGCCTCCTCATGACCGGGTACGGCGGCTTCGATGTCGCCATGGACCCCTACTGGGACCCTGAATTCGCCTGGTGGATGCAGCAGGGCGGCTACTTCGCCCTCCCCAACCTCCGCGGCGGAGACGAGTTCGGCGAGGCCTGGCATAAGGCCGCCATGTTCGGCAACAAGCAGAACGTCTTTGACGACTTCTACGCCGCCGCCGAATACCTCATCCGCAACCACTACACCTCGCCCGACCGCTTCGCCATCCGCGGACGCTCCAACGGTGGCCTGCTCATGGGCGCCGCCATGACCCAGCGCCCCGACCTTTTCGGAGCCATCTGGTGCGGCTATCCCCTCCTCGACATGCTTCGCTACCAATACTTCGAGTTCGGCCGCCTCTGGACCACCGAGTACGGAGCCTCCACCAACCCCAAAGACTTTCCCTATCTCCTCAAATATTCGCCCTACCAGAACGTCCATCCCGGAACCAGGTACCCGGCCATCATGTTCTTCACCGGAAGCAACGACACCCGCGTCGATCCCATGAACGCCCGCAAAATGACCGCCCTCATGCAGGCCTCCACCGGCAGCGACCGCCCCATCCTGCTCCACTACTCCCTCAAAGGCGGACACAGCTCCGGCGTCTCCCTCAACCAGCTCGTAGAAGACCAGGCCGACGAGCTAGGCTTCCTCTGGACCGAAACCAGCTGGCCATAAACGGCAAAGAAAAACAGAAAAACCCAGCGCCGGCACTGTCCTACGACTGCGTTGCTAGTTGTTCGGCACCCAGCTACGGACTGGGCCAGCGATGAAGAAATCCCCGATCGCCGGAAAAGAATATTTCCAGATTTCCGCAATGAAGCAGACATGGCGCTTGACAAAGCCTTAAGGTATTAATAGAGTTCCTCTAGTTACCTTAAGGCTTATTAAATGGCGATCCGATTTGAGTTCAACGGAGAGACTTGGGAGGCCGACACGCCGGAGGAGGCTATTGCTCTGCGTGCCAAGCTTGAATACTCCACGCGCTTCCCGCGCGATCCACACAAGGAAATAGACGAAGAGTCGCGGTTTTGGACTCCCGATCGATTCATGTCCGTGATAGACAACATTGGAAAACTGCAACATCGACTACTGATGCTGGTTTGCGGCGACTACGGTATTTCCGCTGCAGGACTGGCCAAAAAGCTCGGGCTTGACTCGGAAATGGCATTGGCCGGCGTCATCAGCGGCTTATCCAAGCAACTAAAGCAGTTGGACATCGAGCCCAAACGGGTTTTCATCATTGACGTGAAATGGAACGGAAAGACGAAGACCCGGACGTTCATGCTTAACGACTTCTTCACGGGTGCAGGAATGGAACACAACTGGCCCGAAGCATGGGCCTCAAAAATCATGACGGAGACTGTATGACATAGAGGATACGAGGGCCACCAAAGCCTTAAGGCAGAACAGGGCCAGATTTTTTAAGTCTGGCCCGCCTTTAAGGGGGTGAAGGGTTTGCTGGGGGCCTCTAAAACCATCCAGTGCGGGCTCGACTCCCGCCGCCTCCACCACCACATCAACACAGCCCCGGTCTTCGCGCTAACGACGAACCGGAGTCAAGAATCCACCACAGCCGGAGTTGCGATAGACCCACAAAAACATTATCAGGCATAAAAGGCTGTGGACTCAAGGAAGGCATGCAGCTGAATTAACACGAATTGATACAATAGAAATAGAGAGTAAAAACAAAAGGCCGCCGCGAGCGGCCTTTTTCATTTTCACGGAAGGCACGGCTGCGAAAAAGAGAAGGCCGCAGCCAGGCAATTCGCAAAGGGCCGTAAGCTTCCCTGAAAACTCAATAGAATGAAGGATCTGCAGCCCGAACATGGAATGAAAACCAAGCAAAATGAAGGACTTACGCAATCGCACAAGATTGAAAGTTCCATACCATCAAGGAGTTACGAAAAGGCAAAAGGGGGTGGGGTGCCCCAGGCAGTGCTCCTGACGCCCCTGCTGTTCAGGGGAATCACGAAGAGGCGCGGTATGTTTGGTCACGGAAAACCCAGCCGAATCAAGGACCTGCAACCCGAACAGCATGTGAAAACCAAGCAGAATGAATGATTTACGAGACGGCACAGCTATGAAAACCCAATACCATCAATGAGTTATCAAAAGGCAAAAAGGGGAGGGGATATTCCAGGAAACATCCTGAATCGGCCCCGGAACCAAATCACGACCAAAGGGAGTGCAACAAAAGCAAGTTCAAGGAAGGCGCCAAAGGCGCGTGTGCCTGGACGGCCAGTCCCCTAAAGGTTCTGGCTGCAATCTCCGATAGAGTCCGTAGACGCAAACGGCCGCCGTGTCTTTGCAAGCGGTCCCATCCGGAGAGCAAGGGTATGGCGGCACGGACATCAGAAGTGGAGAACGGGCACAACTTTGCGCTCGCCGCCCAGGCATCTCTCGATGGCTTCTTCGAACTGGACCTCAAAACGAACGACGCAAACTTCTCCGCGCAATGGCAAAGCATAGCCGGATACGAAGCGCGAGAGCACGCTGCGGACATCGAGCATTGGCTCAACCGCGTGCATCCGGAAGATCGCGCGCGGCTCATTGGAGAGATCCGCGCCCTGCGCATGGGCAAAGCCCGGCAGATGCGGAATGAGCACCGCCTCCGCGACGAGCAGGGGCTGTGGCGCTGGGTCATGGTGCGGGGCCTGCCCGGCCACAGCGAGCAGGGCGTGGTCACGCGCATCGCCGGCTCCATGACCGACCAGACCGAACGTAAGATGGCCGATCCGCTCACCGGACTGCCCAACCGCCTCTACTTCATCGACCACATGGAGCGACGGTTCGACCAGGCACGCAAGCACGGAGACTGGAACTTCGCCGTACTGTCTTTGGGGCTTGAACGGTTCAAGCTCGTCAACGAAAGGTTGGGCTACGAGGGCGGCGACGCCCTGCTGGTCGAAGTCGCCAACCGCCTCACCGGCGCAATGCGCAAGCGCGATCTCCGCGCTGACTCCATCGTGGCCCGCCTGACAGCGGCGGATTTTCTTGTCTGTCTCGAAGGCATGCAAAGCGAGAAGCAATCCATTCACGCCGCGCAGAGCATCGCCGAAGAGATCCGCCGACCCTTCCAATGGCGCTGCCGAAAAATCGCTCCGGCCGCAGTCATGGGACTCGCCCATGCGGATGCATCCATCACCCAGGCGGAAGAGCTCATGCGCGACGCCGACACCGCGCTAACCGAGGCCAAAGCCGCCGGACGCGGCCACCTTGTCAGCTATTCCAGCGGCATGCGCGAGCGCGCCCTGGCGAAGATACAGATGGAGGCGGACCTCGAGCACGCCATCCGCGCCGGCCAGTTGGTGCTGCACTACCAGCCGGAGATCGATCTCACCACCCGCCGCATCATCGGCTTTGAAGCATTAGTGCGCTGGCAGCACCCGGAGCGCGGCATGGTCATGCCCGGCGAATTCATCCCGCTCGCAGAAGAAACCGGGCTCATCCTCCCCCTCGGCGACTGGGGATTAACCGAAGCATGCCGCCAGGTCACCGCATGGCGCGACCTCAGGCGCGAACAGGCTGCGGAACATCCTTCCAACCCCGCTGTCGACCTCCGCGTCAGCGTGAACCTCTCGGCAAAACAGTTCGGGCGCCCGGGACTGGTCAATCGCATTGCGGACATCCTCTCCACCACCTCCGTCGCCGCCTCCGACCTGCGCCTCGAAGTCACCGAAAGCAGCCTGATGAGCCATGAAGACACCGCGCAGGCCACCATGCAGGGTCTGCAGAAGCTGGGGGTCGGCCTGCACATGGACGACTTCGGCACCGGCTACAGCTCGCTCAACCATCTGCATCGCTACCCCTTCGACACGCTGAAAATCGACCGCTCCTTCATCCAGGAAATCGCAGAGAAGAAGAGCAGCGCAGAGATCGTTCGTACCATCCTCGATCTGGCGCATTCGCTCAACATGGAAGTAGTCGCGGAAGGCATCGAAACCGCGGAGCAGGCGAAAAGCCTCCAATCGCTCGGCTGCCGCTTAGGCCAGGGCTATTACTTCGGACGCCCCATGGCTCCAGAAGCAGTCAGCGCCATGTTCGCCACGTCGCACTCTCACCAGAGCTGGACCTCCAGCAGCGTCGCCCCATTACAATAAACTCACGCATCCGTAGCGGGCCTGTAGCTCAATGGTTAGAGCAGGGGACTCATAATCCCTTGGTTGGGGGTTCAAATCCCTCCGGGCCCACCACACTCCCGCGTGCACGCAGGCACGATCATTCGATAGCATGAGCGCGTGGCCCCCCTTCTGGCAATCGATGGTCTTTCCATCCGCTTTCGCAACATTGCGGCGGTGCGCGAACTTTCTCTCCAACTCCAGTCAGGTGAAGTGTTAGGGCTGGTCGGTGAATCAGGATCGGGAAAATCAGTCACGGCTCTGGCCGTTATGCGATTGCTCGACGCAACAGCTCAGGTCGAAGGCTCAATCAGCTTTGACGGCGCTTCCTTACTCGCGCTCGATCCCGAATCCATGCGGCAGCTCCGCGGGCGCAACATGGCCATCGTCTTTCAGGAGCCCATGACCGCCCTCAACCCCGTCATGCCCGTCGGCGAACAGGTAGCCGAGGCCGTGCGAGCGCATTATCGCGAATATTCGCGGCGGCAGGTGCGCGAGGCTGTCCTGGAAGCGATGGACGCCGTCGCACTGCCCAATGTCGCGCTGCGCTATCACGATTATCCTCACCAGTTCTCAGGTGGCCAGCGGCAGCGCATCCTCATTGCGATGGCCATCGTGAACCGCCCTCGCCTGTTGATCGCCGACGAGCCGACCACCGCGCTCGACGTGACCGTGCAGAAGCAGATTCTGGAGCTGCTCGCCGATCTCCGTGAGCGCTTTGGCCTGACCATGCTTTTCATCTCGCACGACCTGGCCGTCGTGTCGCAGGTAGCCGATCGCGTTGCGGTCATGCGTCATGGCCTTCTGGTGGAAGAAGGCTCCTGCGCAACCATCTTTCGCGAACCGGCGCATCCCTACACCCGCGCGCTGCTTGGCGCTGTGCCAACCATGTCCATCCGTGTCGACGAGCCTTTGGCCACGCTGGAGCGCGGGGCAAATATCGATGTTGGTGCATTGAAAGAGCTTTCACCGGGACATTGGGCGCGAGTCTACCATCGCGTCCACGATCGCATCCATTGACAAGCTGTGCCGCGTGGGCGAAGCTATCTACAGATGCGATTCCTTATGCAAGGTTCGGCCTGTGCCATGCAGCGCGTGGGTTGTTGTGCGTGTTGTCCATGCTGTCACAGCTGTGGGCTTTGTATCTGATGTAAGATTCGGGATTTCCATACGATCTTCGCACCTCCTGAGCCCACTGCCTGATCCTGCGGCATGTGGGTCTTCTTTTTTTAGAATTCAATCTGCAAGTGACCGTAAACGCGGTCCCGAAGGCGAAACGAAATGGCATCTGCAACACTTGCTGAACTCCCGGTGCAACCCGATCCAGCTCCCAGGCTGAGCCATCTGAAGCAGCTAGAGGCCGAGAGCATTCATATCTTTCGCGAAGTCGCGTCTGAATTTGAAAAGCCGGTCATGCTCTACTCCATCGGCAAGGATTCTTCGGTCATGCTGCGCCTCGCACAGAAGGCCTTCTATCCCGCGCCGATTCCCTTTCCCCTGCTGCACGTCGATACCGGCTACAAATTTCGCGAGATGCTGGCGTTTCGTGACAATTACACGCACCAACTGGGCTTGGAGCTGCTGGTGTGGCGCAATGAAGCTGCGCTGGCCGACGGCGCCAATCCCGTCAAACTCGGAACGCAGCGCTGCTGCGGCTTGCTCAAGACGACCGCGCTGCTCGACGCTCTGCGTCACTACGGATTCGACGCGGCCTTTGGCGGTGCGCGCCGCGACGAAGAGAAGTCGCGCGCCAAGGAACGCATCTACTCTTTTCGCGATCGTGCCGGGCAGTGGGATCCGAAGGCGCAGCGGCCAGAGCTCTGGAACCTCTATAACTCGCGGGTCGGACCCGGCGAGAGCATTCGCGTCTTCCCGCTCTCAAACTGGACGGAGCTGGATATCTGGCATTACATCCACCTTGAAAAGATTCCCATTGTTCCGCTCTATTTCGCGAAAGAGCGCCGCATGCTGGTGCGTGGAGACAGCCTCATTCCGCTGGAGCAGAGCTTTGTTCAGGGATTGCCGGGTGAGGAGCAAACGGTACGCTGCCGCCTGCGCTCGCTCGGATGCAGCCCGTGTACGGGCGCGATCCGATCCGATGCGGACACGCTGCCCAAGATCATCGCCGAGCTGATTTCTTTCCGCTCGTCCGAACGCGCCAACCGCATCATCGACCACGACCAGGAAGGATCCATGGAGATCAAGAAGCGCGAGGGCTACTTTTGATGGCGCCCGCGCAGACTGTCGAAGAGCAGGCCGCGTTTCAGATTGAAGAGTTCCTTGCCGTCGAGCAGGGCAAAGACCTGCTGCGCTTTTCAACTGCCGGCAGCGTGGATGACGGCAAATCGACCCTGATCGGGCGGCTGCTGTACGACTCGCGAAATGTTTATGAGGACCATGTGCGCGCCGTCACGCGCAGCAACGGGGGAGGTTCAGCTTCCTCGTCGATTGATTTTGCGCTGCTCACGGATGGCTTGCGTGCTGAGCGCGAGCAGGGCATCACGATTGATGTAGCGTACCGCTTCTTTTCAACGGCGCGGCGCAAATTCATCATTGCCGACACGCCGGGCCACGAGCAGTACACGCGCAACATGGCCACCGGCGCGTCCACGGCGGATTTAGCCATCATTCTTGTCGATGCCCGCAAAGGAATCCTCACGCAATCTCGCCGCCATGCGTACATCGCGTCTCTGCTCGGTATTCGACGCGTCGTTGCGGCCATCAACAAGATGGATCTGGTTGATTACAGCGAAGAGGTCTTCCGGCAGCTGAGCCGCGACTTCAGCGATCTCGGTGCCCGCGTCGGCCTGCAGAACTTTGAACCGATACCCATCAGCGCTCTTGAGGGTGACAATGTCGTTCACCGCAGCGAACGAATGCCCTGGTATGCTGGGCCCTCGCTGCTCGAATATCTTGAGCACGTCGATGTCGCGGGCCACAACAGCAGCGCGGCGTTTCGGCTACCGGTGCAGCGCGTGATTCGTCCGCACCAGAACTTTCGCGGCTTTGCAGGGCAGATCGCCGCAGGCACCGTGCGGCCCGGAGACCGCATCGTTGCGCTGCCTTCCGGCCGCACCAGCCGCGTGGAGAGCATCGTCACGTTTGACGGCAATCTCAACTCGGCGTCTGCGCCTCTCTCCGTTACCCTCACCCTCGAAGACGAGCTGGACATCAGCCGCGGAGACCTCATCGCCGCCGCCGATGCGCCTCCTGCCGTGACCAACCACTTTGAGGCGTCTGTGGTCTGGCTGCATGCGCAGCCGCTGGCTCTTCACCGCCGTTATCTGGTGAAGCATGCGAGCCATGTTGCTCCTGCTCGCGTCCGCTCGATTCGACACAGGATTGATATGGAGACGCTCGATCCTCAGGCTGCAACAACGCTCGAATTGAACGGCATCGGCGTGATTGAAGTTGAGACCGACCGCCCGATACTTGCCGACCTCTATGGCCAGAGCCGCACGACGGGCAGCTTCATCCTGATCGATCCGGCAAGCAACGCGACCGTTGGAGCCGGAATGATCCGTGAGGTTCTGGCTGCTGCCATGGATGCTGACCAGCCTCCGCGCATTGTGCTCGCCCGACGTGAACTGGTGGAGCAGCTGGAGCAGCGTCTCCTTGATCTCGACTATTCCGTGGTCCGCACCCGCGTGCAGGAACACAGTGTGTGGCACGCGCTGCACGAGGCCAGAGTCATCGTTCTGGTTGAGACCGATGAGCCCGCGCAGATCGTCTCCAAAGAATTTATTCCCGAGCCCGTCGCCGATACGTCTGTCGACGCTCTGCTGGCCGCGCTCGATGTTCCGTCCGCAAAGGAGCCGTCATGAGTACGCTTCCCGTTGCCTTCACCTCTCTGGATGACAGGATCGCTTCTGCTGCCGAACTGGTTCGTGAGCAGCTTCGCGGCCGCGAGCACGAGGCCTGTGTCACCAGCAGCTTTCAGGCCGAGGACGTGGTGGTGCTGCATCTGGTGCGTGAACTTGCGCCGGAAATTCCGGTGCTGTTTCTTGATACGGGCTATCACTTTGCGGCTACCTATGAATATCGCGACCGCATTGCCGCCGAATGGCGGCTGAACCTCAGGAACATTCTGCCCGCGAAGACAGTTGCCGAGCAGGAAGCGGAGTTCGGCATTCTGAACCAGACCGCTCCCGACCGCTGCTGCGCGTTGCGCAAGGTTGGCCCGCTGTTTGCCGCGCTGGAGCCTTACGGTGTCTGGTTTACAGGCCTTCGCAGGCAGCAGGCGAAGACGCGCGCCAATCTACAGCCGGTTGAGAGCTTTGCCCTGCCAACGGGCAAGCAGCTTCGCAAGCTGAGTCCGTTGGCGGATTGGCATACGCGCGAGGTGTGGCAGTATGCTGAGCGGTATGAGATTCCGCTGCTGCCGCTTTACGATCTCGGCTACTCGAGCATTGGCTGCGAGCCTTGCACCAGCCTGCCGATGAGCGCGGATGATCTGCGGTCGGGCCGCTGGGGCGGAACTAAGGTCGAGTGCGGCATCCATATTCAGCCGAGCTCTGTTCAGGAGAGCCATTAGGCACAGATGGAAGTTGCGCTGGGTTTCCTGATCGCGTTCATCATTGCTATTACAGGGGTTGGAGCCGGGACCATTACGGCTCCGATGCTCATTCTGGTCCTGCATGTTCCGGTGGCGATCAGCGTTGGGACGGCGCTGGCGTACTCGACCATTGTGAAGGCGGTTGTGGTTCCCGTTCAGATCATCCGGAAGCAGGTTGCGTGGCGCGTTCTTGGCATCATGCTTCTCGGCGGTTTACCCGGAGTTGTGGCTGGGTCGCTGTTGTTCCGACGGTATGCTTCGGTTGGAAACCACTCTATTTTTTATGCAGTTCTTGGGTTAATTATTGTGTTTTCAGCGACTTGGCACCTCTACCGGCACTTCCGTCCGCACTCGTTTGCGGGCGAGCGGCGGACGCGGCTGGGATGGATCGCGGCGCTGATGTTTCCCATCGCTGCGGAGGTGGGGTTTGCTTCGTCGGGCGCGGGGGCGATGGGGACCCTGGTGCTGATGGGTTTGTCTTCGCTGGACGCGGCGAAGGTTGTGGGCACGGACCTGGCCTTTGCCTTCTGCATGACGCTGACGGGGAGCGGCATCCATTTTGCCAGCGGATTTTTTGATCCCGCGCTGCTGCTGCGGCTGGTGATCGGCGGAGTGCTGGGGGCGGTGGCCGGATCGTGGGTTGCGCCGAATGTTCCGAGCCGTCAACTTCGGCTGGCTCTTTCGGTTTGCCTGGTTGTGCTGGGGCTTACGTTTTGCTATCGGGCGTTTGGACAGGATATCGGCGGGGTTCGGGCTTCGATTGCGTCGCGCGTGGCCAGCCGTTGAGCTGATTTATTGAAAGTCCTGTGTTTTTAGTAAGGTACGCGAAGGTGTGGCCTTCATCCTCATCCCCATTTTTTTGTCAAAATCTGTGCTAACTCATAGATATTGCTGGACTTTCAGGCAGATATGCGGTTGGTTAAGTCATTGATTCGGCTGGGTTTTCAATGATTTTGCCGGTTGACAACTCATTGATTCCGCTAGACTTTCCCGGGACTTTGGGAAGGCCGGGTGGGCGTTCGGCAGCAGATTCTTTGTCCCTACTTCTATTCTATCGTGTTGCGGGAATTCGCCTGCATTTCTGCGGGTTCGTTAACCTGTTCTCTGCCAATGGTTTGCTGAGTTTGTTGGAGGTTTGGGCTTGACAGCCAGCAGGGATCGTTCCTGCTGCGGTCAGGCGGATTTTGTGCCGGCCAGGACGGCGAAGCGGCCTTCTTTGAGCCAGCAGTCGGCGTCGGCGAAGCGGGCGGACCGCATCCAGGCGAGCTGGTCTTCGACGGAGGCGCAGAGGTCGGCCTGCATGCGGTATTCGGCGTCGGCGATCTCCTGGTCTGTGGCTCCCCGCTCACGAATCTGGGCGAGCCATTGCTGGTGGTAGCGACGGGTGAGCTCGGGGGTGGGTCCGGCTGAGCGTACTTAGCACTTGCGTTACAAAACAGACCAAAGACATGGTTTACAGCGAAGCGCGACGGCTATGGTTCCTCAGTTCTGAGCAATTCAGGACGATATTGAATGCCTTGGAAAGAGAGCCGGATCATGGATCAACGCCTGCAGTTTTTGGCCAGTTACCAAGAAGAAGAGATGTCTTGTGTCGCGCGTATGGAATCTCGCGCCCAACAGCCTATCGCTGGATCAACCGTTATAACGAGACGGGGCCAGAAGGCCTCGTAGATCGGCAGTCGCCGGCCACATAGCTGCTCCCACGCGACGCTGGAGCCGATCGAAAATGCGATCCTCGCGCTTCGGGCGAAGCATCCGTCGTGCGGCGCACGCAAGCTCAAGGCTTGAAATGCTCCAGCCAGATGTGATCTGGCCAGCGGCAAGTACGTTTGGGAATATCCTGAGTCGCTCTGGCTTGACCAGTCCACAGAAAAAGAGAAAGCGCACCACACCTTGCTCGGAACCGTTCTCGTTGGTCACGGGCCCCAATCAGCTATGGTGCATGGATTTCAAGGGCTACTTCGCAACTGGTGATGGCAAGCGCTGTGACCCCTTCACAATTACCGATGCATACAGCCGCTATTTGATTCGTTGCCAGATCGTGTCACGCATGGACTTGAGCCAGGTTCGAGCGATCTGTGAAGCAGCGATGCGTGAGTACGGAGTTCCCGCGCGGATCAGAACAGACAACGGTGCGCCCTTCGCGGGTACTAGATTGTTAGGACTGTCAAAGCTGTCGTTGGGCTGGATGAAGCTGGGGATCGTGCATGAACGCATTCAACCAGGCAGGCCGCAGCAAAATGGACGCCATGAACGAATGCACCGAACACTGAAGGAGGATGTGTTGAATCCGCCTGCAGCAACTCATCGCGCACAGCAAAGCCGCTTCGATCGCTTTAGGTATGTGTTCAACAACGAGCGTCCGCATGAAGGATTGAACAACCAAACACCAGCGAGCCTCTATCATCCAAGTTCCGTTCGTCTGCCACGATCGCTGCCGGAGTACAGCTATCCTAAAGGTCTTCTGCTGCGGCGCGTGAACAACGCTGGAGATATCAGTTGGCACAAGAACAGGATCTTCATCAGCGAAGTCTTTCGCTTCGAGGAACTGGGATTCGAGTTGACGACGCCTGGATTCTACAGAGTCTTCTTCCGAGATATGGAGATTGGAGAACTCAATGCGGAAGAGCTTCGATTCAGGTCTGCACGTAGGGTAGTCTGACGGCCGTGCGAAGAAATTGAGGTCAGACGCGCTGGCTTGCGGTCAGTACTGGCGGCTTCGATTGCGCCATACGATTATGCAGAGCGTGATTCCGCCGATCAGCCCACTCAAATACGACGTTGTGTGTGCCCAGAGGTCTGCGTAGAAAGTATGGCGAATCTGCTTGGGGATAGCTGTGGCGTAATACTCCATTCCCAAGCCTTGCAGAAAATAGCCGATTATCCCCGCGGCCAAGGACAGGCTTGCCATTATTGATAGGAGCTTGATCAGCGGCCTTAGGAGCTGAGATGCGGTGAGTTTGACGCGCGAACCTGCGCGGGCTGCAACGGCCAACAGCACTCCGAGTAAGAGGCCTACCCACCAAGTGGCTAGAATGCCCCAGCCGAGCGCGAGCAGAGTTGGCGATTGCGTATGGAAAATGTCCGGATGGAATACAGTGAAGTATTCCAGACAAACCCGCGCTGTCACCTGATCGTGCAAGATGCCGTAGACGCATCCGGCAATGATGCACAACGCGACAATCTTGATCACCTGCATCCATGAAGTATAGGCGAGCCGCAACCGTGACGAAGTTCTACGAGATCGACTTGGAATTGAGCGGTGGAAATGACGAAGAGTGGAAAGCATGGAAAGCCATAAAGCCGGCTTCCCACCCTTCCCACTCCTCTTGGAAATCCCTGCGGGATTCCCACATTCCCACCGCTTCGACGACGGGTTCGATCTTTCAAAACAACAACGCAAGGGGCTTGTAACGGATGTCTCAGGTCCACAGCGTAATGCATGTCCCGGTACACTCACGGCGACCTGCTCGGCGTTGATGAAGACTCCGCCGGGGAGGAGCGCGGCGTGGATACGGCGGAAGAGGTTCTGTTTTGATTCGTCGGTGAGGTGGTGGATGGAGAGCGCGGAGACGATGGCGTGCCATTGGCCCTGGATCGGTTCGGTTCCGTAGTCGCTGGCGGTGTACTCGATATTTTCTCCGCCGAGGCGCCGGCGGGCGCGGTCGAGCATGGTTTCGACGAGATCGACGAGGTGGAGATGGGCGTTGGGGAAGCGCTCGCGGACGAAGGCGGAGAGCAGTCCGGTCCCGGCTCCGAGATCGAGGGCGCGAATGGCGGCGGTCGGCTCGAAGGGAATGAGGGCTACTGCGGTTGTGTAGAAGCGGTCGTAGGGCGGGATGAGTTTGGCCCGCGCAGCGTCGTAGGTGGCGGCGGTTCGGTCAAAAACTGTGTGGGCGACGGTGTGGGCGCTGGGGGTAGCGGTCATGAAGGCAGGGTGTCTCCTAGCTTTTACTTTAATGGGTGCGGTTTGGAGGCCGGGTATTGGCGGTTGGATGTTTCTCGATTGCCGTGTGATTGTGGGGCGAGAGTATTTCTTCCCAGATGCCGACTTCTCGTTACTTATGGTTCAAGATGTATGAGCCGCTTTGTACATCTTCGAGCGTTTTCGCATTCGTTCGGAACACATCCGACAGTCGATGCTGAGAAAAATTCGCGTTGTCGCATAGCCGGTGCAATCTGCGTGTAGAGTAAGGTGCGTGAACGCCTTCTCTCTTGATCCCCACTTCTGCTCCGGCGATGAACTCAGGAAACACCTGAGATTACTCATTGAAAGCTCCAGCAAGATAGACATCGCGACGGCTTGGGTGTCCGACTCCAACATTTTGAAGTTCCTTATCAGCGATGGGATCAAAGCACACATTCGAATGGTCGTGGGAGTTGGTGGTTACATGACTGATCCGGTCGTACTCAAGAGACTAGGGACACACCCGAATATCGCCCTGAGGATTCATGGAGGTCCAGAACCGCCGCTTTTCCATCCCAAGCTTTACGTATTCCAACACCAACATTTCCATCGCACCCTCATCGGCAGCATGAACTTCACGAAGGCCGGTACGATGAAAAATATCGAGAGCATGTTTTCGACGAATAATACGAATAGATCAGCAGGGCCGGAGTTCGAACGGTACTGGAATTCTCCTCAGGTGGTGCCTTTTGATCAATTCGACCTAAAGTCCTACGAGGAAAAGCGCAGAGTGAAGCTCGCTGCGGTGAAGGCGGCTGGAGCGGCTGAGGTACTGGAAGAGGATGTCGCGGCGTCAGCGGAAAGCCAGGTGGAGATCGACATCCTGAAGGAAGGCTGGAAAGCTTATGTTCAGCAGCTGTTCTCGTCAGAGAATCTGGAAGGGCACAGGCGAGTACTGGCAGTTCGCAAGCAGTTCATCGACCGTGACTGGTCGAAGGACTTCACCGAAGATGAACTGAAAATCATGTTCGGGTTATCGCCGTACTATGCATTCGGCAGCCTCAAGCAGCTGAAGCTAAATGAGAGCCAGTTCCAAGGTGGTGTGAACATTGCCCGGCGCAAGGAGATCGGCGAGATTCTCAACAAGGTCTCGAAGCTTCAGTATTTCCAAGGCCCTATCGTAAGAGGTCTCGTTGAACAACTGATCGGTGTGCCGTACTGTAAGTCGGCGCTGGCTACGAGGTTGCTGATTCTGGCTCGGCCGGACTGGTTCGTCGTCGTCAACAAGAAGTCCTTCGAGGGACTAAAGGAGAGATTCGGATTCTTTGTCACCAATGAAGATTTCAAGGCTGAGAGTTACGTCGCTTTGCTGGAGAAAATTCATTCACAACCTTGGTTCCGGAGTCCTGAGCCAGAGGACACGGCTGAACGTGAACTATGGCAGGCACGCGTCGCGCTTATCGATGTTTTGGTGTATCGGGAAAAGTTTGGGAGCGATGATTAGCTAGGGCGCGGTTCCGCGGCCTCAAATTCATTCATCCGCATTCGGATACTTAACTATAAACGCCTTTGCAGCCAGGAATGATTCTGACGACAAGCCGGCTTCGCAGGAGCAACGATAAACTTGGTGGCAGCACAAGGTACTGGAGTTGCTCATGCTTCCCTCGCCCTCGGTTCGTCTGACATTTCGAAGCTGGACGGAAGCTGATATCGCGTTTGCGGAGGCGTTGTGGTGCGACCCGGAGGTGACTCGCTTCTTCGGTGGTCCGATGACGCGTGAGCAAGCGCATGCCCGACTTCTGACGGAATGTGAACATGACCGCTCTTTGGGGCTACAGTACTGGCCGATCTTCCTGCGGGAGACGGGAGAGTTTGCGGGATGTGCTGGTCTGCGGCCGTGGTCCAAGGATCCTCACAAAATCGAGGTCGGTGTGAATCTCATGTGTGCCGCCTGGGGTCAACGTCTGGGCGAGGAGGCACTGCTTGCTGTACTCGCACATGGCTTCGACACCCTGAAACTGCCGGTGATTGTCGCCGGGCACGGTATCGATCACGACAATTCACGGAAGCTGCTGGAACGAGTGGGATTCGCTTATACGCACAACATTCTCTGGGGGCCGAAAGAGATCGAGGTATGCATGTGGGCGATCACGGCAGAGGACTGGAACGAGAACCATCGGTCCTCATAAAGAAACTGACCGCGCCGGAGGAGATCCTCGTAGAACTTGACGCGGAAGAGTTCAGAATCGGCTTTCGTTGGCTGCTTGCTGTCAACGACGAGCCGTGGACCCTTACCGCCTACTGCTTCTCCTGGATGCGTTCCTTGGCCCGGCATGGGAGCGGAAGCGCACTGAACCCTCTCAGAGTCGAGTACGTCCAGCAGCGTCCCAGTGTCCGCCACATCGAGCGTAGCCTCGGCTGCGAGGCCATCGTTGGGGCACCACGCAATGTGGTTGTTTTTCGGGCCTCCGACGCAACGAAGCCATTTGTCACTCAGAACACCGAACTGCTCGACCTGCTAGCGCCGCAATTTGAGAAGCAGTTGCGTCAGTACAAGGAAGAGGACAGTTTTTTGGAGCTCGTGCGCCGCACGGTCCGAGACAAACTGACAGGCCAGCGTCCCTCGATCGACGCAATATCGAAAGCTCTGCATATGGGCCCTCGCACTTTACAACGGAGGCTTCAGGACTCTGGATCCGGCTTTCAACGCGTCCTGGATGAAGCGCGTCATCAGATGGCGCGATACTACCTCAGCAACTCAGCGCTGGAGCTAAACGAAGCGGCTTACCTTCTGGGATTTGAAGATCCAAACTCCTTCGGACGTGCGTTCCGAAACTGGGAAGGCATGCCGCCAAGCGACTGGCGGGAAACGCATCGACCAACAAAGTTAATGTGACCGACTCCTCGCGATGCTGCGGCATATACCTGAGTCCCGAGAAACGGCGTTGTCGGCATCCATCAAGCGCACGAGCTTTTGCGATGACCCTTTCGTCTGCGAGAGGCGGGGGTGTGTTGCTTGCGGCGAAGCTCGGGCCGTGCGATCGAAGGGTTGGCCGCCTTCCCTGGTGGGGGCGATGGGCGTCGACCCTGGGGCGATGTGAGATTTTATTTTTGACAAAACCATAACCGTTTGGTTATGGTTTTGTATGTGAAGCCGGTCCGTGCCAATTCGGTGTTTCGTGCTCTTGCCGATCCGACGCGCAGGGCCATTTATGAGGAGCTGACGCGGCGGGGCGAGCAGACGGTCCACGCATTGACTCACTCTGCGGGCGTGTCCCAGCCTGCTGTCTCCAAACACCTGACGGTGCTGAAGAGGGCGAAGCTGGTGCGGCATCGCCGCGAGGGGCGCGAGACGCACTATCGCGCGCAGCCGGATGCGCTGGGGCCGCTGGTGGAGTGGCTCGGTGACTACGGCGCATTCTGGCGCGACCGGTTTGACCGTCTTGAAGCGCTTTTGGAAAGGATGGACCAATGACGACGCCTGAACCTTCTACCCGTACCGTTATCGTGGAAAAGGAATTTCGTCAGCCGCCGGAGAAGGTCTGGCGGGCCCTCACCGAGCACTCTTTGATTGAGCAGTGGCTGATGAAGAATGACTTTCAGCCGGTCGCGGGGCACTCGTTCACTTTGCGCGCGGAACCCATGCCGAACTGGAACGGCATCGTCGACTGTCAGGTTCTCGCGGTGGAACCCTACCGGCTTCTTTCCTACACGTGGGGGTCGTTAGGGGTGAGAAGCGTGGTTACGTTTACGCTTACGCCGACCGATGCCGGAACCCAATTACGCATGGAGCAGACCGGCTTCCATGTCGATCAAGAGGCCAACTATAAGGGCGCGAAGTACGGCTGGCAGAAGTTTATCGGCAACCTGGAACGCGTTGTCGCGGGGCTCGAATAACGCCGGAACCGGAAAAGGAGAAACGAAATGAAAATCAAAGTGACCACGATCTACGTCGACGATCAGGAGAAGGCCCTGCGCTTTTATACCGGAGTGCTGGGCTTCGTGAAGAAGGCGGACTTCAGCCAGGGGCCTTTTCGCTGGCTCACGGTGGCCTCACCGGAGGAACCGGACGGGACGGAGCTGCAGCTGGCGCTCAACGACAACCCGGCGGGCAAAGCTTACCAGCAGGCCCTGTTTCAGCAACACCAACCCGCGGCCATGTTCTTCACCGGCGACGTGCAGGCCGATTACGAGCGTATGAAAGCGGCCGGCGCGGAGTTCACCATGCCGCCAACAGACGTTACAGCTTCCAAGATCGCGATGCTGAACGACACCTGCGGCAATCTTATTCAGGTGACGCAGTTGATGTGGCAGGGCTAAGGCCTTTCTGGCTGCGAAGAAGGCCGCGGCGTGCTGCGGGCGCGCCAACTTACGGAGGTTGCAGATTACGCAGAGCGCGGCTAAATTGAATTCGAGAATTGGAGCTGTCCATGAAGACGCCTGCGGAATCTGCCTCTGCGTCCATCGACGAGAGGATCAAGGAGCTTGGGGGCTGGCGCGGGAAGACCCTCGCTTATCTCCGTCAACTCATCCACGATGCCGATCCGGAAATTGTGGAGGAATGGAAATGGGCCAAGGCCACGTCGCCCGGCGTGCCCATCTGGTCCCATGACGGCATTGTCTGCACGGGGGAATCGTACAAGCAGGTGGTGAAGCTCACCTTTGCTCGCGGAGCCTCCATCGAAGACCCGAAGAAGCTGTTCAATTCGAGCCTGGAAGGGAACGTGCGGCGCGCGATCGATCTGCGGGAAGGGGAGAAGATCAACGAAGCTGCCTTTAAGCAACTCATCCGCGCCGCGGTGGCGGCCAACTCGGCAGCGCGCGCTCAGGGGGCGGCTAAGAGGAAGTAAGCCCTGCCGGAAGAGGATGAGGCAGGAATGCGCTTTCCTGCTCCGCGCCCCTTCTACTGGCTCAGCCAGACCTGTTTGTCTGCGTCGATCTGCTGCACGAGCTTGTTTGAGATGACCTTTTCGTCTGCGAGCGATGGATGCCCGTCGCATGCGGTGAAGCTGAGTCCGTTCATGGGGAGGAAGGTGATGCGCCGGTCTCCCTGCTTCCGCAGTTGCTGCACTCCTTTTTGCGCCTCTGCCTCGACCTCACCCTTTGCTACGTCCGCGGCCCACACGAGGATGTCGGCGTGGGGATTTTTTGCCCGCAGCTGGTGGAGGAACCTGACATAGGTGGCCTCGTAGTCTGCATGCAGCTCGTCTCTGGTCTTCCAGCGCTCGCCTGGGTTGAGTGGCGTGGAGAAGTCGTTGGTTCCGAGCGCGATGACGAGAACCTGCGGCTTCCAGGCGGGGTCGTTGTATCTCTGCTTTTTATCAAACAGCACGTAGGGATAGGCCTGCGGGAGCGTGTCGGCCTGGAAGCCGTTGTAGTTGCGCACCACTCCGCGGCCGGAGATCGCATTGATCTGGTAGTCGGCGTGATAGTGGTTGGCGGTGATGGGACCGAAGGCCCTGGTGTCGTCAGTGTCGGACCAGACTTTGGCCTCGGTGCACGCGCGCGTGCTGGAGAGGTTTCCGTAGCCGACGGTGTGCGAATCACCGATAAATTCGATCTGACGGCGCCGCTGCGGAGGCGTGAGAGCTTTTTCTCCGGAGGGGATGGCGAATCCGCCGAAGGTATTTGGGGCCTCCTGGCTTTCTGTCGCAACGAGGACGCTGATCGCGTGCCTGCCGCTGGCGAGTCCTTCGACCTTATAGGCGCCCGGCTGGGGCTTTACGAGTGGATCGGATGGCTGGCCATCAACCACGATGTGAAGGATCTCGTCGCCTCTCACTACGCGAAAGAACACAGTGGTTCCTTCGAAGGCGGCGCGGAAGTAGCTTCCCGGCCACTGATAGGTATAGTTCCTGCCGCCGAATTGGTTCGTGCCGGGCGCAGGCGTTGTCAGCATGCGTCCGCCGATGGACATGGGCAGCGGGCTGAGCGCGGGGAGTGTTTCAACTCTGTGTACCGTCAGCGGGGCTGCATGGAGGGAGGTGCTGAGGAACGCGGCACAGGCAAGCTGGAAGAGAAGCTTCCGGCACAGACGGCGCATTTTTTTATGCATTTTTTTGACTATACAACCCGGCTAGCGCAGAGGGTGAGAGCAGGTGCGGCTGAATGGATACCGAAAGACGGGCCAGCGCTGAATCGAGTTGGAACATTATCGGCGTTTTCGCAGCACCGCCAAAGTTTCAGGACTTGGAGGCTGACCTTTTACCGGAATGCGCCACGCTTTTTTCATGCTCTAATGGTACTCCCATGAAAAACACCGCCGCCGAATGTGCTTTTTGCGACGATCCCGACAGAATGTCGAGGGAGCATATTTTTAGCGATTGGATCAATAAGCTACTTCCAATCGAATGGGATTCTCAATATAAAGGCAGTGATCTGAAAGTCATCAAGCGAAAAGCAAAATCGCTAGATCAAAAGGCGAGGGTCGTCTGCGAGAGATGCAACAACACATGGATGAACGATATCGAGACTGAGCATTCTCAGCCTGTAATGACACCACTCATCTTAGGGCAGCAGGTAGGAATCCCGATCAAACAGTCAGATGCCCGATCTATTGCGATCTTTGCTTTTAAGACTGCTGTTGTTCTTGACCATTGCAGGCGAGAGAGGGAGCCCTTTTTTTCGCGCCGTCTTCGTCACGCCTTTCGGAAGAACTTGAGTATTCCCACCACGGTTTCTATGTGGCTGTGTCCTTACCTTTGTGAACACCGACGAGCTGACTATAGGGTTGGGTACTTCAACGGAGAACTCAGTCCCGGCTACAAGATTCATCTTTACGTACTCACGTGCGGAATAGGATGTTTCGCTTTTCAGGTCGTCGCTGTCAAGCAGATAGGGACGCTTGGCCTTTACCCGCTTCAGGGGTTTGAACGCTTGGCAGTACCGTTCTGGCCCGGACCTCACCCCAATCTCATCTGGCCTCCCAATCGAGGGCTGAGGAGTCTTGCTGATTTTCAGGCGTTCCACGATAGATGGAACGCGGTTACCCCCATCATCAGTTGAACGCGCTGCCCTGTCACGGTGCCATATCATGTCCCTTTCCCCTTATTCCGTCATGTTATTGCCGGACCTATCCACTTGCGGGTATGCGTCCTGGCGTAGTCCGCATGCACTATGGCGCGTTTTGCATATCGCGAGGACATGACAGCGTCTTACAGTAAGCATGTACCCCAGAGAGGATGACATGGTCGAAAGACGAACTACTCAAGATTGCCGAGGCCGATGACCTGCACATCTCACCGCTCCGTGAGGATGGAGTGACGTACGGCACACCAACCTGGATCTGGTCGGTCGCGGTCGACGACGCCCTGTACGTGCGCGGCTATAACGGGCAGAAGTCGCGTTGGTATCGGGCCGCGATGCGGCAGAAGGCAGGGCGGATCATCGCGGCCGGCATAACGAAGGAGGTCATCTTCGAGCCGGTCGATGGGCCGATCAACAACCGCATCGACGACGCTTACCGGGCGAAGTACAGGGGCAGTCCGTATCTCAGCCCGATGATTGGCGCCGGTCCCCGTTCGGCGACCGTAAAGGTGATGCCGCGCGGGATCGATGCGTGATCCTCGAATCTATGGACTTCGACCTTCAACTGAAAAGACGATCTTCAAAGGAAAGATGGGAGCAAAAAAAAATGGAAACGCGCAAATTAGGGAAAGACAAACTGGAAGTATCGGCACTTGGGCTGGGCTGCATGGGGATGAGCTTCTCATACGGGGCGGCGCACGACGAAGGCGAGATGATTTCGCTCATGCACAAGGCTGTCGATATGGGCATCACCTTCTTTGATACTGCGGAGGTTTACGGTCCTCACACAAACGAGGTGCTGGTGGGCAAGGCGTTGTCGCCGATTCGCGACAAGGTAGTGATCGCGACCAAGTTCGGCTTCAACGTGAACCCGGACGCCAGCCCTGGCTGGCAGGGGTTGAATAGCCGTCCAGAGCAGATCAAGCGGGTAGCCGAAGCTTCGCTCAAGCGGCTGAACATTGATTCGATCGACCTGTTCTATCAGCACCGCGTGGACCCGGACGTGCCGATTGAGGATGTTGCGGGAGCGGTCAAGGACCTGATCCGCGAAGGCAAGGTGAAGCACTTTGGCTTATCGGAGGCGGGGGTGCAGACGATTCGGCGAGCGCACGCGGTACAGCCGGTGACGGCTCTGCAGAGCGAGTACTCGCTGTGGTGGCGCAAGCCTGAAGCGGAGGTGATTCCGACGCTCGAAGAGCTGGGCATCGGCATGGTTCCTTACAGCCCACTGGGCAAGGGCTTCCTGACCGGAAAGATGGACCAGAACACAACCTTCGCAAGCAACGATTTTCGCAGCAGGCTGCCACGCTTCTCGGCCGAGGCGATGCAATTGAACCAGTGCTTCGTCGATCTGCTCGAGAGCATCGCGAAACAGAAGAACGCAACGCCAGCCCAGATTGCGCTTGCATGGCTGCTCGCGCAGAAACCCTGGATTGTTCCGATCCCGGGAACGACCAAGCTATCGCGCCTGGAAGAAAACATCGGCGCTGTGTCATTGAGACTTGCAGCGGACGAACTGCGCAATATTGACGAGGCCGCCTCGAAGCTGCCGGTCCATGGCGCGCGTTATCCGGAGGAACTGGAGAAGATGACGGGACGATAGATTGCGCTCGTCGGTATCGAAAGCGGGTATCTACGGTGGCTGTGACGGCGGGATGGACGTGTTCTGCCTATGGTTCGGTAGAATGGTTGCGGCCATGAGCGCAGAGGCAATTCGCGGGGACTGGGTGGGTCGCGTCATTGATGAGAGGTTTCCTCTTCTGAAATGGCTTGGAGGCTCTGCGTCGAGCGGTGTCTTTCTCACGGAATTGATGGGGCCCGGTTCGCGAAAGGCGGCCATCAAGCTGGTTCCGGCCGGGTCCGCGGACGCGGAGGCACGCATTGTGGGCTGGGGGGCTACGTCGGGGCTCGACCATCCTCACTTGATGCGCGTATTCCATACCGGGCGATGCGAGATGGACGCAATTGCCATGGTTTACTCGGTGACGGAGTATGCCGAGGAGCTTCTGTCAGAGATTATTCCGGAGCGGCCGCTGACGACGGGAGAGGTGAAAGAAATGCTCGTGCCGGTGCTGGACGCGCTTTTCTACCTGCACGCAAGGGGCTTTGTTCATGGCCACCTGAAGCCGTCGAATATTCTTGTAGCCGGCAACGTATTGAAGATTTCCGGGGACGGCGTTGAGATTGCGGGGGAGCGTGGCCGATATTATCGGGTGCTGAGTGTTTACGACGCGCCGGAGGTTCCTGCAGGGCCGATGTCTCCGGCGGTGGATGTGTGGTCGCTTGGCGTGACCCTGGTGGAGGCGCTGAACCAGGATGCGCCGGCCTGGGACCGGTGGACGCGGAAAGAGCCGGTGGTGCCGGAGTCGGTTCCGCTGCCATACGCCCGCATGGCGCAAGAGTGCCTGCGGTGGGAGCCGGAGCGGCGGTGCACGCTGAGCGATGTGAACAAGGGGCGTTCTGAGCCGGTTCGGACTCGCGAGAGCGAGGCGAAGCAGCCGGCAGGGGGACCGCCAGCTCGGCTGCGGGTGGCGGCAGTGGTGGCTGGGGTGGTTGCGCTGTTGGCGGTGCTCGCGGTTTTGTTCCTTCGACCTCACCATCCGGCACCTCCCGCTGTGACACAGCGGGCTGCTCCTGCTTTAAAAGAGAAGGCCGCTCCGGCTGTAAGGCGTCGGCCTGAGCGTGAGCCTGCCACGGCTCCGACTTCGGCGGGGTCTTCGGCTGCTGCGGCTCAGGGTACGAGCGCCGGGGTGGTCAAGGGCACGGTTACGGAGCGGGTGATGCCCGATGTGGCGGCGAGCGCGAGTGCTACGATTCAGGGCACGCTCAGGGTGCGGGTGCGGGTTGCGGTTGGTGCGGATGGAAAAATCTCAGGGGCTACATTTGATTCGGCTGGGCCGAGCAAGTATTTTGCCAGGCTGGCCCTGCAAGCGGCGCAGGGATGGCGGTTTACTCCGGCGCAGGTGGATGGCCGGTCTGTGGGCAGCGTGTGGATGTTGGAGTTTGACTTTCGGCGGGATGGGACGGAGGTCAAACCAGTTGAGGTGTCTCCCTAGCCTGCTGGGGTTTTGCCGCCGGTCCTGGGTTGGGGTCGCTTCGGCTGCGCTCAGGGCTCTCGCAGTGGGGATGGCGGCGTTGGTGTTGTGGAGTCCCACGGCGATGCAGGCGTCGCCGGCGAGGCACGGGCACGCGGATTGGGCGGCGTACAACGGCGGGCAGTCGGGGGATCATTACTCAAAACTGAAGCAGATTAATCGCGGCACTGTGGCGAGGCTGCGGCGGGCGTGGGTGTTTGACCTGCATCAAAAGGGCGGGCTGGAGACCAATCCTTTGATGGTGGGGCGAACGCTGTATGCGTATGACACGAAGCAGACGGTGATCGCTCTGGATGCGGTGACGGGCAAGGAGCTGTGGAGCTTTGCGCCTCCTAAGCCGAGCCAGCAGCCGGTGCGCGGATTGAGTTACTGGAGCGACGGGAAGACGAAGATTTTGTTCGCGGGTATGGTGAGCTACCTTTACGCGCTGGATGCGGAGACGGGCAAGCCGATTGCTGGATTCGGTGAGGGCGGGCGGATCGATCTGCGTAAGGGGTTGGCCGATCCGGGCGTTGATTCTACGAAGACGTTTGTGGCGATGACTTCTCCGGGCGTGCTGTACAAGGACATGATCATTGTGGGCGGCAGACTTCCGGAGACAGAGCCTTCGCTGCGCGGCGATATTCGCGCCTTCGATGTGCATACGGGCGCACTTCGGTGGGATTTCCATACGATTCCGCACCCGGGCGAGCCGGGGTATGAGACGTGGATGCCGAATTCGTGGAAGACGAGCGGATCGGCCAACAACTGGGCGGGAATGGCGGTGGACGCGAAGCGGGGCATTGTGTATGTTCCGACGGGGTCGGCGGTGAGCGACTTTTATGGCGCGGACCGGATTGGAAATGACCTTTATGCGGACTCGCTGCTGGCGTTGGACGCGAATACGGGCAAGCTGCTGTGGTACTTCCAGGGGGTTCACCACGATATCTGGGACCGGGATTTTCCCGCGCCTCCTGCACTGGTGAGGGTGCGCCATGATGGGCGCATGGTGGATGCGGTGGCTCAGACGAGCAAGCAGGGATACGTGTTCCTGTTCGACCGGGTGACGGGAAAGCCGCTGTTTCCGGTGGTGGAGCGGGCTTTTCCGGCCTCGACGGTTCCGGGCGAAGAGGCTTCGCCGACGCAGCCGATTCCGGTGGCTCCAGCGCCGTATGCGCGGCAGCGGCTGACGGCGGACATGCTGACGAGGCGGACTCCGGCGGCGCATGCGTATGCGGTGGCGCAGTTCAAGACGTTCATCAGCGATGGGCAGTTCGTTCCGTTCCGCGTAGACCAGCAGACGGTGGTGTTTCCGGGGTTTGATGGCGGCGCGGAGTGGGGTGGTCCGGCGATCGATCCTCGCACAGGGGTGATGTACGTCAATGCCAATGATGTGGCGTGGACGGGCGGGCTGACGGAAAATACTTTGAGCGGGAGCCTGGGCGCGCGCGTGTATGAGAGCCATTGCGCGAGGTGCCATGGAACGGACCGGATGGGCTCGCCTCCGGCGTATCCGTCGCTGGTGGGGATTAAGCAGCGGCTTTCAGATGGCGAGATCTTAGATACGGTGCACGAAGGCATGGGGAGAATGCCTTCGTTCCCGGAGATTGACGATGCGGAGGGCGCGGCGCTGCTGCGCTTTCTGGGAGCAGAGCCGATGGCGGCTGCAGGAGACTCGGAGGGAAGCGCGCGGATGACGGAGGCCGCGACGGAGAGCGCGCAGCCGGAGGGAGCTCAGCGGTATCGCTTTACCGGGTACCGTAAGTTTTTGGATCCAGAGGGCTTTCCGGCGATCCAGCCGCCGTGGGGGACGCTGAGCGCGATCGACCTGAATACGGGGAAATATTTGTGGAAGATACCGCTGGGAGATTATCCGGAGCTGGCCGCTCAGGGGATGGCGAACACGGGCTCGGAGAACTACGGCGGCCCGCTGGTGACGGCGAGCGGGCTTGTGATCCTTGCCGCGACGAACTTTGACCGGAAGATCCGGGCGTTCGACAGCGCGACGGGCAAACTGCTGTGGTCGGCGGAGTTGCCGTACTCGGGGGACGCGACTCCGGCGACCTATATGATTGATGGCAAACAGTATCTTGTGATTGCGTGCAGCGGAGCCCGGGATCAGAAGGGTCCTCAGGGGGCAGCTTATGTTGCCTTTGCGCTGCCTTAGAAGAATCTGCCCCCTGCCCCCTTTGGAGTTGCTCAGGTCATTGATTGGAGTTGCTCAGGTCATTGATCCGGCTGGGTTTTCTTTGTTTTGCCTTTGCTTAACTCCTTGATTTGATTGGGTTTTCTGTGCTTCTGATGCGGTTAGCTCATTGATTCCATTCGCTTTTCATAGAGATTCCGGAAGATTGCCGGGTCGATTTCGGGCGAGCCTATCCTCGGAATTGCGGGGTTCGGCATGCCGGGCAGGTTGAAGGCAGGGGCGTGGTCTGGCTGGTGGAGCCGGCCGCTTTCTTCGATGCGCTGGAGGGTGATGGCGAGGGTGAGCTGCGTCTCCTCGGACAGCGAGGCGGAGACGGCGCGGTGGTTGCGCTGCATTCGCCTGCACTGGCGCTGGAGGGTGCGGAGGAGCTCAGGGAGGTGCATGGCGCTGAGTCTTTCGGCGAGGTCGTCGAGGGCCTCCTGACGGATCATCTCGGATTCACTATGACGGAAGAGGCGCATGTGGTGGCGGCAGATCTGCTCTCCTTTGAGGGCGATCTGGCGGCAGAGCTTTCCGGAGGGGAGATCGTATTGGCAGAGGGATGCGTTGGGCATGGACTGGCTCCTTCGACTTCGCTCAGGACAGGCCGTCCGGGCGGGGCTTCGCGTGGCCGCTCCTGTTGGTCGCGGAGACGGCGGTGCGGTGCCGGGCTGGACGGTTCTCCCTGGCTGGATTTGGTTTTTGGACAAGCGAAAAGGACCGCTTTGGGCGGTCCTTTTCGCTTTTTTTGGGCTCTATTTTTATTTTACCGGGTTGGCGGAATTCAACTGCATTCCTGAGCGTTTTTTAGGAGGTTTGGAATGTTGGGCTTGCGGGGTCTTTGGAGGTTGGGGGGTTGACAGGGTTGGCCCCAGAGCTTTCGTGCAGCTCTAACCTATGATGGCTGGCTCGACCTGAGATAGCGCGGTTCATTACTCGTCGATAACCACAGACTTCCGAGGTACTTTTGCTCACGGGAAGCGCGTTTATGAGGAGTGATCGATTCGAAATCAAGGATTTGTCGAAAAGCAGCCGATATCGTAACGATTTGATCAGGCTCGATATCTATCTCGATATCTATATTGACCGACGTTCCGTGCCCATTGATAATTAAGGACGCGATGTTCTTCAAGAGCTAATCCGGATTAAGCCTGACGGGGCCACGACCGCGGATGTGTCGTCGTGCCTAGACTTGGCTTCGAGCGACGCGTGCAGTGGCGCTCACCCACCGGTTTAGCAAATTGGAGAACTTATGTCCTGGTCTGAACGCTATGTTCAGGATCGCAGGGCTCAGACAGACCGCGCTATTCATCGCGCTTGTGAACGTCTTGCCTCTGATCCACATACATTTGAGAAATTTCAAGAGCTGCTGATCTGCGCGCGCAGACACGCTCCACGCCTCTTCGAGTCGCCTTTAACTGCTGTTGGCCATCATCCTGGGGTTGATGCGCTCGTTCACTTAGCTCGATTCAGAGCTACCCACATCCGCTCAGTCCGAACTTGGCGGGGCGAGACAGGGTCCTGGCGGACAGCCGTCGCTTCGTTGGTCCATCATCTGACGTGCAGCTATCCGATCCCACGTTTTATGGTGTCTGTCTGGTATGCCAACGATGCTGAGGGTGACAAGAAACGTGCCTGGGTAACCGCACATTCGCGTGGCACAAGTTTTCGGTCACTTGATTTGCCATTCAGCATGACCCGGAAGATGGAACACATTTTTCTGGCATCGCAAGATCATCTTCCTTTTGAAGAAGCCTTACGAAAGGCGGAACTCGTCGCCGTTGGTATGCCTGCGGACTTTGTCAGTGCGATTCTTTCTACGCGACTCTCCAAGGACTTGCGGAATGGTGAGTTCTGGCGAACGGTTTGGATGTTCCTTGTAAACCATGCAAACGAAGTTGACCCGGCACAAATAGGGCCGTTGATTGATTACATTCAAGCCATTCGCCACGATCGTATTCGGATAGACACTCAAGAAGGTTCCACGGAGATTGCCCCTCCTCAGCCAGAGTTTTCGATCAAGGGCCGAACGGTACTTTCTATTCTGCGGCTAATCCGAGAGTGGCATCTAGGTCTTGGCAGAACATACACATCCTCCAGCTTCTCATGGCCCCGTTCCCCTTATAAACCGTGGCTTATCGAAGAACCTCGGCGTGATGAAGAGGAAATACCCAAGCGCTGGCACATGGTGGAACTGACCAATAGCGCAGAACTACGCGAAGAAGGAGCCGCGTTGCAGCATTGTGTGAGCACCTATGCGCACCTCTGCTATCGAGGCAATTCAAGCATTTGGTCACTCCGAATGTGGAGAAGTGAGAAGGTCCGACCGGTACTTACCGTCGAAATCGATATCAGAAAACGTGCTGTGGTGCAGGCACGAGGCATGGCCAATCGCTCTGCGTCAGGCAAACCGCGTCGGCTGCTTCAAGAATGGGCTTTGCGAGAGGGGCTACAGATGGCTATCTGAGATTAGTAACGACAAGTCGGCTTGTCGTCAGTAGTCCTCAGATGACGGGAAGGGCGTTTCACAGGACTCATGTACCGAGGCGGGCTCAAATCCTTGCTCGATGAGTGCATCGCCCTGGAGTCGTCAACAGAGATCGAAACTTACGGTTCTCCGGTTGCACGCCCGCGATCAGGCGGGTCAGCCGTTGGGTCGCGACCACCGATCCCGTCTTCAGAGAGAAGAGTCGATAACCCGTAGCTGCACCGGCCAAGTTCGTGAAGCGTTTCCAAATGGATTGCGTGCTGTGAAGCCGGGCTCCTATGATTTACCTGGAACGTACTTCAATCTTGCCGCCACAGCGCAGCGTCCCTGATTTTCGCAGCGTATGCCAGGCACGGAAGTCGGATTTCTCATGTCGAAGAGTGATGCAATCAGAATCAGCGCCCTGCGCGAGAGCGAGCTGGGCGAGGCGGTTCGCATTGTGCGGCTGGCCTTTGGAACCTTTCTCGGTTTACCGGATCCCATGCAGTTTATGGGAGATCGAGACTTGATGACGCCGCGATGGCGGGCCCCGAACACGAGGGTTCTTGGAGCACGCATCGATGGCCGGCTCGTGGGCACCAATGTCATCACGCGCTGGGGTTCGTTTGGATTCTTTGGGCCGCTGACAGTGCTGCCGGAACTCTGGAATCATGGCGTGGCGCAGCGGCTCCTGGAAGGCACTGTAAAGATTCTCGACGGCTGGAAACTTCGGCGCAGCGGTCTGTTCACCTTTGCGCAGAGCGCGAAGCACGTGGGCCTTTACAACAAATTCGGCTTTTGGCCCGGACACTTGACGGCGCTGATGCAGCATACGCCGGCGACAAACGCACGTGGTTCAAACGGCAGCATGCCGGTTCTGCTGTCGACCTTGAAAAAGAACCAGCGCGAAGAGGGGATCCGTGCTTGCGCGCGGCTGACGAACCGGATCGACAACGGCCTCGATCTGAGCGACGAGATTCGTGCTGTGCTGTCCCAGGGGGTGGGCGACGTGGTGATGATCGACTCGCGTTTGAAGCTCGACGGATTTGCTGTGTGTATGACCGGCCCCGGATCGGAAGGCGGCGCGAAGACATGCTATGTGAAGTTCGGCGTGGTGCGCGGAGGCAAGGGGGCCGATGTCCGTTTCGACCTGCTTCTTGACGCGATCGACAGATTCGCTGTCTCCCGCGGAGCCGATGTTGAAGCCGGTGTGAACCTAGCACGTAGAGACGCATACACCCAGATGCTCGCCCACGGCTATCAAGCCATGACACAGGGTGTCGCGATGCACCGGCCGCACGGCGGCGGGTTCAACCGCGCCGATGTGTACGCTATGGATGACTGGCGGTGAGAGAAGTCGGCAATCCTGAAGTTTGGCGTTGACGAATCGGGAAGAGCGAGTTATCGCCAACTCACTCACCGACTCAGATTCGTACCGAGAAGCCGGCTTGTCGTCCTGGAATTCTGAAGACCGCCGAATCGCCGATGGGTGGCGCTATCGGCGTTTACCGTTACCTAGGGCCCGTCTCTCCTGTTCGCGAGAGAGCACGAGAAATAAACCCGGTGCTAGAACTCAACGACTACCTTGCCTAAGGAACCTGAGGCCACGAGTGTATGTGCATGGCTGATTGTTGCAGCGTTGAAACGCATAGCGCTAAGAAGAGGTTTGAGCTTTCCTTCCTCGGCCATCTTGGCGGCTGCCGCCAAAATGTCTCCGTGATGCTGGCGGCCCTCACCTGTAATGAGCGGCAGCAGCGTGAATACGCCGGAATACGTTGCTCCTCGGAAGGAGAGGGGAGCCAGAGCATGCGTTCCCCAACCGAGGCAGCTAAGCACGTGGCCAGTGTAGCGGCGAACAGCAGCGAAAG
>Ga0335075_10001157_pt1 | contig 43981 bp, 42 predicted proteins | sample Lox_Sample_24_FD_206723 | JGI IMG/M metagenome (GOLD analysis project Ga0335075, IMG submission 206723) | Soil microbial communities from Loxahatchee National Wildlife Refuge, Florida, United States - Lox_Sample_2.4 | ecosystem: Environmental > Terrestrial > Soil > Wetlands | place: USA...
TCAGCCGTCCCTGCTGCCACAGCTCCAAGAGGCGCGGCATATCGACGCGGAACCGGTTGCCGCCCATCGAGGTGCCCTGGATCTTCCGGTCGCGGAGGAAGTCCGCACCGTGCAGCTCGATCTTGGTGCCGAACGGGACCATCCCGATGATCGTTGCAACACCACCTGGGCGCAGCATTTCGAACGCCTGTTCAGCGGTGCGCTTGGTGCCGATCGCCTCGAAGGAATAGGGCGTGCCGCCGCCGGTCATCTCTCTCACCGCTTCCACCGGATCGACGTTGGACGCATTGATCGTGTCGGTTGCGCCCATCGCTTTCGCGGTTTCCAGTTTCGATGCCACCGTATCGATCGCGATGATGCGCGATGCCCCGGCCAGCGCGGCTCCGTTCACCGCCGACAGGCCGATACCGCCGCAACCGATTACGACGGCGGTGCTGCCCGGCTCGACCTTGGCCGCGTGGAATACCGCACCGACCCCGGTCATCACGCCGCAGCCCACCAGTGCTGCGCGGTCCAGCGGAATGTCGTCGCGGATCTTTACCACCGCATGCTCGTGGACGAGCATGTGTTCGGCAAATGCCGACAGATTGAATGCCTGGTTCAGCACGTCGCCCTTCCAACGTAGCCGACGGGCGGCGCCCGGCAGAAGCTTCACCTCGGTGTTCTCGCACAGGTTCGGATGCCCGGTCATGCATTGCGGGCATTCACCGCAGAATACCGACAGGCAGGTGATGACGTGGTCGCCCGGCTTGACATAGGTGACGTCCTCGCCGACCGCCTCGACCACCGCCGAGGCCTCGTGGCCCAGCACGCAAGGCAGGGGGATCGGGTAAAGCCCGTCGATGAAATGCAGGTCCGAATGGCACAGCCCGGCAAAGGCCGTGCGGAGCAATACTTCGCGGCGCTTGGGCTTCTCGATCTCGACTTCCTCGATGCTAAGGGGTGCGTGGGTTTCGCTGAGAACCGCGGCTTTCATCAGGCTTCCTCCGATCCTTGAGGCGGTCCTGCCTCGTCAATGGTCAGCGTGGGCCTGTTACCACGGACGAACCGACCGGCCCTGATCATCATGGCATGCTGGTGGCCAACTGCAAGCCGGACAGATAGAGGTCGTGGTCCTCTGGTCTGCGCCAGTGCTCGATCGCCGGCGCGATTACTGAGGTGAGTTGCCGTAGTTTCTCGATTGCCTCGTGCGCGGCTTCGAGCCGGCCCATATGCGCGTAGCAGGCGGCGAGAAACCGGTAAGTCGGCGGCCAGTTGGGTTGGCCCTGCAGAGATCGCAGAAGCATGATTTCGGCCTCGGCGAAGCGACGAGCAAAGAAGCTCGCGATGCCCGATCCAAGCAGCCAGTTGGACGCAATGTCACGCGGGCTGAGCCGCAGCGCGGTGGCAAAATCGGCCAGCGCGGACTCCGGCTGTCCGGCCCAGACCTTGAGCCACGCCCTCGTCGCCCAGCCGCGGGCGAAACTGGGATGGAGCGCCAGCGCGCGATCGACCAGGGCGATAGAGGCTCCGATGTCCTCACCGAAATATCCCAAGGTCAGAGCGGCATTGCCCAGCACGCTGGCATCGTCGCCGGCGAACCGCAACGAGCGTCGCGCCAGGTCGATCGCTTCCGTGCGGCTTACCTCGGGGTCATCCGTCCAACGCCCGAGATGCAGATTCGTCTGGCACGCCGACGCCAGCGCGAGCGCTGGTCCGTAGTGCGGATCAAGTCTGATTGCTCGCATCAGCAGATCGAGGGCCGCATGTGTACTCTCGCGATTCCACACCCAGGAGAGCGACATGGCGCGAAGATACAGGTCGTAAGCGGTGGGATCGGTTGCCGGCCGACGAATCACCCGCCGCGCCTCGGTTGCCTTCAGGGCCACTTCGATGATGCCGGCGACCTCGAACGCGACTTTGTCCTGCAGCGCAAAAATATCATCGAGCTCGCCCTCAAAGCGATCACCCCATATGTGGACACCCGTCGCGGTGTCGATCAACTGCGCATGGATCCGCACCCGGCCGGAGTCTCGTCGCACTGAGCCCTCAAGCAGATAGCGTACCCCGAGTTCGCGTCCGATCTTCCGAACGTCGGCATTCTGCCCCTTGTAGGTGAAGCTCGAGCTGCGGGCGATGACGAACAACCAGCGAATGCGGCTTAACGCGGTGATGATCTCCTCGACCATGCCGTCGGCGAAATACTCCTGTGCCGGATCGCCCGTCAGGTTCCCGAACGGCAGCACGGCGATCGATGGCTGGTCCGGGACCGCAGGTCTTGGTAATACCCCGTCGGCCTCGTTGCTGTGGGTGACCGGCGCGGTGAAGCGGTATCCGCGACCGGGAATTGTCTGGATCGCGCTTCCCTGGTTGCGGTGCCGATTGAGGACGCGCCGCAGATTGGCTATCTGGACCGTCAGGTTGCTGTCCTCGACAGCCGTTCCCGGCCAGACAGTGTTCATGATCGCTTCCTTGGAGACGAGTTCGCCCTGGTGTTCGGCGAGCAGGCGAAGCAGATCGAGCGCGCGCGATCCAAGCGGCACGGGCTCGGCATTCCCGGTGCCGTCCAGCCGAAACAGCCCCTGCGGCCGGAGCAGGAACCCCTCGAAGAGCAGATCGTCGCGCGGCTCGGGTTGAGGCATCCGTCCCCATTAGCATTTTTTCGGAATATTTTGGACTGCTTCGGAGCGGCTCCGTCGCCATCTCGCCAGCCGGTGCCGCAAGCTCTGCCGGTCCACTGGACAGTACAGCAGCGGGGACCCGACAAGATGCCGAGCTATCCCCCTTCGTTTTTGGCCGCGATTGCTGGCGGCGCGCTCGCTGTCGCCACAGTCGGTGGTTGGGCGACGCCCGGTCGCGCCGACACTTTCGACGTCACCTACGAGCCGCCGGGCATCGAGTCGGCCAACGAAACCAACCTTTGCGCTGCTCTCGGACCTGGGATCTGCACAATTGGAGTCGAGACTTTCAACGAGCAACCGGTGAATGAAGCCGGTACCTCGTTCACGACCGATTTCGGCATTCCCGGTGACGTGATTACGGGGACCTATACCAACGTGCAGATCTATCCGGCGACCGAGTTCGGCGGCGCCGGCGGCATCGGAAACTTTGCTGATACGCACAGCGTGGCAGGATACACCCTGGCCCTGTCCACGACATTGACGACTGGCATCAACTATTTCGGCTTCTGGTTGTCGGCATTGGACGCCGGCAATCTCCTGGCATTCTACGAGGACGGAACGGAAGTATACCAATTCACCCCGGCCGATCTGCTCGCCCTGATCGGCAATTGCCCCAACCCCTATTGCGGAAATCCGAGCGGTCCCTTCGCCGGCGATGATGCCAGCCAACCCTATGTCTTCCTCAATTTCTTCGACAAAACCGGGCCGTTCAACGAGATCGTGTTCAGCGAGAACCCCGAGGTCGGCGGTTACGAGTCCGACAACCACACCGTTGGATTTGTCACCGGGAAGTCGGGAACGTCGATCAACGCGCCGGAACCCGGCAGCCTGGCGATGCTGGCATCCGGCCTGTTCGTCTTGATGCTGGTGCGTCGGCGGCTCGCCTGAGCCGGCTTTGCGGCGCCCGATACCCGAAGTTGGAGCCGGCTACGTCGCACCGGCTCCTCGGCCGAATCCCACATGGAGGGGCAAGAGCAATGAAAAGGCGTCTTCTGACTTCGCCACCGCGGTCCGTGCCGGAACCTGCCGCCCTCGTGTTGTTCGTGACGGGCCTTATCGGCCTCGGCTTCGCCAGGCGCCGGGCATAAGGCGTGCGGCATAACGGGCGACGATGATCGAGTCCGGCGAACCAGCAAACCGGCCATGATCACTCGTAGACCATCAATGGAGGATGAAGACCATGGCGAACAGCTACTATCTTCAGAGCGCCAAAGACGGCTTGGTTTTCGATATCAAGACCCCCGTGGGCTCCGGCTCGCCACTTCAGGCCTACGAGCAGAAGACCGAAGCTAACCAACAGTGGACGTTCGAGAGCGTCCCAGGGCAGGCTGGGTACTTCTACATCCTGAGCGCCGACCAGGGGCTGGCCGTTGATATCAAGACTCCGGTAGGCTCCGCCTCGCCCCTTCAGGCCTACGAGCAGAAAACAGAAGCCAACCAATGGTGGCAGTTTAAGAGCGTCCCGGGACAAGCTGGGTACTTCCACATCCTGAGCGCCGACCAAGGGCTGGCCGTTGATATCAAGACCCCGGTGGGCTCCGGCTCGCCTCTGCAGGCCTACGAACAGAAGACAGAAGCCAACCAATGGTGGACGTTCGAGTCGGCGCCCGGAAACACATTCAATCCAAAGCTCAACCCTCCAACAACGTTTGTACAGCTCGATCCTTCTGTACCCCCGAATTCATTTGTTGTCAGCGGCACGGGGTTCTTTCCAGGCCGTGCGTTGACGCTCAGTTGGCTCTATGCACCACAGCAAGGGCAGGGACCTGATAACACCACGGCAACCCTAACGGTGACCACGGATCCCACAGGAGCTTTCGACAGCGCGAACGGATTGCCGGTGCTGTCGAGCACGACTGGGACACTCAATATCAGTGTAACCGATACCGTAACGGGTCAAAAGGTAACTGAATCATCGTACTGGAACGGAACAAGCTGGAGCTCCTAGCAGGATTGCCGAAGACTGCAGGTTGGAGATGATATGCGGGCCCTCGGTCGCCTCCGGGCCAGATTTCGGCTGGGGCAGCGGCCACAGGCCATGCCCCACAAGCAACGCAGCCATGACGCGGTTCCGGGTCGCACGCAAGATCCACGCTCTCTGACGGTTTCGCCGCGCGCGATCCCGCTCTAGAACCATCGCTAACCGAGCGAATGGAGGTGGCGATGGATGACGTAATGCCGAATGCCGAGCTGTTGCTTGATCTCGACCGTCGCCGCCTGGTGCATCCGCTGCACAACGTGACGGAACATGCGGCGGCGCGCCTGTTCGTCGAGGGGCGCGGGGCGATGCTGCGGACCGCGGACGGCAAGGAATACATCGACGGGCTGTCGGCGCTGTGGAACGTCAATGCGGGGCACGGGCGCAAGGAACTGGCACAGGCGGCGGCGAAGCAGATGGAAACGCTGGCCTACGCCTCGGCCTATGCCGGCTTCTCCAACGAGCCGGCGATCCGGCTTGCCGACCGGATTGTGGGTCTCGCATATGCGAACTCGGCGGCGGTCTACTTCACCACGGGCGGGGCGGAGTCCAACGAAAGCGCCTTCAAAACCGCGCGTTATTTCTGGAAGCGCATGGGCAAGCCGGGCAAGGTCAAGATCATCTCGCGTTTCTTCGGCTATCACGGCGTGACGCTGGCGGCGATGAGCGCGACCCAGCTTCCCGGCTATCAGAAGATGTTCGGGCCGTTGGTGCCGGAATTCGTACAGGCGGCGCCGCCCTACGCCTATCGCTGGCCCGGCAATGGCGATGCCGGGATCGAAGCGGCCGAGGCGGTGGAAAAGGCGATCCTGGATCACGGCGCGGATAAGATTGCGGCGGTGATCGCCGAGCCGGTGATGGGCGCCGGTGGCGTGATCGTGCCGCCGCCCACCTATTTCCCGCGGCTGCGCCAGATTTGCGACAAGCACGACGTGTTGCTGATCGCCGACGAGGTGATCACCGGGTATGGGCGTACCGGGCGCTGGTTTGCGCTGGGTCATTGGGGGGTGCAGCCGGATATCGTGTCCTTCGCCAAGGGCGTTACCAGCGGGTATCTGCCGCTCGGTGGCATCATCCTGTCCGAGCGCGTGCACCGCGCCGTGGCGGATGCGCCGGCGGACGAGCGCTACATGCACGCGGCGACCTATTCGGGCCATCCGACATGCTGTGCCGTTGGGTTGGCGAACATCGACCTGATCGAACGTGAAGGGCTGGTGGAGCGGTCCGCGGTGATGGGCAAGCGGCTGCTGGCGGGGCTGGAGACGCTGCGCAGCCTGCCGCCAGTGGGCGATGTGCGCGGTCTGGGCATGATGTGCGGGGTCGAGCTGGTGGAAGATAAAGGCACGCGCAAGCCCGCGGCGGGGCTTGGCGCGCGTGTCGTGGCGCAGGCGATGGAGCGGGGGCTGCTGCTGCGCCAGCGCGGTGCGGGCACGCTGGGGCCGATCACCACCGGCGACTCGCTGGTGCTGGCGCCACCACTGATGACGCCCGAGGCGACGATCGACCGGATTGTGCAGATCGTGGGCGAGTCGATCGAAGCGGCACTGTAATCTTACCGCTGCTGGGGAAGGTGCCGGGGCACGGGCACCCTCACCCGGTTCGCTTCGCGAACCGACCTCTCCCGCAGAGCGGGAGAGGTGGACAATGCCCGCACCGAGGATGCCGCGATGAATTTTGACTTTCCGGACGACCTCCGGCAGTTGCGCGACGAGGCTCGACGGTTTCTGCGCGATCGCTGCCCTACCTCCGTGCCGCGACGGATCCTGGAAGGCGTCGAACCGTACGATAGGAAATTATGGGGAGAGATCGCCGGCATGGGCTGGACCGGTGCGGCGATCCCCGAAGCATTCGGCGGCGCGGGGTTGGGCGCGCTGGGCGTCTGCGTGCTCGCCGAGGAGCTGGGCCGCGCGTTGGCGCCGGTGCCGTTCTCGTCCTCGGTGTACCTGGCCACCGAGGCGATTCTTTGCTTCGGCAGCGATGCGCAGAAGCAGCGCCTGCTGCCGCGTCTGGCGGCCGGCGACGTGATCGGCACCTTCGCTTTCGCTGAACGACCCGGCGCCGCCGATCCGCGCAAGCTGGAGGCGAATGTCGCGGACGGCCGGCTGCATGGCACCAAGCTCGCGGTACCGGACGGCGATCTGGCCGATTTCGCGATCGTCGCCGCGCGCGGGGATGAGCGGGCGCCATGGCTGCACCTTGTGGAGCTGGGCGGTAGCGGTGTGACGCGCACGCCGGTTGCGACGTTCGATCCGAGCCGGTCGCATGCGCGCATCGTGTTCGACGGCGCGCGGGCGGAGCCGCTGGCCGGCGGCGAGGGGGCGCAGCAGGTCCGGCACCTGCTTGACCGCGCTGCCGTGATGATGGCGTTCGAGCAGGTCGGCGTCGCGCAGGCGGCTTTGGAGATGGCGCGTGACTATGCGCTGGAGCGCTACGCTTTCGGTCGGCCGATCGGGTCGTTCCAGGCGATCAAGCACAAGCTCGCCGACATCTATGTCGCGGTCGAGCTGGCGCGCTCTAACGCTTATTACGGTGCCTGGGCGCTTTCGACCGATACGGCAGAGCTGCCGATTGCGGCGGCGGTGGCCCGCATCGCTGCTTGCGAGGCAGGCTGGGTCGCGACGAAGGAGAATATCCAGACGCATGGCGGCGTGGGCTTCACCTGGCAGTTCGATTGTCAACTTTACTATCGACGGGCGAAGTTGCTCGGACTGGCGCTGGGATCGGCGCGAGAGTGGAAGCACCGGCTTATCGGCGAGCTGCGCGCGCGAAACACCATGGCGCAGATTGCCGCGTAGCGCGGGAGGGACGGATGGATTTCAGCGACACCCGTGAAGAAGCCGCTTTCCGCGCCGAGGCGCGCACCTTCCTGGAAGCCAATGCCGAGCGACGGAAGCCCGGTTCGGTCGAAGGCTACCGCCGCGGCCAGGACGCGCCCGGCGCGCTGGAACGCGCCAAGGCATTCCAAGCGAAGAAGGCGGCGGCGGGGTTTGCCGGCATCGCCTGGCCGAAGGAATGGGGTGGCCGCGGCGGCACCCAGATGCAGCAGATCATTTACCAGCAGGAGGAAGCGAAGTTCGACGTGCTGAGCGGCATCTTCGGGATCGGGTTGCAGATTGCGATCCCGACCGTCTGCACCTGCGGCACGGCAGAGCAGCGCGAACGTTTTGCCGGGCCGGCGCTGCGGGGGGAGGAAATCTGGTGCCAGCTTTTTTCGGAGCCGGCGGGCGGGTCGGATCTGGCCGCGCTGCGGACGCGCGCCGAACGCGATGGGGATGAGTGGATCATCAATGGGCAGAAGGTCTGGACCTCGGGCGCGCATTATTCACGGTTTGGGATCCTGGTCGCGCGGTCAGACCCGAACGTGCCGAAGCATGCGGGGCTGACATTCTTCATCCTCGATATGGCATCGCCGGGGGTGGAAATCCGACCGATCCGGCAGATGTCGGGCTCGTCGCATTTCAACGAGGTGTTCTTCACCGATGTGCGTATTCCGGATGCGATGCGGGTTGGCGCTGTTGGCCATGGCTGGCGGGTGGCGATGACCACGCTAATGAACGAGCGTCACGGGATGCGCGAGGCGCCAGGGCCGGATTTCAGCGAGCTGTTTGAACTGGCCCGGAATATCGAGCTGGAGGACGGACCGGCGCTGGAGAACGCAGCCGTGCAGGAGAAGCTCGCGGAATGGTACGTGCGGACCCAGGGGCTGCGGTTCACCAAGTTCCGGACGATGACATCGTTGTCGCGCGGGCAGACGCCGGGGCCGGAATCGTCGATCATCAAGCTGGTGGCGGCCGGCAAGACGCAGGAGATCGCCGCCTATGGGCTTGACCTGATCGGCATGGCCGGCCCGGCGATGGGGGCGGAGATGCCGTTGCAGGGGCTGTTCGAAGAGGCGCTGCTGTATTCACCAGCGCTGCGGATTGCTGGCGGGACCGATGAGATCCTGCGCAACATTATCGCCGAGCGCGTACTGGGGTTGCCGCCGGATGTGCGGGTGGATAAGGACGTGCCGTTCCGCGATGTGCCGAGCGGGCGGCGGGGGTAGGTTGCGTGCTGTGACGTTAAGTGGCGTCGGGCCCATCCAGGCGGTAAGAGCAATTCAGCTCAGGTTTGGGACGGTCTCGGGCCCGATGGCGTCCTGGCATCCGGCGCAGTAGCTGTGCCCGGAGGCTTCCCGAGCAAAATCAGACAACGCGGCGGGGCGGTCGGCGCTGGTAACCACGTCGTAGCGTACCGCGCCATTCCTGCCGGCGCGCTTGACGGCATAAAGCGCAAGATCTGCCGCACGCGCCAACCCTTCGACGGTGGCCGCGTCGACGGGAGCGCGCGCAATGCCGATGCTGGCAGACAGGTAAATCTTGTCGCCTGCTAACACGTATGGCTCATTCAATACCGCAACGAGCCGAGCCGCCGCCGTCTCCGCCGCCGAGAGATCCGTGCCATCGATCAGCACGGCGAATTCGTCTCCGCCAAGCCGGAACACCTGGTCATGGTCGCGGACTGCTGCTCTCATTCTGCTGGCTGCATGGCATAGCAACATGTCGCCCGTGCCGTGGCCAAAGGTGTCGTTTGCTATCTTGAAATGATCCAGATCGAGCAGCAGGAGAGTGCAGCCGGTTGTTGCCGCGAGGGCGGCGGACAGGCGGCTGTTGAACCGCATCCGATTACCAACTCCGGTGAGAGAGTCGTGGTCCGCCTGGTATTCCAGCCGCGCCTGCGCGAGCTTGAGTGGCGTAATGTCCAGCAGGGTCAGTACGCAACTACGTTGATCCTCTTCGCCCAGCCACTGCGAGGAGGAGACGAGCAGATAGATAGTCGCCTCACCATGGCGTTCCACGATCGCCTCGACTTCGCGGTTCGGAGCAAACCCGAATGGGCCTCCAGAAGTCTCGGAGACCGGGCGCAGGCAACTTTCCGCAAGGTTTGCCGGAAGCCCGCCGAACATCGCGGTAAGGCGGTCATTGGCGAAGAGCGTCTGACCGAGTTGATCCAAATGCCAGATCCCGACCGAAGCTGTGTCCACGAGCGCGCGATACCGGGCCTCGCTGGCTGCAAGAATGCGCTCTCGCTCCTTCATTTCTGTTATATCGAGGGCGAACCCCGCCACGTATCCGCTCGCCAAACGATGCTTGGTGGCGCGCATCCACCGTCCGTCCGGGTAGAGTCGCTCGAAAGAACTGGTCTGTTGTCCGAAGTGTCGTGCGAGACGGGCAGCCACATCGGCCTCGACCTGCTCCGGCGGCAACGAACGTCTGGCGGCGACCCGCATCAGGTCGGCGTACGAGAGTGGTCCAGTCGCGGCTGCAAAGGCTTCACGATGAAGCTCCTGGTAGCTCGAGTTCCAGGCGACAAGTGTGCCATCGGGTGCAAACACCGCGAGATGGCAAGGAAGCGTTTCAATGCTTTCGATCAGCAGCCGTCGCTCACGATCCGCCCTTTCGTAAGCAATTCTAACACGCGCAATCTCCCGGCGTTCTATTCCCCAGAGGCACGCGAACAGCGTCGCCGAGAGCGCGGCAATCGGCACTGCAAATGGTAGGAGGGGCAAGGTGACCTTTCCCGAAGGTGCGCGTTCGTCCGTGCATCATCGCCAGTATTGCCAAAGACGGTTAACCAACCCTTTTATTCCCGAGTCCAGGGGGCGCCGCGGCCAGCAGGCGACGCACATAGAGGGGGTCGCCGACGATTGGGCGGCGCTGGCTGCCCGGATGGACGCGGATCTGGTGGGTCGGCCCCAGTCGCAAGCTGGCCTTGCAGCGTAGTGCCGATCCGTGTTGTGCCGAGCGGGCGGAGAGGGTAGGCGAGTGACGTGAATGAACGTTTGGCCGCTGCACCCTCACCCGCCGAGCCAGGGCGCGGCGACCCCGGATCAAGTCCGGGGCAGGCTCTCTCCCGCAGCGCGGGAGAGGTGGATGGGGGGCATCCGCTTGAGAGCTTCTTCTGGCCACGGTCGGTGGCGGTGCTGGGTGCGTCGCCCGACCCGCAGCGCGTGCGGGGGCGGCTCTTCGACAATCTGCGTGGCAACGACTTTTCGGGCCGGATCGTGCCGGTCAATCCAAGCTATACCGAGATACATGGTCACCCCTGCTACCGCTCCCTGAGCGTCGCGGGGGAAGCGGTGGACCTGGCGCTGATGGCGGTGCCGGCGGCGCGCGTTACCGCCGCGGCCGAGGAATGCGCGGCGGCCGGGGTGCGGCACCTTGTGGTGATCAGCTCGGGCTTCGCCGAGGAAGGCGGTGCGGCGGGCGCGTTGCAGCAGCAACTTGTCGGTATCTCGCGGCGCACAGGGATGCGCATCGCCGGGCCGAACTGTGAGGGTTTCTTCAACACGATCGGGCGACTTGCCGCGACGTTCAGCCCGACGGCAGAGCCGCACGCTGCCGGCTCCGCGCCACCGGCTGTGTCGGATCGGCGCGTCGGCGTGGTCGCACAGAGCGGCGGCATCGGGTTTGCCCTGTTCGCTCGTGGTCGCGCTGCCGGGCTTGCCTTCAGCCATGTCGTATCGACCGGGAACGAGGCCGATCTGAGCGCGGCCGACTTCCTGGAATACCTTGTGCAGGACTCGCGCACCGACGTGGTGATGCTGTTCTGCGAAACCGTGCGCGATGCTGCACGCTTCGTTGCCGCGCTGGAAGCAGCGCGCCGGCGAGGCAAGCCGATCGTCGCTATCAAAGTCGGCGGATCCGAGGCCGGGCGGCGGGCGAGTGCCTCGCACACGGCCTCGCTGAGCGGATGGCAGACGGCGTATCGCGCGGTGTTCGCGCGATACGGCGTGATCGAGGCGGACGATCCCGACGACGCTGTGGCGATCGCCGGGATGCTGACCACATGTCCGTTGCCGAAAGGTCGGCGGACGGGCGTGGTGACAGTGTCGGGCGGTGGAGGCGCGTGGATGGCGGACACGCTCGCCGCACAGGGCTTGTCGTTGCCTCTGCTTTCCCCGCGCCTGCAAGCGGCGTTGCGTCCGCTGATGCCGTCCTATGGGGCGCCGCAGAACCCGGTCGATGTCACCGCCCAGGGCGCGCAAACGGGGCCGGCGATGATGAGCGCGGCGGAGTGCCTGGCGGCGTCGGATGAAATCGACATGCTGGTGCTGATCACTTCGCTGGCGAACGAGCAGCGGGTGTCGCTGGAGCCGAGCCGGCTGCGCGAGCTGATCGAGCGTTTCGGCAAGCCGGTCACGGTCTGGACCTATACGCCGCCCTCGGCATTTGGCCGGGCTCGGTTGGCGGAGAGCGGGCTGTTCCTGCACGTGGACTTGCGGGGTTGCGGGCTGGCGATGAGCCGGCTCGCGCAGTACGCGGAGGCGTTGTCGCGGCCCCTGCCGCCGACGGTCGCCGCGCCGGCCGTGTTGCATCTACCAACAGATTTGCCGCGCTTGCTGACCGAGCATCGGGTTAAGACGCTGCTGGCGCCGCTCGGCTTGCCGATGTCGGCGGAGCAGTTGGCGACCTCGGCGGCGGATGCGGAAGCGGCGGCGCGCGCGATCGGGTTTCCCGTCGCGTTGAAAGTGCAATCGCCGGATCTGCCGCACAAGACGGAGGTGGGCGGGGTGCGCCTGGGTTTAGCCGATCGCGAAGCGGTGGCGAATGCGTATGAGGCCATCATTGCCGCGGCCCACCGCTATTGTCCGGATGCGCGGATTGAAGGCGTGCTCGTGCAGAAGATGGCCCCGCCGGGACACGAGCTGGTGGTCGGGATGGTGAACGATGCAACCTTTGGCCCGGTGATGATGGTGGGCTGGGGTGGCACGACGGTCGAGCTGATGGGCGATGTGGCGCATCGCCTTGCGCCAGTCGATGCCGACGAAGCTCGGGAGATGATCGGCGGCCTGCGTTCGGCGCGGCTGTTGGAAGGCTTCCGGGGGGCGCCGGCGATCGATGTCGGGCCTGTCGCCGAGCTGGTGGCACGACTCTCGGTCGTGGCGTGGGCGCACCGCGACCGGATCGCCGAGATGGAATTCAACCCGGTGATTCTGCACGCCGACGGATCGGGGCTGACAATTGCGGATGCGTTGATCACGTTGCGGGAGTGACCCGGCCCCGAGGGGATTGCTTCGCCTTCGGCTCGCAATGACAGACGTTATCCCAGCCACCGCGCGACCGCGGCGTAGCCGGCACGGGCAGCAGGGGGCGACGGGCGTGTTGTCGTTTCATGCGCGATCATCTCTGCTACCAGGTCGCGGCGGCCGGCATGCATTGCCGCGTCGATCAGCATCTGCATCACCAGATCGCGCTGTGCGTTGCTGCCGCCCAGCAGGCGGATTGCCGGTCGTTTGGTTGCCAGCAGATCGGCGACGCGGGCGTGGTCGCCAAGGCGGTGGGCCAACACGGCCTCGCAGACGGGGATCACCACATCGGCGATCGCCCGGCTCGTCCACAGCGATCCGGCCGCAGCGATTTCGCGCAGAGCGGCAAGCAGACGCTCGGCCGCGCCTTGCCGTCCGGTTGCCGCCAGTGCCAGCATCAGGTGCGGCACAAGAAGCAAGTGGCCGACATCGCCGATGCGGGCTTCGGCTTTGTCCGCGAGTTCCAGCCAGCGATCGCCGACGTTGATGCCTTGTTGTTCCAGTCGCCACAACAAGGATGCAGCGTTCTGCAGGTCCACGTAATGGTCGGGAACCGCGCGCGTCATCGGCTCGTTCAGGTTACGGATGTTGGTATCGTAGCTGTCCAGCACGGCGTCGAGCTCGCCGAGATCGAGTTCCAGCAGGGCGCGATGCCACCACAGGTGATGGATCAGGTTGTTGCCGAGATCCCAGTGCTCGACCTGGGCGGCCAGCCAGTCGCGACCTTCGCGCGGGCGGCACTCGGTGTCGAAGACATGCGCCTTGACGTGATGGGCGAAATAATTGGTGACGTCCTGCTCAAGCGCGGCATCGAGCGCACGGTCGGCGCCGGTGGTGTCACCTACTTCTTCATGCGCGAAGGCCCAGACGGTGCGGAAACAGTCATAGCCGGGAAGGTCGGGGCCCCAGGCCGGCGCTACGCGGTCCGCTTGCGCGAGGATCGCCGCGGTCTGGCCGTGGCGGAAATACGTCGTGTCGGAGATGCGTAACGCCAGCAGGTCGGTCGGATGCGCGTCCAGGATTTCGCGCCAGATCGCGAAGGCCTGGTCGAGCGCGCCGCGTTCCCATGCCGCCAACGCCGCGACATGTCGCTGCTCGCGTTGTGTTGCGACGGGCGCGGCGGTTTCGGCGGTTGTGCGTGCGGCCGCGATTTGCGGCCGGTGGGTAGGGTTGGAGGCTGAGAGCAGCAGGTAGCCTTGCAGGCAATGCGCCATCAGGAAGTGGGGATCGGCAGACAGCGCCTGTGTTACAAGGGTCATCGTGTCGGCGTGGAATTTGAGGTAGTGCTCGACGGCGCGGTCGAACAGCGCCGCTGCTTGGGCGCTGTCGGTGGAAAGTGGAAGTCCGCGTTCGTCGTGTTGCATGGTGGTGTACCCTCTGGGTCCCGGCCCCCTCCCCCTGCCCCCTCCCGCAAGGGGAGGGGGTCCTTCGGTCCGCCCCCTGCCGCGGTTTAGAATGCGCCGTCGCGATGCAAGCCTTCGATGTCGGCTGGGCTCATGTCTAGCCAGGAACGGAGGATTTCAGTGGTGTGCTGGCCGAGCGTCGGGGAGGGCTGCACGTGCGGTGGGCTGCCGTCGATGCGCACGGGCCAGGCCGGGACCTTGAATGGGCCGTGCGTCGGGTGCTGCACGACCTGCATGATGCCGCGTTGCTCGAAGCTCGGGTCGTCGTGCAGCTCCTGCGTGTCGAGGACCGCGCCGGCCGGCACGCCGACGCCGCCGACCAGCGCCATCGCTTCGTGCTTGGTGTGGCGGCGCGTCCAATCGGCAATGATCGCATCGACTTCGGGTTCACGAGCCACGCGATCGGCTGGCGTGGCGTAACGCGGGTCGTCGATCAGGTCCTCGCGTCCGATGAGCTTCAACAGGCGCGTCCAGTGCTCGGGGTTGGCGCGGCTGGTCATGATATAGACGTAGTCGTTCGGGCCGCCGGGCTTGCAGGGATAGAGGCCGAGCGGGGCGTTGCTGACGCCGGGCACCTTGGCGCCGCCGCGCCCAACCGGCTTACCGGTGCGCGCCTGGGTGGCAAAATTGGTGCGCATGTAATGGAGCATTGCGTCCTGCATCGCGACCTGCAGACGGCGCCCTTCGCCAGTACGTTGGCGACGGTAGAGAGCGCTGGCGATGGTGGCGGCCATCAGCATGCCAGTGCCGGTATCGCCGATCGAAATGCCGGGTTTTGACGGCGGGCGGTCGGGTTCGCCGGTCACGCTCATGGTGCCGCCGCAGGCCTGGGCAATCATGTCGAACGCAAGGTTCCGCTCATAGGGGCTGCCTTCGCCGAATCCTTTCACCTGGCAATAGATGATTCGCGGGTTGAGCGCGCGCACTACGTCGTAACCAAGACCGAGGCGCTCGATTGTGCCTGGTGCAAAGTTTTCCACGCACACGTCGGCGCGGCGCAGGAGATCTTTCACCAGATCGAGGCCACGCGGCGATTTCAGGTTGACCGCGACGGATTTCTTGTTGGCGTTGAAGACCTGGAAATACCATGGGTCGTCGTCCGGTCGCCCGGGACGCAGGCGGCGACCCGGATCACCGGTCTTCGGGTTCTCGATCTTGACGACCTCGGCGCCGAGCCAGGCGAGTGCCTCGGTGCAGGAGGGCCCTGCTTCGAACTGGGTGAAATCGACGATTCGGATGCCGGACAGAAGTCCTGCTTCGGAGCTGGTGTCGGTCATTGTTTGCTCCTCTTTCCTTCCTGGCGCGGAGACTGCCAGACTCAGGAGCTGGGTGCCAGCCCGCCGTCATGGCCGGCGAAGGTCAGCTATTCACGCTTACTTACCTTCGTGTCCGCGTGTAGTCGTGGATGCCCGGCCTGCGCTGGGCATGACGGTATATTCAGCCCAGCGCTTTCTCCAACATTTGCAGCGCCTCGCCGGCGAAGCGACGCATGTTGACGACGCGATCCGCGCTGCCGGTTTCCAACGTCAGCACCTTCATCACCGGGCCGTCGATGGCGATGCATGTGTGTCCGGCAGCGTCGCCGTAGCGGTTTCCGGTGGGACCGGTCGCACCGGTCTCGCCGAGGCCCCAGCTTGCCTTGCAGCGTTCGCGCACAGTGCGCGCGAGCAGCGTCGCGTAAGGCTCGGTCGATGCGCGCATGCCACCCGGCAGGGGATCGGGGATTTCCAGAAACGCGGCGCGAGCGAAGCGCGTGTAGATCACGCTGCCGCCAAGGAAATACGCGCTTGCCCCGGGGACCGCGAGCAGCGCCGCGGAGATCAACCCTCCGGTCGAGGATTCGGCGACGGCGATGGTTTCGCCACGCGCCTTCAGCCGCGCGGCAATGCGTTCGGCGATGGGAAGGAGGGTTTCCATGTCTATTCGCTCCCTTTTGCCAGGATGGCGTCGATCACGCGCTGGGTGGCCAGCGCATCCTCGCCGGTGATTGCCGGGTCGCGGCCGGTTTCGATCGCGTCGACGAAATCGGTCAGCAGCTCGCGATGAGCGTGGTGGGAAAATGCCATGACGTTGGCACCGCTGCCCGAGCCGGCGTCGTCGGCGAGCGTTTCCTCGCGACCATCGAGGAACGACAGGCGCAGGCTGCCGCGTTCAAGCCTGGCGGTGCCGTTCGTGCCGATGATTTCCATCCATTCCGGACGGCCGGGGTAGAAGGACGTTGTCGCCGTGATGGTTCCAGGGGCGCCGTTGCCAAGGCGGACGAGAGCGGTGGCGTAATCCTCGGTCTCCATCTTGTGAAGAGTGGTCTGTCGCACCTGCGCGGCATCGACGCGACTGATGCCAACCAGCCACCGGAACAGGTCGATGGCGTGGATGGCCTGCGTAATCAGCACGCCGCCGCCATCCTGCTGTTTCGTGCCGCGGCCGGGCTGGTCGTAATAGGATTGCGGGCGCCACCATGGCGCTGACATCGACGCGGCTTCGACTTTACCGAGCGCACCGTCCATCACTGCTTCGTACAGACGGCGGCTGCCGCGACGAAAGCGCGTCTGAAGCACAACGCCGAGCCGTCGTCCCGCTCGGCGCCCGGCGGCGACGAGGCGTTCGGCGCGTTCGGTGGTGGCGTCCAGCGGCTTTTCGCACAGCACGTGCTTGCCGGCGGCGAAGGCGGCCTCGGCCAAGTCGAGGTGGGTGTTGGCTGGGGTTAGAATCAGCACTGCATCAACGGCCGGGTCGCGGATGGCGTCGGCAACGTGGTTGGTGGCAGGCCAGCCATGGTTGGCCGCCGCGGCGGCGATCCGGCCGGCGTCTCGTGAGGCGAGCCATACCACGCGGACGCGGTCGGCAAGATCAGCAAGGCTCTTGGCATGAGGGACGAATGCGTTGCCAAGGCCGATAACGGCAACGCCGATCATGGCCGTGCACCCGGGATGAATCGTGCTGCGCGCGTCTGCGCCTCCAGCGCCAGGCGGCAGACGGTGAAGGGGTGGCGCTGCGGCATTGCGGTCTCGGTGCGATTCGTGACGTCGGCGACGAAATCGCGGAAATAGGTGACCGGCAGCGCGCTGCAGTCGACGTGCCGCGTGCTGGCGCCGTCCACGACGAACAGATGATCGGTGCCCGCCCGTCCGGCGATATCGACGTATTTGCGAAGCTCGATGGTTCCCTCTGTGCCGAGCACGAACAGTCGGCCGTCGCCCCAGGTCGGCAGGCCGTCGGCGGTGAACCAATCTACGCGCAAATAGCCGCGCGCCGTGTCGGTTTGCAGCACGACCTCGCCGAAGTTCTGGAACCCGTCGCCGCTGAACTCCCCCACCGTGCTGGTCACGATCGTCGCATCGGTCGCGCCGGTAAAGGCGAGGAACTGGTCGATCTGGTGGCTGGCGATGTCGTTCAGGATGCCGCCATAGGCGGCAGGATCGAAGAACCAGGGGGGACGCAGCGCGCGATTCAGCCGATGCGGGCCTAGCCCGACGGTCTGCACGACGCGCCCGATCCCTCCGGCTCGCACGATCTCCAGCGCTTTCAGGGTGGATGGGGTGAGGAAACGCTCGGAGAAACACACCGACCAGATGCGTCCGGTTTCGGCGACCGTGCGTTGGATGTCGGCGAGCTGATCGAGCGTGGTCAGTCCGGGCTTATCGACCATCACGTCCTTGCCGCGGCGCATCGCCTCCAGGGCAATCGCGGCGCGATCGCAGGGGACCGCGGCGGTGACGATGAACGCGATCGAGGGGTCGTCGAGCAGGCGGCTGCGGTCGGCCGGTTCGATGTGCGGGAATCGCTTCCGGAACCCGGCGAGGACGTGGGGGTCGGTTGTTTGCGGGCAATAGCCGGCGCAGTGCTGGCCAGCTTGCAGCAGGCCATCGACAAGGTCGTAGATGTGCCGGTGATCCAGCCCGATTGCCGCAAAGCGTGCCATGGCGATGCCCTCCCGTACTGCGTGAGGGGACGGTGCGAGCCTGCCGGTGGGGTGGTCAAGCGGGGGGAGGGCGACGGCTGACTGTTAGATTGACGCGGATGGCGCGTCTATGACCATGTACATGATCACACATGGGAGAATGGCGTTTTGCCTGCGACCGCACGCATGGTGGTGCTGATGTCGCCTCGGGAGAAGGCGGCACTGGAAGCGAAGGCGCGACGGACCGGCAAGATCTCGGCAGGCGAGTTGGTGCGTCGGGCGGTTGCCGCCTATGACAGCGACGAGGCTTCCGAGCTGCGCACTCTGCTTGACCTGCTGGCAACCACGCATGCGGAAACGGTGCGGCGCCTGGACGCGACGGAACGGAACCTGGACGAGACTCTGGCTGACCTTGCCGATTCGGGGCCCAGGCCATGAGCGGCGACGCGATCGCCGCCATCAAATCGATCATCCTGATTGACGAGCGCGTGCCGTCCTTGGCCGGCAAGGTGGACAAACTCGCCGACGTCCGCGGGCTGACGCAACGTCTGATCCGGCCGGAGACAATTGCGGAGATTGCCCGAGCGGACGGCACCGTCCTGCGCATCCGCGCACCGAACGGTCGGAATAATATCAGTTGGTGTCACAGCATCTCGGCGTACGCGGGTGCGCCGGGATTGGCGTCGTTGTAGTACTCGGCGCGGCAGGAACCATCTTGGCCGAATCGCAGGATCACGAAGCCATGCGCGTGGACCTGGCCGTCGACGCCAAGCGGTACGCTTATCACGTCAGGCGGGTTGACGATCTTACTCAGCGGTGAGGCTTCGTCCTGCACCAGCACAGGAACGGCGCCGTGGCCGACGCAGCGGCCTTTGTCGAGGCCACAATAGGGTTTGTAGATCGTCAGCGTGTGCTCGTGACCCCAGAACCATGCGGCGATTGTGCCGCTACCAGTCTTCGCTGCGGCCACGAAGCGGTTGAAGGTCTTGTCCAGATTCGGATTGTACGCCGTCAGCGAGCCATTCGGCTGCGCCGGCCCGATCTGCGCAAATACCGAGAAGAACTGATGATGCGACAGCAGGATCGTCTTGCCGGAGAACTCGGTAATCCGCGCGGCGAGCCAATCCTCCTCCCGCGGATCGACCTCGACCAGCACAGTGGTAACGTCGAACGGGTCACGGTCGGTGCGGCCGGTGTCCATGGCGATGAACTGCCATCGCTGATCCGCGCTGCGCAGACAGAAGAAGCTGGCCGGCTGGGCCGGCAGAGGTGGCGGGTTCAGCGTCGGCAACAGGCCGTAATAGCCGACGCCGCCGCAGTACATGTCGTGGTTGCCGGCAAGATTGTAAACAGGCACTCGACTGCGGTCGAAGGTGTGGTTCAGGATGGCGGCGAAGTTGCGGTCGCATTCTTCGGGCGTGCCGGAATAGTAGATGTCGCCGAGATGAATGACGACATCGGGATCGAATTGCGCCATCTGCCGCACAAGGTTCACCGCTGCGGTTGTGCCGGTGCCCCAGTCGCCAACCATTGCCACGGTGGCCGCCGCCTTGAACGGAATCACCGGCATGGTGGGAGACGCCGGGATGTAATCGGGTTCTCGCAGCTTTCCATCCGGCCCATAATACTGAAGATATTGCGTGATCGTCTCTACGAAGTTCGGATCGAAATTGCCATCCTGCAGTTCGGCCTCGATGGCGGCTGCTTCGGTGTCGTTCCCGTGCAAGCGAGCATCCAGCAATTGCAACGTGAGCCGAGCGGCGGTCCAGGCGCCCGGCGCGAAGCCCGCCGGCGGCTTCGGCGGAATCGGCTTGTCCGCGTCCTGCAGAGCGGCCACCTGGGTCGCGGCCTTCATCAGTTGCGCGCCTGTGCCTGCGCCAGGTCGCGAGCGCGCCACTGTATCCATCGCCGATTGATACAGCGACAGAAAATGGTCGTGGAACGTCATCAACTCGGGCGGCATGGTTATCCTCTACCTTTGGCCAGCAGTGATCAGACCCACCGCACGCTCGGCCAAAGCAGCGATGGTGCGTGACGGATTGACACCGACGGCTTCCGGGACGATGGCGCCATCCAGCACGAACAGGTTGCGATAGCCGAACACCTCGCCGCGGTGATCGACCACGCCGTTGTCCGGCCCCGTTCCCATGTTGCAGCCACCCAGCGGGTGCGGCGTGATCAGGTAATGCGCCAGCGTCCATGTCGGCGGCACCAGCGGCGTGCCTCCGGTCGCGTGTGACAGCGCCACATGGGTCGCGACGATCGTGTCCATCAGCTCGCGCGAGCGGGCGATATCCCAATCCAGCGTCAGCTCCCACTCGCCGGCGATTTCGAATTGGCGGCGCAACCGGAGCTGGCCGTTCGCCGCATCGACGCCCTGTGCGAACCAGGGCATTATGTTGTCCAACGGCGCATGTGCAAGCAATTCGTTGCGGAGCCAGTCGAGCAGCAGATGCGCCTCGGGGTGGGCGCTCTCGGCGGTGCGCGCGAGGTCTGCAAGCAAATTGGGAATGCCGCCATCCTGGATCCAGAATGACTGGCCGTTGCGGCCGCGATCGAGAAAGTCTATCGCACAGGTGATCGTGGGGCCGCGCGACGGTTCTGGTTTGCGGTCGGAATAAATCGCCGGGGTCAGGAAGTCGCCGTTGCTGCTCCAGCCGTAACCAAGACGTGGGCTGATCGCCGGCAGCGTGTGAAGCACGTCGCGGCAACGCAGCAGCAGCTCGGTGGAGTTAAGCGAGCCGCCCGCCAGCACGACAAGATCCGCCGTGACGCTATCCGGCTGGCGCGCGCCGGCCGCCAGCCGGTCGAAATGCACGCGCCAGCCGGTACCCTCGGGCTGGATGCCAGTCACCAGGTGCAGCGGCCGCACCTCGGCGCCCTTGGCTTCGGCCAGCGCAAGATAGGTGCGGTCGAGGGTGTTCTTCGCATCGACCGGGCAGCCAATGTCGCAGTTGCCGCAATGCACGCAGGTTCCTTGCTCGATACCCTGCGCGTTCTTGTGCCGGACCGTGCGCGCCGAATCGCCCGCATGCTCGAAGCTGAAACCAGGATCAAAGGAAACGGCGAGATCAAGCTTGCGGAATCGGTCCGCCGCATCGATTGCCTGGGCCGCGTCCTGCACCAGATGCATGCGAGGCGTCCATTGGGTGTCCGGCACCGGCTGAACGTTCATCACCTCGCCCACCGTGGCGTAGTGGGGCGCCAGCTCCTGGTACGTGATCTGCGGCGGCCAGCCGGCGGCGAACACGCTGGGCGGCGGCACGGCAGAGATGTTGGCATAGATCAGCGAGCCGCCACCTACCGCAGCACCCTGGGCCACAGCCATGCGTGGAAAGGCGCGCAGGTCGATCCAGCCGTTGGCGTCCTCCGGGTGATGTTGGTTCCACAGCCAGTCGTTGCCGGTCACGCTCGGATAGCTGGTGCGGTCCCAGCGACGGCCGCGTTCCAGTACCAGGACCCGCGCGCCGGCTTCGGCGAGGCGACACGCGGAGACCGATCCGCCAAAGCCGCTGCCGACCACGACCGCATCGAAATCCATCGCCGCGTCCTCGTCAGCGGCGTGCCAGATGGGCGCCGTAGCTGTCCCACATCTGGCCCAGGAAGAAATGGCCGAAGCGGGCGATCGCTGCCGCTGATTGCGCGGGTCCAGGTGCGCCTGGCGTGCTGACGGTGCCAAGCATCCGGATCAGATCGGGGACGCCGAGCGACAGCGTGCCGGCGCCGACGATCGGACCGGTTGCATCTGTTCCCTCGTGCAGCACGGTGTAGAGTGTCGTGGTCTGCTTCCAGGCTTCGGTTGGCGAGCTATCCCGCACTTCCTTGCGTCCGGAGAGGTAATACGGATTGCCATCGCGCTGAAATCCCAGCTCGTAGACCATGTATTTCAGGCCTGGTTGACCGCTTGGAATGAACAGGTTGAACACGCCGCCCGTGCCAATAATGGTGCCGCCGAACGGCGCGAAATCGATGGAGCCGGCAAGCGAGCCGGGATGCCCTGGTTCCGTCAGAAACCGGTCGAGGTCGCGGATCAGCACCGTCGCGTGCAGCGAAAGATTGGTCCCTGCCGCCTGGCCCTTCTGCCGGCCGGTCTCGGGGTCGGTTTCGCCCAGCGCGAAGCCCCCCGACATGGTTTCCCGGAACGACAGTCCGGTCGTCTCATCGCGCATGTGCGTGACCTCCGGTGTCAGTGGCAATCCCTCCGGCCGGCACGACGCAAGATAGGATTTTGCGTCCTCATAGCCGAGCGCGATCAGCGTCGCGCCGTCGATGCGGCCGAAGAAATAGTCGGGGTCGAGGGCAAGCGGGTACTCAGGCCGGATCAGGTGCAGCAAAATCGGGTGTTGCCGACCGCCGACCTGATCCCCCGCGGCGATGCGGGCGTTTATCTCGGCGATACGCTCCAGCTCCTGGAACAGGGCGCCGTTGGCGGCAATTTCGATCATGTGCACGTATTGGCGGAAGGCGCCGTTCTGGTAGCGGTTGGAATTGCCGATGCACCAGACGACCCAAATCTCCTCGGCGCCACGGCGGACTGCCTCCATCAGATTGGCGTCCTTGATCCACACCCCATCGGTGTAGAACGAGCCATCAATCTGCACCGCCGGCATGAAGATCGGCAGCGAGATGCCGGCCACCAGCCGATCGAGGCTCAGCGAGGTGTGCTCGATCGTCTCCAGCGTCTTGCGCGAGAAGTTGCACAGATTGAACGTCCCGGCCATGCCGGCGGCGGCGTTGATTCGGCTGACGTCGATCCCGAGATGGGGGAACACTTTCTTCACCACGCCATCAGCACTGCCCATCGCCGGAAGGTCGGGGCCGCGCAGATAGTCGGCCAGCGGCATGAATCCGGCGAAATCCTTCGGGTCGAGACTACGCCAGCAGTGGATCATCTCCGCCGGCGCCAGGCCGGAGAACAGCATCGCCAGATTCATCGTGCCGCCGGAGGTGCCGTCGGCATGGTGAAAGCACAGGCCAGCTTCCGCCAGCGCCTGCAACACGCCTGCCTGATAGGCGACACGCATGCCGCCGCCGGCCAGAATCAACGAGCGTTTCGGCCCCGCATAGCCTTGCGGCGGCGTAAAGAACGGTGCGTGAGTCATGCAGGCCTCGACGGTTGCAGCAGCATCAGTACTCCGCAGACCAGCTCCAGCCCGGCAAAGACCAGGAATGCCCAATGTGGCACGCCGTCCACCGCCAACGAGATCAGTCGTGCCGCGACGCCACCAAACACACCGGCCAGGAAGAGTCGGCGTGCCGTGCCGCCGGCCCATATTTCCCGGCGGTACACGAAACAGAACAGCCCGAAGGCCAGCTCCATCGACTTCAGGAAACGATATTGCGTCAGCAGGGTCGCGGCAGGCTGCGGGGCCATCGCCGACAAATCGACGGAGAAGATATGTGGCAGCTCCCAGGCCGCGATCAGGATGCCGGAGCCGCCGACGCACAGCAGCATCCATGTGTAGCCATAGTAGAACACACGTGTTACCAGTGGCATCAATGCCTCCTCAGACTGCGCGCGTGAGGCAGGTAAGCCAGGATCAGCACCCCGGAGACAAAATCGAATACGGTCACGAGCAGCGCCAGCGGGGCAAAGATGCCGTGCAGCACTCCGATCCCGACGCCGGCAACGGCGCCGAATTTCTGCAGTCCGGCCCACAGCACCACCACTGGGTTCGGCTGATGAGCGAACAGGCCGTGCAGCAAGGCACCTCCAAACAACGCCATGAACATCCCAACAAGACCGAAGAAGTGGAGGGCCGCCGGTGACTGCCCGGCGGAAAGCACAGCCAGGATCGGTGCGGGAAACAGAATCTGCACGCAGCCGGTGACCAGCGTGATCGCGGCAATCGCCGCCACGAGCCAGAACAGCACTCCTCTCCTCATACCGCCGCTCCCACACGCGCCTTGGCGATGAACCAGACGATCATGGCGGCCCATTGCACCGACCACAGACCGATCCGTACCCAATTCAGTGCCTCCCACTCGTCGAGGATCTGCTCGAGTTCCGTCGGGTCCTTGATGCCGGCGGACATGCGGGCGTTGAGTGGCAGGATCTTTATGACTGTCAGCCCCGTGGCGGCGGTCACGGCCACCAGCACGATGATCGGCACGACCAGCAGCGGCGTGCCCCATTCGGTCCGGACCATTGCCGCGGCGCTCGCCATCATCACAATGGTCATCCAGGTGAAGAATTTGGTCGCCGCCGTCACCTCCGGCACGAACAGCAGATAGTAGTTATCGACTGTGATCTGCGGGCGGATCGGGAAGGAAAACAGGCCCATCGACCAGCCGGTGCCGAAATACATCGAGCAGCACAGGAACAGCAGCGCAGCGTTCAGCACCTCGGGCCAGGGGCTCATGCCAGCACGTCCTGGCGTGTGACGCCCGGCACCGGGGCCGAGGGGGGCGGCAGCCATTGCTGGCTTTCCCCGAGGTTGACGACGCTTTCCAGCCCCTCGGGCGGCGTGGTCGGCGGTTGCGCGTCGGTGCAGAACCAACTTTCGAAATGATCGTCGAGCACGCCGGTCACTTCCGGCATGTAAAGCGTCGCGATCGGATCCGGCTCCAGGCCGATCGTCTTCAGCACCTGCACGCGCGGCACGTCGCCGATCACCAGCCGTGCCGCGCCCTTGCGGAACAAGGAGAAGCCCGCCTTGCCCGAGAAATAGATGGTCGATTTCATCAGCAGCCCGCGGAACTCGGAGTAGTTCACCGCGCTGGTGCTGACCGGCAGCCAGATGGAACGCGGCCGCTCGACCTCGAAGTAAACGCCGAGTTGGCCATCGAGGTCGTACTGGCTGCTGACGCTACGCTCGCCTTCGATGTAGTTCAGGTTGGCCTGGTGCTTGGGCATGCCCCAGATGCCCTTGCCGCCCTTCACCGAGATCTCGGTGCTGACCGGCAGGTCGTACACCCACTGCCCGGTGCCGAACAGGCCGCGCAGCAGCGCCGGCAAGAGCCGCGGCGCCGGACGCGCACCATGGGTGCAGGCGAGCGCGATGCTGAACTCGATGTATTTCCCGATGTTGGTGTGGCGGTAATCGACCACGGTGACCAGCAGCAGCGCTTTGTTCCACAGCACGAAGGGATGCACCTCGTTGCCTTGCAGCAGCACGCGTGCCTTCACCGGATCGCAGGGGAAGGCGGCGAGGATGGTGGAGGACTTGATGCCCTGCACCGGCATCTGGAACGGGATGTCATCGACCAGCGCATAACGGCCGGCCTGACGGGCGATCCGTGCTGGCTGGAACATCAGGCGGGCTCCTTGTCGAGTTCCTCGATCATCAGCGGGAAGACGTCGCGCGCCGCATCCTTGCCGATGAACACATCCAGGTGGCCGTAGCCGGGCAGCATGCGCAGCGTGTGGAACCGGGGATGGTAGCGGTCGAAATAGTTGAACGTCTCCCGCTGGCTCTCCGGCAGGAAGCAGTGGTTGTTCAGGCCGGCAAAGAACGCGAAACGCGCGTCGGTCTGCGGCGGGGCGACCCCGAAGGCCGCCGGCAACCCGGGCAGGCCATCGACCGTTACCAGGTGTCCGGCGAGCACGCAGCGATAGATCTGCTGGAAGAAGCTGACCGGCACCTTGGCGAATTCGTTGTTGATCCAGGCATGCGTCGCGTCGTTCAGATTGGCGTGGCTCCACAGCGTCGGGAACCCGACACCGTAGGTGAAGCTGACCAGTCGGCAGACGGTGTTGTGGCACTCATGGTGCGTCGCCTTGACCCAGGCGGTGATCAGCTTGGTGATCGTCGTCGGCGCTACTTTGCCCCATTGCGGGTCCAGGTAGTCGAGCAGCCGGCTCAGCACCGGCAGGGACAAGCGGAACTTGGCACGAGTAACGGCGGGGATTCGCGGATGCAGCGCCACGGCGTTGGAAACGATGGTGGTCACTTTCGGCACCAACCCTGCCGCGGCCGACATCATGAAGCTGGTCGAGCCCTGGCAGTGGATGATCGCCTTGATGCGGTCGGCCCCGGTTTCGCCGACGATCGTTTCGACTGCTTTGGGGTGGTCGTAGAGCGCCGCCTTGTCGAGCGTCCAGGGGTTGGGTGGCAGATCGATGCTGGCGCGCCAGTTTTCCAGCCACACGTCGTAGCCGTGGGCGAGCAGCGCCTGCACGATCGTGGTGTCGGTGGGCGGACGGAACAGGTTCGCCCGCACCCCGGCGCCATGCACCACCAGCACCGGACCGCGCTGGGGTGGGCGCGGGCCGCGCAGGTGCAGCAGGTTGAGCGGCATGCCGTCGCCCGCCGTGAACGGCACTACGACCTGCTCGATCTCGCGCACGTCGATCGAGGCTTCGATTGCATCCTCCCGATTTGACTTAACGCTAACGCCTTGCTCGCGTGGGTTGCAATGAAAATTGTGACGCCGGCGGGCTTCGTGGAGAGGCCCGGCACGGGCTGGCCAGGACGGTGGCAGCCTTGGCCACGGCACGCGGGCACGCCAGAATGGGCTTCCATCACGACCGATCGGGGAGAACGACCATGACTCAGCGCGTCGCCGTCATCACCGGGGCCGGCAGCGGCATCGGCCGCTCCTCGGCTCTGGCGCTGCTTGCGGATGGCTATGCCGTGGCTCTGGCGGGGCGCCGGAAAGATGCGCTGGAGGAGACGGCCTCGATGGCCAAAGGCGGTAAGCCCCTGGTCGTGCCGACCGATGTGCGCGAGCCGGACGCGGTGGCGGCGCTGTTTGCCAAGGTGAAGGAGAGTTTCGGCCGCGTCGATGTGTTGTTCAACAATGCCGGGGGCGGCTCACCGATGACCAACTTCGGCGACTACACATGGGAACAGTGGAAAGCCGTGGTGGATGTGAACCTGAACGGCATGTTCCTGTGCGCCAACGCCGCGTTCCGGATGATGCGCGATCAGAAGCCGATGGGCGGGCGGATCATCAACAACGGCTCGATCTCGGCACATGTGCCGAGGCCGGGCTCGGCCGCCTATACCACGACTAAGCATGCGGTGACCGGGCTGACCAAGTCGATCGCGCTGGACGGACGGCAATACGATATCTGCAGCAGCCAGATCGATATCGGCAATGCGGCGACGCCGATGACGGCGCGCTCGACCGCGGGCCAGATGCAGGCGCATGGCGCGATGATGCAGGAACCGAGGATGGACGTGGATCACGTCGGCCGCTCGATCCTGTTCATGAGCAACCTGCCGCTGGATGCCAACGTGCAGTTCATCACCATCATGGCGACGAAGATGCCGTTCGTCGGGCGGGGCTGACGCGGATGCGGCGCGCGCGTCTGCTGGGCCTGGCAGCACTTGGCCTCACGCTGCGCGCCGCCGTCGCGTTGGCGAACGACCGCGTGACGTTCGGATTGGACTGGAAGGCCGAGGCGGAATACGGCGGCTTCTACCAGGCGGTCGCCACCGGCATTTACGCGAAGCACGGGCTGGATGTGACCATCGAGCAGGGCGGGCCGCAGATCAACCACATGACGCTGCTGATGGCCGGCCGCATGCAGTTCAACCTGAGCGGCGGCCAGGCGATCGAGTTCGTGCAGCAGCATCTGCCCTTCGTCGCGGTGGCAGCGATCTTCCAGAAAGATCCCTCGGTGCTGATTGCTCATCCGGGCGTGGGAAACGACAACTTCCCAGCACTGAAGGGCAAGCCGATCGAGATCGCCGCCGACGTGCGCTCCGGCTGGTGGCGGTTCGTGGCCGGCAAGTTCGGTTATAGCGACAGCCAGATCCGGCCCTACACGTTCAACCTGGCGCCGTTCCTGGCGGACAAGAACCTGGTGCAGGAGGGCTATCTGGGATCGGAGCCGTTCCTGATCGAAACCGAGGCGAATTTCAAGCCGGTGGTGCTGCCGATCGCCGATGCCGGGTATCTTGGTTACGACAACATCATCGCGACCAGCACCAGGCTGGTGGCGGAGAATCCGGGGCTGGTGCAGCGGTTCGTCGATGGCTCGATCGAGGGGTGGTACTCGTATCTTTACGGCGATCCGGCGCCGGCGGATGCGCTGATCCGCAAGGCCAACCCGGACATGCCGCAGGCTCTGATCGACTACGGTCGGCGGGTGATGATCGAGCATGGCGTGGTGGATTCGGGGGATACGAAGACACTGGGAATCGGGGCGATGACGGCTGCGCGCTGGGCGGCGTTCTATCGATCGATGGCGTCGGTCGGGGTGTATCCGCAGGGGTTGGACATCGCGCGGGCTTATACGCTGCGGTTTGTGGATCATGGCGTGGGAGTGGGTGGGAAGCAATGACGGACCGCAAGGGCAGCAGACGCGTGATGGCCTGACGTATTGATACCATTGGCAAGAAGAACGACATAGGCAGTCCGATCGGCTTACTTCAAGCGTCCCAACGCACGCCAGGCTTTCAGCGTGAGCCGCCACCTGACAGAAACGCTCGCGCACTCCCAGGATCGATCAGCGGCAGTACATCGAACCGCGCCGGGATGATCTCGGCCCACTCGTTGAGTAGCCGGTGCAGCGTCTCGTGGCTGTCCACTTCCAACACCGCCAGCGCACCGCGCCCGGTACGCGCATAGATGTGGCGCACCGTGCCGGCCGCTTGCAGCGGCGCCAGCCATTCCCAATAGTGCTGCCGGTTCGGCGCCGCCTCGGACGGGCGGCCAGGCAGCGGTTCGCTGATCACCGCGAACAGCATCACGAAAGCGGCGGGTGGCGATCCGCCCACGGTTGCATCTGCTCGAACGCCGCCGCCGCCTGCAGCACGCCCAGATCGTCGAACCGCCGCCCGACGATCTGCAAGCCGACCGGCAAACCATCGGTGGTGAAACCACAAGGCACGCTCGCCGCCGGGTTCCAGGACATGTTGAACGGGTAGGAGAAATGCGCCCACTCGATCCAGTTCCACGGATGCTGCGGCCAATGTGCGGGCATCAGGCGCTCCGCCGGGAATGCGGCCACCGATACAGACGGGGTCAGCAGGAAATCCCAATCCTCGAACCAGCGATGAACCGCGGCGACATACGCCATCTTGCGTTCTTTCAGCGTCAGATACTCGACCACCGACATCGGCGCGCCGTCCTTGATGCAGGCAACCAGCCCAGGATCCATCTGCGACTCCCACGCCGGCAGATGCACGCACAGCCGCGCCATATGCGCGGCCCAGAACGGGCCGATCAGTTCCACGCCGGTCGGCCCCCAGGGCGTCGATGCATCCTCGACGACAGCGCCCAGTTCGGTGAACCGCGCAGCGGCGGATTTCACCAGCGCCGCCACCTCGGGATCGACACGTGCATGGCCGAGGTCGGCACTGAACGCGATCCGCTTGCCGCGCACGCCCTCATGCAGCCGGCCGAGATAGTCCGCAGGCCCCGCCTCGCAACTCGTGTGATCGAGCGGATGCGGCCCGGCCACCGCGCCCAAAAACAGCGCACCGTCGGCCACCGTACGCGTCATCGGCCCCATATGCGACGTGTAATCTCCAACGCTGACCGGCGTATAGGGCACGCGACCAAAGGTCGGCTTCAACCCGAACACGCCGCAAAAGTGCGACGGCATCCGGATCGAGCCGGCGCCGTCGCTGCCCTGATGCAGCGGCCCAAACCCTGCCGCCGCCGCAGCCCCAGCGCCGGCCGAGGAGGCACCGGCATTATAACCGTGCTTCCAGGGATTGTGCGTGATCCCGGTCAACGGCGAATGGCTGACACCGGTCCAGCCGAACTCCGGCGTCGTGGTCTTGCCGAAGATGATGGCACCCTGCTCCTTCAGGCGCGGCACTACCGCGGTGTCCTCTTTCGGTTGGTTTCCCTTGAAGATCAGGCTGCCCATCTGGGTGGGCATGTCCTTTGTGTTGGCGAGGTCCTTGATCGTCACCGGCACACCATGGAGAGGACCGATGCACTCGTTCTTCATCAGCGCCGTCTCGGCGTGACGGGCCGCTTCCATCGCCTGATCCGCGGCGAGCCAGGCGAAGGCGTTCACGCGCGGCTCCAGTGCCTCGATGCGGGCCAACAGGTTCCGCATCACCTCGACCGGCGAAATTTTCTTCTGGCGGATCATCTCGGCCAATGTCACGGCCGGCGTGAAGGCAAGCTCGTTGTCGTCCATCGCAACCCCCTGTCCGTCCCAACGATGGCCCGCGAGATCGTTCGCAGCAAGCCGCGAACGCGCTACGCTGCCGCGTGCAGGGGAGGATGGAGATGAGTCGGTATATCGGCGCCATCGACGGGGGCACGACCAGCACGCGCTTCATCGTCTTCGACCGTAGCGGCGAGGCGATCTCCACCGCCCAGCGCGAGCACCGCCAGATCCTCCCGCAACCGGGATGGATCGAGCACGACCCGGTGGAAATCTGGGACAACACGCGCGCGGTTATCGGCGAGGCGCTGAATGCCGCTGGGATCGCGGTCGGCGATCTCGCTGCCGTCGGCATCACCAACCAGCGTGAGACAACGCTGGTGTGGGACCGCGCCTCCGGAGTGCCGGCGTATAATGCGCTCGTTTGGCAGGACACGCGGGTCGATCCGCTGGTCGCCGAATTCGCCCGCGCCGGCGGGCAGGACCGCTTCCGTGCTCTGACCGGGCTGCCGCTGGCCAGTTATTTCAGCGCGCTCAAGCTGCGCTGGCTGATGGACAACGTGCCCCACGTTCGCCGCCGCGCCGAGATAGGGGAGCTGCTGTTCGGCACGATCGATACCTGGCTGATGTGGAACCTGACCGGCCAGCACGTCACAGACGTAACCAATGCCAGCCGCACGATGCTGATGAACTTGGCGACGCTAGACTGGGACGATGCGTTGCTGGCGGCATTCGATATTCCGCGCGCGGTGCTGCCGCGCATCGTGCCGTCCTCGGCGGTGTACGACACCGGGCGCAGCGTACTGGCTGGCGTGCCGGTGGCCGGCATCCTGGGCGACCAGCAGGCGGCGCTCGTCGGGCAGACCTGCTTTCATCCCGGCGAGGCAAAGAACACCTACGGCACTGGCAGTTTCCTGCTGATGAACACCGGCCTGACGCCCGTGCCGTCGAACAGCGGGCTGATCACGACGGTCGCGTATAAGCTGGGCGATCGGCCGGCTGCCTATGCGCTGGAGGGCTCCATTGCGATAACCGGCGCGGTGGTGCAGTGGCTGCGTGACAGCCTGGGCCTGATCAAGTCGAGCGACGAGATCGAAACACTGGCGGCATCGGTGTCCGACAATGGCGACGTGTATTTCGTGCCGGCTTTCTCCGGGCTGTATGCGCCGTGGTGGCGCGGCGACGCGCGCGGGGTGATCACCGGACTGACGCGCTTCGCCACGGCGGGACATATCGCGCGCGCGGCACTGGAGGCGTGCGCGTATCAGGTGCTGGACGTGATCGAGGCGATGCAGCGCGATTGCGGCTTTCCGATACAGTCGCTGCGCGTCGATGGCGGGATGGTGCGGAACGAGCTGCTGATGCAGTTCCTGTCGGATCTGCTGGGCGTACAGGTGACGCGCCCGCGTACGATCGAGACCACCGCCCTCGGCGCGGCGTATGCCGCCGGCCTCGCGGTGGGGGTCTGGAAAAGCACGGAAGACCTGGTGCGCAACTGGGGCGTGACGCGCATATGGTCGCCGGCGATGGATGCGCAACGCCGGGCGGCGCTGACGGCATCGTGGCGCAAGGCGGTGGAGCGTTCGTTCGACTGGGCGGTTGCATAGCAACGGGACGAAAGGCTCCGCTCTAGTCATCGTTCCCCGTCACCGTGCCGGCCATGGTGCCGCCGTCGATCACCAGCGTTTGGCCGGTGACGAAGCTGCCCGCCGCAGATGCCAGGAACACCGCTGCCCCGGCGATCTCGTCGGGCTCGCCGATGCGCTGCAGCGGCGTGCCGCGCGTGCGCCGACGATACAGCGCCGGGTCCTCCCACAACGCCCGGGCGAAGTCCGTGCGCACCAAGCCGGGGGCGATCGTGTTGGCGCGGATGTTCTTCGGCCCCCACTCGACGCAGATGTTGCGGGCGAGCTGCATGTCCGCGGCCTTGGAGATCGCATAGAGGCCAAGCTGCGCGGAGCCACGCAGCCCGCCGATCGACGAGATGATGGTGATCGACCCACCGCCACGCTCGGCCATCTGCGGCAGCACCATGTTGCAAAGCCAGAAGTTGCTGCGGACATTGGCGCCCATGACGCGGTCGTACACCTCGTCGGATGCGCCAATCGCCGGACCGAGATAGGGGTTGACAGCGGCGTTGCACACCAGCGCGTCGATGCCGCCCCACTGCGCGATGGTGCGATCGACCAACGCCTGCAGCTCTTCCTTGCGGGCGATATGACAGGGCACCACGATCGCCTCGCCGCCACGGTCGCGAACGCCGCGTGCCACCGATTCACAAACCTCGGCTTTGCGCGAGGAGACCACGACTTTCGCCCCGTGTTCGGCCATGCGTTCGGCAATGGCGCGACCGATGCCCTTGGAGGAGCCGGTGATGACGGCGACCTTGCCGGTGAGGTCGAACAGCGACATGCGCTCTGCCCTATCGTTGCCGGTGGCGGGTGCCGGCCAGTATGCTGTTCCACCTGGGCAGGTCAATCGATGCAATGGCGAACGACATCCGGATCAGGCAAGCGGGACCGGCTGACCGAGCTGCTCTACGCGAGGCTGTCATCGAGCTGCAGGAGTTTGAGCGCCGGCTCAGCGACACCCGCCGCCCGGGCGAGGAAATCGCGAATGCGTATCTGGCCCGCATGGAGTCGCGAGCTGCCGATAACGGAGCGATCCTGATCGCTGAGGCGGACGGCGCCTTTGTTGGTTTCGTCACATGCCAACTCCAGGAGGTCGATTATATCGCGGAGACGCCGGATTCGAACCGCTTCGGTTATGTATCGGATATCTGCGTGATGCCTGCCTGGCGTGGCCGACGGATTGCGTGCCTGCTGCTGGAGGCGGCGGAGCGGCACCTCGCGCCGCTCGGCGTAACACGGCTGCGGATCAACGTGCTGGCGAACAACACGTCCGCTCGCCGCAGCTACGAACATGCTAGTTTCGTTGCATATGAAGTACTTTACGAAAAGACGATGGGCGCTTCATGCCGGCATCGTGATCCGCCGGCCGACCCCGTTCGGTAGCGGCCGGCCTGCCTGCGAGCGGACCGCGGCGGCCAACGCCGTGTGCTTATCGGGCGGGAAGGGCGCGGTGCGCCGTGTCCTCATGTCGATGTGCAGGGCCAGCAGCTCGTGGGCTGCCGTGCGCTCGTCGGTATTTGCGCGAAACATCTCGTGGAACAGGTGCAGCCGCTTGGCGTCGACGCCCAATAGGCGAGTGGTGACCCGGAGCAGCTCGCCCTCTTTCGCCTCGCGCTCGTAGAGGGTGTGGGTCTCCACGACGAAGGACGAATTCCCGGTCCGCTCGCGGTACGCGGTGCCGATATCCAGTGCCTCGAACGCCACGTCCGTCGCATGGTCGAATATCACGATGTAGTACGCGAGGTTCATGTGTCCGTTGGCGTCGATCCACTCGGACCTGACCACGTCTTCGTGCGGCGGCAGGTGCATGTCAGCCGCGCGCCCAGCAGATTGCGGCGCGGGCCAGCGCGTCGATGGTGTCGATCAGCGTCACGCCGAGCGTTTCGGCCCGGCCGGCTTGCAGGCCGAGCGGGATTTCGGTGCATCCCAGCACCACTGCCGCCGCGCCGCGGGCCGATAGTGACTGCACTGCCTCGGCCAGCGGTGCGTAGGCCTCGGCGACGCGATTGGCCTTCACGAGGGCAATCGCCGGGGTGACCAAACGTTGCATTTGATCTTGTGTCGGCGTCAGGCAGTCCCAGCCCAGACGGCCCAACCGATCCTGGTAGAGCCGCATGTCGAGCGTGCCCTGAGTGCCCATGACACCGATGAGGCCGCTGGCAATCCGCAGACGGCGCAGCTCGGCGGCGGCGGCCTGGACGATGTGCAGGATGGGGCAGCCGGCTTCCGCCTGCATCTCGTCGTACCAGCCGTGTGCGGTGTTGCAGGGAATGGTGATGGCGCCGCAGCCAGCACGCCGCAGCCCGGCGATGCCTCGGAGGAGGAATGGCAGCGGATCGGGGCCGCCGCCCAGTCGGCCCTTGGTGCGGTCCGGTACGCGTGGATCCGACCACAGCACTGTGGGGATGTGATCCTGGTCGCGGGTGGCCGGGGTCAACAGGGTCAGCCGGAGCATGAAATGCGCGCTCGCCAGCGGGCCCATGCCGCCCAGCACGCCCAACACCTTGTCGATTGCCGGCTCCATGCGTCACTCCATCGCTGCCGCCGCACTCTGCCCGATGTTGACCGCGGCGCAAGCGCATCCCATTGACCGCTCCGGCTTTGCGGTCGGATCGCGACGCGATCCAGGTGAGGGACTCGGGGCCGCGGCACCCTCACCTGCCGCGCTGCTCGCGGCGACCTCTCCCGCGGAGCGGGAGAGGTGAAGGGGATGCTGATCGGACATCGTGGGGCACGGGGGTTGTTCCCCGAAAACACTTGCGAGGGCTTCGCCCGGGCGTTGGCGCTGGGGATCGACGGGATCGAGCTGGACGTGGGCGTGACCGCCGACGGCGTGCCGGTGGTCTGTCACGACCCGGCGCTTAACCCCGACCTTGTGCGCTCCGCGGACGGGCGGTGGCTGCGAGGTCCGGGGCCGCTGATCCGCAGCCTGACGGCGGCGGAGCTCGCTTGTTACGATGTCGGCCGGGCGCGGCCGGGCAGCGCCGCCGCCATCCTCAGCCCCGAGCAGATCCCGCATGACGGCGCTCGGATTCCTCGGCTGGATGAGGTGCTTGCTCGGTTCGACACGCGGTTCGTGGTCGAGCTGAAGACCCTGGCCGATCATCCGGACTGGACGGTGCCGGCGGCCGAGATGGCGGAGCTGGTGGCGGAGGTGGTCGAGGCGCGACAGGCGGCGGGGCGCGTGCGGATTGAGTCGTTCGATTGGCGCGGCCCACGTCATCTGCGGCGCACGCGGCCGGGCCTGCCGCTCGCCTGGTTGACCCGGCGGGCGACGGTGGCGGCGGCTGGGTTGTGGTGGGACGGGCCGACGCCGGCCGACTATGGCGGCTCGGTGCCGCGCGTCGTGGCTGCCGAGGCAGGCGGGCGCAGCAGCGAGGTGTGGGCGCCGGAGCATGTCGATCTGACAGTGGAACTGATCGCCGAGGCTCATGAGCTCGGACTTGCCGTGGTGCCCTGGACGGTCAACCGGCCGGGGGAGATGGCGCGGTTGATCGGCTGGGGGGTCGATGGTCTGGTGACCGACCGGCCTGATCTTGCCCGCGTTGTCATAGCGGGGCGGCCTCAACCGGATCGCTTTGCGATCCGGCCTCTCCCGCAAGCGCGGGAGAGGTGAACTCGGGGTCGCCGAGGAAGTTGGCTTCCACCGAGGCGCGGGCCAGCAACCGCTGCAGCGCGGGGTCCTTGTCGCCGTCCTGTTTAATAAGGGCGTCCATCGGCACGAAATACTCGTGTGCGTGGGGCACCTGGTGGCGGGCGAAGCCGGAATAGTGATGCCGCTTCAGGCCGTACATCACGCGGATGTCGCGCACCGGGACGGTGAACGGCAGGACCGGCTCGTGGCGGATGAGGCCGGTGGCGCGCCAGCGCGGGGTGGGATCCCCCGGCATGACCGGGGCCAGCAGCCAAGGGACCGGGCAAACCGCCAGCAACGAATGCGTGCTGGGGGCGAAGCGGGAGCGCTTGTCGAGCAGGTTCTGCAGCGAGCCGCAGGCCTCGATGGCGAAGATATCCACATAAGGGTCCACAGGCGTGCCGCCGAAGTTCAGCCACAGGCCGTCGGGCAGCGTGCGCAGCCGGGTGCTGCCGGGCAGCTTGAGAAAAGGGTGGCAGGTGCCGAGGTCCTCCGACGGGCGTCCACGCAGCCATGACCTGTTGCCCCGGCGGCCGGCCTGCAACCCTGGCGGGCATTGCGGCCAGGTGCGGAGTCGTTCACGAACGAGGTTATCCAACGATTTAGGCTGACTCACGCGTGCCCTCCAGGCTTGCCCCTATCGGCGCTCTGCAACCTGCGGATGCATTCAGTCACGAAATCGTGAGTGAGGGAAGTCAATTCATTGGTAATCCAGAGAGTTACCAGGGGGACAACCGGTTACCGGGTAATTATTCATGTTTCGTTCCGAAGTTACAAACGCGGGGATATGGGGCGAAGACTCGACGGGGAAGCAACGTTATCGGGCAATACTGCGAGTCTTCTAAATTAGTTGCGGTTTGTTGCTCGCTCGACTTATCAACATCGTGTGGATAAAGATACCCACAGCTTCCTGCCGGCAGTCGTATTTCACTGAGTGAAAATTCGATACGAACGAGCTTCGGTGGGCCTGTCGTTCGTCGCGGACCGGGAGCAGGATGGCGGGCACAACCTTCCGTGGAAGCCATCGAATGACCGATCCTGCAGTGCCGGGCGCCAACGCCGATCCGTATCTCGCGATCGGGGTGCGCCCGTTCATCAACTGCGCCAGCGTCCGCACCATGCATGGGGGCAGCCTTATGCTGCCGGAGGTGCGGGCGGCGATGGACGCGGCTTCCCGCCGGTATGTGAACCTGGACGAGCTGATGGAGGGCGCCAGCCGGCGGATCGCCGAGCTGACCGGCGCCGAGTGGGGCATCGTGACCTGCGGGAGCGCGGCGGCGCTGGCATTGGCAACGGCGGCCTGCGTGGCGGGGAACGATCCGGTGCGCATCCTGCGCCTGCCGTTCACCGAGGGTTGGACGCGGCGGGTGATCATGGTGCGCGGGCAGCGCTTCGCCTACGACCAGGCGATCCGGATGGTGGGGACGGAGATCGTGGAGGTGGACGGGGTGCCGGCGCTGGAGGCGGCGCTGGCCGAGCCGGTCGCGATGGTGGCGGTGCTGGGGACGCACGAGGCGGCCTCGGCGCTGCGGTTGGAGGACATCGTGGCGCGCACGCGGCCGCGCGGCATCCCGGTGCTGGTCGATGCGGCATCGGAGCATATCGCGCGGCCTGATCCGTGGCTGTCGCGCGGGGCAGACATGGTGATCTACAGCGGCGGGAAGTTCCTGCGCGGGCCGCAGACCAGCGGGCTGCTGCTGGGGGACAAGCGGCTGGTGCAGGCGGCTTGGCGCAATGCCTCGCCGCACCAGGCGTTCGGGCGGGGAATGAAGGTCTCCAAGGAGGACGTGATCGGGGTGCTGGCGGCGCTGGAGGTGTGGTTCGGTACACGGGACGCGGCGGCGGAAGTGGCTCGGTGGCGGGCCGAGCTGGCGGAAATCGCCGGATGGGTGGCCTCGGTGGGGGCTGAGGCGGAGGTGGTGGAGCCGCAGGGAGTGGAGCGCGTGCCGCGGCTGGTGGTGCGGTGGGATCCGGCGCAGGTGGGGCTGGATGGCATGGGCGTGCGGCAGGCGCTGCTGGAGGGCGAGCCTCGGGTGATGCTGGACGATAACTCGGCCCTGGAGGGGTCGGTGGAGGTAGATCCGTTCGGGTTGCAGCCGGGCGAGGCGGCGGAGGTCGGGCGGGCTTTGGCCGCTGTGCTGGGGGCCGCGCGGGCGGCGGCAGTCGCGGCGCTGGTCGGTCGGGTGCCGGAGGTGAGCGGGGAGTGGTCGTTGCGTGTGGAGTTCCTGCACGGCGAGCGGCTGCACCGGATGCTGCTGCGCCAGGACGGGGGCGAGATCACCGGTCGGCATGTGGCCGATCAGTTCGAGGGCGAGGTTTCCGGGCGGGTGGACGGCGCGGGGGTGAGCCTGGGGCTGCAGGCGCGGTTCGAGGGGAGCACGATCTCGTATCGGTTGGAGGGGACGGCGGAGAATGGGCGAATGCAGGGGCGCGTTGTGCTGGGCGGCGGCAGCGACGGCCATCTGGGGCCGGTCAATCTGAGCCAGTTCGGGACGGCGAGCTGGGAGGCGGTGCGGGTTTAGGTGGCGCAGGGGAGCGACGTGGGGGGCCTCTACGACGACGACGTGCTGCTTTGGAGCGAGCGCCAGGCCGCGCTGCTGCTGCGGCGTGCCGCGGGGGAGCTGGTGAACGATGCCGAATTCGATTGGCGGAACATCGCTGAGGAAATCGAGAGCGTGGGGATATCGGAGCGGCGGGCGCTGGCGAGTCATATAAGGAACATTCTGGAACACCTGATCAAGCTGGAGGCTTCTCCTGCATCGATGCCGCGGGCCGGTTGGCGGGCAACGATTGCGCGCTCGCGGCTGGATGTTGCCGGGCTTTTGAGGCAGAGCCCGAGCCTGGAACCTGGTCTTGACGCAGTGATCGCCGGCGAGCTGGCGGGGGCGAGATCGATCGCGGCGATTGCGCTGGCGGAATACGGGGAGGCGCCGCGCGCGCCGATCGAGGGGCTGCATTATTCGCGGGCCCAGGTGATGGAGATGTGGTTTCCGGCCGGGGGTTGACGCGAAAGCAACAGGGCGGAGTCGACGCCGCGCTCTTGGGGTGGCTATCGCCACGCGGTAATAAACTGTTCTCATCGTCGTCTCATTTCGTTGTGTGCGAGACGCCGGATCATGCAATGAGACGGCTTCAACAGGTCCTGGTTGGCGGGCGGAGATGTTCGAAACGGTCGGGCCAGCCCGGCGATGACGTGGCGCGAGCATTTCCATGCAACCGTGGTCTGCGCCGGCGCGCTGGCTGACTGCGGTGAAGCTCTGAGTCCGGGGGTGGATCGTGGGCATTTCGACACGAAGGACGCGAAGAGCCCGAAGGTCGCGAAGTATGTTTTCGGGTCGTCGCGAGGCTGGCTCCCCGCTGTCTCCGCTGCGAATGCGCCGAGGCCTTTCTTCGTGCCCTTCGTGATCCTGGTGTCCTTCGTGTCGAAATGCCCGCGGCGCGCTCCCGCACTTTGCCCGTCCGGGCCGGAACCTGGCGTCGTCGATTCCGAACCTGGCGCCGAGAATCCGGGCCGTGCGAAGGAACCGCCCCGGAGATTCGCCGCCACCTCAATAACGTTAGGGCACTACGTGCCGCGGAGGGCCAAGTCGTCGTCAGGGTCGTCGATTTGTCTTGGCGCCGAAATCGACGTGGCCGTCTGTGGGGAGAGGGCGCCCTCGGGCTCGGTGGGATCGAGGCGGGCGGGTTGGGGTCCGGCAGGCGACTGGGGTCGGGGCTGCGGCTGTGGTGCCGGGATGGACTCGGGCTCGCAGGGGATTGCTTCGCTTTGTTCGTAATGAGCGGAGGGTTCGCAATTGGAGGGGGCCGGCGGCTCGGTTGGCGGCTCGGCCATTGTCGGCGGTAGCGAGGGGGATGACAGCGCCTCGGCCATCAGGTTGAGGGCGCAATGCTCCGTCCAGGCGGCCTGGTTGGCGGCTTTACTGTCCGCCTCCCGCTTTTTTCGGGCGGCCTGCATGCGCTCGAAATGCCGGAGCGCACCGAGCGCCTGGCGCGTCATGCTGATGGCCTGGGCGCGGCATTTCATGGCCCATTCCGGCGAGGTCTCGGGTCGCATGGCGGTGCGGATGCAGTCCTTCGCCTGCTCGGCGTGCATAACGAAGAGGGCGGCGAGATTGGCTTCGGCGGCGTTGGTGGGGCAGAACGCGGCGACCTGGGCGATGGCGGAAAGATCGCGGCGGGCCAAATCATCGGCGCTGTCGGTGTGCGCGGGCGGGAGGGTGAGGGAGAGGCTGTGGGCGAGGTGGTGGTAGGTGTCCGCCGGGAGTTGGGCGGCGAGGGTTTTGGGGTTTGGTTCGATGTAGGACATGTTTCGTATTATGGTCGTTATCACAGATAAAGTCAACGGGTTATTTTGGCTATCTCGTGGCCTCGGATCCGCATGAGGCCGGGAGGCCGGCCATGATGGCCCGCTCCGGGCGCGGGAGAGACGGGAGAGTCGTGGGGGCCGTCCCTGGGCGTGCTAATTTGCCGCGCATGAGGGTCGGGCATGGCAAGCGCTGGACCCAGGAGCAGTTCTTCTCCTGGGCCGCATCGCAGGAAGGCCGCTACGAGTTCGACGGCTTCCTGCCGGTCGCCATGACCGGGGGAACCGTCAACCATAGCCGGATCGTCCGAAACGTGCTCCGTGGCCTGGACACCCGCCTACGGGGGGGCCCCGCGAGCCGCTCGGACTGGATGCCGGGGTGGAGACCGTCGGACAGGCCGTCCGCTACCCGGATGCGCTGGTAACGTGCTCCAAGGTGGAGGGGGTGGAGGGGGAGGCTCGGGTGGTCCCGGGCGTGGTGGTGGTTTTCGAGGTGCTGAGCTCCACTACCAGCCGCACCGATCGCATTGTGAAGTTGCGAGAGTATGCCGCTGTCCCTTCCATCCGGCGCTATGTCATCCTGGAATCGACCAGCGTCGGCCTGACAGTCATGGAGCGAGAGAGAGCCGATAAGGTCTGGCGCGTTGGCTCGCTTACGGATGACGATATTCTCCGGATGCCGGAAATCGGCATCGAGATCCCGGTCGGCGAGTTCTATGAGGCGTTGAGCTTCCCTGAGGAGGGCGCCTGAGGGTCCCGCGGCGACCTTCGATCGGCCGATCCTTATCGCGAATGCGAGGGAAGCTTTAGCGGGGGTAACTAATGTAACCTTGCAGCGGTGCAGCACCGCGACGAGGCAGGTGCGTTTGGCAACCAGCCCTGTACCGCGATGATCTGGGTGACGACTCGTATTGCCCCACTCATCGATGTTCCAGAATAAGTCGAGTTTTGCCTCAACGAGTTGCTCCCGTTGCCTCATTAGGCGATCCGGTTGCGTTCGGCCCCTTGATATAGGACCAGAGCGGATTTCCTGAACACCCGAATCCAGCCGATCCGACACCAAAATCGCTTGCTGCCTCGGCGGCGCTCGGCGACAAACGCGTATGAGCAGCGATACCAGAGGGCGCAAGGCGGCTCGGCCGGAGCTTGGCCCGCTCACCGAAATGGGGCGGGGGATGACCAGAGCGGCGGCCGGTTTCCGGCCGGCGGTGCCGGATCTCAAGCGACCCCAGCCTGCGCGGATGCCTTCTGCTGCGGCTTCGGCGGTGGCCGCGGCCGTCCGCCGGCGCGAAGCGGGCCAGCTCTCGGAGTCTATTCTCCACCTTCAGCGCGCAACTCAACTGGACCCCGGCAACGCGAAGATCCATCTCGATCTCGGCGTCACCTTTCTGGCCAGCGGCCGGATCGACGAGGCGATTGCGCCCTTGTTCCGCGCCGCAGAGATCGATCCCAAGCTGCCGCGCGCCCACTACCATCTCGGCCTCGCGCTGGAACGTGTGGGCCGCGAGGCGGAGGCAATTGTGGCCTTCGAGCGGGCGGTCGCGCTGCAGCCGCGGCATGCGGACGCGCTACGTCGTCTGGGCATGCTCTATCATGACTGGAGATCCGTCGAGAAGGCGGCCACGACGCATCGGGCGGCGGCCGCGTGCGCCGGGACGCGCGTGGATACGCTTCGTCTCACCGCCCGAGCCCTGCGGAGCGAAGGAGACGTGGCAGCCGCCGAAAGCACGCTGCGGCGTGCCCTCGCTCTCAAGCCCGACGATCTCGAGCTGAGGGAGTTGCTTGCCAGTAGCCTTGTCGAGCAGGGCCACTTCCCCGAGGCGGAAAAATTGTTGCGGCACCTGCTGGAGCGCGATGCAGCCCTGGCGGGGTCCGCATTGGCGCTGTTCGGCATCGTCAGGGCGACAGAGTCCGACCGCCCCTTACTGCAGCGCGTGGCGCAGGCAATTGAGAACCCCGACGTTCCGCCGCAAGGCAAGATGCTGGCGCATTTCGCGCTGGGGCGAGCCCACGATCATCTTGCGGACTACGAGACCGCAATGCGGCACTACGACGCGGCGAACGTCATTCGCGCGAGGATCGCGCCGCTGAACCGGGCGGAGCTTCAAGAGCTCGCAGATCGGTTGAGGGCGGCCTTCCCGGTAGAGGAGACGCGAGATCAGTCAGAGCCGGCGGGTGCACCGGAGGAGCGGGTGGTGTTCATTCTGGGGCTGCCCCGCTCCGGAACGACCCTTGTCGAGCAGATCATCTCGAGCCATCCGAAGATCGCCGCTGGAGGCGAACTGCCCTTCTGGTCTCAACGGGGACCAATCATGCTGGTGTCGGACGCTGACGATGCCGCTTATGGGGCGGCCGCGTCGGCGTACCGTGCGGTCCTTGCCAAAATCAGCCCGGACTCCACCCGTGTCACCGACAAAAATCCGTTCAATTTCTTTTGGATCGGAACGATCCATCGTGCGCTTCCGGGCGCCCGGATCGTGCATGTGCGCCGATCACTGATCGACACTGCTGTTTCGAACTATACGACTTTCCTCGGGTCACGCCACAATTTCTTCATGGGCAACCGAGAGGATCTGCTGTTCTGGATCGATACCTACGTGCTTCTCATGCAGCACTGGCGCACCTTGATGCCAGCAGACCGGTTTCTGGAGATCGATTACGAGATCCTTGTCGCAGACCGGGAAGCGCAGACCCGGCGATTGGTTGAATTCTGTGGCCTGGACTGGGATGAGGCGTGCCTTTATCCGGAACGGAACGAGCGGGCGGTGTTCACGGCGAGCGTCTGGCAGGCCCGGCAGCCGGTTTACAAGGGCTCAGTTGAACGGTGGCGGAAGTATCTGCCCTGGCTCGGACCGCTGGCGCGCCTGGTGCCGGGCGAGGCAGACGCACCCCGGATGTAAGAAAGGCGGTGCCAGGATGGCACCGCCTCGATCCGAGTTCCTGGATCAGTCAGGTGTTTCTTCGTCTGCGGATAAGGCCGAGCCCCAGCAGTCCCGTGCCCAGCAGGGCGACGCTGAGCGGCTCAGGCACCAGCGCATAGTCCAGGCGCTCGCCAAACCCCGCCGGCAGCCCGAAGTGGGCGTCGATATCCTCAATGTTGAACGAGTAGGTACCCGGGCCGAGGAGCAGCGAGATCTTCGAGTATGTGGCTCCGCCTGACCCTGTCGTCGATGCCCAGGCGGCATCATAGGTCCCGCCGGTATTCGTCCAATGGAACGGCAGGTTCACGAACGACGTCGTGCCAACGACGGTATTGGGAGGAGCCGAGTTGGAAATTTGATAAACGTCACCCGGTATGAAGGCGTCGGTGACGGAGAAGTACGCGTCCTTGGCGATCGTGAACGTGACCGGCGAATTGGTCGAAGGCGTTGAACCAGCGGAGACGCTGTCACTGACCCATCCGGAACCCGGCGTGATCGGCAGTGCCGAGGCCGGCAACCCCGATGCTGTGAGCGCACCGACCGCGGTGCCTGCCAGAAGGAAAGCCCTTGCCCAGTTCATCGCATCACCCCCTTTTCCAGCGAGTGTGTTATCTTAACATTGCCCGATCGTGAAAGTCAAGACATCCGATCATTCGAGAGCAGAAAAGAGAGTCCTTGGAGAGAACCGGCGGGGGGTTGGCCGCGCCCTCTGTTCGACGGCCTCGTCCCCGGCATAAGAGCGCGGCAAGCGGACGCCGATCGCGCCTCCGGCATTCACCCCTGGCACCCCATCCGCTCGGAATGGCAAGAAAGCCGCAGAGAGACTCTGCATGGTGCGATTCGAGGAGGTCGGGCTCAGCTATCTCAGTCCGGGCACCGGCTTGGGCCCGGAGGTTTTGCACGACCTTAGCTTCACCCTATCCGACGGCGTGTTCCGCTGGCTGCTTGGGCCATCCGGGGCGGGCAAGACCAGCGTGCTCCGGCTCATGTATCTGGCGGCCCGACCGACGCGCGGGCGGCTCAGCATTCTGGGGGCGGACGTGGCGACGATGCGGCGGCGCCGGCTGCCGCGCCTGCGGCGGCGGATCGGCGTCGTGTTCCAGGATTTCCGCCTGCTCTCGCATCTGTCCGCGTTCGACAACGTGGCGCTGCCGCTGCGCCTCGCCGGCCGGCCGGAGGGGCAGGTGCGGGCCGATGTGAGCGAGATGCTGCGATGGGTGGGGCTGGCAAAGAAGACGGCGGCTCGCCCCCAGGAGCTCTCAGGCGGGGAGCAGCAGCGGGTGGCCATCGCTCGTGCGGTGGTGGTCCGCCCCAGCCTGCTGCTGGCCGACGAGCCGACGGGCAACCTCGATGAGGTGCAGGCCGAACGGCTGATGCAGCTATTCAAGGAGATGAACCGGCTGGGCACGACGGTGGTCGTTGCCACGCATAACGATGCATTGGTCTCCCGCCATCCGGCGCCG